>Ga0116166_1003164_pt1 | contig 12970 bp, 8 predicted proteins | sample AD_JPNMR2_MetaG_FD_89884 | JGI IMG/M metagenome (GOLD analysis project Ga0116166, IMG submission 89884) | Active sludge microbial communities of municipal wastewater-treating anaerobic digesters from Japan - AD_JPNMR2_MetaG | ecosystem: Engineered > Bioreactor > Anaerobic > Digestate | place...
CTGATCAGGAACGAATTGACCGAAACGCTGCGCAAAAGTGAGCTGTTGGATTATATAGAGCACATTGACGTAAGGATACTTGAAAAAGTGGAATACGCTGAAATTGACGGCAGCCTGAATCCGGCAATATATCTCACGGTTGAGTATAACGACGCAGTCAGCGGCAAGAGGGATTTCGCACAGAAAAGTTATAATGTCATCAGCGTTATCAAAGAAGCAAAATACAATAACATTGGTACATATGTATTCCTGCAAAGTACTGAACATGATGCCATGAGCCTGACAGTATATTCGGAGGATTCAGAAGCTGATTTTGATGCTTTATTGGGTAAAATAGAAGTGGTCAAAGAAAAAGAAAATGTGCAGTGAACCAGGCTGCGATAAATACCGGCTGGGCATGTGCTTCGGAATGATGTTTTGCCGATACTTTATTTGATATACAGAGAGGCCATAAGCTGTACCAATCCTGTCGAAATATTGGATCTCATCATCATCGACCTTGTCATCAGATAGTGCAATGTACATCAATGCCTTTAAATATGCAAGTTTCTCCTGTTCACTCATTTTTATTTTCCTCCTGTAATTTAACATTTATGTCCAATAACTATATTTATGTTAACACAAATTGCATTTATTGTTAAGTATATGGAACCTGGACGGCTAATTGTCAATGATGTGTCCTGGAGCAAAAGTAAGGCAACAAAACTGCTTGCATTATCTTTTCAGAACCGGTATTCTAAAAGCATACCAATACTTGACGCCAGTCATCTGACCGAGTGTATGCGAGGGGTCGCAGTTTAAAAGATGCCTAATATGCCAGGAGAAGATATTTGATTATTGCCTGCCATAAAACCTGAGCGGGCTGGGGCAGGCATTATTCAGCCTGTTGCCCGGATGACGCAAAACAACGGTTAACTATAATACAGTACCGGTTATCAGTTGACACTTTCGAAGGAGGTTACAAGGGAGGACGAAATCGCAGCAATGGGCACATATAAAGTTTTTGTCTATGGTACGCTTTTGAAGGGCGAAGAAAACCACAATGCTTACCTGTCGGGTTCGAGGTTTGTCTGCTGTGCGGATCTTCCCGGGTACGGGCTTTACAATGTGGACGTTTACTCCGGCATCGTCCCTGAAGGAGGCGAGCGGGTGAAAGGTGAGGTATACGAAGTCGACCGGGAAACGCTCAGGCGGCTTGATGACCTGGAAGACGAAGGCGACCTGTATACCCGCAGGGAGGTCATTGCCGAAACCGCGGAAGGCCCGATGAAGGTCCTGGTGTATGTTTGGAACGGCGATGTCGATGCGGACCGGAAAGTGGACTATACAAAACAACCCTGGAGAGGGCTGGGTATCTGATACATCTTTCACTTTTCCGAATGCTGCTGGCTATAGGGTTTGACCTGCAAATTACACCGAACATCAAATATTTTTTACATAAATACTAATATTAGTAAAATAGTATAAAATCACGTCACATAATGTAAGCAGAGGCAAAATTAGGATTGATAAGGCTGAACAGGACCTGTATAATGAAAATGAAACCTGAAATGCCGTAAAATAAAAAATTGATAGCCGAACCGGGTGGTCTTTTCCGTGAAACTGTTTGATGTTTTGCCGCAGAATTTGTTCTCTATATTGGCTTGCAAAAACAAAAGCCTTTACACCGAGGCTCTTTTTGTACTGCGCAAGGCGTTCAGGCAGGAAATGACCATTGCCAAAAGCGATTTGGTGTCCATGCTGATCGCGAACCTGGACGAAGCGTTGCTTACTATCGATATGGATGCGGAAAAAGACGAATTTGGCCTGGAAGATGATGACGCTGCAAGCGGCCAGAGCCTTTCAGCCACTGCCCACTATATACTGAGAAGGCTGAGAGACACGGGATGGATAGAAATGGAGTATCAGCCGGATTCTTTCGAGGAAATCATAACTCTTCCTGACTATACGATAAAGCTGGTCAATACGTTATATTCGTTTACCGACGAAGCTGTCCGCGAGTACAACTCCTTTGTATACTCCACGTATTCAGCTCTCCGGACCGCCGACACCGACAGGGATGACTTTATGTACAATGCATTACTCACGGCGCACGAAAATACCGTAAAACTTGTCGATGAACTGAAGTCCCTGCACAACAATATCAGGAGATACCACCAGGCGCTGAATACTTATGTTACGGCTAACGAAGTACTGAAAGGGCATTTTGACGAATATAAGTCCCTGATCATGGATCACATATACCACCCGCTAAAGACCCTGGATTCGGTACCGCGTTTCAAGATCCCAATATTGAACATAATATCCGGCTGGCTATCCGATACCGAACTAAGGAAAAAGATAGCGGAACAGGCAATGCAGCGCGGGAAATACAGGTCGCTTGATGAAGCGATGGACGACATCATACGGAAGATGAACGAAATAAACGATCTGTATGAAGGAATGGATGCGATGCTCGACGAGGTCGACAGAAAGAATTCGGCATATACCCGGGCGTCCATGGAAAAAATGTATTATTTGCTGAATACCGACAGAAGCATAAAAGGCAAGTTGGTAGATATAATCACTGCAGCAGCACCGGCATTTTCAATGGCGCCAGGCAGAAAACTCCCGGACAGGGGGGGATCGCCCGATACTGAATACTTGATAGATATGCTTGCCGATGGTGTCGTGCTTTACAGGCAGGGCTATATCGATGACCGGTCTTTGTACACGAGGGCTAATAAAAGCAGCCGCCATGACGATGAGAAACCGCTTAAGATCGATCTGCCTGGTGAAGATATTGGCGAAGCGGTAATTCAAAACTTTATCAAAAACGTGAAGAAATTGTACAGCCGGCAAAAAGTAATGGCTTTTGTCGACCGCCTGATGGCAGGAAGAGAAATATTAAACAGCAGCGAGATACGGCTTGAAAACGATGATGAGTTCATCATGCTGATACTTGCGGTGATCGACAGCAGTGAAAAAAACAGGAATTACAGGGTGGAATTTACGGACGGATATGTTGAATGCGGCGGGTACAGGATACCCGGTATGCGGTTCATAAGGAAAGGAACTGTGCGGAATGTGGGTTGAGGGTTTCGAGAAAATGAGCAATTCTGAAAAGGAAGAAATGAAGCGGCTGCTTAATGTCCTGCTCTCTAAGACTTATATAGTCAGGGACGTCTATGACACAAAAGAGATGATGATGAAAATCAACCCGGATTACAGGTTCCTGGAAAGGCATTTTGAGATTGTTTCTGATTACCTGTCGTATTCGGGCTGGGATGTGAGCAAGGACAACCAGTATGGGGTTATCTCCATTGATAACATTTATGAGTACAATAAAGTGAAGCTTGACCGTTTTACAACGATGACCCTTTATACCATACGGCTGATATATGAAGAAGAACGGGAGAGGGTCACGCTGAGAAACGAGATCATGACCACGACGGGCCAGATTTTTCACAAGATGATCACACTGAACGTTTTGAAACGGAAGCCGGCCGACCGTGAAATGACGGAAAGCCTGCGCGTCCTGGCGGAGCACAACGTCATCCAGAAGATATCAGGAAACTGGGCGGATGCAGATGCACGTATCCTTATCCTCCCATCAATTCTCTTTATTGTGACAAATGAAAAGATAAGCAGGTTACATGAACTGCTCGCGGAAGATCCCCAGCAGCCAGAGACGGAGGCCGGGACCGGGGATACGGACGAACCGGATATTATAAGGGGGGAGGCAGAGGCCGGATGAAACTTCTAAAAAAGCTTCTCCTGATCCATTGGCATTTTTTCAGCCATGAGCTTATAGAATTTGACAGGATCAACTTCCTGACCGGTAAAAACGCTTCCGGGAAAACAACGCTGATAGATGCGCTGCAGCTTTTATTGCTGGGCGATGCGAACGGCAGGAACTTTTTCAATAAGGCGGCCAACGAGCGTTCATCCAGGAGCCTGAAAGGCTACCTGAGATGTGAGCTCGGCGACGACGGGGGTACGGGTTTCCGCTATCTCAGGGAAGGACGTTTTACAAGTTATATTGCGTGTGAATTCTATGATGACCAGAAAAAGTCGAGTTTCACCGCGGGCGTCGTTTTTGACTGCTATGAAGACGGGACCGATGAACATCATTTCTTCATACTTGACTCAGAGCTGCCGGAGAATCATTTTATTGTCGACGGCGTCCCGATGACATATAAAGATCTGCGGACATTTGTAAACAAAAATTATAAAAGAGGGAAATTCGATTTCCCGGCATCCGACAGGAGTTTCCAGGATATACTCAAAGGGAAGTTCGGCGGGCTGAAGAACAAGTATTTCAGCCTTTTGAAAAAGGCGGTCTCATTTACTCCCATTACGGATATAGAGACGTTTATCACCGAATATGTATGTGATGTAAAAAGCCCGGTCGACATCTCGCTTATGCAGGACAATATCCGAAGTTACAAACGCCTGGAATTTGAAGCGGACATAATGGAAGAAAGGGTCAGGCGACTGTCTGAAATTTCTGAAAAGTACGGGTCATACCTGGAAGAAAGCCAGAGGTTCGAGATCCAGAGCTATATTATTGACAGGGCAAAGCTGCAGGTATCGCTCGACAAGATCGATCATCTTGGCAGGGAAATCGCAGGACTTGATTCGTCCATAGCAGAGGAGAAAAACAGGCTTACAGGGATCAACCTGGAGTTGGAAGAGGAGAAAAAGAAAAGGGACGGGCTCCTGGAAGACAAGCACAGGTCAGACATAAACAATAAGCTGGAACAACTCAGGAAGCAGAAAAATGACCTGATAAAAGAAGTTGGCAGGCTTGAAGGCAACGTCGATGAAATAATACAAAGGCTCAGGCGATATGCCCTGGAGTGGAGAAAAGCGGCGAATAAATGTGAGCCCCTCAGGGAAATGCCTGACTGCGATCTTAAGATGCAGTTTTCAAATGAACTGGAAGTAATAGCAGAGTATTCTGAGAAGACTGCCGGCTACGCAAAGCACCTGATCGATATCGATGCGCAAACTGTTGATGTTATCATGAATGAAGACTTCGGAACGATATCGGACGATTTAGGCAGATTCAAAGAATCTGCTCAAGTGCTCCGCGCATCCGTCGGGAAGAAAAGAAATGAATATATAAAAGAACTTGACCGGAAAGAAATGACTTTAAGGGAACTTGAGAAGGGAATAAAGGATTATGATCCAAAGCTTATTTTACTCCGGGATGAGATTAAGAGAGAACTGTCAATGAAATACGGGAAGGACATCCATGTGCATATCCTTTCTGATCTCCTGGAAGTCAGGGATGAGCGCTGGCGTAATGCAATCGAGGCTTATCTGCATACCCAGAAATTCTATCTTATTATCGAGCCCCGGTATTTTGTAGACGCGCTGAAAATCTATGACAGGCTGAAATTTTCCATGGGCTTTTATGACTGGGGCATAGTCGATACCGGAAAACTTGAGGAAAAACAGCCGGTATGCGAAAAGGGCAGCCTTGCGGAAGAGGTTATCACTGCTGATCATTATGCCCGGCTGTTTGTCGATTTCGTTATGGGCAGGGTCATCAAATGTGATACGGTGGAAGAACTGCGCAATCATGACAGGGCGATAACTGATACATGTATGCTTTACCAGGGCTATGTAGCCAGGCAGCTCCACCCTGACAGGTGGAAGCATCCGTATATAGGCAGAAATGCAGTCGAAAAACAGATCGAAGGAGTAAAGCAGGCCATTGGGCTCATCATGACGGAAATATCAGCCTGCGATATATGCACTCAGGCAGTTGGAGCTGCAGCGGACATGGGCGTTGCCAGCAGTAATGAAGCAGAGTCTTATATAAAAACGATACAAGAGGCTGCGGTACTTCCGACATTAAGGGCAAGGCTTGCTGAAGTTATAGAGGAAGAAGGAAAAATCGACATATCGTGGCTCATCGGAATAGATAAAAAGATCGAGGAATCGGAGAAAAGGATAAAGAACCTTGAACAGCAAAAGGAAGAATGTGTATCAAATATAGCGAGGTACGAGGGAGAAAAACAGGACATCGCTTCAAACAGGATACCGCAGGAACAAAACAATGCCGCCGAAAGCAGAAAGGCGATCGACGACAGGTACGATTCACAATGGATCAGCAGCACAGGCGAACCCAGGTTCATGAAGGAACTCGGAATGAGGAGTTCGGCCAGGGAAGTCGCGGACAATTTCAGTTCGCAGCTGGAGAGGACAAGGAGCCAGAAGGCTAAAAAGAGGGATGACCTGGAGACGGCCAGGGCAGAATACAACAAGGTATACCAGGCGCCCCATGATATAAAAAGAGAGGATAATGCAGCATATGATAAAGAACTGGAAGAACTGCAGGGCATAAAGCTCCCAGAGTACAGGAAGAAGATCCATGATGCAAAGGAAAAAGCGTTCCAGCAGTTCCAGGATGATTTTCTTGCAAAACTCAAGTCGAACATAGATATGGTCAGGAACCAGATCGATGAACTGAACAGCGCCCTGAAGGAAAGCGTGTGGGGAACTGAACGTTACCGCTTTACCATGGCCCCGAGACAGGAATATGTCAGGTATTATAATATGATAACTGACGAGATGCTTCTCGAAGGCTATAACATTGCCTCTCAAATTTTCAGGGACAAGCATAGGGATGCCATAGATGAACTCTTCCGTCAGATCATCGATGTAGAGTCGGAATTAAACGCTGACGCCAGGGCGGAGCTCGAGAAAAATATAAAGCGGTTTACGGATTACAGGACTTACCTGCAATTCGACCTGGAAGTAACGGATACGGAAGGCAGGACGCAGAGACTTTCCAAAACGCTCCGGAAAAAGTCGGGAGGAGAGACCCAGACGCCTTTCTATATAGCCGTGCTGGCCTCGTTCGCGCAGCTTTACAGGATACAGGACCCGTCATTTAACCGCATCAGGCTGATCATGTTTGATGAAGCGTTCAGCAAAATGGACAGCGAGAGGATACAGGAGAGCATCAGGCTGCTGAGAAGGTTCGGCTTCCAGTGCATACTCTCGGCTCCTTCCGAAAAGGTCGGCGATATTGCGCCTTTAGTGGACAGGAACCTATGTGTGATCAGAAACGGGAACACTGCTGCAGTCCGGGCATTTGATGCGAGGAAACTGATAGATGAATCAGCAGGAGAATACATTGCGGCTGCATCGGAACAGGACCAGGCAGGAGGTCGGTATGGATTATAAAAAGCTTATCCTGGACAGGTTATTGGATAGGTATGAAAAAAGCAAGGCTTTTACTGATGGGACTTCAAGGAGAAGGATACTGATCAGGCTGAATTCGCATGAGTTTCCCGAATATGATATAGAAAAGCCTTTTGTAAGAGAAACGTTCAACAGTGTCATAACCGAACTGGCATCCCGGGAGATAGTAGGGTTCGAATGGCTGAAACATGAGCAGGGGAACATAATCGACAAGGTTTGGCTGATCGTTCCCAATGTTTCCAGGGCTTATGAAGAAATATCGAGAAAACCGAAAAGGAGTATCCTGGACAGCATCCTGGAAAGAGCGGAGCAAGCTGCCCGATTTATCGATCCGGAGATGGGCGAAGATCCGGTTGACGGATCGGCGAACGGACAGGTCAGCGGCGATATATCGGACAAAGGCGGCATAGCTTGGGCAGGAAACTTCATGCATGACGTAATATCCTCAATAAAGGACAGGGCTTCTGCAGCAGGGCTGCTCCCGGAGAATGAGGAACAGTCGCTTGCCGTTATAAGAGCGGTCGAAGAGATATGCAGGCTGCGCGGTACGGAATGTCTCGAAAGGGTGTTCAGTCTCCGCTGCTACGGCGATTCAAAGTATTTTGAAAAATTTGTAAGGGGAAGGCTGATCAGCCTGCTGAAAAAGTATTACATCGGGATTGATGAGGCGGCGGAAATGACCGATGACGATATACTGGCGCAGGCCGGTATACGGCAGTCTCCCGAATATGTTGAATTCCGGGGTGCCATATCTGTCAGCCTTGAGGGTAATGTTATAGATTTTTCCTTGTTCCCGTATGGCGTTTCCATCAATGCAGATACTGTCCGCCGGCTTGAAGTTGTGAGCATGGGAACCGTAAAGAGGATCCTGTTTATTGAAAATAAAGCAAACTATGTTGAGTTTACAATTGCAAACAGGGATCCTGATATGATGATCGTGTACCTTGGGGGGTTTTACAGCCCGCTGAAAGGCCTTTTTATCAGGAAGGTATATGAAAAAGCTTCAGAACACAATGTCAGGTTTTATCACTGGGGCGATATTGATCTTGGCGGATTCTTGATCTTCAATAGACTTAAAACCAATATTATACCGAAACTGGAGCCATACCTGATGGACAGGACAGCGCTTGAAACCATGAGGGAGCATGCCGTCCGGTTTGATGACAAATATGCTGCAAAACTGGCAGAATTATTAGCTGATGACGGTTACAAGGTTTTCCACGATGTTATCGGATATATGCTTGAGAACCGGATCAGATTGGAGCAGGAAGTCTTTCTGCTGTCCGGCTAAAGTGTCAGCTTGGTAGTATATATGATTTGTTGTTATTTTTCGGTGAAGTCTATAAGCGGTAAAACAATGCTTCCTGCCGGAGGGACAAAGCAGGGAACTGCATGAGATTTATGTCTGCAGTTCCCGTAAACTAATACTCCCCATGAACCAGTACTTCTCAAGAGTTGTTATTCCAAGAGCTAATGCGAGCCTATATTCTGAATATCGAAACGAGCTCCAGCAGTCTGTTGGCGCTGTCGTTTACTTTCCTGGTCTTTTCCAGGACTTCGTTCGTCCTCCTGACTATTTCCGCAGCTTCGCGGGCAAGGTCGCCGGTTTCTGCCGCGCCCTCTTCGGATGCCTTTGCCACGTCGTTGATAGCCTGCGTCATGGTCTGCATCGATGCGGAAAGCTGCTGTGTCGTTGCGCTCAGGTTTGTTACCATTTCGCTGATCATCAGGGCGTCATTATTGTACTGTTCGCCTGCTGCCAGAAGCATGTCATAATCCTTTACCACATTGTTTTCAAGAAATTCCAGGACTTCTTCGGCACTGTCTGAAAGGGCCTGCACCGACTCGAGCACAAGTTTGGTCACTTTCTGTATCTCGTTGGCGGTCTTCTTTGAGTTTTCAGCCAGGTTCCTTATCTCGCCGGCAACGACGGTGAAACCGAGCCCGGCGCTTCCTGCCTGGGAAGCCTCGATTTCAGCGTTCAGCGCAAGCAGGTTTGTCCTGGAAGCAATAGAAAGGATCGCTTCGGACAGGACTTTTATGTTTTCCACAGCTTTTGACTGCTCTATTGCGTTCCTCAGCCTTGCTGCAACGTCGGTACGGATCTCATGTGCCCTCTTCTGTGAATCAAGGGCGGTGGCCTTGAGCTTCTCCGCTCGCCTGCTTACTTCGCCTGCGGTTTCGGCGCTTTGCATGGAATCGTTGGCTATGGAGTCGACGGCGTCTTCGATTTCTTCGGTTGTAGCGTTCATTTCTTCCGCTGAGGCAGAGTTTTCATCCATCTTCTGCGACAGCTTGTTTATGATACCGGACATGAGGTTTATCTCGGAAGTCAGCGCCGCCATGTTTTCATTGATGTTCGCGATGGCTTCGCCGACGCTGCCGGCCTCCCCGACGACATTGCTGATTATCCCTGAAACGTTGACATTTATGTTGTTGAAGGCCCTGGCAAGTTCGCCTATTTCGTCACGCCTCATGGTATATTTATCCGCCATGGCTTTCGAAAAATCACCGCCGGACATAATGCGGCACTCTTCCGACAGATAAGTGATGGGCGTTGATATGCCTTTTCCAAGAATATATGCGATCGCCAGCCCTGCCGCCAGGAATATGACGGATATGGCCAAAACCGTCAGCCTCAGTGATGACAGTCCGGACAGCACTTCGTCCCTGTCCACCGCGATCCCGATCGACCAGCCGTACTTATCTACGGGTGCGAATCCGGTGAATTTTGGTACACCGTTGTATACGTATTCGCCGAAACCTGTTTTGCCTTCCGTCATCTGTTTCTGTATTTCAAAGAACCCATCAAAGCCGACCTGTGCGGACACGCTTTCCCTGGCGCGCAGCTGCACGCCGGTGTTTTCTCCGCCTGCCGGGGCAGTTGCAGATGAAGCAGCATCAGCGGTTTCTGCGCTGGTTGTTGCAGAGGAAACGGCATCAGAGGATTGAGCGCCTGTCGCTGCCGAGGATACCGCATCTGATCCATTTCCATCGGAAGCGGAGGATTGGTCTGCATTGGCAGCGGAAGCTTCCAGTATTTGCAGGATGATGTTTTTGTCGGCATGGGCGATCGTCCGTCCCTGCTTGTTTATGATATAGGCTTGTCCGCTTTCTCCGTATTTGACCCTGCCGGCAAATTCGCTCAACTCCAGGCCGTCCCTGTAAGCCATGAGTACGCCGGCTGTCTCGCCATCCACCTTCACAGGGACCGCATACACCATGACAATGCCGGATCCGTTCTTGTCAGGCATTGGTTCCGAGACTGTGTCCTTCCCGGATAGTGCGCTTTCAAAGAAGGGATTGTTTTTAACGTCCGTGACAGTGCCGTTGCTGTATAAAACCTTTCCGTTTTTGTCGGCCAGTATCAACAGCTTATGGCCCGAACGGCTGATCTCATCAGACATAAAGGCTTTCAGCGCAGGATCGCCTGTGTTGCCGTTTTTCAGTACTTTCATGAAATCCAGCGAAGCGATGATGTTCAGCTTATTAAGCTGGTTCTGCGTTGCGTTTTCGATTGTCGCCGACGCTTCTACAGCGGCTTTCGGCAAGGTTTCTTCGAGAACATCCAGGACCGAATTTAAGGCTGTAATGTATGATGCCAGACCCAGACCGGAACAAATAATGAATACGAGAACACCGAATAACACAATAATCCTTGTACTGATCCTCCGCATATACCCAAGCTCCATTTTTTTGAATATTTTCACAGAATATAAATTCGTAGAATATATACCCAGTTTACTGCTGCGACTATCATGTGCTTTATAAAATATTTATATCAGGAAATGGGTTTCCTGGCAACAAAAAATGGTTACCCGGAATACTGCTGATTGAATGGCCTGCAGTTCCTGATACCGGACACCACCGGGAAAATGCAGTTTTTTACAACGCCGTGGGATAATAATCAGGCTTTACAATACCGGCATAAATACATATAATATTTGAAAACAAGCTGAAACGAAAACAGACATGAATGCGATGACAAGGGATAGTATGCCGGCGCTTACTTTCACAGAGAACCCGGGTTGGTGGGAGCGGGGACTGGAGATCGGCTGAACAGGCCTTGGAGCACTGCACCGAACAGGCAAAGGATATAGCCTTGTCCCAGTAGGCTGCGGCGGATGCACCCGTTACAGTGCCGGGGAATGATATGTGAAATTGACTTTCCGTTATGTTAGCCGGTCTTTTCGCATTCGTCCCTGTTGAGGCTGATGCCGCAAGGTATCGGTAAACCGGGGTGGCACCGCGGAGTTAAGGCTCTCGTCCCCAGGATCGTATCCTGGAGGCGGGGGCTTTTTTGATGTGTTCCGCAGGATTGACGGCAGACGGGTTCAGCCGGATGATTCACCCAAATGTTTTTGCAAAATTGCTCAGCCAGCCGCCATGTTATTCCGACGTGTTTCCCGTATCCCTTGCTCCGTCTGCGTTTCAGCCATAAACCGATCAGATACTGCACCGTGCATGGTACGTGACGTATTTGGCACAGCGGTTGTCGGCAGACTTAAAATCTGACGTAACGTGTATAAGCATACAGAAAAGCCTATCCGGCATAACAGGCGCCGACGAACGGAGCAGGAATTTAAAGAGAAGGAATACATATATAGAAAAACAAGGGAGGAGATCATTTTGGGGCAGAATTGATTCAAAGCAAAACGGGCACTTTTTCCGATGTGCACGCAAACCGGCCGGTGTTTCCAAAACGGGCCGTTATCACGGCAGGGATGCCGTATGGCAACAAGGAACTTCACCTTGGCCATATTGGCGGGGTTTTCGTCCATGCCGATGTGTTTGCGCGGTTTATGCGCGATCGCATAGGCAAGGGAAACGTGATCTTTGTTTCCGGGACGGACTGCTACGGTTCGCCGATAGTGGAGAACTACCGCCAGCTGGTGGAAAGCGGCTCATTTGACGGTACCATCGAAGAATTTGTCCGGAGCAGCCATGAGAAGCAGAAGGAAGTACTGAATGAGTACCGCATAAGCGCGGACCTTTTTGCAGCATCGGGCATCGGACGGGCAGCGGAGATACACAGGGAATACTCTGCCGAATTCATCAGAAGGTTATACGATAACGGGCATCTCATTAAAATGACCACGGCCCAGTTCTTCGATGCAGAAGCGGGCGTATTCCTGAACGGACGACAGGTCGTGGGGCAGTGCCCTGTTGCCGGCTGTGCGTCTGAAAAAGGATATGCCGACGAGTGTTCGCTCGGCCACCAGTACATGCCCGTCGAACTTATAAATCCCAGGAGCACCATCACGGGCAAAAAACCTGAAATGCGGGATGTGACGAACTGGTACTTCAGGCTTGACAACTTCCGTGAGCTGCTGGTGCAATGGGTTGAAAAGCTGGAGAAAGACCCTGCTTCAAGGAAGTTTGTTATAAAGAGCATCCGGGAGTTCCTGGAGCCGCCGGTTATATACGTGAAGAAGGATTATACCGGCCAGTTGGAAGCCATCAGGCAATTGCTTCCGGATTTTGAACTGGTCGATGAAGAGGGCAAATCTTCTGCGGTCATGGTCTTTAAGGAGCTTGAAAGCAGGGAAACGGCCTGCTCGGTGCTCACTGAACACGGGATCAGGTACCGCACGGGCAAGACGATTGTGCCGTTCAGGCTGACCGGGAATATAGGGTGGGGAGTACCCGCGCCGTGTATCGAAGGGCTGGACGGCCTGACTGTATGGGTTTGGCCCGAGTCCCTCTGGGCGCCCATATCTTTCACGATGACTTACCTCGAGATGACCGGGAAAGACAGGGAGGACTGGAA
>Ga0116166_1003179_pt1 | contig 12933 bp, 10 predicted proteins | sample AD_JPNMR2_MetaG_FD_89884 | JGI IMG/M metagenome (GOLD analysis project Ga0116166, IMG submission 89884) | Active sludge microbial communities of municipal wastewater-treating anaerobic digesters from Japan - AD_JPNMR2_MetaG | ecosystem: Engineered > Bioreactor > Anaerobic > Digestate | place...
GTAGCTTTATTACATAAATGAGGTGAAAAAATGATAAAGTAGAAATCATTTTACACCACTTGACAAGACACTATCGACAAATATGTTATATTCAAAAATTAAAACAACAAAATCTTATGCTTCCGTGTTATGGCTTTTCGGAAGGTATTTATTTGAAAAAGGTAATTTTGAAGAAGCACTTCGATATTTAGAGGATGCCTCGAGCATTTTTGACAAGCTTAATATTAGGGATGAATATTTCTACAAGTGTTATACACAACTAGGTAAAACTTATTTTACGATGTATATAACCGAGAAAAATATTGCATATTTATTAAAAAGTCGCGAAGTGAGTAACAGATTATATGAAGAGCGAAATAATTATGCTTCTAATAAAACAATAAAGAACCATGCTACCTTATTGAGAAATACACTCTTGAGATATTCAAGACTTTAATATGTACTTTTTTAAAGTTGATCCTTTTATCTCTGCTTTATATCTGGAGGTACCTAATGAAAAAGGCATCCCGGCTGGCTTTAATCCTCATATTAATACTCTCCCTGCCTCTCACCGGCTGTCAAAGGAGCCAGGTCGATGATGATATCGATGTTTCGGTAGAAGAAACTGAGTCAACAGTAGAATATAACGTTGGGAATATCTCCGAACCCCTGCCGACGGAATCTCCCACCGATAATCCCGGCCAGGATGATTCAGAGGATGAGCCGGCTTTTCCCAATATTGAGGCCGTCCGAGTGACAGCGGATACGGTCAATATCCGAAAAGAAAGCACCGTCAGCAGCGAAGTCATCACCCAGGCAAAACGCAATGACGTCTTCCAACTGCTCGACGAAAAAGTGGATGCCGACAACAGAACGTGGTACCTGGTGGAATTTGATTTTGGCTGTAAAGGCTGGATTCCCGGGTGGCTTTGCGAAAAAACCGATGACTGGCCGAGAGTTCGCAAAAGCAATAAGGGATCCCTGCTGAACCCTGCCATAGATGAGGACATATATGTCCGTGCGCTGCTTTTGGAAGAATATACCCGCGAGTCCTTTGAAAAAGCGTTCGGCAAAAACTATACCGAAGAAGCCAGATATGTATATAAAAAGTACAAGTATCCCAGCGGACTCTATTTTGAGATCAACCGGGAAAATGAACTTGCATTTTTTGGGGTTGAGGAACCGATGTCCGGAAAGATTTATCCGGACACCATCACCAGAAAAACATGCGATATCTTTTCTGAGCCGGGCGACGAACTGCTTATATTCTTCGAATGCAGCCTCTATTATCGCCTTCTGGTCTGCAGGGCCGACACCGGCGACGTACTGCGGGAATATACGCTGGGTTACTTAAACCTGGACAATATTGAAATCGGCGACTTTTTAAATAACGGTTCACAGCAGATCTATCTGGAAGGCAATATTGACGGCTATCCCAAAAAAGGTCTGTACAGGGTTGTTGACGATGATTTTGTCGAGGTTTTCAACATCAATTCCTTCGATCAATACGCCGACCATGTCCAGGCTTCCCTCGACGGCAACAGCTTTTCCATGTCGGTCCGGATCGGTAATTATCAGAAGAGCTTTACTTCCATTCTGCCGGATAAGGTCTTTTATGACACGACAGATGTAAAGGACAAGAATGGGCTTCTCACCATCGAAAGCGACTGGGACGTCGTAAGAAAAAACAATCGATGGCTCATTCAAGTCTGCTGCAAGGTGAATTACCCGATGATCTATTACTACTGGGGACCTCCGGGAGATGACAATGAGCCCAATGAGATCCTGTACAACGATTTGGCGCGGGTTTACGTCGACATTTCCCTGAAAGGCACCAGGACAGAGAACCGTGAAGTCCGGGCCGAGGTCAAGTATGACGATCCTGAACTACTGAAGGTTGAACCGCTGCGCTACGATGAAATCAGGCTGGTGAACGGACCCGAAGTCGAAATGTCCATGGAGCAGGCCTATCAGGCCCTGGGCGGCAATATGGAGGATTTCAGGTATGCCGAACACATGGAATATAACGGCGTGAGCCTTTTGGAGTTTTGCGGCAGCATTGTGGACATTACGGTCACAACGCCTGAGTATGAAACCCCCAGGGGACTGAGGGTCGGGGATCCCATCGAAAAGGTGGAGCGCCTGTACGGTAAACCCGATTACGGCTTTTCGGGAGACGGCTATGTCAGCTATAAATGCGTCCATCCTGAGCGCGGTTTTGTCAACTATTATCGCGGACTGATTATCCGCTATCGTGATGGCGTAGTGGAACAGTTCAGCCTGTACCAGATTATCCTGGATTGATGGATTTGGACAGCTGTCCGCAACTTCCTTGTCCTAACGCATATTCCTGGCCCCCGAAACAATATATTTCTCATGGTCGGATATTTTGGTATCCACCGTGAACCAGGGGGCCAGTATTTCTGCCATCTCATCAGGGGAAAGCATCTCCCGGGAGACATGCCGGGCACGCCCTGCATGGTGCTTATGCAGCGCTTCAAGGCTCATGCTGTGGGCTATGGTCAGCCGCCCTTCCGGCTTGAGCCATTGCAAAAGCCGAGCGATCAATCGCTGCGGGTCTTCAAAATGGGGAAAGGCGTTGTAAATCACGCAGCAGTCACACAGCCGGCGCACAGGGATGGTCTCGATATCCCCGCAGATCACCTCTATACGCGGATCAAGGTGTTTTTGGGCGGCGATAAGCGCCATTTGGGGTGAAATATCCACCCCTATCACATGGGCTGCATTTCTTTCAAGGAAAAAAGGGAACAGCACGCCCGTACCGCAGGCAACGTCCAGAACGACCGAATGCGCCTTTACTCCTGCGCTATCCAGGATCAGGTTTATCTTTGCATCATTTGTGACCAGCCGTGCATCCCATTCGGGAGCCATGCGATCAAAAAACGCCGTCACCCTTTGCTTCCAGATGTCGCCTTGATCGTCAAGGCTTATGTCCAAGGTTTTGTTGCCTTTACAGTCTTCCAAAACTTGGGCGGGATGATGGCATCCCGCCCAACTATCAACAGCCTTCAAGTTTTGAACGTCCAATAGCATTTTAAAGTCTTTCTTCGTCAGTTCAGCCATGGTGCCTCTCTATATTTCTTCGCGATTCCATTCGCCGACCTGTTGCCTGAGCCAATCCGTCCAGGCTCTCATCCCCTCGCCCGTCTTAGCAGAAACAGGGAAAATCTTAAGCTTTGGGTTGCGCATGTGGGCATATTCCCTCACCTTGTCCAAGTCGAAATCGAAGTAGGGTAGTACATCGATCTTATTGATGATCAGCACATCGCACACTGTGAAGATCAAGGGGTACTTGAGGGGTTTGTCGTGCCCTTCGGGCACCGAAAGGATCATGGCGTTTTTCACCGCGCCGGTATCAAATTCCGCAGGACAAACCAGGTTCCCCACATTCTCCAGTACCACCAGGTCCAAATCCTCCGTGCCGAGCTCTTTCAGGCCCTGTTCCGTCATGCCGGCATCCAGATGGCACATGCCCCCGGTGTGAAGCTGAATGGATCTGACACCTGTGGCGGCGATTTTCTCCGCATCCACCGAGGAATCGATATCCGCCTCCATCACGCCGATGCGCAGCTCATCCTTAAGCGCCTCTATGGTACGCATGAGAAGGGTTGTTTTCCCGCTCCCCGGTGAGGACATCAGGTTCAGCAGAAAGGTTTTCTGCCTTTTTAGCTCCGCACGGATGCGGTCGGCTTCCCTGTTGTTATCCGCAAAGATGCTTTCCTTGACTTCAATAATTCTAATTTTATCCATTTGGCATTCCTCCGTCTAGCAGGCGGCTATCTCTTTCAGGTTGATTTCATTCCCCTGCACCAGGTATGTGTGCCCGCTGCCGCAGTGGGGGCAGATGCGCCCATGCCGCACGGTTTCATAGGTGGTATCGCAGCCTTCGCAAAAGGTGACAGCCGGTATGGTTTCTATGAGAAGTTCCGCGTTTTTCAGAAGCTCGGTCTTCTTTACGGCCCATTTCCAGCAGTCGGCAAGTTCATGATGCACCACGCCCGATACTTCCCCCAACTGGATAGTCACGGAAGAAACCGTCGACAATTGATTTTCCTCACCCACGCGCTCCACGGTTTTAATAATGTGAAAGACGATACCTAATTCATGCATGCTTTTTGCCTTTCTTTCTGCCAAACTTGATCCTTATAGCCCGTTTGATCATGTAGGGCAGGATCGCTTTCATCTTGTCCTCGGAACGCACCATGGTGCTGCATTCGGGACGTTCCCTGTAGAGGTGGATGGCATCAAACATGCACTTGGTGGTACAGATGCCGCAGCCGATGCATTTGTTGGGATCCACCACCGACGCGCCGCATTCCAGGCAGCGGGCCGTTTCTTTTCTGACCTGCTCCTCCGTAAAGCCGATACGGTCGTCGCGGAATGTCCTGGCCAATGCCTCGTTATAGCCTATCTGCTGCCTGGGCGAGTTGTCAAAGCTGGCTTCGTCGAGCACAATGCTGTTCTTGTCCAGTTCGATGAACTGGCGGCGGTTTCTGCCGATGGTCAGGCTGGTGTTGGGCTGCACGAAGCGATGGAGAGAAACAGCGCCTTCCCGGCCGGCGGCAATGGCGTCGATGGCAAACTTGGCTCCGGAATAAACATCTCCGCCCACGAAGATATCGGGTTCGGCTGTCTGGTAGGTGACCGGATCGGCCTTGATGGTACCGTTGGGATTGAACTCAACCTTTGTCCCCTCCAGGAGCTTCTTATAATCGGGCTTCTGGCCAATGCAGTAGAAGACGATATCGCATTCGGCCGTCTCGGTGACGCTCTCGTCAAAAGCCGGTGCAAAACGGCCTTCTTTGTCTTTGACCGACACGCATTTTTTGAAAGTGATGCCGGCGGTTTTGCCGTTTTCGGTCAGGATCTCAACCGGTCCCCAGCCCGCATGGATGGCAATGCCCTCTTTTTCGCATTCGGTGCGCTCTTCCACACCGCAGGGCATCTCATCATAGGACTCCAGGCAGTACATGCTGACGCTCTCCGCGTTGCAGCGAAGCGCCGTGCGGGCCACGTCGCAGGCCACATTGCCGCCTCCGATGACCACTACTTTTCCGGAAAGCTTCACCTCTCCGGTGAGATTCACCTGACGCATAAAGTCGATACCGGCCATCACGCCCTCGCTGTCTGCTCCGGGAATGTCCAGCCTTCCGCCGCTCTGGAGACCGACGGCTATATAAAAGCCCTTATAGCCCTGGCGTCGCAGGTCCTCAATGGTGACATCCTTTCCCACCTCGACGCCGCATTTGAACTCAACGCCCATCTGCCGCAGCACATCGATCTCAGCCCCTACCACATCCTTTTCCAGGCGGAAGGAGGGAATGCCGTTCATCAGCATGCCGCCGGGCCGGGCTTCCTTCTCAAACACCGTGGGCTTATACCCTTTTTCGGCAAGGAAGTACGCACAGCTCAAGCCTGCCGGGCCTCCCCCGATGATGGCGATCTTCTCCTCGAATCCTCCCCCGATCTTAGGAATGACCGGTGTGGGAACATACCGGGTCTCGGCATCCAGATCCTGCTGGGCGATGAAGCGCTTCACTTCATCAATGGCCACGGCCTGGTCAATGGTGCCGCGGGTACACGCGTCCTCACAGCGGCGGTTGCAGATGCGGCCGCATACGGCCGGGAAAGGATTGTCCTTCTTAATCAGCTGCAGGGCCTCACGGTACCTGCCCTGGGCTGCCAGCTTCAGGTAGCCCTGCACCGCGATATGGGCCGGGCAGGCCGTCTTGCAGGGAGAAGTCCCCGTGTCATAGCAATTGATGCGGTTCTTATCCCGGTAGTCGATGCTCCACTTTTCCGGCCCCCAGGGGGTATCATCGGGAAGCTCCACCCGGGGATATTCGATGGGCCCGTCCTTTGTGCACAGCTTCTGCCCCAGCTTCACCGCGCCGGCCGGGCAATACTCCACGCAACGGCCGCAAGCCACGCAGTTTTTGCTCTCAACCCTGGCCACATAAGCGCTGCGGCTTAAGTTGGGGGTATTGAAAAGCTGCGAGGTACGCAAGGCATTGCAGATATTGACATTGCAGTTGCATATGGCAAAGATCTTGTTCTCACCGTCGATATTGGTGATCTGATGGACAAATCCGTTGTCCTCCGCCTGCCTGAGGATGTCCAGAACCTCATCATAGGTGACATACTGGCCACGGCCGGTTTCCACAATGTAATCGGCCATGTCGCCTATGGCGATACACCAGCCTTCCGGATCATCTCCGCAGCCCTCGCCCAGCTTTGCCCTGCTTATGCGGCAGGAGCACAGGCTCTTGGCGTATTTGCCCTCATACTTTTTCAGCCAGTAGGAGATATGCTCTATGCTGACCGACTGGTTTTCGGTTTCAATGGCTTTTTCCACCGGTATGACGTGCATGCCGATGCCCGCTCCTCCGGGCGGAACCATGGGCGTCACTTTCTCCAGCGGCAGGAAGGTCATGCGCTCAAAAAAGGCGGCAACTTCCGGATGCTCGTCAATCTGGGATTTTCGCATGTTGAAGAATTCCGCGCTGCCGGGCACAAACCTGGGAAGCACATACTGCTTTTCATGCCTGGGATTCTCCCAGTTGTACTCGATGAGCCCGATGTAGGCCATTTCAGCCAGGATCTTCTCAAGATAGGCCTCATCCTTGCCGGTGAGCTTCACCAGTTCCGGCAGGGTTCTGGGCTTGCGGACCCCCATCTTCAGGGCAATGTCCGCCATCTCGTCGGTGACTAAACCTGCCAGGCCCCAGTATTCCGGGTCATCTCCCGTGACGCCCTTCAGCTTTGCGGGAAGGCGGTCGGTGATCATCCTGCCGAGCTTGATGATCTTCTCCCGTGGCGCGTCCGTGCGGGGGATCTCAAAAGACAGCCTGCTCTCATCCAGAGGCATGTTGGACTTGGTCTGCTTATCCATAGTTGTCCTCCTTCTTTTCCACTCGGGATACAGACGCTCTGAGGCATCCGTGTCCAAAATGATATATGTTTATTACGGGCGCCTGCCGGGCACCCTTATTTTTCAAGCCGGCTGAGATAATCCGCAATACCCGAGGCCAGCAAGTTATAGGCGCCTTCCTCGTCACGGAATTCAATCCGGTCTGTAAACTCATCCAGAAGATCAAGGGCAAAGGGTAAGCCAAACAACCTCAGATAGTTGATCCAGAAAGCGATGGAAACGTCGTGCATGGTATTCATAAACAGCGTCAGGACGCTTTTGCCGCTTAAAACACAGATCTCGCGATGCCAGATGAAAAAGCGTTCGGCCAGTTCTACCTCGCCAAGGTCCCGGGAGCATTTCCTGATGTCATCAGTCATGGCGCGCAAACGGGCGATATCCTCCTCGGTCCGGCAAAGACACAATGCGCGCAGCGCCATGCCCTCAATGGCCAGGCGCAGATCCAGGATGGCTTTAACCACTTCCCGGCCCAGTTCATTGCCGCTCAGCTGGACGATGGCGTTAAGGAGCTCTATATTGCCGCTCTTCATATAATCTGCGACAAAGATGCCGGACTTGGGCCTGATAGTCACCAGGCCCATGGCGGCCAGCTGCTCAAAACCGGAATGGACAACGGTTTTCCCGATTCCCATTTCGGCCGCCAGCTCACGCTCCGAGGGCAATTTGTCACCCGGGCGCCATTTCCCCGAAAGGATCTCCCTCGTCATTTTTTTCACAAACAATGCTTTGTTGGTTGTTCGGGTTGCTTTCTCGGAAGGATTCATGCAACCGCTCCTTGTGTCACTATTGAAGCTGAGATTCGGAATGATGATGAGTTGCTTCTGACAAGACTGCATTATCTGGTCCGACCAGTTCAATCTTATCATATCATGCTTTTCCGGAATTGTCAAAAGTCAATAAAACGTTATTGAAATCAAGCCCGCTTTTTGTTCCATTCGCCATTGGTCTTCTGTCATTCTGCAAAAAAGAAGGCTGTCCGTTCAGGACAGCCAGTTATTATCAGGGTTCTTCTGCTTATGACATAACATGCTCACTGCGCATACGGCGTGTAATTTGCATTGGCTCCGGGTTTACTGATGTACACGTAAATTTCATTCCAATAGGTGGTGACATACAGCGCCCTGCGATCCTTCGGTGCATAGTATACCTTGTCCTCGGGACGGTTTTTGGGCGTATGGACATTTGGATCAGCATGTTCCCCGCCGCTTGTGAACCACTCCAGAATATCGCTCCAGGAATTGGGGAAGTAGTATTTCAGCACAGCCTCCGTCAGCTGGGGAAGGTTATAGTCCACATAGTTTATTTCAGCTGCCGGGTTGAATCCTTTTTCCAGATCATCTGTGTAAAAGCCAAACTGCTGCTCCACTGTTGCGCCAAGGATGCGCATACGGGCCGAATAGTTATTTTTGCTTCCTTCCTTGTTGGTATAAAACGCAAAGGCGGTGGAATTTCGGGGCATTTCATACTCCACAGTGGGAATGAAACCCCTTGAACTTCTCGGGGGACTTCCTGATTTCCACGCTGATTTTTTCTTTCATCTGGCCGTTTTCGGTGTAGCGGCGACGGAGCACTTTCAGATGAAGATAATCATCAAAAAACGCCTCCGGCACATATAAGGTTTTATTGTAATAGACGGTTGGCGAGCTTTCATAAGTCGCTTCATACTTACCGATGTCAATCATTCTATACCTGGGAAGGTAGTTCATTGTCTTCTGAACACCATCAACCATGAAAACATTGCTGTTGGGAAGCATGACATAGGCATGGCCGTCCTTTGTGAAAGACAGTTTCTCATTCCTGTCCTCAGCGGTCTTTATGCCTGCCTTTTCGAGCACGGCCTTAATCGGCAGGCAGTTCATATACACATCATCATTGAGATAATCGGTATGAGGTGATGCATAAGTTACCGCCTTCTGGCTGATCGGGTTTCCAAGAACATAGACGGGCTCATTGAGATATTGCGGCCTGGGCCAGGTGCCCGAGGCAGCGTTTGCAGGCACGATGGGTACCAGCAGGTTGCATGCTATGAATAAAGCCATTAAAACAGAGAAGAACCTTTTCATTTTGCCCCCCACCCTTTTCATGACCATCCAGGTCATTGACAAAATACAATAGGAATATTATACCACAGCCAAACCGCTTTCAACCACATCAGGAGTGAATTTGGGCCAATAAACCGGAGCCGGATGTCGGGCGGGAGGGATAACTCAAATTTCGATCCGGGCGCTTATTCCCAGAGGCTTTCCATCATCTTCCGGATTTTCTGGCGCCTGAGGGCCGTTTCTTCCGCATCCAGGGAGATTACGTCTCCCTGGATGACCAGCACATCTCCTTCACCGGCGTCCGCGGGAAGCCTGTTTCTTTCGATATGCATCATGGTCCGGTCTTCCTTTTCGCAGACGGCAAAACTGCCTTCAAACCTGTCTATGATGACCTTCATCCTGTTCACCTCAGTATTCCGATACGACGTTTCCCCTGGCATCAATCAGTTGCGCCGGATCCCCGTCGTTGTTCCATATGTTCTTATTGGTCCACCTGATGTCCCCGGCTGCATCACCGCTGGCAATGGTCAGGGTCGCTCCCGCCTTGATGATGGTTCCCTGCGGAAAGACAAAGGACTGGTTGCCCTTCACCGAAAGCAGCTCCCATCCGGAAAGATCCACATCCTCGGAGGACGTGTTCTTAAGCGTAACGACCTCATTCACCAGATCCACGCTCTGAATCACCACACCGCCGGTTTTGGTTGGAACAGCAGGCTGTGTCGGAGCCGACGGCACAGGCGCGTCAGGGGTTGGTGTCGATTGGACGGCGAAGGTAATGGCAGCGCCGTCGCTGACCGCTATAACGGTACCGTTCTCATCGGTCCGGTAAACCTGGATACCGCGGTCCTGAAGCCTTTTGATAACGCTCGGAGACGGATGCCCGTAGCTGTTGCCTTCTCCGACACTGATAACCGCATAGCGCGGATCCACCGCATCCAGAAATTCGGCGGTGGTGGACGTTGCACTGCCATGATGGCTTATTTTAAGGACATCGCTTTTCAGGGTAAATCCCTTATCCAGTATTTCCTTTTCTGAAATCGCTTCCGCATCCCCCGTCAGCAGGAAGGAGGTTTTTCCATAGATCATCCTGATGACAACCGAATGGTTGTTGAGGCCTTCATAGGAAGCGCTGTTGGGCGCAAGCACCGTAAACGCTGCGGCGCCAAACCCATATTCCGTTCCTGCCACAGGCGCAGTTATTTTAAGTCCCTTCTGCTGTATGGCCACCAGCACATCCTCATAGGTTTTTGTGGTGGCAACCGCCTTCGGCATGATGATTTTTCCAATCTGGAATTCCCTGATGACCGCATCCAGTCCGCCTATGTGATCTTCATGGGGATGGGTTCCGATGACATAATCCAGTTTTGTGACGCCCTGGTCTTTTATGTATTGTACGACAAACTCCGCGTCGGCATTATTGCCGGCATCCACCAGCATGGCCGATGCGCCCTGTTTGATGAGTATGGCATCTGCCTGCCCCACATCCATAAAATGGACTTCCAGTCTGTCTCCCGATGCGGAAGGAGATGGTGCAGCTCCAGGAGGCGTTCCCGGCGGTATATCCTCTTCTGTACCGAATGTTGATCCCGCCGGTGTTTCAGATGGCGCTGCCGAAGCCAGCTGCGATACGGCGCCTGGCTGGACGGTAGCCTGCTGTTCAGGCATAACCTGTTCCGGGCCTGCCACGCATCCCGTCAGGAGACCCATCACCATCAAGGCGGAGAGCAGAATGTGTGCAAATGGATGTCTTCTGCGCTGTTCCATAACTGTCAACCTGTTGTGCCCCTTTGTCGTAGATATCTTGCCAGTTTCATTATATCAAAAGCCCGACGGTTTGCTGCTTCCAATATGTTGCCGGGCGGACACAAACAGGGTTTCACAGCTATCTGCCATGAAACCCCTTTGGGATTTATGCCTGCATATGGAAGACGACAGGTGAAAGGCCGGCCTTATCCTTATTTGATGGCATTCAGGAAATCGTTCCAGGCTTTTTTGATGGCCTGCGCATTATCCTTGGGTGGCTCTTTCCATTTCTTGATGACCTCATCCAGCTTGGCATTGGTCTGTGTTCCGGCCATGCCATCCACGGTGAGACCCGTGGCCTGCTGAAACTTCCTCACAAACTCAACCGCTTTTTCTTTCCATGCATCGCTGACCACAATAATCCCCCTTTCCCTCAGAAATCTCTCCCATGGGAAGTATTTTCCGGGACAGTCCTTGCCCTTCGCCGAAGGATATTCATCATGCCGCTTGATGGCGACAATTTTATACCTTGAACAGATGTCGTCGCACAGTTCATGGAGCGCCTTTATCTGTGTTTCGGGCACGGTTTTCTCCGTCAGGTTGCCATAGTCCGTGTAGCATCCTTCCAGGCAGATGCCGAGAGTGTTGATGTTCTCATCTCCCAAAAGGTGCCCGCCCCTGTGGTACTCCTGACGCCCGCGGTAGATGGTGCCGTTCTTCCGGACAAAATAATGGTAGGCGATCCCCATCCAGCCCCGTTCCAGATGCCAACGGTGAATATCCTGGGCTGTACACGACGGGGCAAGCGCCTGATGGATCACGATGGTATCCGGATTGTTGGGGCTGAAATTTGTCCTGGCCCAGTTGTACTTTTCCTCGATGATTGTCATCCCATCCTCCTTCAGGCATTTTCTCCCTGGCGGATACCTACAGGCGGCAACAGACCGTTACGGCATCGACAGGACATATTGCCTTTCATTTTCTTATTTCAGGTGCTTTCTAGTTCATATATATGGGCCAGGCTTTTCTGTTGTGCCGGAAAGGGGAACCCCTGCCGTCCACACTATACGCCATTCAGAACTATTAACGTCTATTCAAAGGGTTTTACCGGCTATCCGGTAAAGCATTTTTTGCGTTGGAAATCAGGCTTTTTGCATCTTCCGGGGGTTCCGGGAAATACCTCAGGCGTATGCTATACTGGAATTAATCCTGGCACACATTCGAGCCATTAACGGACATCGTTCCGAAACACATCCGCAGCACCATTCGTCAGAGCGGTTGCTCCAGTTCCAACATTCCATCTGAACCAAACGGCTTCTGTACAGGAAATACGTCTAACGCCGGGACAGTGACCATATTATGGGATCAATCATCCAATAAATATTCTGAGGGTCATTGCATTTTGACAGGCTATGGTTTATGATCATATTATGGGATCAATCATCCAATAAATATTCTGAGGTGTGGAGGTGGTCAGTTTGAGCAGCGCCAGGATGCGGGTGCTGAAAAAACTTCTCACATTCATGCTGGCATTTTTTCTGATCCTTGCGCAGACACCCGCCGTCATCTTCAGCAATGCCGATGCGGCGACGGTTATTTACCATGAGACATTCAGGGACGGCACAGGGGACGCAGTGCAATCAGGCGATGCCAGCCTGAGCCATGTGAGCAACAAGTTTTTTGACGGCAACGTCGACGGACATGCCCTGTACATCAGCAACCGGGAAAACAACTGGGATGCAGCCGATTTCCGCTTCAGCGATATCGGCCTGAAGCACGGCAAAACCTATGCCATTACCATCAGCGGGTATGTGAACGAGGATGCGGAGGTGCCGGAGGGCAGCCAGGTATGGCTTCAGACCGTGGGCAGCTACCAAGTGCTGACAGGGGTCGATATGGAAGCCGGAAAAGCCTTCAAGCTGACCTGTGAGTATACTGCGGATGCCGAATCCAACCGGGCTTTGCGCATTCTTTCCAACGATACCGGCGCTCAGGTGCCCTTCTATGTCGGGGACATCCTCATCACAGCCATACCCGACGCGCAGGATGAAACCGAAATTTATCATGAATCCTTTAAGAATGGCACAGGCGTCGCCATACAATCCGGCGGCGCGGTTCTGACCCATGTGACCGACGCGTTCTTTGGCGGCAATGACGACGGCGGCGCCTTAGGCAATGACGACGGCGGCGCCTTATATGTGAGTAACCGCGTCAACA
>Ga0116166_1003188_pt1 | contig 12915 bp, 10 predicted proteins | sample AD_JPNMR2_MetaG_FD_89884 | JGI IMG/M metagenome (GOLD analysis project Ga0116166, IMG submission 89884) | Active sludge microbial communities of municipal wastewater-treating anaerobic digesters from Japan - AD_JPNMR2_MetaG | ecosystem: Engineered > Bioreactor > Anaerobic > Digestate | place...
ATTCCGATAACTCATGCTGCCAAAAATATTCATACTCTTCAAGGGTATAAAACGATATCCCCATAAATATAATTACCGGTTGCTTATAATCGTATTGATACCCCGTCGGATCCGTATACTTTAGTGGATTATTCAGGCAGTAGCTATATCGGTTGAGGTTTTGGGGGTTGGTAGGGGCTTGCACGTAGGGGTCGGGGCTGAGGAAGCGACCCAGGCGGGGGTCGTACACCCGGCCGTTCATGTTTACCAGCTCAAAAAGGTCGATATGCTCGTGGCCAGTAAAACCGCGGGCAGTGGATGCGGTAAGAGGGATGGTATATCAAAGAACCATTAGCGCAGGGGTTGCTGCGCTGAAAACAAAAATAGGGAAAATTTTGGTGTTTTAGATGTTTGCTATTAAAAATTTAGTATTCTCCTTGATTGGGATAAATTATAATCGTTTACAAAACTAAAATGCTGTTTTTAAGTTTAAAGAATAGTAAAGTATGACTACCATAGGCTTGCATTATCTCCCTTCTCATTTGCTTAGAAGTTTCGTTTTTTTTAAAAGCTCTTCCTTTACTTCTAACTCTAATGCCTGACGGGAGATTATCTTACGCAACCTCTCATTCTCCTTTTCAAGCGCTTTGATGCGCGGATCGACCCGATGATATTGCGGAGCCAAGCCATCAGGACCCTGCCGGTCAAACTTATTCTTCCAGTTGTAGTACAGGCTACGAGCAATCTGATACTTGCGACAGGTTACATCTACTCCATGGTTTTCCCCCTCCCGAAGAATCTGGAGCTTCTCCTCTAACCCAAATTTTCGTTTGTTCTTACTCATAATTTTACAAATTTACTGTCCAAATTTAATTTGTTAAATTTGGTCCAGCTAATGAGGGTTTGAGACAAGGAAAAAAAACCGGTTTTCCCCGAGGCCATGTATTAAAAGCTTGTGCTAACATGCACCTTATGATTCATATTGTCCAATTAAAATTGATAAATCGTCTCTAAGATACTCTAATTGATTATATTCTGATTCAAACTTAAATGTTAACTTATTACCATTTCCAACTGGATAAACTGCATAACCTATCCATTCTATATTTCCCAAATGATTAAGCACACCTTTTAGATAAAATGTGTCTTCCATGGTTTTAAATTCTATTTCTATTGTCTCTTTATTAATAATTCTTTCTATTGATTTCAAAAATAGAATAAAGTCATCAATTAAAAATTCAGAAGTAAAGTTTGCTGTAAATCCTAACAATTTCAGAACAACATTTACTTTTAACCATTTTTTATCCCATTCATTTGTTGCATAAGGATTGCTTTTACTAATTATGTCAATATTAATAAATGCATTGTCGCCTTTAAGTTCCATATCTTATTTTTTATTGAGGGATAACTGTTATAATATCTCCATTCGTATTTGTTATAACCTTCACTTGACCATTATAATATTCTAATGTATTGGGTAGATTTCCTGGCGCAATCATTGAAGGATTATTTATTGCATCTTCTACAACAGAGGGAACAAAACCCCTTCCTTGCATTTGATCTAATGCATGCCCAGTGTATAATCTACCATTAATTGTCGTTGGGCTGTTAGTTCCTCGTGCATCCATTGGATTTCCCCTTCTTCCCACAGGTAAATTATAGTCACCCGATTTTACATTTAACTTTTCACCAGTTAGCGGATTCAAATTATTCGCCTTGGCATATCTGTATCCAGCATAACCACCCACAATTGACCCTATTCCACCACCCATCATGGCACCATTAATGCCCATCTTCCATCCAGCTTTCAGTGCTAATTCGAGATCGCCTCTTGTAATTAGAACTCCCAAAAAACCAGCTGTAAAACCTCCGGCAAACCCACCAACAGCACCCCCAATGAATCCTCCAATAGCTCCGTTAACAATTGGACTTGCTATAGTATATCCTGCCCCTGTAATGATACTTAAGCCACCTTTTATGGCCCATTGGCCAGCCACACCACCAACATAACCGGATACAAAACCAATTGCTCCTTGTAACAAACCATTCCCTATAATTTGCCAGAAACCTTTATCATCTAAGGCCGCTCCAATTGCACCACCAGCAAAACCACCTGCCGCTCCTCCTATTGCTGCCACCAATAATGGAGAAGCTGCTCCGGCTGTTATAACAGTTACTGCTGCAGCAACAACTATTGTTGTAGCTGTTACCACTAATTGCTTATGTTTTTTTGCCCAATTCCATGCTTTATCTACCCAAGTAAGATACCCCGTCGGATCCGTATACTTTAGCGGATTATTCAGGCAGTAGCTGTATCGGTTGAGGTTTTGGGAGTTGGTAGGGGTCCTGCACATAGGGGTCGGGGCTGAGGAAGCGACCCAGGCGGGGGTCGTACACCCGGCCGTTCATGTTTACCAGCTCAAAAAGGTCGATATGCTCGTGGCCGGTAAAACCGCGGGCAGTGGATGCGGAAAGATGGATAGTACATCAAAGAACCTGAACGTTGGCGCAGGGGTAGCTGCGCTGGAAACAAATTTAGGAAAAGTTTTGGTGTTTTAGATTTACTCTTTAAAAAATTTGCACACAATATATTGGGAGTAGTGTTTTAAGAGTTTTAGGAAAAAGCAATTTGATACATGCTATTGGGGATATTTCTAACACTATGAAGGATTAAATTTACCATTTACTGGCCAAAAGCAATTAATAATTAAATTTTATCCCACCAATTGTGGGTTAATACACCTTTCAATCGGAATAGTACATATATTTATTTTCAAGCTTATAAGCAGCGCTTGTCTTTATGTAAGATTTTTTTCGCTTATATCTGTAAATACAGTAACCCGGGGTTTGGGCTGTTATATTATCATTCGAATACTTTCGCAGAATCTTTTTTGCTTGCGTATCAAATCTTGGAAAGCTTGTGCACAGACTAAATATAGAATCGTATCGCTCGGTCTTAAACAAAAGTATATAACCGTTATATTCAAGATAGTGTGTTGGCTTAGCACTCCAATGCTCAAAAAAACTATAAATGTATGTTATTGAAAATTCCCCACGATACTTCTCTATCTCCATAACCTTTAAAACAATTATTTTAGCATATTGATTAGGTTTTAAAAACTTAATTGCTGAATCTATTGCTGGATATAAATGACACATCAAATACTCACAAGTTTTGTTGTTTTGTCCATAACTTATAATATTCCACCCTAATAAAACGAGAACTGTTATAAACCTAACTCCCATACTTCACTTTTTTTTTAAAACTATTTCATATATAAATGGACTTTCTAACCATACACTTCGTGGCAATATTGCAAAGGGATTAACACTTCTATCGACTCCTAAAAAATTACGATAGCTATTAAACGATAACGTTTTAAAATAATCTTCTGTCAGAGTTTTTCCTTTTGCAGAGATCACAGATACACTATGAGGGCCTATTGTATATACAGGTACATTTCTTTCGTACGAAAATTTGTAATCCTTATAACTTGGACCATCATATCCATTAGGATTTCCTGAACGTTCATATAAGCTACTTGGATGAGTATGGATCTGAGCTATTAATACCTTGTTGTCAAAAGTATAAGTTCCTTTTTTCTTAGGATTCTCCATTACTTCAGGATTTATCGAATAGTCATCCGTATTATTTTGCCAATCAAATATATAGTAATACCTTTTACCTTCCTTATCTTCAAGTACATAACATGCTATTTCTTTTTTTGATCTTTCAGATTCTTCCCACATAAAATTAACAGCTCCTTTTAAATTATCAAAAACATAATAAGTATATGTTTGCCCATTAATTATAATGTTAAATGACCCTCTAAATCCCGGTTGAGCGGTTACTAATGGTCCTGTATTATTTTTGTTACCAAAAATTATATTATCTATTGATTTACCAGCGTCCCACCAACTGCGAACATCACTTTTATAATTTTTCCATGCTCGAATTGGCCCATCTAAAAACACGTCAACAACAAAAGGCAAAATATTTATAACAGCACCCAAAGTTCCAAAAATTTCCTTAAATAATTTTCCACTCGGATCCGTATACTTTAGGGGATTATTCAGGCAGTAGCTATATCGGTTGAGGTTTTGGGAGTTGGTGGGGTCCTGCACGTAGGGGTCGGGGCTGAGGAAGCGACCCAGGCGGGGGTCGTACACCCGGCCTTTCATGTTTACCAGCTCAAAAAGGTCGATATGCTCGTGACCAGTAAAACCGCGGGCTGTGGATGCGGAAAGATGGATATTTCAAAGAACCATTGGCGCAGGGGTAGTTGCGCTGGAAACAAATTTAGGAAAAGTTTTGGCAAATTGAAATGATTTACGGGGAAATTGGGGGTAAAACCAGTATTTAAAGTTTGAAAAATGACCAGAAAAAGGGTATTAAACTAATATAGTAGAGATTAGTCTTTCTTTTTCTCAGTTTTTCTATAACTCTTCTTTGTATTTAAAAGACTATGCAAATAAGTATTCTCTTTAATATCTTCTCTTTCTAAAAACATCATTATCTTTCTTAATAGCCAAAAGCCTAAATATAACCCTAGAAAGAAAAAGAAAATATAACTTAATAAACCTGTTATTGGCTTCCCAAAAATGAAGCCAATAACAGATATTATTAGTAAGCTTAAAGCAAATAAAACCTTTACTATTGTGTAGGAATGATAACTTAAATAAATAAGCAGTTTATTAATCATCTTTAAAGAGTTTAGTGGTTTTCTTTTTTTATTAATACCTCAGCTACTAAAGCAACAATAAGAAACAGCACTAATAAGAAGGTTCTTATATTATAAAGTGATTTATTTAAATATTGTTTTAAAAATAAATCCATCATTACAATAATAAAAATACCTACTAAACAAATTCTAATAATCCATTTATACAATAACTGGTTTTTTTTCATTTAAGGAATGTTATTTATTATTAATGGCATAACAACTCTAGTAGCATCAGCAGGACAAGTAGAATGGCCATAACCAGGATAAATAACAGGAATTGTATTAGAATATGAAGGCGCCCCCATACCTGCTGGAACTTCAGGATACATGCCCTCATATATCCTTCTACCTAAGGCTGCTGCTCCTGCTCCGTAAACAGTGTACCTAATCCATTTATCTACATTCGGATTATCATTTGGAAAATAGTTTTTATTATCAAAACCCCTTATATTAGGTATCCATGGTTGTTCTGTAGTTGTATGATATCCACCTTTTCCTGCAATAGTTTCATATAACAAAATAGAACTGTATAATACTACACCTCCTGCCACAATTGCTACTGCAACCGGAGGCATTTCAGAGGTGTATACCCCAAGAACTAAGGCACCTGCCATTACTGCTTTTGCGCCATCATTCCCTCCACCTTCATCCCCACCTGCTGCACCTTTCCCTTTCCCATTTCCAGTTACTTTCGGACCTGTAAGGGTTTGTTGTCCTGGAGCAAATCCATTTCCCCCATTTAATCCTCCCCCATGATTTGACCAGCTATTTACAGTCACTTCTAAATCATAGATAATTTTCGTCAATTCCCTGTGTGTTTCATGCAATACCCCATGGTTATCGATGTAAGCTGTGCACCAATAATATTCCGTTTGCGTAATATGTATGCTAATATCCCCTCGTCTTACCCCCTCAAATGCCCCTGGAGCCGACAAAGCTAACCAGGCTTCGTTCGTTAGGGTGGGACTGGTAAGAGCTCTGTTAAAGTTCAACCAGGAAATCAACTCCTCTACATAGGAGTTCCTCTCAAATGGCCGTGAAGGATATTTGCCCCATTCCGATAACTCATGCTGCCAAAAATATTCATACTCTTCAAGGGTATAAAACGATATCCCCATAAATATAATTACCGGTTGCTTATAATCGTATTGATACCCACTCGGATCCGTATACTTTAGTGGATTATTCAGGCAGTAGCTGTATCGGTTGAGGTTTTGGGAGTTGGTAGGGTCCTGTACGTAGGGGTCGGGACTGAGGAAGCGACCCAGGCGGGGGTCGTACACCCGGCCGTTCATGTTGACCAGCTCAAAAAGGTCGATATGCTCGTGACCAGTAAAACCGCGGGCAGTGGCTGCGGTACCGGTAAAGGGCTTCCAAGTGACAGGATCACGCCGCCGGCCCCAGGGGTCGTAAGCGTATTCCTCCAGTACTGTACCCGTGGGCGAAACTAAGTATATCAAAGAACCTAAATGATCGCGTAAGCAGTAGGCCAGACGAGTATTTTGAGCCTTAGTGCTACGGGTATAGATGGCTACTGCCTCTCCATTTGCAAAAATATAAAAATTTTCCTTTACTTCGCCACCCGGCAACACTTCTTTCTCATAGAGCTGCCCCACATAGTATTTCGTAGTAGTTTGTCCTTCTTTCACACTCACCGCCTTAATGCGTTGATAATCGGTACCATAGGTAAATGTTACATTCTGTGTTGCATTGGATATGCTATATACTTTATCGAACGAGGTATATTCAACATTGTAATCGTATGGCTGATAGTCTTCCTGTGGATTTACTATTCGTGCTACTGCATGTGGACGTGTGGCCTCGTACTGATAAGTACCTACATCGCTCTTAAAAGTTATGTTACCTATAGCATTGTACTGTAAGCGTACCACTTGGGTAGCTATATTATTGACATATACCGTACTGGACGTGAGGCGGTTCAACCCATCATAGGTAAAGCTTTCGGATAGACCTCTTTTCTGATTGGTTCGTCGGGTAAGATTACCTAACGCATCGTATTCATACCGCATATCCTGGATGTTACCAGCTACAGTTTGTTTTAAAAAGCCGGTGTTGGCATCGAAGGTATGAGTTACCGTAAGGTTAGCCCCCAATTGGTAGCTACTTACCTGACCTCGTGGAGTCATATCATTACAGGTGTAATAGAGCGTATCACCACCATTGCTCGTAACCTGATACAGATAGCCACTGCGATAGGATTGCTTTACCTTAAACCCTCCCGGATAAGTAATACCAATTACGCGCCCGTAGCTGTCGTATGTAAACTGTGTATTATAGGTGGCATTATCAATGGTCTCGCTAATTTTGACCAGCAAGCCTTTACTATTGTATGCATATTTCTTAGTATGCACATTGTTGCTCTCCTGAATAATCTTACCTCGTGTACAATAGTATTGTCCATCGTAGGTATAGTTAGTAACTACACTGGTATTGGTCTGGGCATCGGTTTCGGTGCGGGTTGTAACACGTCCCAAATTATCGTAAGTGTAGCTGGTGGTAAATCCTTTTGCATTGGTCGATGAGACCAGCTGACCCAATGCATTATATACATCGCTAGTAGTCCCCAGATCTTTATCTGTAAGGGTTGTCCGGTTACCATAGATATCGTAACTCATCGAGGTTACATTACCAGCAGGGTCGGTCACTGTAAGCATATTACCCATAGCATCGTATGTATATTGCACTACCCCTCCGGCATGGTCAGTAACGCTAATAAGAAACCCTCGTAAATCGTACGTCCGTTTCTCCGTTTGACCCTTGGGATTGGTGGTAGTAATATTAAGACCGTTGTAACTTACTGTCGAAGTACTTCCGTCGGGGTAGGTGGTTCGTGTCACCTGTCCCAGCAGATTATATTCGTAAGTCGTCCATAAGGGCGTTGTATTTTTTCGGTAGGGTTCCGACTGTCGCTTAACCCGCCCTAAATTATCATATTCGGTGTCTATATAGATATAGTTCCCATTGATATCCTGCGTTACCTGTCGTACCTTACGACCGTACTTGTCGTAAAACTCATATTGAAATATGGACGGCTGTGTAAGTGTACGTATTACAAAGACTGCTGTTGATGGAGCCAGCGAATCATACGCCGATGCCCATCTATAGCTATACCACGTGCTCCCAAAAGGCGTAGTTTTTTTGCTTAGTCGGCCAAACTCGTCATATTCTAGAATAGTCTTCGTCGAATCACTCGACCACTGAGTAGTAACCTTGCCAAATTTTGGATGATAGCTCATGGAATCAATCCACTCAACTGGATTAATAATTTTATATGGCCACTCAGGATTCACAGAATCATTGTACACATACTGAGTGATTAGAGTTTTATTGGCTCCAGACACCTTTTCATTAATTACCTGCCCCCTATTGTTGTATGTATATTCTTTCACAATCTTTTTTAGAGAGTCATCAGGTTCTGATGTTTCTGAATTTAACAGTCTTCTATCGTATGAGTAGCTCCAACTACGAGTGATATCAGTCATCATATAACGACTATACTTAACTGTCTTTTTCGTCACCTTGCCTATCCACCAATTATCATTTGAATTATTATTTTCTATCGTATATGTGGTCTTAGTTCCTCCGGGATAACCAGTAGTAGAGTTTACAATTATTGTGTTTCCATAATTATCGTAGGTGAAAGAGGTTCTGTTTTCACCTGTTTTATTCCCGCTCAAATCATAAGTAGCCGATTCAATAGTACTGGGAACGAAGTTATACACTTTCCCATTTACCAGTGCCTTGAGGGTATTGGTATAAGTTGTCGTTGAAAGTGTAGAGCCTTCTTGGGTTTTAGTAATCTGGCTTTTTATAGCAGTAAAATAATTTGTAGTATCATATTCATAGGTAGTTTCGGTGGTTATATTTGTCTTACTGTCGGTAGCCCTTACCTTATTAAATCCCAGCAATCCTCGTCCCAGCCGATGTACCTTTCCTCCTTCGTACTGATAGGTTGTTACCCGGCTACCTCCAATACCATCCTCCGTGGTAACCCTATACACCACCTGTATCCCCGCCGATAAATCGGTAACTGGATAGCTTGCATTACTTTGCCTTGTATATACTGCAGGATCTGCCAAATCGCGATATTCAATTTTCGTGACCACTCCCATACCATCCCGTATACCCTCTATCAGCTGTCCACGGCGCGAGGTGGAAAAGTAAGAAGTAATAGTAAACTTTATGGTATTCAGATTTCCTGTACTTTCACAAGATATCATCTCAGGTATCCCATCCCCATTAATATCCAGAGATAAATTCTTCATTGAATTATCGTAATCAGTAGTAATTTTTGCAAACGAAGCAAACCCCCTTGTAAGATAACCATTCAGAATATCCGCTTTCCCATCACCATTGATATCTCCCACTGGCGTTTCTGATAGACAGTCCCCACTATAATTGATTGGTTTGATGTCAAAAAGTAAGTTAAAATTGTTTGTTTTATTGCCCCTGGAAAAATAGATATTTGAACAGGTAAAAAAATCTGACAAACCATCTCCATTAAAATCTCCAACTAATGTATATTTAGCATCAAGGGGGGTGCTAATTTTATTTCTTGAGAAAGTTCCGTTTTTGTCCGACATATATATATCCAGCGAATCATCCTTATTCTGACACACCAAATCCATCGAACCATCACCATTAAAGTCCCCCATCGAAACAGGCTTACCCTGTATAAGCAAGTCGAAATACTGCCCAGATATATTGTACAGTTGCAAATTACCATTATTGATTCTTGATTCTAAAACCAAAAAATTTTGATTTTGATTCGTTTGATTGCTCACATTATCGATAGCTACAATATCAGATAAACCATCCCCATTATTATCAATAATAAACAAAGTTGGAATTGTCACCTGGGTTACATCACTCAAAAAAACAGGATCCTCCAACGAACCATCTAACTTGGCTTTACACCAATATAACTTACGTGTAGAAAGATTGGAACTTAAATAAAAAGCTAGTATATCCGTTCGTCCATCACCATTAAAATCACCCGTAAAAAAATTCATGGATTGAGGAAAATTCTTAATTATGGGGGTTGTAGCAAATCCAGAATTACCATTGTTCAAATAAATATACAACGACTTATTGTCGTAAGATATGGAGAGAATATCGGACCGGCCATCGCCATTGAAGTCGCCCGTTAAAATTTGAGAGCCCTGCACAGTATACGTGCCCACCGTAGTAGGTCGAATATCATAATCTTCATCTTTCCACTTGAATATTATAGGATTTAACATAACATTACCCACCTTCTGCGTAATAGAGGTAAGCTGCAGCCGCGTGCCCAGACATGCTGGTTGGTAAGTAAGCACGTAACTACGGATATGCCCATTACTATTTTTATCCTTCTTGTATATAGCTATTTCGGTCAGATACTTGCTAAGTTGAGTGGGGTAACCATTGATATAGTAACGGTCAGCATTCTGCCGGTTGGTATAATTGAATACTACATAATACTGAAATTTTTCATTTTCACGAGCATTTATTGTGATCTCTTTCACCCAGTAGTCGCTCGTAGTAGTGTCGCGTTCATAATTTATAGTGTAATAGTTGCCCGTAGCATCGGATACCTTTGAAAGCAACCACATTGTTACAATTTTGCCTTTTGGAACCGTGATGCGTGAATCCTGTGTATGACCATACTCCATTGTAAGCCCACTTTTGGTTTTCACTTCAAACCAGCTGGTTTGGCTATTCAATCCCCCGTGTGCTATGATCAAACTACCATCAAAATTTAGTGGCAAATACTTAGCCCCGTCACTGCCATAGGTACCGCTGTATCCTACCAACCTGTTGCCATCGAGCATCAGCCTGTCATTATTATCGAAATTCACCCTATCCACCTTTCCATCGTCGATGTAGTTGGAAGGAGCCCTGCTGATAACCGATAGGCCTCCCAAACTGAAACCAGTGCCCAACAAACCATCAGTCAATGTACTATTATAAACTATGCTTAGGTTAGGTGTTAAATTCCCTATCCCCTGTGGTATTTCTAACGGTAGTACATAGTTGGCCATCCCCTGCGGGGTCACACTAAAGGTGCCACTGATACTTCCGGCTATGTATTTGTCAGTGTTGATTAACGGAAGCCCACCCACAGGAGCATAAAAGGTATTATTATCGGGTGTAAAGCCCGGTGAACTAATCTGCGCCTTAAAACCAGAACCTGAGAATTTAAATCCTGCCTCAAGACTAACCTTATTCAACGCTTCGTAGGTGCCTGCATTAACCTGAGTATTGAGCCTTACATTCAAGTTGGGTTGCCCCGCTACCAAATACTCAATACCATATATTGCAATGATCAATAGCCGTATTTTCATAATATAACTCTATTGCTTAATTATTTTCCAGTCACTTATATTTTCTTTCATTTGCAACCGAATAAAATATATGCCCCGCGCATAAGAGCTTAAATCAACACGTACCTCCTCCCTAAGCAATGAAGGTCCTATAACTAATCGACCATTGGCATCGTATAGCATGTATTGTATAATCTCCCCCGATTGCTTACCTGCTATACGCAGGATAATATAACTGTGTGCTGGATTGGGAAAAATCTCAATACGACTTCCTTCCAGCGTATTGTCTACCAACGGCGTACCAACATCTGTTGCTATACTGTCGTTATCTATTCTGGCACGACTTTGGGATAGCGTAATGACTTTGTTGCTGACCCTGTTGCCACAAGCATCGTATCCTATATCATAACGTGTCGAAGTGTTTCCTATCAACTCAAATTCCTGTAACTCAAAGGCCTTATTACTATTTCCCGTAACATTAAACCTTACACGAATGAACTTGATGTTGCTGTTGCTGGCTAAATTAATGGTAACCACCGTAGAAGTAGGCAAGTAAGTCGCCAGTGTTGTATAGGTAATGCCATCCGTTGAACCCTCAATGCGAATATCATACGGAAGATTATAGTAATAAAAATACAGTTTAGCAGCACTAAAACTGTACGTATATGGAAAGCTGATTACAAACGAGGCGGTGTAGTTGCCACTGCCAAACACTACTTTCGTATCCATCAGGCCATCAATAACCTTGGCTATCTCTGCAATCCCACCTGTGTGAGTAGTAGATACAATGGTGCGGTTACGTGCAGCATTGTCTAGTGTCTGGGCAACAATATTAAGCCCCACATTTACGAACAGGAGGAACAACAAATAATATCGTTTCATGACCCATTGATTTATTTAATCTTAAGGTATTTTTTGATGGCAGCCACCTCAGCCTGTAGCGCATTGATGCGTGACTCTTGCTGTTGTAGTTTCTGCTGCTGCTGATTGATTACCGTTTGTTGCTCGTTAATGGCCTGCAGCAGTATGGGCACCATGCCCATGTAATTAACATACTTTACCCCCTCGCGTGTCTCAACCAGCTCGGGAAAAACTTTCTCCAATTCCTGCGCTAAAAAACCAATATACTCAGGCGAAGAAGCCGTATCGGCTACCGCCCCTATAATGGGTTGCTGCAATGACGAAATCTTGCTCTGAGTCAAGGATGATATACTACTATTGCTGCTGGATATAACTCTGCCATTATCAAATACACTCGTATCTATCACACCTGTCGACCGCTGAACCTTTAGTTGATACCTGTAAGCCCCTATGCCCTGCAATTTTGTGCTTACCCCGCTCAATCGTCGAATGTTCGTTTTGAGCACAGAATCACTACTTACAACTAATGAACCTGCATTGTTAATGTACGACACCCGCCGAAAGGTAGTTCCTGTATTCTGACAAAACTCTACAAGATTGGTATTGGGATATCCCCCAGCCCACATAACTACTGCTGTAGCTTCTGATATAAATATCCCTCCACTATTATTTCCCGAGATACGCTCAATCAGTAATCCCGGTGATAAAGAAAAATTCTGTGACGAAGTAACCGTAACATTTCCATTCTGCGATACATTAAAGATGTTGTTACCATTGAACTTCATCTTAGCGTTGTTAACAACTTCCAGTTGTCCGGATACATTTGTTACCCAGAGAAAACCCATTAAATACAATACTACTCGTTTCATTGTTTTATAGATGTTAATTTTATTCCCTTGAACTACTGAACTAATGAGCCATTACACTCAGTTCTTATAATGACTCAATATTTTTTCAAATATATCAAAAAGTTAGTTGCATAAATCACTGATTATCAAATTTTTGATTAAGGGGGGGGGGGGGGG
>Ga0116166_1003201_pt1 | contig 12882 bp, 4 predicted proteins | sample AD_JPNMR2_MetaG_FD_89884 | JGI IMG/M metagenome (GOLD analysis project Ga0116166, IMG submission 89884) | Active sludge microbial communities of municipal wastewater-treating anaerobic digesters from Japan - AD_JPNMR2_MetaG | ecosystem: Engineered > Bioreactor > Anaerobic > Digestate | place...
ATCTTCTCGACAAAGGCAGGCGATATGCTGCCTTCCCGCGCCTGTTCCATGAGTTCCTCATTGCTGGATGTACCTGATCCATTATTTTCGCGGCACAGTTCGAGACGCATGCGGTTGAACAACTCACCATGTATATCCGCATGCTCCTTCAAAAGCATGCCGTAATCCATCGGCAGGGAAGCCAGTTCCTCAATCGCAGCCGCAAGGCTGAATGAAGAGTGATCCCTGTAATGAACTGTCCTCACAGCTATAACCGCGCCATCGGCATTGAAAAGCCTTGCTGTGCCGCCCGCAAGGCCAGCGCGCCCGCCTGCTGCATGTATCCTGACTATACCGCAGTAACCGCCGCTGCCCACTTCATATCTGCTGTCGAAGGCGAGCCATATGTCATTTCCGTTTTGCATCTGTTCTCCGGGACACGCCTGTTTGGCGGAACACGGTTGTTTCGCCATTTGCTCTTCAGAATGCTGCAGCCCCGGCTTCTGCTCAACGAAATCGTCGAACACGCCCGCTTTGACTGATACCCATTTTATATGTTCTTTCCCAGGGCGCTCCGCCAGGTAAATATCACAGTTAAGTTTTCCGCCGGATGGCGCATCCAGTTTTACGACCACTGCATCACATGCCCTGGAAACAAAAACACGCCTTTCGTACCGTCCGCTTTCACCATACCATTTGACGCCGGCCTCTCCCGTCTCAAAATCCAGCCAGCGTATATAATCGGATATTGTCCCCGGATCATGCGTCTTTATCCTGAGTTCGAAAGCCGGATGGAACGGGTCGGTCCAGATCAGTTCAGAAGGAAACCCCTTCTCCCTTGCCTTGTTAAGGAAATGCCTCGTGGCTTCCCTGTATTTTCCGTCCCTGATCAGCCTGCGCACAGCAGGAAGTTCGCCCGACATGTCGGGCAGTTCAGTGGCTGCATTGACAGGCGTCGGCAGGAACAGCCTTTCATGGTTGAATATTATAGTCTCGTCAAGCGGTTTGCCCATTACAAGGGCTCCCTGTACGCCGTTCCCTGACGGGTAGGCTTCGTCCCACTTGCCTGCCGGTTTCCTGTTCAGCATGCCCTTATGCGTAGAATCCATCATGATACACCTCTTGCCGGATTTTTATCGGTTCCATGCCTGATCTGGTAAGTTTACCATATTTTTTACTGCTACTATAATACTTTACTGACGGAAACTGCAAAATCCGCCCGGAGCACAGAAGCACCGACTCATGGCCTTCACCGGCAAACATTTGATACGAAACTGCCCGTACGGCATCAGCATGCTACAAGTTCGCCGCTGCGGAACAGATACAGGTACCTTTCGGTCACCTTTTTGCCGGTGATCTTCTCCAGCGCCTTTGTGTAATATTCTATCTGGACTTTATACCTGTCCCTGATTATATCGGAACGCCCTCCAGGCACATAGTCGGTCTTGTAATCCAGCAGCACGAGCCCGTCTCCGGTATCGAACCAGCAGTCGATGACGCCCTGCAGCAGCATCGTTTCGTCGCAGGCCGCGCCTTCAGCATCGTCTTTGAGCACCTCCGAACACTTTATCTCGATGGTGAAGGCAGTTTCCCTGTGTATGGAATCATGCAGGGAAAGCATGCGCATCCCAAACGGAGACCTGAAGAATGCAGCAACTGCCTCCGGATCGACAGACTCCGCTTCCGCAGGCGTGATCAGTTCCATGTCTTTCATGGACGATATCTGGGAACTTATCTCCGGGACCAGTCCGTCAGTCAGATCCGCGTCTGTCCCGGGTCGCAATGCCATTGGCAGCACATTTCCTTCCGCAGTTCCTGTTGAGTCTGCAGTTCCGGATGGTGCGGAAGACGGTTCGGCGTCTTTTGCTTTTGATTTTGCTGCTTCATACAGCCTGCCCAGGTCCAGGTGCTGCATGACGAAATGCATCACCGTGCCCCTGTGGGCGGCGCTCAGGCCTTTATCAGGTTCCATGAACAAAGGCCTTTCCTGCATGGGCTGGATATACGGAACAGCAGACTCGGTAACTTCCTCCTGCAATGCCCTGCGCTTGAGTTCAGTCACCGATATCTTTGCAGGCACGGTCGTCAGCTTCTGATATGGATACGTCCATTCAAGAGCCTCGATGATCTGCTGTACATCAGCATGTCCGACGCTTTCCGGACGCTCTTCCTGCTCCGGGCGTTTGGTTCCTTCATCAGGCATTTGCGGACTTTCCGCGTCCCGCTCATGTATTTCACGCAGCCATTCCCTGATGTTTCCGGCAGCTTCAGGCGCTCCCTTTTCGAGCCGGGCAGCCCCTGTTCCCCAGAATCTTATCTCCACCAAAGGTTCATCCAGGTGTATATCATCTTCATCGCCGGTCCCGTGTGCATCGCCTGTTGCTCCGGGAGAGTCCTGTTTTATGACGGCGGGACCTATCCAGTCCAGGTATGAAGATGCCTGCATCATGTCATATGGCGACAGCTTGTCAGCCGCGCCTGCCGCTTTTTCGCGCCATGAAGCCAGCTTCCCGGCGTGATCCCTGACGCTTCCGGTTATTATCAGTTTCTCCCTTGCCCTTGTAAAGGCTACGTAAAGTATGCGCATTTCTTCCGACAGCGTTTCCAGCCTCAGTTTCTGTCTTATGGCAAACTTGGGCAGGGACGGGATTATCGTCCTTTTTTCCAGGTCAACAAGATCCGGGCCAAAGCCAAGATCCTGGTGCAGAAGTATTGATGCGTTCAGGTCCTGCATATTGAACTTTTTGCCGCATCCGGCGACGATGACGACAGGGAACTCCAGTCCCTTGCTCTTGTGGATGCTCATGATCCTCACCACGTTGTCGTTCTCCCCGAGGATCTTTGCGCTGCCCATGTCCCCGCCGCCGCTTCTTAGCCTGTTTATGAAGTTTATGAAGTTGAAGAGTCCCCTGTAACTGGTTTCTTCGTATTGCCTGGCCCGTTCGAACAGCATCCTGAGGTTGGCCTTCCGCTCGGCTCCGCCCGGCAGTGCGCCGACATAGCTGTAATACCCGGTTTCGGAGAGAAGCTGCCATACAAGTTCATCTGTAGGCGTATACTGTGCCGCGTCCCTCCATCTGTCCAGTCTGGCCAGAAAATCATGCGTTTTCTTTATTACATCGCTCTTGTCCGTGCCATCGCTTTTATCAGCGAGATCGTTTTTATCGGCATCCAGGCCGGCCGTACGACATGAGCCGGATGGATCTCCCTTGCCGGTATCATACGACCCGGCCAGTTTCCTCATCGCTTCGTAAATGGATACCGACCTGTCGGCAAGCCTTATATCCGCCAGGTCGTCCGTACTGAAGCCGCCTATCGGCGACCGGAGGACAGCAAGCATCGGAATGTCCTGCATAGGATTATCGATTATCTGCAGGAGAGACAGCATCGTTTCAACCTCGACAGTCCTGAAGTATCCGAGTCCTGTGTCAGCATAGGCCGGTATCCCCATCAGCGCAAGTTCGTCGACAAAAACATCGGCCCATTTCATGGTCGTCCTCATGAGTATGACGATATCCCTGTACTCGACAGGCCTGTATTCGTTCCCTTTTTTGTCGAACACGCTGAAACCGCCGGGCTCATGCGTGACGATCCGCCTGATTATGTTGCCGACCAGGCGTGCTTCATACTGGATACTGTCCAGCGGTTCCTCGTCATCTTCTCCGCTCCCGCTGTCTTCCGGCATCCCGCTGTTTTTGGGATCGCTGTGATTCACACCTTGTCCGTTATTGCAGTTTATGCTGTTCCTGCCGGTGCCGCTGCCATCGCCCGCATCACCGCCTGACACGCCGCTGCCGGATATTCCACTGGCTGCCGCGCCATTGCCGGGTTTATCGCCGCCGGCAGCTTCACTGCCTGTTTCTCCGTCCGCCTGCCCTTCCGGTTTTACGTTCCAGTCCGGCTTTATCTCATCCGTTTCCGACAACAGGTCAAGTATATGCAGTTCTACCTGCCCTCCGGCTATGCAGTCATGCCCGGGGACAGGGAAGACCGCTCCCGGATTCAGATATTCCTGTTCCGTGTAGTCAAGCTCGCCGACCTCAGGTGACATTATCCGTCTGAAAATGAGATTTACCGCGTTTATGACCTCGCACCTGCTCCGGAAGTTTTTATAAAGCTGTATGACCCTGTCTTCGTACCCTTTATCGCGATGATAGCCCTGGTACTTGGAAAGGAACAGGTCGGGCCTTGCCTGCCTGAACCGATATATGCTCTGTTTTACATCGCCTACCATGAATATGTTGTATATATCGTCGTCATTTCCGGATACCACCGATATGATAAGTTCCTGGATAAGGTTGCTGTCCTGGTACTCGTCTATAAGTATCTCCTCGTAGCGTTTCCTGAGTTCCCTGGCAGCCGCCGTTGGGACGCCGTCCTCGAGGAGTATCTGCAGGCAGTAATGCTCAAGGTCGTTGAAATCGAGGACCCCTTTTTCCTTCTTCATCTGCCGGTATATTCCGTCGAACTCCGATACCATGCCGGACAGATACTTAAGCTGCGGATACAGTTTGCCGAAATCTTCCCTTATTTCAGCGCTGGAGGCGTCAAATCCGCTGGCCTGCAGTTTTTTGAGCCTCTCCTTCACCGTGTTCCTTACAGCCTTGACCTCTTCCTGTGCGGTCTTATCGGCGTCTTTCCCGCACCTCGGGAGCCTTGTGAGCTCACATGAGGCTAATGCGTCATGCAGCCTGTCCCACGCAAGGTCCGCGTCGCGGGCCGCTCCCTCGTCGGCTTTCCCGCAGGCTCCATCTGCCTTTATCATGGCATCGAGACACAGGGCTCGGATTTTTTCGAGTACCTTCATATCATCATCAAGGGTGCCGCAGTACGGCTCAAGGCCTTCCGCCCGGCTTGCCCGTTCCTTTGCTCTCCCTGTCATGCCCATCAGGCCCTGCAGTTCCGCCGCTGCACTGCTCAGCAGCACACGGGCCCACGGCGTGCCGCACATGCAGGCATTTGCTCCGGCGTTATATGCTTCCGTCTGTTCGGCAAGCCATTTCTCGGGGTATGGGTGGCTGGACGTAAACCGGTGCAGCGTCATGACAGTATCCCGGAGCAAACTGTCATCACGGCCTCCGCCGTAGCTTTCAACCAGTTTGAAGAAAAGGCTGCCGGCGTCTTCATTCTCGTATTTGCTTTCGAAAAGCCTGTCAAGCGCCTCGAGCTTCATCAGCGCAGACTCGGTCTCATCGGCGATGCGAAAAAGGGGATCCAGATCCAGGGCATGGAAATGGCTTCTTACCACCTCCAGGCAGAATGAGTGGAGCGTCATTATACTTGCGCGGTCCAGCAGCGCCATCTGCTTCTGCAGGTTGACAGATGAAGGATCCTTTTCCAGCGCCTCGGCCAATGCGTCGCCTATCCTCTCGCGCATCTCGGTCGCCGCTGCATTGGTGAACGTAACGACCAACAGCCTGTCTATATCTACCGGGTTTTCCGGATCAGTTATTTTCCGTATTATCCTCTCTACGAGCACAGCAGTCTTGCCTGCGCCTGCCGCTGCCGCTACCAGCAGGTTGCACCCTCTTTCGGTGATGGCTTCAAGCTGCTCTTTTGTCCAATTATTTGCCATTCTCCGAATCCCTCCGATCCCTTACCGGCACAGGCTGCTTGTCCTGTCCGGCTGCCTGCCGTTCTGCCGCATCCTGTCCCGGTGAATCCTGTACAGCTGACCCTGCCGTATCCTGCGCTGCGTGTCCGGCTGCATCATCTGCGCCATTATTCCGCCCACCTATCAGCCTCCATACCTCGTCATCGTCCAGGTCGGCCAGGTAACGGTACCGGTTGTCCCGCATCGCCGTGTCGAACTGGCATACAGAACTGTAGACGCAGTACTCGCAGGCGGTCATCTTCTGCCTTTTATACGGGTTTACGGCCACGTTGCCGTCCAGGATGCTTTTGCCGATGGAGCCGAGGAGCTTCCTCACATGCCCGCACAGTTCCCTGAACTGTTTCTCCGTGGCGGCGGACGATCTCCCGAGCGACCCGTCCTTATTTATCCTTGCCGGGATGATCAGCGAGTCGCCAGCAATATCTTTGTCCATTTCCCTGATCAGTTTCACGTCTGCAAGCACCAGGCCCTTCATCCTCAACTCTTTCATTATTGCCTTCTCTATCTCTTCTTCGGTGCTGTCCCTCCCGCACCTGATAAGCGGGTCGCTGAGCCTGAAATACAGCGCTCCTGCGGGTATAAGCTTTCCGGCGCCCTTTCCGTTTTCGCCCGCCTGTTCACCGGCCTTGTCAGGCGAATATGTGGCGCAGCCGTCTTTTATCGTATCGCCTGCCGGATCGCCATGTGCCGGTCCGGCATCCTTTGCCGTATCATCCTCTGCGCTGCCGGATCCCGCCTTTATGTGCTGTCCCAGTACCGCGTCCATATACGTGATCAACTGGAGTTGAAGGCCGTAATACACGTCTCCAAGCTTAAGCGCCCTGCTTCCGGACTTGTAGTCAATTATCCTGAGATAGGTGCCGTCTTCGCCTTTCATCGTATCGATCCTGTCGATCCTGCCGGTCAGTTTGATCATCTCGCCTGACGGGAGTTCGATGGTGATCTCGGGATACCTGCCGTTTTGCCCGAACTCCACTTCATATCCTGAAGGCTCGAAACTGCCGGCAGCTATATGTTTGCTTATGAGCATCAGCGATTTCACGACTGTCCTTTTCAGCCTGTCCGACAGATAAAGGTACCTTTTGCTGCTGCCCAGCACATTCCTGCCTTTCCCGGACAGGTACCTGTCCACAAGTTTCGAGACCTCGGCCCTGCACCACTCCTCATCGATGTCTCTCCAGCTTTTCCCATTCTTTACGAGCGATCTTGAGAATTCATCTATGATATTGTGCATGAACGTGCCCGCATCGACCTGTTCAAAGCTGAAGACCTTTCTCTCCTTTGCCTTCAGGCCATATTTGACAAAGAATGAAAATGGGCACGCTGCATATGTCTCCATCCTGGAAACGCTGGTAAAAACAGGATTGCCGTATAATTTCAGAGCCCTGTCCTTCGTGAGGTTCTTTGCCTGGTTCGTATAATCGAGCCCGCTCAGCACAGCCCTGCATTTGTCTTTCCACTCCGGTCTGCCATTGAACCAGCCATATATACGCTTCCATCCGTCATGTATCCTGTTTCCGTCGTAAAGCCGGCGGAGCCGGGATACCATTTCATCGAATACCGGCTCAGGCGCCGAAGGCTGGGGCAGGCTCCCGGGATCTTCCACGACATTGCTTTTTACTGTCACCGAAGGCATTATCCTTTTTATTTCAGATATCACACGTGAAGGCCGGAGGGCCCTTCCGTCCCTGTCGGCCGCCGGATAGCTCAGCCGCAGGTACCTCGACGGGGTCGCCAGCGCCATGTAGATCATGAACCTCTCTTCACGGATTCGGTTCTGAGTATTGCCGGGCAATTCGAGCCCCGCCCGGGCCAGGCTGTCCCTGTCGCTGTCGGAAAGCAGGCTGTCGCCCCCAAGATTCCCCGGCAGCACGCCTTCATTGGCGCCGAGGATATAAAGCGCTTTTATATCATGGCTCCTTGCTCTTTCCATGCTCCCGACAAGAACCTGGTCGAGCGAAGGAGGTATAAGCCCCATTTTGTGCCCGGCAAAGCCGACAGACAGTATATCTGAAAAGCGTTCTGTCCCGACGGTCTCTTCGCCGAGGACTTCCACGATCTGTGTGAACACGTCCATTACCGTGTTCCAGACCTGCCTGTACTCGTTTGCCCTGTCGAGCATCCCGGTATCGGCGAACATTTCCGAAAGTTCTTCTATCCTCTTCGCAGCGCCGGTCTCACAGAGCAGGTCATACAGGGCGGTACAGAAAGTGACGGCCCTGGCGCCGCCCTTTGTTTTGGCCCTGAATGAAATGAGTGGGGCAACAAGTTCCCTCCTGGCCGCATTGATCCTTTCCAGCAGTACAGGTTCACGTTCGGACGGCTCCTTCCTTTCATCATACCCGACAGGGTAATCCCAGTCATCCTCGCGCGTCCACATGCTGCCCCTGATGCCGTTGGCAAGGACATAGTTTTCGAGGATGTCCAGGTCCTGCCTTCCAATGGAAAGAAGGCCTGTCTTCGCGTACCTGAACACAGCTTCATACGACCAGTTGCCCGTGAAAATCTCAAGTGCGGACAGGATGAACACTATGAGCGGATGGCCGTCGATATCCCTCTTCCCGTCGAGGAAGTACGGTATGCCGTAACGGGCGAAAACGCTTTTGATGATACTGCTGTAGTCGTCCGGGTTCCTCATCGTCACGGCGATATCCCTGAACCTGAAACCATGGTCCCTGCATATCCTGAGGATGTCCCTCGCGGCATCCTCCACTTCCGAATATGGATTGGCAGACGCCGTTATGTGTATGTCATCCGTTTGCTTCGTGTATCTGCTGTACGGGTACTTCCAGAAATTCCTTTCCAGGTGGCCGATAGCTTCAGAATCGATAAACCGTACGGATACGCCCTTTGACGGATCGCCGGCAGAAACCGTGGCAACCGAAGGTGATGTCTTTTTACCGGTATCCGGCACCTTCCTGTCCCGGCCTGATGCCGCCGGGCCTGCAGATGCTGCCGGATCCGCAGGAGAAGCCTCCGTACTGTCAGTCCTGCTCCGCAATATCACGCCATCGAGCCTAACGGGCTTCTCCACATGGACTCCCAAATGTTCCGCCAGCCGCAGAAGCTTTTCGGCGGTTTTCCTTACCGGGCCGAAAACCATAGGCGCACTGTCGTTTGGGTCGTCCAAAAGGCAGTCCGTACACATGCAAATGGTGACCCTGGCTGCCTTGACTAGCAATTTCCCTATCACTTTGTACTCCTGCGGAGTAAAACCCGAGAATTCATCTATCCAGATCTCGGCGCCGTCGTACTGCGTCGACAGGTCCAGTTTTTTATACAGTTCCACAAGGTCGTCGTCGGCATCCAGGTAATTCTGATGAAGCTGCTTCTCAAATTCGGAATAGACCAATGACAGGTCGTGAAGCTTGTCCTTCAGCAGGGAGCCGTCTTCTGTCCCACTGGCTGCCTCCAGCAGTGCTTCCGGCGCTATGTCATACCTTTTGAATTCCGTTATGGCATCGGACAGGGACTCGATGAATCCCTTCCTGAGAGCGGCACGTGAAAATACTTTGAGTTCGCTTCCGAGCCTGTCCAGTATCCGGAACAGCAGCATGCTTTTTCCCGCGGAATCGATATGCCGGCGGGTCACACCGCCGACCTCGCTGAACACCCTGTATGCCAGCCTCCGGAAGCTCAGCACTTCCGCCCTGTATATCCCGGAAGCGCCCGTGATCCTTGCCAGGTTTTTTTCAGCCTGCAGCGAAAATTGCTCCGGAACGATCAGCAGCAGCTTCGGGACTGCCTTTCCTGCATTGCCGTCCGTACTTGCTCTTTCCCTTATCTCATTGTAGCAAAAACTGGATTTTCCGCTTCCAGCCCTGCCGTAAACTATCCTGAGCCCCATATCCCCCTCCGTTAACAACAACGTCGCACAAAAGCCGGGCAACTGCTATATCCGCTCATGTCAACCGTTCTTCATAGTGCGATATATCTCCCCATTTGACAGACTTCCATCCGGTCATACATATTTCAATAATGTGTTATCTTTCGGGATAACGGCGATATCACGCCGATACCAGCAGTCAATATATTTCTATCCCATCGATCTCCATCTTCGGACCGGTACCAAGGAACTCCCCTGCGTATTCCTCCAGCAAACACAGGTCATAATCGGACACTTCCCGGTCCGGCAGGATCTGCGTGAACTCCTTCCCGTCATACCTGTATGCTTTTCTGAAGACTTTGTAACCGGATCCCGTTGTATCAGTAATAATGATACCGTTTCCGTTTTCACTCATGACGATATCATGCGCAAAAGATGCATCAAGCCCTGTCGGCACCGTATTTACCCTGGTTATTTCCGAATCTTTCAGCAAAAACTCATGCAGGTTTATATCGGCGGCCGCCGAGGCAGAACTGCCATCCCTGCTTATAATATAAAGTTTGGAACTATCATCGAAATACTCAATGGCGATCATATTTTCCACATCAAGGCCTGCAAAACTGAAAGGCATCTCGGATACGATCTCTATCGAATCCTCTTTTATTTCCGCCAGTTTAAGATTATAACGCGCATCACCGGATATATATTCGATAAAGATAATCTTATTTTCTCCGGCGAAGCATGCCTGCCCGATCCTGTCATCTTCATGCCCGACCTCATACACAGGTCCGTCAAAACCGGCAGAAGCATCAGGATCCTCCGTGTTGACGCCCGAAATCCTAAGATGCGGCGGCAGCGGCGCTTCAGAAAAATGCTGCGTGAAGTAATAGATTATCCGCGATCCGTCGGGGGATACATCGAAGAGCCTGCCGACAGGCCGAACGAACAGGCTCCTGCCTTCTCCGGCATCAAATGCCTGGCACATGTCCGTGGACGGGTTCAGGTGGCCTACAGCCATAATGGTCCTTCCGGATGTCCAGGAAACGCTCATCAGTTGATACAGGTGTTCGCTCAATACAAGTTCCGTTGCTCTCCCGGTTTCCATTTCATAAATGCCTATTTTCTCCGCAGTCAGGTAACTGTCTTCCGACCTGAAGGAGTACAACCAGGCTGCAAATTTCCTGTCAGGCGACAATCCGAGAAAATGCTTTTTCCCTGAAGCCTCGTCTATTTCGCTCACCGATCCGCTTTTGGCATCATAGACATACAGCCTGCCGCCCGAACTGAATACCGCGCCGCTGCATCCTTCCACATCACTGAGCGGAAGGGCTGCCTGTGCAGCCACATTGTCCGCGCCTTTATCCGCCGTACTGTCAGCAGCACTGACAGAGTCATAAACTTGGGTATCCGGTGAAAGATTTGATGCAGCCGTTCCAGCAGGATACTTGTTGTCCGCCGTTTCGGTGCACGCTGTCATCAGCAGTATAAAAGTCAATACCAGCAACATCGGCAGTGTATAGATATTGTTTCGTGTACGTCCATGCATTACGCCGTTGAACCTCATCATCGAAAACTTTATCGGAACTATTATACAGTCGACATATGAATGTTCTTCATCAATAATTTATTCTAACATATGGACATGCAGTTGAAAATCGATAATGATATTCGGAAATGCGGCGCCATGGTAAACATTGATATAATAAAACCGTCAGTTACAGCCGATTGCAGGATATCGTGCCATTATCGACGCCGGGTTCAGGATCGAAAGAGTGGAAGAGCCTTATCCCCCGGAGGACTGGAAGCAAAAATACGTCAGCCGATATAATGCGTTTATCGAAACACCAAGTTATATGATTTTAAGATTGTCAAAATAAAGGTTAAGTACATCGGGCGATTGCCCGCCAATGGCAGGCTGTCTGAAAACAGGCCATAAAGGGCGGCATTGAAACGTGCTGCGCTATATAGTGTTATATAGCGCTATATTGTTATGCAGCGGTATAAGCCTGTGACTATATCGGGCCTATAACACTATATCGCATTTCGAAGCTATTCCGAACTCTTCGAAATACTTGTTTTCCTTCGGCACCCATTCCTCCATGAACCGGCGGTGCATGGCAGGCCCGTTCCTTTTAAGGATACGGCGGCTCTGCTCATCCGCTTCCACGGCAAGGAAGACTTTGAGATCGTAATGGTCCGACAGTGTGGGATGCATACTGTATGAGCCTTCGACTATGTTGAGTTTTTTGGCCGTGACCCGTACAGTTCGCTCTATGGCCTGTATGGAGCAGTTATATATGCCGTATTCGAATCCGCCGCCGCTTTCCAGTCCGCGGATGACTTCGTTCCTGAACCTGGCATAGTCCACGTTGCCGCCGGTTTCATTCAGCCGTTCTTCCGTCCTCAGTTCGGGCGGAAGGAAGAAGTGATCCATGTGGAACACATTACAGTCGTATATCTCTTCCAGCAGCGCTGCCAGTGAACTTTTGCCGGAACAGCAGTTGCCGTCTATTGCGACCGTTATATAATCCCTGCGGTATAGACCTGAATCCACGCGCTTCAGCAATTCGTCGATACGGCAGAAAACCTCAAAGTACCTGCAAAAGCCGCTTTCAACTATCCTGTATGAAGGATGGTATGTTTCCCGGTATATTTCGCTGTGGCTGACCACAGGATAGCCCTGTTCGCGATACGAGCGGATATATTTATCCAGGTCGCTGGTGCTGAACGGCATCACGCCTCTCTCACAGCAGTCTCTCAGTACTTCCAGCTTGTTTTCGAAGCTCCTGATATCACCTTTATGGGAATTGGCAGTGTGGACAAAGAAATTGTTCACAGTTTCGAGGCTGACCGGATGGCGGCCGAGCTCTGCAAGATGGATCCTGCAAAGCCCGTTGCCAATATCCTCAAAAAGCTGCCCGCCATCAGCAGGTTCGCTGCATATGCCGTCCGGGCCGCATTTGTCCGTTCCTGCCGCTCCATCCCTGTCTTTGCCGGTTTCTCCAATAGCGCCGGATACAGGCGGCCTGCCCTCCATGCCTGTTATATATGCATACTCGTCCCGGAGGCGGACCAGGCTTTCCTCCATGTCGCTGACCATGTGGCCTCCGCCGAACTCGTTCTGATAGATCAGCTTGACCATATCCTGTATCTGCATACAGGGATATCTTCTATAGTGTTCTGTAAGGATTTTTTCCAGTCCGCCGTTGTCATTCATTTCTCAGCAGATTACCTCGTTTCAGCGCGATAATGATAGGCGGGATAATGACTACCTGGAGTATTATCCCGGGGATGGCGTTCACTACGGCGTCTGCGGCAAACATCTGCCATGTGAATGCCTTATCGGACAAGCCGTAGATCATCAGGCTCGCTATGCCCCAGACGATCCTACCGCATATCATCGAGATTATAAGTGACGCATATATGAACACATTCTTCTTCGGCAGCAGTTTGTAAAACAGCC
>Ga0116166_1003217_pt1 | contig 12828 bp, 14 predicted proteins | sample AD_JPNMR2_MetaG_FD_89884 | JGI IMG/M metagenome (GOLD analysis project Ga0116166, IMG submission 89884) | Active sludge microbial communities of municipal wastewater-treating anaerobic digesters from Japan - AD_JPNMR2_MetaG | ecosystem: Engineered > Bioreactor > Anaerobic > Digestate | place...
CTGAATACGAAGTCTCCCCCTATGGTCTTAAAGATGAATGAAGCGTCGGACCTCCAAAATATAAATCTTCTTCCGACTGGCGGATTCCAAAAGAGGAATGGGAATTCCGTTTTCAACTCTTCGGCTATGGAGTCTGGGGCCGCCGTGCATGGGCTTGGGTATTATCGGACTTCTTTGACGTCCGATTATATGATGGCCATTGCAGGGACTAAATTGTTCAAGGCAGATAATCTAGATGGAACGATGGATGACATAACTGGTGCCGTAACAATAACGACAGGACAAGACAATATCTGGACCCATTGTCAAATGAATAATCTTTCTATTTTTATTGGTGGTGCGCCAAACGCTCCGATCAAATGGAATGGGACAGGCAATGCCGCTGTTTTAGGTGGAACTCCTCCGAATGGTGAATTTGGGATTGTTGCAAACAGTCGTTTATTCATTGGCAATACAGCATCAAATCCATCAAGGATTCAATGGTGTATCTTGGGAAATCCAGAAGATTGGACTGGTACCGGAAGTGGGAGCCAGGACGTTGGACTGAATGACGGCGATACCCTTGTTGGTGCCTCCGTGATCGGATTTGACTCGATGCTGTTATTTAAGCAGAACTCAATTCATACTCTCGCTATTCGTTCTGCTCCATTCCCTTTATTCCCTCTCTTTACTGGCGTCGGAGCAGTTTCAAAACGAGCCATTGTAAACGTAGATGGTATTGTCTATTTCATTACACCTGAACCAAGAATGAAAGCGACAGATGGAACAAACATCATCACATTTTCGGATTCGATTGATGATGTTTGGGATAGTTTAAATAAATCTCGTCTCAAATATATTCATGGGGTACACAACAGACGGCTAAGACAAATATGGTGGTTTGTTTCGAGTTCTTCTGCAACCACTCACAACTTATGCATTATATGGGATTTGGAACGGAAATGTTGGCTTCGTCATACAACGGGACATGCTATGAATGTTTCTTCTTTTACTGCTGACAGAATAATTTACTGTGGAGCTTACTATGGGAAAATATACAAAATGGATGATTCATCCACTACGAACGATTCTTCTGAATCATCTCCAACGATAAATTCATTTTGGAATTCCGGATGGATGGATTTTCTAAATACATTAGAAGCAAAAACGCCTCAATATGCTGACCTTGTGTTTAACGGAGGGAATGATTTAAATTTTAAATTTTCATATGGATTTGATTTCAATTCAGACAGAATAAACGAATCTCTAACTTATAACTCTGGAAGCATTTGGGGGACTGGGTTATGGGATTCTATGACGTGGGGTGGTGCGAGCAGTACTGCTAGATTTGTTCAGATGAAAGGATCAGGAAAATTCTTCCAATATCGAATAGCTCATAACACATCAGGTCAGAATTTTATTTTTAACGGGATTGAGTTCGGAATAAATAAAAACGAAGTTCGTTCCATACGAGTTTAGGAGGAACTATGTCTAGCGTCGCAGTAACTAATACTTTTTCTTCTGGGACAACGGCAGTTGCATCACAAGTTAATACAAATTTTTCAGATTTGACAACATATATTAATGATAGGAATTCCGGGTTATCGAAGTGGGACTCATTAGCTGTTGCCAATAATGCTGTTATTGATGGAACACTTAGCGTTGGAGGATCAACAATTGGGGCCGGAAATAATGGGTGGACTTCAGTTGCTTCCGAGACATGGACATATGCTACAGCGAATTCATTTACTATTTCAGGAGATAAAACAAGCGTATATTCCGTTGGAGATAAAATAAAATTGACGCAATCGTCAACTGTAAAGTACTTTTATATTTATGCCGTAAGTTATTCAGCTCCGAATACTACGATTTCGATAACTGGAGGGATTGATTACACTTTTGCTAATTCAGCAGTTTCAGAAAATTATTATTCCAAGCTTTCCACCCCAAATGGCTTTCCATCGTATTTTAAATATACACCTACAGCTACAGGAATAACTGGAACGACTACCGTTGAAGGGGCTTTTAGGCTAGATCAAAAACTTTTAAGTGTTATGTTTAATATTTCAGGAACATCTAACTCGACAAATTTTTCAATAACTGCACCTCTTTCTTGTGTTTCAATTAGCGGTTTTTCGAGTTATTTACATAATCCAATTAATTATATTGTGGACAATAATGTTCAACTTACAGCTGGAAGGAGTTACATTTATTTGAATAACATCTATTTTTATCCTAACCCAACTGCTTCATGGACGGCGTCAAATACTAAAACAGTAGTTGGGATTTCCCAAGGATTTATAAACTAATGAATTTATTAGTTAAACCATTCCATCTAACCCCTTTTGAGAAAAACATAAATCAAAAGGCAAACATTAATTGGGATGACATCATCGCTTACGTCAATGATCTAGCAAAAGGTGGCGTAGCCATCGCTGATTCAAGTGACGGGTGGGTGGATTTCCCCATTATTCCGACTTACGTTTCTTCGACAAGTATGAAATTTGCTGGTGTCGATTACACAGGAATCATTCAGAAGGGTGACAAACTCTATATCGACCAGTCTGGCAACAAATATTTTTACATCACTGCCGTTACGTTCTCGACAGATACAACAGTTACGGTAACTGGTGGATCGGATTATACGGTTGCGAATGCGACAATTGTGAATCCACAATTCTCAAAACAGGCCACGCCACAAGGGTTCCCTCTTCAGCATAACTGGACGCCTGGGTTTACTGGTTTTTCTGTTAACCCGACAGTAACAGCGGCTAAATTTTCTATTTCAGGTGGCATGGCCAACGTAAGTTATATTCAAAACGCAAGCGGAACAAGTAACGCCACTGGATTTACAATAACCGGACTACCCATTTCTGCTGGTGTTTCAGATGAAAGTTCTGCGAATAGATTGTGGATTGGAAGAGATAATGGTGTTGGTGGATTAATAGTTTATTGTTATGTAAGTGGAACTACGCTTACCGTCGAAAAAACATGGGCAACTGTGGCAAGCTGGACCGCTTCGGGAAGCAAGGGTTTGTACCAATTTACAATTTCTTATCCAATTTAGGAGGAATCTATGGCAACTGCTGTCGATGAACTTAAACCGTTTGGATTGAGCGAAGCTAATGCAATTAAGATGTCCGCCGACGAATACGCGAAACAGGCCGCGGCGTATCGGAAAGCCCTTCAGCAGAGACTTATAGAGCAAGGACAGGAGCAATTCAAACAGGCTAATCCATTTATCTTGGAAGATTTAAATTCTCGCGGTTTTGCAACGTCTCCATCTGAAACGGCAAATACTCAATCACGTTATCTTGCGGATATTGCTTTGAAAAACAATCAAACATTGGGTGCGTTTGATACGAACGCCTTTAACGAAGAAAGCAATCTCCGCCAGCAGGCCGCCATGACGCCTTTAGAACTTGAACGAATGGGCATTGAACGCGACTATGCTCTTTCGGACCAGGCAAGAGAAGAGGCCCTTGCGCGCGAGTTGGCGAACCAGCAAAGTAGGGACTCTATGACGAGCGGGCTTCTTGGTCTTGGTGGGAATCTGTTGCAGGGGGCAATGTTTTCCAATGCAATAGGAGGTGGTGGGGCAGGTCTTGGCGGACTATTTGGTGGTGGCGGTGTAGCGGGAGGAAGTGCTGCTCTTGCTGGTGGTGCCATGGGTGGTGGAAGCGGAATCACTGGTGCCGCTGGATTGGCTCCTGGGTCAACATTACTGGGAGGGTCTGGCGGTGGAGCGGGGGCGGGTGCCGGAGTTCTTCCTTGGGCCGCAGGAATTGGTGCTGGATTTGGTGGTGGTTCATACGCCGGTCAAAAACTTGGAAATTCAATATTTAAAAGTAAAAAAGCAGAAAAGAGAGCAAGAACAGGTGCTACAGTAGGAGCTGGTATTGGTACCGCGGCAGGATCAATTTTTGGTCCAGCCGGTTCAGCAGTTGGTGGAATGATTGGCGGTGCTATAGGTCAAGGCATTGGTGGTTTAACCGCGTCACATTTCGCTGGACAGCATAGTCAACAATTTAAAAATCTTATTCATAAACCTGGGAAAACGATAGCCAATACACCAAAAAACGTAGCAAAAACTGTTAGCAACGCATTCAAAAAAGCATTCTGTTTCACACCTGGGACAATGATTGAAATGGCGGATGGTACGATTAAACCTATCGAATCCATTACTCTTGGTGAAAGTGTAAATGGTGGGAAAGTCTATTCGATCCGAATGTCCATGACTGACCCTGGACAGATTTACAATTATCTCGGGACGAACGTGACGGGGACTCATGCCGTTAAAGAAAATGGAGTATGGACGAGAGTGGAAAATAGCGCATACGGAATTAAGACTGATTTGCCCGGTCCCGTGATTTCTCTTGTGACAGAGAATCACAGAATCCACAGTAATGGGAATGAGTTTGCGGATGAATTCGAACACGATAATTACGAAGAAATTACGATGGATGAGTCACTGAAACTTCTTAATTTGAAGGAGCTTGCTCATGCCTGAAAGAAGGGACTTACCTAAAATAAATATTAAGCCAAGAGAAATCCCGTTTGACCAGATTGTTGCCGTCAAAGGGCGTAATCCCGTTGGAGAATCGCTTCCGATGTTCGGTAAAGTAATTTCAGACGCTATGATGAATCGCGCGAATCTTATCAAAATGGGACGAGAGACGGCGGCGATTGAAAAAGCGGCGGGAGTAAATCCTGGTACATACAATGGAATGAACTCAGAACAGGGGCTGGAATTCGCAAAGATGCAAAATGAACTCCGTCTTCAAGAATTAAAACAAAAAAAAGAACAAGAAAAACCAACACGTTCTGTTTTTGCATCTGAATTCAAGAAAAATCCTGAACCATATTTACAGTTCGAGCAGGGTGGTGGAAAACTTAATTTTATCAATGATCTTTCAGAAGGAAATAGAAGGGACAATTTGGATGTTAGAAAAGATTCGATGGTTCTTAATTGGGCTTCAAAGATGCGATCTGACCCGAATATTAAACCCTTATATCAACAGAAAATAAATGCTGGTTATGTGGACCAGATAATTGGTGCGGCGAAAGAAGGGAATACCGTTGCTGGGTCTGCGCTTGCCGCAAAGATGGCTCGCACAATGGGTGAAGTCGGAGTCTTGACTGACAATGACGTTAAACGATATGTGACTTCTGGAAGATTAGATCGTGGTGCGGCTGATAAATTATCACGTATGGCCCAAGGTAAACCTACCGACGCGACACTAGATGAAATAGGACAAATTGCTGGTATTTTAAGTTCAACATTCAATGAGAAAGTTCAGCCAACCTATAATTGGTATGCGGAAGTTTTGGCGAATAATATGGGAGATTCCCCGGAGAACACAGCGCGATTACTCGGTGTCAGTTATATGCCAAATACAAACGCAAAAACACTTTCTGTTCAACAAACAAATCAAATGCATATCCCTGTGCAATCCAATTCGGGAATTGCTTTATCTGGACCAGCGGCTCAACGATTGGCTGAACTTAGAGCCAAGAAAGCATCTGGAACTTTGAGGTAACTTTATGGCTCTAACAGAATCCGAAGAGCTTGAACTTTTAGAACTTGAAAACGCCAATGCAATGGCGTCCAAACAAAATACTCCTTCCTCTCCTTCATTCCTGGAGCGTCTTAAAAATATTCCAACGCAAGCATGGAATGCTCTTAAAGTTCCTGAGCAACTTTCGGAAAAAGGGTTGGGGTTAATCGCAGGGATGACTCCCGAATTCGTTCCACAAAGCGCAGTTAAGCGATTCGCCGGAGCTGTGGCTTCTCCGATAATTGGTCCGATTGGTCCTCTTGCCGGAGAAATCGCGGCACGAATGGGGCAGGATAAAGAAGGACCATCGGGGAATGTTGTAATGGATATTGCCCGTGGAACGCCAAAAGTTTTAGCGGAGACGGCGAAAAAGACTGCCCCTTCTTTTGTATCAAGAGGGGCTATATTAGCGGCCTCTGCTGGTCCATTAATTAAAGGTCTTGGTATGCCAGTCAAATATATTGGAAAGAAAGCCGCTTCTGCTATTGAAGGATATCAAAATGTTCCGAAAGGAACATTCGCAGAAGCTTATAGAGACCCTTCCATCTATTTAGATAAAGGGGCGGCTGTAGCAGGTAAGGCATATAGGGAAGCGAAAGAAGCGGCAGGCGCAGGATCAGAAGGATTGTTTGGCGATATAACAAACTTGAAAGATGTGAGTAATATAAAATTGGAAAGTGTTGTAAACAGAGCGTTGGAACTCGCAAAAGATGGAAAACTTAATCCAGCAAGCGCACAGTCCGCAAGAAAAGCTGTAGATGAAATGTTTCGGAGTAAAGCCTATTCAAAAGAAGCCGTTCTTGAGTTACGCCAGTTTTTTGATTCTATCGTAAAGGGTGACTCTGGTTTAGCGAAGGCCGACATCGCGTATCAAAGAGCAATTAAAGCGGATGCTTTGAGACAACTCTTTCCACTTAATAAGGGTGGGGGAGGTTCTCCGTTCAGAATATTTGCCTCAAATGGTTTAGCGAAAATCCCGATTGTTGGAAAACCTCTAGCTTTTGTTACTGGCTCTCCCGCCCTTGCTGGAGCCACTTCCGCAGGTGCGGGGATGATTGGGCGAACCGCAATCGATCCAATGCAACGGATTGGGACTTCTGCTTTATTAAAAGCACTCTCTCGAAAGAAAGAAGTTAAGGAGTGATATGGAATACATCCAGTTAAATGATGACCTATTTATAGAATATGACGAAGAGAAAAAAACATCAAACTTTATTTCAAAGGCTTCTATTCAAAACGATATTAATATTACATCGGAACAGTTATCAACACTTGGAGAGATGCCTTCAGATGCGGAACTTTTGGCTTGGGCGAAACTTAATTATTCCACACCTGAAATGAGAAACCGAGATGTTCTCCAAGGACATCTTGACGAATTGATGGCAAAGCTCGCACAGATGGATGAGAGACGTTCGAGTCTAACTAAAATATCACCGGTTAAAGGCTAATGGCTTTCAGAATCGCGAACTCAAACACAACTTTAACAAGCGCGACCGGGTGGGACACTGTTACCAACACACCGGCCATTCATGCGTCAACAAATTTTACATTTACGTCGCCTTTATACAGTGCAGCGTACACTGCCCCAAACACGACGAATAGAGCCACTGGGGTAGCCGTGGCACTTGTTTCAAATGGAAGTTATTCAGGTGGGAGTCTGACATTCACTGCGACTTTGCAGGAATTTAATGGGAGCGTCTGGAATGACACCTCTGCCACGTCCACCATCACGATCAACACCTCAACGTCATTCTTCTTTGTCCAAAATTCATGGATTTATTTCCGATATGGCACACCGTATACATTTACAACCACAGCGGTTGGGTATTACCGAATCAAATTAACAAGGTCGACAGCAACGAATAACCCATCATTGAGAGCTGATTCTGGGGTGTCAAATTTTGCATTTATGGCTACTGACAATAGAACTGGGGCTATAGCATCCACGGACGACGTTTTTATCCTCGGGATCAATTACGCTGACACAACAGTAACGCTTGACGGGACAATATCTATTGGTAGCGGTGCAGGTGCATTAACTGTCCAGACGTCGGGCATAACTCTAAGTGCCGGGTTATATGCCGGATCACACGCTATTATCAATGCAGACACGGCAGCGAACGTGACTATAACATGCAAAGGTCATTTTATCATGGCATGGCTTTCTACTATAAATGTTGGATCTTCTGGGACACCTTATCCGTCAAATAAAAAGTTTAGTTTTATTTTTAATCCAACAACGCATGGAGATTTTGGATTTAGAACATTTAATAGCACTGTAAATCTTTATGGCGCATTAAAATCTTCAACAACGCTGTGGAAAACAACATTTTCTTCTGGAACAGGGACAGCGGCAGACCCACTGATTGTTTCTGATAGTGTCGATTGGTCGGTCAATGACGAAATAGCGATCCTAGCCTCATCGGACAATGCAACAAATTACAATGAGGTCGAATGGCGATTTATAAAAACAAAAAATTCAGCGACATCTTACGTTTTGTCAAATACTGTTGGTGGTGCTGAAGCGGCTCTTACATACACGCATACAAACGCATATGTTGTTAATACTGAACGTAATATCGTTTTTTCAACAAACGATATTACAAAAGCCGGGTACTACGGGTATACGAATTCACCAAATGCTTTTCTCAGTTTTCCAAGTTACGGTGATATAAATGTATGGTGGACAAGATTTGAAAATACAGGATATACATCAACAGCAGATCCCGGCATGGGAGTTTCATTCATTGGTTTTACAACTTTTACTTTTAATTATTGCGTTTGTTATAGGCCACTCTTTTGCGGATTTTGGGGGTCTAATAATACCTATCCTGTTACGGTTGAGGGATATATTGCCTGCAAACAACCAAGCGTGGGGGTCTATCTTATGTACACCCAAGCTATGGCAAACAAGACTTTTAACGACGCATTTCTGTTCGATGGGAATACAGGTGGGTCCGCTTTAATTCCGTACGGATCTGCGAACACATTTAATAGATTTGTAGTTAATGCATGCAGAAAATCTACTGCTTCGACCGGATCTGCCGTGTATACTCCTTCGGCTATAAATTTACAGCTCTCAATTAATAATGTATTCAATGATTTCGAGATAAATTGTTGTGGTATAGCTTTCGCTTTTCATGTATCAAGTTCAGGGAACGTATTTAACAATTTCAATGTAGGGACTAAAGGAAAAAACTATTATGATTTTACCGTGAGTGCAGTATGCTTCCAGTTGAACAGGTTCGTAAATTGCACTTTCAATTCGAACAATTTTTGGGCTGGTAACAACTACGACACTCTCATTGATGGCTCCGAAATAGTTTTTGGAAACTTCAATACGACAGCATTAAACAATTTTTGGTACAGTCCTAATGGAATTGCTTCATGTACTGGATCTGGATTGAGTGATACTCTCGTCCGAACTCCGGGATCAAATAATGTGCGACTTGCCCCACGGAATACCTCTCCTGGATTAACATGGTCATTTTTAATCCCCGCAAACGTCAACCAAGTGTGTGCATTCTCTGGGTATTTTCTAAAGAATGTAGCGATGGGAACAGACGTTTGTACTGTATCTTTATTCCTCCCAGGAACTTCATTACTTGGGACTCCCGACGCAACGACAACCCTTTCGAATAACGTATCCAACGCATGGACAGGTTCCGCCGTGCAGGCTGTCTCTTTGGCGGCATACTACACGGGGACTGTTGACACGTTTGCGACGGTCGTGATCAATGCGAAATCAGCCACGGCAGGGGCATACCTTTATTGTGCTGATTTTTACAATTCAGGAGACGGATCGACTCTTTACGATAAATTGGCTGGGTTGACGATTTGGTATCAAGGGAAACCATCGCCAATCATCACTCAGTTGAGCCTGGGGGGTATCGCCCCGGCGGTGTGGGGCGTGGCGACAAGCGCATTGTCTACTCCGGGGACGACCGGGAAAAAACTGAAAGATGGATTAACTTTGCCACAATTTATGGCTTTAAAATGACGCCTCTAACCCACCAGGACGCCAACGCAAATGAGCGATGAAGACCTTTCTGATCCTGGGAAACCGCGCATTTGGAAGGCGATTGAGCATAACGACAAAATGAACGAACTTTTGACGGAGCGGATCGAGTCGTTTAAAAAAATGTTTGAACGCCACTTGTTGGAGAGTACGGCCATCTATGACGACGTAAGAAAAACAAATTCAAAATTAGCAGAAAATGGTCTCAAACTCGAGCGAATGCTTGCAATACTTGAGAAACATGAGGCGGAAATTAAGAGCCTTTGGGCATTTCCCCTTAAAATAATGGGGGCGATTATCGCGGTTGCCGGGGCATCTTCGGCGGTTATTGCCATTGTGAAATGGTTTGTCCCTAGAATTCAGGTCGGCGGTCCACAATGATCGAGGGGAGCCCAATCACGGTTTGCCGGAGGTGCGGTACGGCCCATTCTCAGGTTGTCATGGGTTCATGCCTGGATTGTGACCGGGCGGATTGGGAACTGTGCAAGTTGATCGATGCGGAAGAGTATATTCGAATGTCCGGCAAGGATCATGTCGGTGACGCCAACGAAATGATGAAGAGGACGGTGGCCCATGGGTAACTGGAAGCACTTTTCAGACGAAGAGGCTAAAGGGCTGGACGGGGAGTTAATGTCCCGCCTTGACGTGGCCCGTGATCTTTGTGGGTTCCCTATCGTTATCACATCTGGGCGACGGACGCCGGAACAAAATGCGGCGGCGGGTGGGGCTTCTGAATCTTCACACCTGTCTGGATACGCGGCGGACCTTCGGGCACCGACAGGACAGAACGAACGAGAGAAAATGATCTGGGCATTAGGGCGGGCCGGGTTTAGGCGTATAGAGTTAGCTACTCGCCATATTCATGTGTGTGTCAACCCATCAAAGCCGATGGACGTTGTTTGGTTTGGCGTATCAAATGCATAGGCTCTTGGCTCTTTTCCTTCTTCAAGACGGGCGCAAGGTGGGATTACCTTTTCAGTGCCTCAACGGAATCGTGAATGGATTGGCCTCTCTTGTGTCTAGCGCGAAGGGAATTGTGAGATATGTTTTCCATTTCTGCAATTTCGGAAATACATCTTTGCGCACCCTTCCATTCAAAGATGATAGAGGAAGATTTGTTTCTCCCGCTCGTTTTTGTGTCAACCCACCGGCAATTTTTAGGCTCGTAATTGCCATTAAAATCGATGCGGTCTATTCGGTGTTTCGGTGGGCATGGTCCCATGTCACGCACAAATTCCGCTGGGTCATTCTTCCACTGGCGGCACATAGAAATCCCACGTCCTCCGTATCGTGGATAAGCATGGTCTTTTTTATTGTAGCATCGAGTCTTAGCACATGCCCATGCCCTGTATTCTCGAGTCTGTCCGTTAGCAGAAAACCCATGAGTTCGCGTTCTTTTTATGAGGGATTCGACCTTCAGGCACCCACAACTGCGCGTTCCGTAAAATACAATGTTCCGAGCATTGATAGTTTTTTTAGTCCCGCAAGAACATATGCATTCCCAAAACGTATCACGATGCCCATTGGTGAGGCATTTCGTTATAGTCAAACGCCCAAATTGTTTACCTGTGACATCATTCAATACTCCCATGTCGCCATTATACTGAATGCGCGCGTAGTCGTAAACCGAATACAACTTGTGTGAAAATATGAAATCCATGATGACAATAATAAAATTTGAAGGTTCTAGAAAAGTTTCTTTTGCAGTTTATTTGTTCGTTTGCGCAGGGGCATTCCTTTGTTTTGGAAAAATCACAGCGACAGACTGGCTTACATGTATGTTCCTTTCGTCCGGGTTAATCGGTGGCGGGACGGTATTGGACTCATATCTCAAGGGGAAAAATGATCCATCTGCTGGCCGCTAAACTCTTACCATGGGCCGTCGGCATCCGCTGGCGGGTCGTTGGGCGGTGGGGCGCGGCGGTGGCGTTCGTTCTCCTTCTCATTTACTGTTACCTCCAACACGTCGCCCTGGCTCAAAATCAGTTGGTTTACCGGAACCCGGCCATTATTCACCAAGTCCGGATGGTTAGGGTCGAGGGACCCGTGCGGATCATCACCCGGGTGGTGGAGACACCTGGACGAATTGAACGAGAGACGGTAGAGGAGAGGGGGCCTGTTTCAGTTGTTCAGGAATCTTCAAGAATTCAAACCCCCGTGTTTCCTCAAGCCCCGCGTTCTGACCGCTGGCTTGCCGGGATTTCGGTCAATCCATTTCACTACCGAGAATCACGGACATTGGGCGCATACGCCGGATATGGGTTCAGAAACAGATTTGATCTAATCGGTGGATACTCAGACGGTAAACCAAAGGCGATGATTATTTTAAGATTTTGATGGCGGGCGGTTGTCCATACGAGTTTAATCTCCCTCTCGTAGATTTTGACATGACAAAATCTCTTCCGCTCGACGGTAAAAAATAAATATTGACAAATGAATTACTTGTGATATAATAATGACGTCATGGCGACCTCACCGCTATCGGCCACTTTCCAGGCGCGTCAAACGCGGCTGGATTCTTTATGCCCCGGTGGAGTGAGGGACGAGCAATCGTCTTCTGCCGGGGCTATTTTATTTGAAAATAATGGTTTATGCGCGTGTGGTTGCAAGCAGAAAACAAGTGTTCATAATTTGACAGATAGATGCAAAAACCAGGTTGCAGGTGTTCCGATGCGGTTTATTCATGGCCATAATCTAGTAGGTAAACCGTTTGACCATTACGTAATGGAAGAACCTAATACCGGATGCAGTTTATGGATGGGATTTACAAGTAAAGACGGGTACGGACAAACGTCAGTTGATAGAAAAACGGCGCGTGCTCACAGAGTAGCGTGGGAACAAGAAAACGGCAAAATACCGAGTGGGATGGTTATTGACCATATTTGCCGAACGCGCTCATGTGTAAATACAAAACACATGGAAATTGTTTCAAACAAAGAAAACGTCATTCGCGGAATTGGATTATCTGCCATGAATGCGAAGAAAAAAACGTGTCCAAAGTGTGGTTCTGAATATACCCACCGGACATGGAGTATTGGACGTGTGGGAAGATACTGTTTGTCATGTGCAAATTATTCACAAAACAAAAGACGTTCTGAGAAATGGAGGATATCATGACAACTAACGATGAAATAACCTTGGAGCGCGAATTAGAAATAATGCACACTGAATATCTTGAACGCCGTTCCGAGAAAGATCTTCAGGCCTCCATACGTCTCGAAAACCTGGCGACTTTCACGATGTTCAAACTTTCCGATGGGGGGAAATAATGGA
>Ga0116166_1003224_pt1 | contig 12804 bp, 10 predicted proteins | sample AD_JPNMR2_MetaG_FD_89884 | JGI IMG/M metagenome (GOLD analysis project Ga0116166, IMG submission 89884) | Active sludge microbial communities of municipal wastewater-treating anaerobic digesters from Japan - AD_JPNMR2_MetaG | ecosystem: Engineered > Bioreactor > Anaerobic > Digestate | place...
AAGGGTCCAATCAAAGTAAGGCTTATACCAACAGTAGATTGGATTGTGATAAGTAAAGATAGTTTTGAAAGCAATTTTGAAGAGATAAGGTTAACTGCTATTACTAAAAACTTAACTCAAGGTGAACATACTGGTCAACTGAGAATTCTCTCTAATGGTGGTAATGTTGAGATACCATTAATAATAAGTACTATTATTCCTTTTACTCTGAATAGAGAAGTAGTAGATTTTGGAAAAGTTTATTCTGATAATTTATCAATTGAACCTATAAACATATTAATAAAGAATAATATAGATAAAAATATCCCCATGAATATTAATATTAGTGCATCCTGGATTAAAGTTAGTGAAAATAATTTTGAACTTACATCTAACGAAGAGCAGAAAATTGAAATCTCTGTTGATTTTTCACAACTTAAAAATTATGAAACTTATAGCGGAAAAATTACTTTTATACCTATAGATTTAGAATTTAATGCAGAACTTAAGGTTCAAATAGAATTATTGGAAGCTCAACCAAAAATATTTGTAACAATTGAAGGAAACGTTAAAATAATTGAGGGAGAGATAACAGTTGGTGAGAAATACGAGAAGAAAATTATTATAAAAAATATTGGTGGAGGCATATTAAAAGGTAAAGCATTTTTTTTAGATGATTTTTCTCCAATTAAATTAAGTGGTATCAACTTTATAATAAGAAGTTCTCAAGAAAGCGTATTATCAATTTATTTAAATTCTTTCGATTTAACACCAGGAACTATAAAAAATACCCTCATTCTTGATTCAAATGGTGGTAAAGTTGAAATTCCCATATTAATAAAAGTAAATCCCAAACCACCAATTGTTATAACTCTAAAAATAGGGAGTAGTGAAGCATATATGGGAGGGAAGATTGTACTTCTTGATGCACCTCCTTACATTAAAAAAGGTACTACCTTTGTTCCTATAAGATTTATATCTGAAGCTTTTGGGGCAAAAGTTGAATGGCAAAATATTGATAAGGGAAGAGTTATTATAAGACTTAAGGACAAAGAAATAATTCTTGACATTGGAAAAACAACTGCATTTATAAACAAAAAACCATATACATTGTTAGCTGCCCCAGAGATAGTTAATGGCAGAACATTCGTTCCTGTAAGATTTATTAGCGAAGGTTTAGGAGCGGAAGTAAAGTGGATTGCTCAAACTCAGGAAGTTATTATCTCTATGAACCAATAAATACTATATAAAATTTTTAAAACAGTACTTTATGAAATACAGCTAAAAGACTAATAGGTTTAAGCCTATATCTTCATTTCTTTCTCTACAAATTTCTCCATCAATAATATCTATTACTGCTTCTAATGTACCGCTAACGATGGCATTATTTAGGTGTCCACCAATCACGTTGAATTCATCGTTTGCAAGATTTACATGAAGGTGAAGATAAGTTTCTCCATTCATTACTGAAACATTCCCAAGCAAGCTCGTAATTTCATGGTTACCCATTATTTTCTCAGTCTTATAAAACTTCTTTGATACATCATAAACACCAATTTCGGCATTATCTGTTGCACCAATACCCGAGATTACCCCTGCGCTAACATTATTCTCTTTGCAAATTTGCTTAATAGAGCTTATTATTTCTTCTCCCCTATCAACTCTAAATATAATTTTGTTTGCTATTCTTTTATAAATCATTTCAAGAAACTTCCTTTATAGCAAATTCAAGAGCTTCATCGATTAAACTTTGTGGTGGTTTCTTTATAAAACCACTTTCCATAAGTAAATTTGTTAAATTTCTTGAATAATCTATATCTTCTTTTGCTCTATTATATGCTTCATCCCAATTCATAGAAATCCTTGCTACTCCATCTGCTATGGCTTGGCTTGCTACTTCTGCTGCTTCATTTGGGAATACTCCTGCCTCTTCCATTGTTGGAAGGATATTATCAGGATTAATTCCACGTTTCTCAGCAAAATTAGCAAGTGATTTTGCAGCAGATATTGCCATGTTGTCAGTTATCTTGCTTGCTCTAACAAGAAGAGCGCCCTTTAAAATTCCAGGAAAACCTAAAGAGTTATTTACCTGATTTGGAAAATCTCCTCTTCCCGTTCCAATAATATATGCTCCAGCTTCTTTTGCTTCATATGGATATATCTCTGGCACAGGGTTTGCACAAGCAAATATTATAGGTTTATCATTCATCGCTTTAATCCATTCTGGTTTAACAACCCCTGGTCCTGGTTTCGAAAGAGAAATCAACACATCAGCACCTTTAATAGCTTCTTCAATTGTATCAATTTTATTAGGATTTGTTTTTTCGCAAATTTCCCATTTTCTATAAAACCTTTTATCCCCTTCTATATCTTTCCTTCCACTATGAAGAGCACCTTTTGAGTCAAACATAATTGCTTTTTTAGGATCAGCTCCAGCAGCTATATTCAATCTTAAGCATGTTGTATTCGATGAGCCTGCACCAAAATATACAATTTTGACATCTTCTAATTTTTTATTAACAAGCTTTAAGGAATTGAATAGACCAGCTAAAGTAACACAAGCCGTACCCTGTTGATCGTCATGCCATACTGGTATTTCGCATTCTTCTCTTAATACATCAAGCACTTTATAGCAATTAGGTTGAGATATATCTTCAAGGTTTATTGCTCCAAAACTATATTGAACTCTTTTAACAAATTCAATTATTTTATCTGGATCATTCTCTCCTTTTTCATTTTTGCTATCAATACATAAAGCTACTGCATCAACTCCACCAAGGTATTTCATGAGAAGTGCTTTACCTTCCATAACCCCAAGTCCGCCTGGAGGGGTAACATCGCCATCTCCAAGTACTCGAGTTGAGTCACTTACAACAGCAACAAGATTTCCTCTGTTTGATAATGAATATGATTCAAGATTATTATCTCTTATTGTTGTAGAAACCTTAGATACTCCTGGAGTATACCAGACGTTAAACCAGTTAAATCCATAAAGCGATACTTTTGGTATAATTTGTACTTTACCACCATAAAATCGATGAGTACTATCTGCTAACTTCTTATAAAAAATGGTTTGTGCTTTTGCGATCTGTTCGTTTGTAAAATTATCAGGAAAACATTTGCTAAGATTACTTAAATCCGGATTAATTTTTTCCATTTTATTCCTCCCAAAATTTTATTAATAAATTATAATCCTGCTGGCATAAATGGATCAAATTCTTTATTATGCCTTTTAAGCAGGTCGATATTTCTATATTCAGGTAATAGTATCGGAGAGATTCTTTTTGAATCTATACCCTCTTTCTTAAGCTCCTCTTCATAAGCCCAAACGTGATCAATGTTTAGTTTGCCTTTTAAATCTGTCTCTTTAGCCAATCTTGCTGCTTCAATTCCAGCTCTTCTTCCGAAAACATTATAATCAAGAACAGAATTACCCATTAATCTATTTCTACCATGAACTCCTCCAGAGCATTCTCCAGCTGTAAGAAGATTTGGAAGATTAGTTCTTGTCCATTCATCAATTTCTATTCCACCATTTTGATAATGAAGAGTGGGGTAGACAAGCATAGGTTCCTTTCTAATGTCTATACCAAATCTTTGAAATTGTCTAACCATAGCAGGAAAAGCCTTTTCAAGCGTTCCAGGTCCCCTTAATATTTCAATTATAGGTGAATCAAGCCATACTCCCATATGACCATCAGGTGTGGTTATACCCTTTCCGTCACTACACTCTTTTATAAACGCGGAGGATTCAACATCTCTTGGTTCTAAAGGAAAAACAAATAATTCACCATCTTTGTTAAGTGGTTGTCCTCCAAAACTACGTATTTTTTCTGTTACCAAAAAGCCCAATATTTGCTTGGGATAAATTGAACCTGTAGGATGATACTGTACTGAGTCCATATACAGAAGTTTAGCTCCTGCTCTATAAGCCATCACTACGCCATCCATTGTAGCTCCATAATGATTTGTAGTTTGGTATCCTTTAATATGTAATCTTCCAAAACCACCTGTTGCCATAATAGTAACTTTGGCTTTCACTACTATATATTCGCCAGTCTCCATATTGAATAATATAGCACCAGCTATTTTACCTTCTTCGTCTTTTATTAGTTCAACTGCAGGAGAATATTCCAATATTTCTATTCCATCAGGGTGATTTCTTACTTCATCTCTTAAAACACGCATTATTTCAGCTCCTGTATAATCTTTACAACAGAGCATTCTCCTTCTTGAAGCACCTCCACCTGAATCTGTTTGAGGATTTCCATCAGGCAGCTTATCCCACATCACTCCAAGGTCTTCAAGGAACTTCACAATAAAAGGAGCTTCTTTAGTTAATGTTTTAACTAGTTCCGGCTTATTATCAAAGTGGCCTCCTCCAATAGCGTCAAGATAATGTATTAATGGTGAATCAGAAGGATTTACAGCTGCTTGCATTCCTCCTTGAGACATCATGGAGTTAGAATCTCCAATACGTAATTTATTTGAGATAATAACTTTAGCGCCATTTTTATAAGCCCATAATGCTGCTTGACAGCCGGCACCTCCACCACCTATAACTAAAACATCTGTTTCGTAGTCTACTGGCTCAATCGAAAAATTGCGAGGTAATCTTGTATGACTCTCAAGGACATCTACTACCTCTGAGGTTAAATTATCCCCTCTGTTAGGACCAATTCTTATTATTTTTCTGGCGTCTGAACTATAATCTGGGTGATATGTTGAGAGTATTTTTTCTCTCTCAATAGCACTCATAGGTTTTAAGAAGTTTTGTAAGCCCTTCTTAGCATATTCTACTCTCTTTGGGCGAGTTTCTTCAACTTTTTTTAATGATTCAAGCATATAATCCGGGTATCCCACTTTTTCCTCCAATTATGTTATATCAAAATTAAGATCTCTCTCAAAATATTTTTTCTTTAAATCATCTTTAGGCATATTTGCTAATTCTTTATATCCTTCCTCATACTTACCTTCTTCGATCTCCTTAATTCTTGTTTCAACAAATTTGCCCTTTTTAGATAAATACTTTCCGTAAATTCTTCTTGCAAGAAGAGCAACATTAAACTGAGTTATTTCTGCAGGACATCGTGCAGCACAAAGGCCGCATGAAAGACAATCAAACGATAATTCAGATACTTTTTCAATATCTCCTCTTACCACTGCCTGAACATAATCCATTACCTGAATATCTTGAGGACAAATCTTTGTGCAAGTATTACAGGAAAGGCACTTAAAAGTTTCAGGGTAATATTCTAAAAAAACCTGTGGGTCTGGTTCTAATTGTTCTAAATCATATATAGCTTTTGGATTGGGGACATAAGGTATTTGAACAATCTGCATATTTTCCTGCACAACAGTCTGGCAGCCTAGCCCACCATGAAGTTTATAATCTCCAGGAAGCCTGTAAATTGTGGCACATGCACCACAAAAACCTTCTCTACATCCAACCCCTTTCTTAAGCTTAAATCCTGCATATTCCATTGCTGTAATTATTGTTGAGCTCTCAGGAACATAATACTTTCTACTCAAGATGTAAATTGGTATTTTCTTTAAATTTATTTGTTCCATTTAATTTGAAACCAACTCCTTTCTGTTTAATACTTTTTTAGGGTCTATATAATTTTGCTCAAATCCATACGACTCTTCGCCGAGATCAAATAAAAATGCCATTAATTGTGTAAAATAAAGAACCGGAATCGGCTCGAAATCGTGATGTAATTCAATAATATCTTTTTGTCTTCTATCAAGGTTAAACTGGCAAAGTGGACAACTTGTAACAATAACTTCTGCTCCAGCCCTCTTTGCATTGTTTAAAATATCATATCCAAGTGAAGTTATAATATCTTTGTCAGAAACAACCTGATAACTACCACAACATCTTGTCTTTAATGGATTATTAACGAGGGTTACGGAAAGATTAGTTAATAAATTTTCCATAATTTTAGGATCTTCTGGATCGTCAATTCCTATCTCTTTTGGTCGCAATAGTGTGCAACCATAATAAGGAGAAACTTTTAAGTCTGGTAGGGGATTTTTAATATTTTTCTGTAATTTATCTGCATCAATATCTTTAAGTATTTCTAAAAAGTGGACTACCTCTACATCTTGCTTATAATGTTCGGTCTCTAAATACATCACATCATTAATTTTATCGAGGTCTTCTTTATTCCTTCTCATTCTTAAGTTTGACATCTTTAATGTATTATAGCACATAGCACATAGCGTAACCATTCTATATTCGTTATCAACAATTCCAGCTTTGTTCATTTCCTCAACACGTATGAAATTTCTAATTGGTGCAAAGTGCCTTATTAAATCATCCGAAGAAAGAGAAGGTACAGCCCCACAACAATTCCATCTTGGAATCTCTACAAATTCTACACCTAATGATTTAGCTACAGCAATAGAAGAAATTTCAAAGTTTTTTGCTTTTGTTTTTAAAGTACAACCTGGATAATATGGTATTTTCATAAAATCTTCCCTCCTTTAACTTGTAAACTTTCTAAAAGCAGCAACTATAGCAACCTGAGGTAAGATTTTCCTGTCTTCTTCTGCAATATTTTTAATATCTATTCTATCGATTGCTTTTCTTAATTTTATTTGCCTTAAAGCTTCTCCAACCTTTGCAATATCTATTCCTCTGGGACATCTCGTTGTACAGGTAAAGCATGATGCACATACCCAGAAAGTTTTAGTGTCTAAGACTTCTTCATCTCCAAGCTCAACAAGTCTCATCATATTTGATGGTGTAATATCCATTTCTGCAACAAGCGGACAGCTTCCTGAACAGGTTCCACATTGCTCGCACAATGTTACAACCTCACCACTTATTTCGTTAACCTTTTCTGTGAATTCTACGTTTTTATCGGATAGTATAAGTTTATTAGACATATTAAGCCTCTACTCTCTCTGAGAATAATTCATTTTTTGCAATCTCCCAAAGCCTTTCTCTTTTCTCTATTGAAATAGGTTCTTCCTTTTTCAAAAATTTTGTAAGCTCTGTAATATGTTTATAAAAGTCAGTTAACAATGAAGCAAGTAATTCAGCAAATTTTAATCTTTCTTCTGAAATACCATCTTTTTTAAGTATTTCTTTTACAAGAGAAACATTCTTTTTAATTTTATCAACAGATCCAGTATAAGGAGATGCACGATTATCACATTCACCCATAAAAATGCCATCAGCACCTGATTTAAAAGCATACAATAATAATTTTGGAGTAATCCTACTAACGCTCGGCACCCTTATAATTCTTGTTTCGGCTGGATAAGATAATCTTGCCGTTCCTATATTATCAGCAAGTCTATAAGTGCAGGTATTATCAGCAAAAACAATGATTCTCGTTTCGCCTTCCTTCTTTGTCTTTAAAGCTTCATCTATCTGTTCCATTAACTGTTTATTAGTATAGTATCGAAGGTCTAAAGCATCATTCGGGCAATCGGCTATACACATACCACAGCCCTTACATATAACCTCATTAATTTTAGCTTTTCCATTTTCAATTGATATAGCTTTAAGTGGACAACTATTTATACATAAACCACAACCATCACAAATGTCATTATGGACAAAAGCAATAATTGGTTCTATTTCAAATACACCTTTGTTCATAAGCCTCATTGCTCTTGAAGCAGAAGCACTTCCCTGTGCAACTGAATCAGGAATATCTTTGGGACCTTGAGCGCATCCTGCAATAAAAACACCATCGATAAGAGTGTCAACTGGCCTAAATTTAGGGTGAGCCTCTTGTAAAAAACCATCAGCACTTCTTGCAAGTTTAAGAATATCTGCAATTTGCTCACTTCCACTTGATGGAACAATGCCGGTTGATAAAACTACGAGGTCAAATTCCCCTTCTATCATCTTCCTGCTTAGAGTATCTTCTGAAAGTATGTGAAGCTTTTTGGATTGAGAATCTTCTCGAATTTCTGCAACTCTCCCACGAATATACTTTATTCCTGCATTTTGTGCCCTCTTATAATATTCTTCAAATCCTTTTCCGTATGCACGCAAATCTGTATAGAATATATAAATGTCTCTTGATGGATCTAACCTTTTAAGCAATTGAGCAAGTTTAGTTGCATACATACAGCATATCCTTGAGCAATTTTCTCTATCTACTTGTTCATCTCTTGATCCAACACATTGTATAAATGCAACTCTTTTACCAATTGGTTTAAGTGGAGGACCAGAAGAACCAGTTGCGATAATTCTCTCAAGTTGTAGCGCTGTTAAAACATTGGAATATTTCCCAAAACCATAAACTGGCTTTTTCTCGGGATCAAATAATTCGTAACCTGTTGCTGTAATAATTGTATCAACGTTAAAGCTTATAAGTTCTTCTTTGTCTTCAAAGTTTATTGCACCTTGAGTACATAACTTTTCACATATCCCACATATTTTACCACCCTGGACAAGTCTTTTACAGTTTTTCTCATCAATTAAATACTTTCTTGGTACTGCAACGGGATTTTGAACATATATTGCCTTTCTTAAAGATAATCCTTCGTTAAACTCATCTGGTACTTTAACAGGACATTTATCAGCACATATCCCGCATGCAACACATTTATCTATATCAACATATCTTGGTTTTTTCCTAACAGTTACAGTAAAATTACCAAGATAACCTGTAATACTTTCTATTTCGGAATAAGTCATAAGATTGATATTAGGATGCTCTGCACAATCAGCCAGTTTTGGGCCTATGATACAGGTAGCACAATCCTCTGTTGGAAATGTTTTTGATAACTTTGCCATCTTTCCACCAATTGCAGGTTCTTTCTCTACAAGGTAGACTTCAAAACCTGAATCACCAAGATCAAGGCTTGCCTGAATACCAGTAATTCCTCCACCTATCACTAAAACACGTCTACCTATTGGTAATTTTTGTCTCTCAAGAGGTATATCTGATCGTACTTTAGCTAAAGCCATATTAACAAGGTCTATCGCTTTACTTGTAGCTGAACCCTTACTGAAATGACACCAAGAACATTGCTCTCTAATATTTGCCATTTCAAAGTTGTATGCATTTAAGCCGGCTTTTTCGACTGTTTTCATGAATGTTTTTTCATGAAAAAGTGGTGAGCATGAGGCAACAACTATGTGATCAAGATTATGTTCTTTAATATCATCAATAATGTATTTTTGACCCTCTTCTGAACACATATGTTCTACATCACGGACGAAAGTAACTCCTTCATTATCTTTTATACTTTCAGCAACCTTTTTAACATCGACTACATCAGAAATATTTCCACCACAATGGCAGATATACACACCAATACGCATTAAACTTCCTCCAAGATTTGATACTTTTTTACACCTTCAGCATATAAATCTCTACCAGTTGTATCTATTCCAACAATTACAGGAAAATTTTCAACATAAAATTCCATAATAGCTTCAGCACCAAGATCTTCATAGGCTATAAGTTTGGCACTTTTAATTGCCTGAGCTAATAGTGCTCCAGCTCCACCAATCGCAATAAAGTAAATTGCTTTATTTTTTACAATTGAATCAATAACCTCTTTTTTCCTTTCACCTTTTCCTATCATACCTTTTAACCCGTTATCAAGAAGAATGGGAGTATAAGGATCCATACGAGAACTTGTCGTAGGTCCAGCAGAACCTACAGCTATTCCAGGCTTTGCTGGTGAAGGACCCACATAATATATAACTTGATTCTTTATATCAAATGGGAGGGGCTTATTGGATTTCACAAGTTCAACAAGTCTTTTGTGGGCTGCGTCTCTTGCTGAATAAATTTTTCCATTAAGTAGCACTTTATCGCCAATTTTTAATTTAGTGATTTCATCCTCCACTAAGGGAGTATTTAATTTGATTTCATTTCCCATCTTTTATTAAACTTCCCTTCTTATATAATTGCGCTTTTATGTCTTGCAGCATGGCATTGAATATTTACAGCAACTGGCATGCTTGCTATATGACAGGGAAAAGTTAATATATTTACTGCTAAAGCGGTAGTTCTACCACCCAGACCCATTGGCCCAATACCTAAATTATTAATTTTATGAAGTAGTTCTTCTTCCACTGCGTGCCATTTTGGATCAGGATTTTCTTCATTCAGAGGTCTTAAAAGAGCTTTTTTGGATAGTATTGCACATTGTTCGAAGTCTCCACCAATACCCACTCCAACAATTATTGGTGGACAAGGATTACCTCCAGCTCTTTTCACTCTATCTATGACAAATTTCTTGACACCTTCAATACCATCTGCTGCTGTCATCATTTTCACTTCACTCATATTTTCTGAGCCTCCACCTTTAGGGGCGAAGTCTATTTTTATCTTATCACCTGGAACAATCTTAGTGTGGATTATTGCAGGAGTATTATCTTTTGTATTTTTACGTTCAATTACTGGGTCTGAAACTAATGATTTTCTTAAATATCCATCAATATAACCCTGCCTAACACCTTCATTTATAGAATCATAAAAATCTCCACCAACAATGTGAACATCCTGCCCAAGTTCGATAAAAAATAAAGCTACTCCTGTGTCCTGACACATAGGTATTTGTAGTTCTCCAGCAAGCTCATCATTTTTAATAATTTGGGAAAGGATTTCTTTGCCAACAGGAGATTCTTCTTTTTCCATAAATTCCTTTAGTTTTTTTAATAAGTCTTCATTAACATAGTAGTTTGCATCAATGCAAAGCTTTTTTACAACAGGTATAATTTGAGAAACATTTATCTCTCTCAATTTAGCACCCCTTTATTGTTTATGCTTTTCAATTTCTTCTTTTTGCCACTCTATTGCAGCTTCACCTTTGTAAAGATTATTAATTTCTTCTTCTAAATTTGAAACTTCAATTTTAAAAAGCCATCCTTTTCCGTATGGATCTTGATTTGGAAGAGTTGGATCATCGCTTATATCTGGATTTGTTTCTTTTATTGTTCCTGATAAAGGGGCAAAAATTTTCCCAACCCATTTACCAGTCTCAACAGTTCCTACTACATCGTCTGCACTTACTTCGTCCCCTTCTGATGGTAGCTCAATATATGATATTTCTCCTGCAAGCTTTTGATAGAAATCAGTGACTCCAACTGTAGCAATGTTACCTTCAAGTTTTACCCACATATGTTCTTTGTGATAATAAAGATCATCTGGTAGAAGATACCCTAAAACATCACTCATTAATTACCCCCTATTTAAACCAAATTTCTTAAATATAATAAATAACAAATTTTATCAAATGTTCAATAAAACAATTTTAATAAAGTATGGTAATTCAGTCTATAAATTTTTTTACTATTCATTTTGATTATTAACGAGTTATTTATTTATGATTTCAACTTTAAAAGAAAATTGAAGTATTTTTAATTTATAATTTATCATTATACCGATTTAAATTTGCACTTATAAAATTCGCTATTAGAGAAAACAAAAATTTTTTAAAATCTTTAAATATTTTCAAATTTTATTTTTTTGATTTACAATACCCTCCGATAGCTTTTTAAATTTGGAATTGCGCCTCCTATGAGGAAATTAAGTTATATTACAATCAATAATGGAAACAAAAGAATTAGTGATCTTAATAGGTATAAATTGTTGTGTTTTACAAAATCTTCAACTATTTTAAAGTCATTATTTAATTTAATTTTCAAGAATTTAAGATTTTTAGTAGTTTTTGTTTATAAGTTTTGTAAATGTAATATACTTTAAATGTTATGTAATTAATTGTAATTAACACAAATCTATAAATTAATTAAAGCGAGTTTTACGCATTTAAGCTAATAAAAAATGCAAGAATTCTAAGTTTAAGGAGGAAAGGGTGATGATTTCTTTAAAGTTATCGAGTGGATTAATTATTGCATTAATAATAGTTATTGCATTCGTTGCTGTAGCTATATTTTATTTTTATATCAATAATATAAAAATTATTAGACCAAAAGATATAAATGCTGAAGTCTGGGAAGTCAAATTAAATGACATCCTACCATGGACTTTGGTAAAATTCGTAAAGAATAAATCTATAGAAAAACTCACAAAAAATAATGGAATTCCAATACCTATCATTATAAAGGATAAACACAATAAACCTATTCAAGATGTATCTATAATTATGGTTTCACCAGATGGTTCTGAATCAAATCTAACAACAGATTCTGGCGGTATCTTTACTGCAAAATTAACCTCTACTCTTGTAGAAGAAAACCCCCTTCTAAAAATTAGCAAAGAAGGGCTAAAGGCTGGAGATTTTTATTATGAAATTGGTGGAAAAACAATCAAATTTTCCGACGAAAGCGAAGAATTTGATGTAATTAACCTTTCATCATTAAACCTTTATGAAAAGAATGGAATAAAAGTATATCACAACAAAGAAGATCTGGATAATGCACAAAAGTTAGCTGAAACATTAAAAGATATAAACCTTAAAATAAAGCAAGTTCTTGGTATTTCTTCTTTAGAACCTTTAAGTGTCTTGCTTACAAAATCTAAAAATGTTTCTACAATTGGCGACTTAAAAGAGAGTGCCTTACCAATTAACATTAATGACAAAGAGCAGATATATTGGATTTATACACATGAAACAACTGAAACAAATTTAATATTGAAAAAAGCTCCTCTATACTTCAAAAATAAATACCTTCGATGGGTTGGTGATGGTTTAGCGGAATATACTTCCTTAAAGATATTAGAACAAACTGACAATGAATTAAAGAATAAGATGCTTAATGGACGGATAAAAAACATAGTTGATAGTAAAGGTGAAAATTTAAATCTCCTAAAATGGGAAGCTATAACTGGACAGGATGTAGGTTACGCGTATAGTCTAGCTTTTTGGATAGATATAGAA
>Ga0116166_1003226_pt1 | contig 12795 bp, 9 predicted proteins | sample AD_JPNMR2_MetaG_FD_89884 | JGI IMG/M metagenome (GOLD analysis project Ga0116166, IMG submission 89884) | Active sludge microbial communities of municipal wastewater-treating anaerobic digesters from Japan - AD_JPNMR2_MetaG | ecosystem: Engineered > Bioreactor > Anaerobic > Digestate | place...
GGACCGGGCAACCGTAGTCGCACGGCTGCGGGAAAGGGATCGACCCCCCGCGGGCGAGAGTCCACTACCCGCCCGTCGCGCTCCTCGCGTCGGCCCCGTCCAGACCGTCGCACGCCGCACAGGCTGGCGACTCAACCACGCCCGCCGTCCCCGTCGGGCGAGGGCGGAAGTATGCCCCACTGTCCGAAAAAGTTCAATCGAAGCGGGACCGGGGAAAAGCCGCAGGCACCCGCGCCGGGGACGCCCCAACAACGACCCATGCGCTCCGGCTCGCCCGGGGGTTGCACGCCCGCACGCCCGCACCCCCATGAAAAACGCCCCCGGCGATGCGGGGGCGTGTTCGTCGTTTCGGAAATCAACCGACAGCGACGGGCCCGATCACGGCGTGCCGCGCTCGGCGCTGGCCGTCTTCGTCGGCTGCGGCGCGGCGTTGGGCTGGCCCGCGACCGGCGCACCGGGCTGCTGGTCGGGCCCGGCCGTCAGGATGCGATCCGCCGGGAACAGTTTCCCCGGGTCGCTCACGGGCGCGATCTGCGAGTGCAGGTACACCCGATCGCGCGGGATGTTCAGTTCGCGGCACAGCGAGTCGAGCAGCGTGTCGAGCCGGTCGAGCTGCGCCTGCGTGAAGGGGCGCCGGTTGCCGTCGCCCACCAGGCAGATCGAGATGGCGTTGCGGTTGTACCAGTCGCCGTTGTCCCCCGCCGCGTGGGCCCCCGGCAGCTGGTCCAGCCAGCGGTACCCGATGTGCAGCTGGCCGTCCTCCATCCCCTGGCCGTTGCCGATGATGAAGTGGTGCCCCAGGCCGCGCAAGTTCCGCGCCTCGTGCTCACGCTCGATGCTCGCGGGCGAGCCGATGACGTTGCCCGAGTGGTGGATGACGATCGCCTGCCAGCGCCCGGCCTCGATGGCCTGACGCGTCTGATAAACCGGATCGGAGCGACGACCCTCGAACGCCGCCGCCGCCAGGGGCGAGAGCGACATTCCGTCGACGCGCGGCACGCTCCGTCCGTCCACCATCAGCAGGCCCCCGCCGACGACCGTCAGCGCGCCCACCAACGCGACCCACACCTTCACCACGCGACCCGGAAACGCCGGGTTCTTCTGCGTGGAAACGCGCTTCCCGCGCGAAGAGGAGCGGGACGGACGGGAGTTGCGACGGGGTTGGGGAGCCATGCACACCACGACGAAAAAGATGGTACCCAACCATCGGGAGTTTGCACGCGCGCTCTTGTGTTTTTGTGAGTTGCGACTGCGCCGCGCCGCGCGACATTGCCGTCCGCATCGGCGGTGACGAAGCAAGCGACAACTTCTCCACGTCCAGCGCGCGTTATCGGCAAACCCGCCCCGCGCCCACGCTCACGCGCCCGACCCGCTTTCATCTCGACCGCGCATACACGACGAAGCGGTGGCCCTCCGCCGCCAGCCCCTTCTCGCGGCAGATCCGGTCGCGGATCGCCGCCAGTTCCGGCAGTTCGATCGTCGAGATCTGCCCGGTGTCGACGCGCACCAGCAGGCCCGTCGCGCGCGTCCCGTACGCGAGCAGGTAGTGCGCCTGCTCAGCATGGAACAGCACCTGCTGCAAAACCCCCGCGTCCGTCAGCAGTTTGATCGTCCGATAGACCGTCGCCTTCGAGACCCGTTCCCCCGCGCTCCGCAGGTCCGAGATCAGTTCCTCGGCCTCGAAGACCCCCTTGTCCTCGCCCCGCCGCGCGATCGCGTCCAGAATCCGCGCCCGCTCCGGCGTGTACTTCAACCCCTCCTGCTTCAGCCGTCGCCGAAAAATCGCGCACAGCGGCTCGATGATCGCCGGACCCGCGTCGCCTGGCGCGGCCGGATCTGCCGTGGAGCGACCTGGGCCCCCCGTAGACGGAGCATTTGGCGGCATGACCCATCATAACCCCGGGCCGGTGCTCCCCGGCCGCCCCCGCGCATCCCCCATCCCACGCCGCGCGGTACCGTTCGCTCCGTGCACCCCTCGCAGGTCCCCTCCACCCGCCGCTGGATCGGCCCCGCTCTGTTCCTGGGCCTCTTCCTCGCTGTTTTCCTCGCCCTGGCGACCCGCGGACTCGGCCCCGGCATCCCCTCGCCGCTCGTGGTTGGGCCGGTCGCCGCCCTCGCCGGTCTGGTCCAGGGCGGCCTCATGCCCCTGGCCTATCTCCTCGCCGGCGTCGGCCTCGGACGCCCAGTGCTTCGGGCTCTGCGAATCACTTCCCACTCCGCCCGCCCCATCCTCGCGCTCCAGGCCGTCGCCGGGGTCGCCGCGATGCTCTGGGTCAGTCACCTCATGGGCACGCTCGGCTGGCTCTCGTGGACGCCCGCCGGGCATACGCGCGCCACGGTCCTCGCCTGGCTGCCCGTTACTCTCGGCCTGTTGCTCCTGGCGCACCAGGTCGTCAAAGGACCCCTGCGCCCCGAGAACTGGCCCGTGGTTCCGGTGGGGCTCTCGCTCTTCGCGCCGGCGCTCGCCGTCACCTTCCTTGCCGCCGCTTCCCCCGTCGGCTGGCTCTGGGCCAGCGAGTTCGGCGGCTACGACGCCATGTCCTACCACCAGCAACTCCCGAAGGAGTGGCTCTCCAGCGCGCCCGCCGGCGTCGGACGCCTCTGGCCCGTCACCCACAACGTTTACTCCGCCCTCCCCTCCTATTTCGAGGGCGCCTTCCTCCACCTGGGCGCGATGAGCCCCGACTCCGCCGCCATGGGCTCGGGCCCCACCACCAGCGGCGGCGAGAAACTCGTCGGGGGTGAGGGCTCGTGGGTGCTCGCGTGCCAGATGCTCTCGGCCTTCTCCGTCGTGCTCCTGGCCAGCGTGCTCGTGCAGTGGTGCCGACGTCTTGTCGCCCCCGCACCGCTCACACCCGCGGCCGGCAGCGGACGAGACCCCCACGCGCTGCTCATCGCTCTGGCCGCGGGCGCGTGCGCCGCGGCTCTGCCTTGGACCGTCGTCGTCGGCTCGCTCGCGTACAACGAGCCGATGATGCTCGCGCTCTTCGCCGGCGCGATGCTCTGCGCGGGCCTGCCCGCCCGCGAAGACGGCGGCGCAAGCCCGTTGCAGCGGGCCCTGCTTGTCGGCCTCCTCACCGGCTGCGCGTGCAGCGTCAAGCCCACCGCGATGCTCCTGTGTGTACCCGCCGCCGGCCTAGTGCTCGTCGTCAGTCCCGGCGAGCCAGTCGGAGCGCGCCAGCGTCTGCTCATGCTCCTCGCCGCTTCCGCTGGCGGGCTCTTCATGCTCGCCCCGTGGCTCATCCGAAACCAACTCGCCCTGGGCAACCCTGTCTTCCCCTTCGCCGCCGGGCTCTTCGGCTCAGCCCATTGGCGCCCCGAGCAACTCGCGACCTACCTGCACAACCACGCGCCCGAGGGCTCCGTCGTGGGTCGCCTGGGCCTGCTCTTCTCGAACGCCCGAGGCCTGGCGCACGACCAATGGAGCCTCCTGCCCCTCGCCGCGCTCGCCGCGGCGCTGCTGGCGCTGTTCTCCCGCGCCGCGCGCCGCTGGGCGGTCCTGCTCCTGCTCGGTCTGATCGCCCAGGCCGCCGCGTGGCTCTTCTTCACCCACAACCAGTCGCGCTTCCTGCTGCCGATGCTGGTGCCGATGGTCGGGCTCATCGCGCTGGGTGCTCGGGCATTCGCCGCGTTGCTGCAATCGCCCGGCGCCGCCTCGCGCCGCGCCGCGGGCGTGCTCGTGGTCCTGTGTCTGATCCCCGCGGCGCTCACCATCGAGGCCGCCGTCCTCTTCCTGTCCCAGAACGCCGGCGCACCCAACGCGCGCCTCGTCGGCGGCCCGGGCATCATGTCCGGGCTCGGGCTCGCCCAGGCCCTCTCCGCCGCCGGCGACGCCGACCGGCGCGAGTTCGCGCAGTCGCGCCTCGGGGCGCCGGCGCTGGTGAACCTCGCGATCCACCCGGGCGCGGCCGACCTCGCCGACGCGCTCGGGCTCGCCCCGCCGCGCACCGGCCCCGCCGCGCCGAGCGCCGCCAGGCCCCTGGGCGCGGTGTATCTCCTGGGCGACGGCGCGCCGCTCTATTACGCCGACGCGCAGGGCGGGCCCGCCTCTCCGGTCCTCTACCACACCGCCTGGGACTCTTCGCCGCTGGGCGACGCCATCCGCCAGAGCCCGGCCGTCGCCGGCAAGTTCGACCCGCGCGACTGGGTGCGCCTGCTCCGATCGCCCACCCCGACGCGCCCCGGCATCGAGTTCCTCCTCGTGAACTTCCACGAACTCGAGCGCCTGTGCGCCAAGGACCGCTACTTCGACGCCGACGTCACGCCCGACACCGTCCGGGCTCTCCTGCGACCCGAGAGCGGCGTGGTGCCCGTGCGCCTCTGGCCCGAGGAAGGGCGCGGGCTCTACCGGCTCGTCGACCCCGACGGCGCAGATCCCAGCGCCCGCTGAAAGCCGCTCCCGCCGCGCGCCGATAACCTCCACTCGCCCCGCGAGCGTCTGCGCGGAACGTTGAAGCCAGGGGTCCACGGCATGTCGCGTCGCACGCTTCTCCGCACGTTTCTCCAGGTCTTCGCGTTTCTCGCGGGCGTCGCCGCGCTCGTGTGGGCGGTGCGAAAGGCGCTGAGCCCCGACAACCAGCAGATGCTCTCGCGCCTGCGCGACGCCGACGCGTCGCACCTGGTCCTCCTGGGCGCGCTGTCGCTGGGCACGGTCCTCATCAACGGCCTGCTCTTCCAGATCTCCCTCCGCCCCGTCCGCCGACTGCGCGTCCCCGACGTCCTGAGCGTCAACGCCATCTCCACGCTCCTGGCGCTCGCGCCCTTCAAAGTGTCCCTGATCTTCCGCGTCCTGTTCCACAACCGGCGCGACAAAGTCCCCGTCCTCACCATCGGCGCGTGGATGGGCGCCTTCGCCGCCGTCATGGGCGCGGTCCTCACGCCCATGCTCGCCGTCGGCGCCTGGCGCGGCCGGGCCGACGCGCTCTGGTTCGCGCTCGTCATCGGCGGCATCCTCCTCATCGCCGGCTCCATGCTCGCCGTCGCCCGCCTCCTCTCGCACGAGACCTCGTGGGCCCGCTTCACTTCGCTTGTCCACCGCCTCCCCATGCCCGGCGCGATCGCCCGACTGCTCGAAAAGCCCGACGGCGTCCTCGCACGCGTCCACGAGGGCGTCCGCATGCTCGCCAGCCCTCGCAGCGTCGTCCTCGGCGTGCTGCTCCGCATCTTCGATACGCTCATCCACGCGGCACGCTTCTACATCGCCGCCAAGGTGCTGAACTTCCCGCTCTCGCCCGAGCAGGCGCTCCTGGCCGGCTCGGTCTTCTTCCTCATCGGCGCCTTGGCGCCCGCGGGGCAGGTCGGCGTCCGCGAGGGCGGCACGCCCGCGCTCCTCAAACTCGTCCTCCCCGGCATCGACCTCAAGGCCTTCGTCGTCGTCGTCATGCTCGTGAGCGTCATCGAGATCATGATCGTGCTGCTCTGCGCCGGCGTCGGCATCGCCTACCTGCGCCCCGACCGGCTCTTCAAACTCCGCAAAGCGCCCGCGTCCTCGCCCGTTCCCGAGCCCCCACCCGAGCCCCGACCCGAGCCAGCGCCCGGCGCCTGAGCCGCCGTCCTCCGCGCCGGCGTGACGCGATCCACGCCCCGGTCCCTGTACCATCCACGCGTGAGACTCGCCCTCGTCCAGTTCAACCCGACCGTCGGCGACCTCGCCGGCAACGCACGCGGCATCATCGAGTGGGCCGCCAAGGCGCGTGCGCAGGGCGCCGACGGCGTTGTCTTTCCCGAACTGGCGCTCTGTGGCTATCCGCCCAAGGACCTGCTCCTGCAGCAGGGGTTCCTCGACGACTGCAACGCGATGGTCGAGCACATCGCGCGCGAAGCGCCCCGCGACGCGACGGTCATCCTCGGCGCGCCGGTGCGCGCGCCGGTGCGCGTTCCGGGCGCGTCCGGCTCGTCTCCGCCCGCGGGCATCGCCAACGCGCTCGTCGCCGTGCGCTCCGGACGCATCACCAACGCCTACCACAAGCGCCTCCTCCCGACCTACGACGTCTTCGACGAGGACCGCTACTTCGTCGCCGGCGAAGCGCCCTGCGTCGTCGATGTCGCCGGCGTGCGCGTCGGGCTCTCGATCTGCGAGGACCTGTGGCGGGGCGAAGACGTGGGCTTCTCTGCTCGTTACCAGGGCCGCGAAGACCCGGTCGAGGCCCTCATCGCCGCCGGTGCTCAGGTCATCGTCAACCCCTCCGCCAGCCCGTTCCTGCTCGGCAAGGGCGAGCGCCACCGCGCCATACTCCGGCGCCACGCGGCACGATGGCGCGTCCCCGTCGCCGGCGTCAACCAGGTCGGCGGCAACGATGAACTGCTCTTCAACGGTCACGCCGCGGCCTTCGACGCCGACGGTTCGCCCCTGGCCTTCGGCCCGGGATTCGAAGAAGCCGTCGTCGTGATCGACGTCCCGCCCGCGACTCGGCCCGCCCCGCCGCCGACCGATCCGCTCCTCGCCGCTTTGCCCGAGGAACTGCTCTTCCGCGCGCTGGCGATGGGCGTCCGCGACTACTGCCGCAAGACCGGTTTCTCCAAGGTCGTGCTCGGGCTCTCGGGCGGCATCGACTCCGCCGTGACCGGCGTCCTCGCCGCCGCGGCCCTCGGTCCGGCCCAGGTCCTGGGCGTCGGCCTCCCGTCGAAGTTCTCGTCCGAGGGCTCGATCACCGATGCGCGGGCGCTCGCGGCCAACCTCGGCGTGCCGTTCGAGGTCATCCCCATCGAGCCCGGCGTCCAAGCGCTCAACGGCGCGCTCCACCCCCTCTTCGCCGCCGCCGGGAAGGAGGCCTTCGGCCTCGCCGAGGAGAACCTGCAGTCACGCGTACGCGGCACACTGCTCATGGCGCTCTCCAACAAACTCGACCGCCTGCTGCTCACCACCGGCAACAAGAGCGAACTGGCGGTGGGCTACTGCACGCTCTACGGCGATATGAACGGCGGGCTCGCCGTGCTCAGCGACGTGAGCAAGCAGTGGGTCTACCGCCTCGCGCGCTGGATGAACGCCCACCCGGCGAGACTCGGCATCGAGACCGCGCCGGGGCGAACGCTCGACCGCCCGCCTATCCCGGAAGCGTCCATCTCCAAGCCCCCCTCGGCGGAACTGCGCCCCCACCAGGTCGACCAGGACTCGCTCCCGCCCTACGACCTGCTCGATCGCATCATCGAGTGCTACGTCGAGGCGCGCTTGTCGCCGCGCGCCATCGTCGAGCGGCTCAGCGCCGAAGGTTTCCCGCGCGGCGCGCCGTCAGCCACCGGCGCGACGCCGTCCGACCTGTCCTCCACGGTCGCGCGCGTGGTCCGCATGATCGACACCGCCGAGTTCAAACGCAAGCAGGCGGCGATCGGGCTCAAGGTGACCGGCGTCGCGTTCGGCTCGGGTCGGCGCATGCCCATCGCGCAGCGCTACCGCCCCACGCCGTGAGACGTGCGCCCAGACGACCGCCCGCGGCCCTTACTTGGGGTTGTTGATCCAGCCGAAGAGCCGGGCGTTGATGGGCCACGACGGCGCGATCTGGTACCACCGCCCGCCGAGCCCCTGCACCCACAGGTCGTTGCCCGTGAACTCGCCGACGTCCGACTGGGTGTCGGCGCGCGGGCCGCGCGGGCCCTTGAAGGCCTCCACGTCGCCGGTCAGGTACACCACGTGCCCGTTCTTGCTGTGCCGGCGCGCCACCTCGTCCCAGTTGCTGTACATGCCGTCCGGGCTGGGCGAGTTGTGGAACATCGTGTCTTCCTCGAAGAAGACCGGGAGCGAGCGCAGGATCTGGATGTTCGCCGGCGAGGGCTGTGTGGGCCGGTTCGCCGTGCCCGTCAGCGTGCGGCACCCGCGGTCCATCGCGAAGATCCGCGGCGTGTCGATCCGCGCGCCCGAAGCGCCCGTCACCATCGTGTAGTCGAAGTTGAACGAACGCGCCGTGAGGAACTGGTTGAACAGCGCCTTCTGCGACTGACGGTCGGGCGTGTTCCACTCCGCCTCGGTCCCCGTCGAGTTCAGGTTCGCGATGTTCCGCCGCTTGTTCGATGGGCACGCGAAGATGTTGTCCGTCTTCGTGACGTACTCCCAGATCGGTCCCAGCGTCGCCGGGTTGCTCGCGCTGATCGGGAGTGTCGGGTTCGTCGGGCCCGAATGCCAGAAGCGGAACGGGTTGTCCACCCCCGACTCGAAGATCTGCTGCTTGTAGTCCCCCGCGTACGCCGTGATCGCCACGCCGATCTGCTTGAGGTTGCTCAGGCACAGCACCGTTCGCGCCGCCTCGCGCGCGTGCTTGAGCGCGGGCAAGAGCAGACTCACCAGAATCGCGATGATCGCGATGACCACCAGCATCTCGATGAGCGTGAACGCGCGGCGGATGCGGGACATGCTTCACCTCGTGTCAGGAGCGCGCCCGCCGCCGCGACGTTCGGCAACGGGCCGTCAAGCAGGCCTGAACGCACAAGCACAGCGTGTGCTCGGTGCGCATAGAGTGCCCGATCTGAGAGCAGTCCGCAAGGGGCATTCCGGGCGTAATGTGGATAGACGACGTTTATCGGGCGGCCAGCCCCGGCAAACCGTCGCCCAGCCTCCTCCGGGGCGACGATTCATCGGTGGTGTGGCCCATTCAAGGGGTCCGCGGCACGCCCGCCTCACCCGGGCTGGATCAGCCGCCCGCGCCCGTACGCTCCTGCGATGATCGACGACACCGACACACCCTTCACACAAGCCGATGCGCTCAGCCGCCGTCTGCGCCACGCACTGGCTTTCGCCGCCGACGTCGGCGCGCGGGCGCTGCGCGAGTTCGACCACAACTTCCGTGGCGGGCATCAGGAGGGCGGGGGGCATGGGCAACGCGGGGCCGGTGCGCTCATTACGCCCGTCGAGACCAAGCACGACGGCTCGGTCGTCACCCGCGTCGATCGTGAGTCCGAGGGGGCGCTGCGCGAACTCATCCGGAGCGCTTACCCGGGCGATGCGATCCTCGGCGAGGAACTCGGCGCGCACGAGCCCGACGGCTGGGCCGCGGCGCTCGGTACTTCCGCGCAACACGAAGCCTTCCGCTGGATCCTCGACCCCATCGACGGCACGCGCTCCTTCGTGCACGGTGTGCCGTTCTGGGGCGTGATGATCACCGTCGAACGTGTCCGCACCGCCGAGCAGGCGCGCACGCCCGGCACGGGCGAGTTTGCCGGCGCGGTGATCGCGTTCCCGGCGCTGGGCGAGGTCATGGCCGCGGGTCGCGGCCTGGGCTGCTGGTGGAAGGCCACCGGCGGCGAACTCTGCGCCTCGCGCCCGTGGACGCGCTGCGGCACCGCCGCGCGCGAGCGCCTCGCCGACGCAACGCTGGTCATGACCTCGTTCAAGAGCCTCATCGAACTCATGGGCGAGCGCCGGTTCCTCACGCTCACCTCGCGCTCGCACGTGACCCGCGGCTGGAGCGACTGCTACGGCAACATGCTCGTCGCCACCGGGCGCGTCGATGTCATGATCGACCCCCCCATGGCCCTCTGGGACTGGGCGCCCCTCGTCGCCATCATCGAAGAGGCCGGCGGCTCGGTGACCGACTTCCGCGGCGGCCCGCCGCGCAAAGGCGACGGCGTCATCGCCTGCGCCAACCCGCGCCTGCTCGAGGAGATTCTGGGCATCGTCGATCCGACGCGCTCTTAAGCGAGGCGGCGCGTGACGCAGCCAGCGCCCGAACTCACGTGCCGGCGTGATCGCACGAAAAAACAGGACGCTTTTCGCCGTGCCGGATGTAAGATGGCAGCCGTGCCCGACTCGCTCCCGACTTCGCCGCCTCAGACATCGTCGCCGCCGCGGCGTCGTTACAACCGTCGGCGCACGGACCGGCGTCGTCACGGACCGGACGTGCAGGCCCGGCGCGCGGTGATCCGCACGCCGATGCAGTCCCGCAGCACGCGCCGCTATGCACGCCTCTTGCGCACGATCTTTCGTCTCTGGCTCCTCTGCATCGTCGCGTGGTTCTTCGGCTCCATCTGGCTCTTCAATCCCAGGGGTCAGTCCTCCGCAACGCCCGGGGTGCTTCCGCTGCTCGTGTGGCTCTGCGGCTGGGGCGTTTTTCTCCTGCCGCCGGCGTGGCTGATCTTGCTCATCCCTACCTACCGCAGCGAGGCGAAGCACCTGCGCCGTGAGACGGTCTTGATCTGTCCCCGGTGCGAGTACGACCTCCGCCGCACGCGCGTGAGGACCGATGCGCCGTTCGATCCCAGAACGGGCGCGAGGATCGACGTGCGTCGTTGCCCCGAATGCGGCTGGGAGGGCTCCGTCACGCCCCGCCGGCCCGCCACGCCCGCCTCGCGCCCCTTGCGCGTGGGCGTGGGTCGGTAAGTCGCCGCCGTCTCGCGTTTGATGACTTAAGGACGGGTGAGTATGGACCGCTCAGCACTGAGGGCTGTCGGCCCAGGCTATTCACTTCGCGCCCCTTCGGGGCGTTTGGATTTCACTTCCCCGCGCGGTGCCCGAGTGGAGGCTGGGGTATGGGAGGGGGCAGGGGGGGGGGAGGACGGGAGAGGGCGGGGGACGACGCTCACTTGTGACGGCGCGTCTTTTCGCCCCAACGGGGCGCCAAGCCGATAGCCCGGGGCGTTAGCCCCGGGACTAAGGCCGCAACCCATCTCTCCGATCCCCCACGTCAAGCCCCGAAGGGGCGATCGTGGCGTTTCCGCTCGCGTTGCGGTACACCTTACCCATGGCCCACGTCGCGCTCCACACGCACTTCGTTTTCTCGACCAAGCATCGCGAGCCGACCATCGTGCCGCAGTGGCGGCCACGATTGCACGAGTACATCGGCGGCATCGTGCGAAACTCCAACTGCCGGCTCATCGCCGCCGGCGGCACCGCCGACCACATCCACCTGCTCATCGGGATGCACCAGTCGGTCGCGCCGGCGGACCTCATGCGTCTCGTGAAGTGCAACAGTTCCGGTTGGGTCCACGACGAACTCAAGTGCCCATTTGAATGGCAGAACTCCTACGGCGCGTTCGCCGTCAGCAGATCGGGCCTCGGCAGCGTCATCGACTACGTTAACACGCAGGAAGAGCACCATCGCGGTATGACGTTCGAGGAGGAGTACCTCGCGTTCCTCAAGAAGCACGGCGTCGAACATGATCCGAAGTACGTGTTCGAGTGACGCGGCGGGCTGCCGCCCCTCCGGGGCTTGAACCGGCGGGTAGACGGAGTTGGGGCGCGAACGCTCAATCCCGGGCTCTCGCCCCGGACTACCCACTTCGCGCCCCTCCGGGACGCTCCCTCCGCCGCTCCGTTCACCAACATGCCTTCCATACGATGAGGGCCCCACATCGCGGCAACACCGCTGCGGGTTGGTCTGTGGCTTTCGGAGCGTCATGCATGGCCTGGCACCGTGTCTGTGAACTTCTCTCGACTTCCTCCCCGGTCGCGACCGGGTCGAACGTCACCATCAAGGGCTGGGTCCGCTCCGTGCGCGATTCCAAGGCCGACGGCGGGCTGTGCTTCGTCGCCGTGAGCGACGGCACCTGCTTCGACCCCATCCAGGTCGTCTGCAAGGCCTCGGGCCCCGAGGCGCTGGGAAACTACGCCGAGATCGCCAAACTCACCACCGGCTGCGCGATCGAGGTCGACGGCACGCTCGTCCCCAGCCAGGGCAAAGGCCAGAGCGTCGAGATCCTCGCCGACGCCTCCAAGGGCGGCGCCGTCCGCGTCGTCGGACTGGTCGAGAACCCCGACACCTACCCCGTCAGCAACAAGCGCCACACCTTCGAGTACCTGCGCGAGCAGGCCCACCTCCGCGTCCGCACCAACACCTTCGGCGCCGTCGCACGCGTCCGCCACTGCCTGAGCATGGCGATCCACCGCTTCTACGACCAGCGCGGCTTCTTCTACGTCCACACGCCCATCATCACCGCCAGCGACTGCGAGGGCGCGGGGCAGATGTTCCGCGTCAGCACCCTCGACTTCGTGAACAAGGGCGCCAGGGACTCGGGGCGCAAGGCGCCCAGCGCGGCCGGATCGAACCCCTCTTCCCACGGTCCCTCGTCCCTCGATCCCTTCGCCGACGACTTTTTCGGCAAAGAAGCCCACCTGACCGTCTCGGGCCAGTTGAACGTCGAGACCTACTGCTGCGCCCTCTCGCGCGTCTACACCTTCGGCCCCACCTTCCGCGCCGAGAACAGCAACACCAGCCGCCACCTCGCCGAGTTCTGGATGATCGAGCCCGAGATCGCCTTCGGCGACCTCAACGACGACGCCCAACTCGCCGAGGACTTCATCAAGTTCCTCATCGACGCCCTCCTCACCCAGCGCTACGACGACATGAAGTTCTTCGACGAGCGCATCGAGAAGGGCCTGCTCGCCCGCCTCAAGGACGTCGTCGACAAGCCCTTCCGTCACCTGCCCTACACCGAGGGCGTCAAGATTCTCCGCGACGCGGCCGCCTCCGGCAAGGCCAAGTTCGAGTACGCCGTCGAGTGGGGAAAGGACCTGCAGAGCGAGCACGAACGCTACCTCACCGAGCAGCACTTCAAGCAGCCGGTCGTGCTCATGAACTACCCCAAGCAGATCAAGGCCTTCTACATGCGCGTGAACCCCGCGGGCACCGACAACGCCCCGGGCGACACCGTCGCCGCGATGGACGTGCTGGTCCCCGGCGTGGGCGAGATCATCGGCGGCAGCCAGCGCGAGGAACGCCTCGACGTGCTCGACGCGCGCCTCGAGGAGATGGGACTGAACAAGGCCGACTACTGGTGGTACCGCGACCTCCGCCGTTACGGTACCGTCCCTCACGCCGGCTTCGGCCTGGGCTTCGAACGCATGATGATGTTCGCGACGGGTATGCAGAA
>Ga0116166_1003238_pt1 | contig 12782 bp, 10 predicted proteins | sample AD_JPNMR2_MetaG_FD_89884 | JGI IMG/M metagenome (GOLD analysis project Ga0116166, IMG submission 89884) | Active sludge microbial communities of municipal wastewater-treating anaerobic digesters from Japan - AD_JPNMR2_MetaG | ecosystem: Engineered > Bioreactor > Anaerobic > Digestate | place...
TCGAACGGAATGCACGGCGCCGCGGCCCCGGCCGGGCAGCACACCCGCGCATTCATCTGCTCGAACAGGCTGTGCGCCCGCGCCAGCGGCACCACGGCGAGCGCGACCGGGGCGTCCGCGTCGCCGGCGGGCGATGGCGTGGCCGCCGGCGCGGCCGGCGGCTGGCCGGGCGCCGAGCGGTCGGCGTCTTCGGGCAGCGGATGGACCTCGAAGATTTCATGGTCGAGCGGCGTCTCGGTCACCGCGACACGCGAACCCTTGGCTTGCGCCGCCTTCAGCGCCGCCAGCAGGCGGTCGAACGCCGGCTCGCTCTTGCGCAGGAAGTGCTTGGCGTGCGAGATCAGCAGTTCGACCTCGACGCCATCGGCCATCGGCTCGATCGCACCGACCCTGACCACGTGCGGCAGCAGCAGCCGCGTGATCATGCGGCTGACGGGGTCCACCTCGACATAGGCGGGCGCGCCGCTTTGCTGCAGCGAATTCAGCACCTGAACCCAGGCCCTGCCTTGCGGTGCCGCAGTGTCGACGAGGCCGATCTGGCCGCGCTGGAAGGCGACCTGCGTCAGTGTCGTCACGCTGGGCGCGGCGGCTGCCGCCGGCGCCGGCGCACTGCCCACCGAGCCGATGAAGTCGACGAATCGGTTTGCGGATGTCATGGCGTTGTCCAATGCTCGACGGCGGCGCACTACAGCGCGTTCGGCACGTAGCGGCGCCGCCGCCAGTCGAACTCGAAGTAGTCGATCATGCGCGCCGGCTTGCTGTACGGCTCCTGCGGGCGGGGCACGGTGAAATAGCGGCCGATGACCAGCTTGTCGGTCACTTCGAGGCGAAGGAAGCCGTGCCGGTCGTCGCAGTAGCGCTCCAGCGTCACCGTGTCACCCGACGAGTCCTTGAAGGCCACCGGCGTGATCGTCGGCTCGCCGCCCACCTTGATGATCGAATGCAGGTTGTGGTAGCCGCCGGCGCCGGTGACGAGGTAGGGCAGTTGCGCGCCTTTGGCCAGGCTCCTGGTCAGGCGCTGGTAGTTGTGCACATGGCCGGCGAACACCATGTCGGGCTGGCGCTTGGCGGCCAGCGCTGCCTGTTCGAGCGCGCGCTTCATCGGCGTGCTGCCCGAGTGGTGGTCGTCCGCGGAATAGATCGGGTGATGCAGCGACACGAACAGCGGCCGGTCGGTGGGCAGCGTGCGCAACTGGTCGGCCAGCCACGCGCTTTGCGGCGCCTTGATCTCGCCGCCTTCGGGCACGTTGCTGTACAGGCCGACGAACGAGGCCAGCGGCGTCAGCAAGGTCCAGAACACGTTCGGCTGGACCATCGCGGTGCGCGGCGAATCGCCGGACTCGGGCATCTTCACCGCGTGCGCGGCGCAGAAGTTCCTGACGAAGCCGTCCAGCGAATCGTCGCCCGGCAGGTTCTCGCCATCGTGGTTGCCCGGCACGGCGAAGATGGCGGCGGGGTAGAACTCGTACGGCCGGTAGAACTGGTTGTAGTACTGCTTGATCTCGCCGTTGAAGTAGACGCAGTCGCCGCAGATGTAGAGGAAGGCGGGGTTGTCGGCGGGTTTGGCCTTGCCGTCGAAATCGGCCTCCATGCCCTTGGCCACCAGCGTCTGCGGCACGTCGTAGCCGATGCCTCCCATGTCGCCGTTGAGGTGGAAGACGAGCTTCTTCGCGGCAACGATCGCCTTGTATTGCGCCTCGGGCACGATGCTGCGCAAGTCGAGCTGGTACGGCGGCTTGCCCGTGGGCGCGGGCAGTTCGCGGAAGTGCGTGTCGCGCTTGGGCGTCGTGTGCAGGCTGAAGCCTCCCGACGCGCTGGGGCGCATCCGCCCGAAGACATGTGCGCTGTTGCGCGGCTCGTCGGCCGCCTTCGCCTTCTTGACCATCTCGCTTCTCCGATCGGAATTCGGGGTTCCGATGGGCAGGCAGTTTGCGGCGGCGGTGGCCGAATGCCATCCGCAAATCGAGGGACGAGCCGGCTGCGAACTAGGGAGTTGGCGCCGTGCGATGCGGCGCCTTGCCGGCCGCGCCGGACTCGACGCCGATGCGCTTCAGCTCCCCGCCGCAGGCGGGTCGCGGGACAGCGGCGAGATCCGCGGCGTCGCGCCTTTCGTGCCGCCGGCGCCGGCCACCGCGTGCTGCGGCTTCGCCGCGGCCAGCGGCCGCGGGCCTTTCATTCGCCGCCGTCGCGGCGCCAGACGTCGGCGAAGGCGCGTGCCTTGTCCCGCGCGCGCAGCCGCTCGTCGGACAGCACATCCAGAAAGTCCGACAGCCGTTTGGACTTGGCCATGGTCACCACCGTCAGCACGGTGGTGACCACGGCCACCACGCCGAACCACACCAGCCGCTGCGGCCAGGGCGAGTCGGCCTCGGCCAGCAGGTTCATGCCCAGGAAGCCAGTGGTGATGGTGCCGATCAGGCCGAAGATCGTCACCACCGTCAGCCGCACCACGGTGTTGGCCTGGCGGCGCAGGCTGTCGGCTTCGAGGTAGGCGTTCATGTCGGCGATGCGCTCCTTGACCTCGGCGTACAGGGCATCGAGCCCCAGCTGCGTGGTGCACAGCCGGAACAGCGCGCGCGCCTGCGCCTGCTCCGACACGTCGTGGAACCAGTAGCGGTGCGTGAAGGCCAGGAAGCCGGCAAAGCTTTGGCGGATCGCGCGCTTGAAGCGCCGGATGCTGTCGGGGTCGGCGATGTCCAGGTGCTTCAGCGCCTCGGCCAGCCGGTCGCTGAACATCAGCAGCGCCGCCTTCTGGAAATGCGCGATCAGGAACAGCAGGAAATGCTGGTGCCTGAACTGCGCCAGCACGCCGCGCTCGTCGTCCAGGAAGAAGGCCGACTTCGCATCGCCGACCACCACCAGCGAGTGCCCGCAGCTCAGGTAGCGCGTGTGCGGCGCCGCACCGGCATCGCACCAGAAGCGGTCGTAGCAGTGGCGCTGTTCGAACTCGGCCCACTGCGGCTCGGCAAAGGGCAGCGCCGCATCGTGGCCGCCGTCGGGTGCCGCCGTCAGCAGCCCCAGGCGCACGAAGTCGTTGCGCGTCAGCGCACGCGGTTCGTCCAGCGCCAGGTAAGCCATGGTCGGCATGCGGTAGTACTCGATCTGGCGAAAGCGCAACGCGCCGGGGCGCCCGGAATGGTCGCTGACCAGCGGCTCGAGCAGGTAAGCCCAGTGGCACGCGATGCGCGGTGCCCGGTGCTCGGCCACGTGGGCCAGAAAGCCGTCGCGCTGCTGGGCGTCGGATGCCGCCAGCACGCGCCCTGCGGCGTCGAGGAACTCGACGCTGGCCATGCAGTGCAGCGCCTGGCCTTGGGCGTCCCAGCCGGCCGGGTAGGCGCGGCCGAAGCGGTACAGCAGGTCCTGCGCCTGCGCCAGCGGCAGCGCGCCGGCGCGGACCTCGACGTTGAGCAGCACCAGGTCGATGTTGAGGAAGAACACCAGGTCCACGTGCACGATGTCCAGCAGCAGCGGCGCATCGCCGGGCCTGGACACCAGGCGCACCCGCGCCACGTCGCCGCGGCGGAACAGCCGCATCGGCGAGCCGGCGGCGTGCGCGCCGCGCTGCGCGCGGCCGTCGCCGTACAGGAAGCGCTGCACGTAAGGCAGGAAGGTGACGAACTCGTTGTAGTGGCGCTCGTGGAAGTCCTCGGCGTCGCCGGTGTACTCGTCGACGACTTCGCGCCAGTGGTCGTCCAGCGGCTGCCACGGCCGCGCAGCGCTGCCCTGGGGCAGCGGCATCAGGCGCAGCGGCCACAGCAGCACCTGCCGCAGCTGCCGCACCACGGGTCGATCGGTGCCCGGCATGCGGCGCAGTGTAGGGGCCGCCGGCTGCGCCGGCTCGCTTTCAGCCGGCGTCGACGCCGGCGTCGAACACCTGCAGTTCGAAGTCGGACGAACCTTCCTTCATCGTCGCGCAAAGGATGCGCTGGCCGTCGCTGCGCACGTTGACCAGGCCGTAGACCAGGTCGGTGGCGATCGGCAGCCACGCCAGCCGGCGGTAGCGGCCCAGCGGCGAGGCGTCGAAATCCACCTCGAGCTGCTCCGGCGTGTAGGCCTGCCGGGGCTCGGCCACGGTGCGCGCGTGCGCGGCGAAGTCCAGCCCCACCGAGCGCGCCAGCTCGGTGCTGTAGATCAGCGGCGGCAGCAGCTCGCCGCCGGGTGCGCGCGACTCGCGCCCGTAGCGCGCGCTGGCGCCCAGCACCCGCGCGCGCGGGTGTGCGTAGTCCTCGTTGTCGCCGCTGGAGATCACGGTGGCGCGCGCGGCCATCGCGCGCACGAAGCGCAGGTCGATGTCGTCGCTGCCGTGGTGGCAGCCCTTGGCGACGTCGGCGTTGAACTCGGCCGCCGGCTGGCAGCTCAGCAGCAGCCGCTGCGACGCGGTGTTCAGGTCGCCGGTGAGCAGCATGCGCGCGCGGCCGTAGTCCACGCGCAGCACCAGCGAATGGCCGTTGCGCGTGACGCTGTCGCTGCCCAGCCAGCGCAGGCCCTGGCCGCCGCCGGCCAGCTTTTCGGCCACCGGCCCCAGCACGCGGATCGCCGCCGCGCCCGCGGCCGGCGCATAACCCGGCAGCCAGCCCTCGGCCTGCGACAGCCGCGACACCTTGCGCGGCAGCTTGCCCACCAGGCTGGCGAGTTCGGCGAAGTCGGGCGCGAAGGCACGCTTGGGCCGGCCGAAATGGGTCTTGCCGTCGAGCAGCTCGACGATGAAGCGGCCCTGTGGCGTGACGCCGAAGGCGGCATCGGTCAGCGCCAGGCGGCTGGTGTCGGCGCGCAGGGCGCCCAGCTTGTCGCCGTCCTTGAAGCGGCCGATGCCGTTGTGCCAGAAGTTGTCGACCTCGATGTCGAAGCGGCGCCCGTCGGGCAGCACGCCGGACATCAGGTCGACCAGCCCGCCGTAGTGGTCGGCGTCGGGGTGGCTGACGAACATGTTCTTCAGCGTGATGCGCTCACGCTGCAGGTCGTCGATGAACTTCCAGCGCACGAAGTTGGCCGCGCCCTTGCGTGTCATCTGCGCGGCCGCGCGGATGCCGGCGTCGATCATGTGCCAGGCGTCGTCGTGCGGCGTGCGCAGCAGCACGCCGTCGCCCTGGCCGACGTCGATGACGTAGATCTCGAGCAGCCCGGCGTCGCCCACCGCGCTGGCCGGCACCCAGCCGGTGCGGCGGCGCGCGCGCACCTTGACGCGGTCGCCTTCGCGCGCGAGCTCCTGCAGCGGGTCGCCCCACAGCAGCGTGCACAGCCGCTGGCCGGCGTCGTCCTGCAGCGGCAGCTTGAAGCGGCCGCCCGCGTCGTTCAGGTACTTCATCATGTGGCGTCTCCCGTGGTGAAGGCCGTCGGCGGCGCCGTGCGCCGTGTGGTACGCCGTGTGGTACGCCGTGTCGTACGCCGTATGGGGCGCTGCCCGCACAATGCGCCGAGCCCTCAACAGTGTGCCTGCTGCCCATGTCCGTGCGCCCGATCTTCGTTGCCCCGGCCCATTTCGACGATCCCGCGAAGGCGCTGGCGCAGGTGCAGCACATCTACCGCGGCAGCATCGAGCACCTGCGCGAATGGCTGCAGCGGTTCATCGCCGGCGAGGCGCTGACGCAGCGCGTGCGCGCCTGCTACCCCTTCGTGCGCGTGCACACCGCCACCGTGGCGCGCGCCGACTCGCGCTTGAGCTACGGCTTCGTTTCCGGCCCCGGCACCTACGAAACCACGCTGACGCGCCCCGAGCTGTTCGGCCGCTACTACCTCGAGCAGTTCGGCCTGCTGCTGCGCAACCATGCGGTGCAGCTCGAGGTCGGCACCAGCACGATGCCGATTCCGCTGCACTTCTGCCTGGCCGAGCACGAGCACGTGGAGGGCTCGATGAGCGCCGAGCGCCGGCTGCTGATGCGCGACCTGTTCGACCTGCCCGACCTGGCGGCGATGGACGACGGCATCGCCAACGGCACGCACCAGGCGCGCGCCGGCGAGGCGTTGCCGCTGGCGCTGTTCACCGCGCCGCGGGTGGACTACTCGCTGCAACGGCTGCGCCACTACACCGGCACCACGCCCGAGCATTTCCAGAACTTCGTGCTGTTCACCAACTACCAGTTCTACATCGACGAATTCATCAAGCTGGGCCACCGGCTGATGGCCGACCCGCAGGCCGACTACGACTGCTTCGTCGAGCCGGGCAACGTCGTCACGCGGCGCGCCGGCAGCGCCGCGCTGCCGGGCGATGCCGCGGCCGTTCCCGGCGTGGCGCCGCCGCGCCTGCCGCAGATGCCGGCCTACCACCTCGAGCGCGGCGACTGCAGCGGCATCACCATGGTCAACATCGGCATCGGCCCGGCCAACGCCAAGACCATCACCGACCACATCGCCGTGCTGCGCCCGCACGCCTGGCTGATGCTGGGCCACTGCGCCGGGCTGCGCAACACGCAGCAGCTGGGCGACTACGTGCTGGCGCACGGCTACGTGCGCGAAGACCACGTGCTCGACGAGGAGCTGCCGCTGTGGGTGCCGATTCCGGCGCTGGCCGAGGTGCAGCTGGCGCTGGAGCAGGCGGTGGCCGACGTGACGCGGCTGCAGGGTTACGAACTCAAGCGCGTGCTGCGCACCGGCACCGTGGCCAGCACCGACAACCGCAACTGGGAGCTGCTGCCGCACCCGGGCCCGGAGCGGCGCTTCAGCCAGAGCCGCGCGGTGGCGCTGGACATGGAAAGCGCGACCATCGCCGCCAACGGCTTTCGCTTCCGCGTGCCCTACGGCACCTTGCTGTGCGTCAGCGACAAGCCGCTGCACGGCGAGATCAAGCTGCCCGGCATGGCCAACACCTTCTACCGCGAACGCGTCGACCAGCACCTGCGCATCGGCATGCGCGCGGTCGAGCTGCTGCGCCAGGAAAGGCCGGGGCGGCTGCACAGCCGCAAGCTGCGCGGCTTTGCCGAGGTGGCGTTCCAGTAGGCCGGGCTTGCCCTCGCGCACCCGGCACGACACGGCACCGCGCACGACGGGCGCGGCGGTTGTCTTGTGTCAGGGCGGCGTGCGCCGGCGAATGGCCTGCAGCGCCTGCTCCAGCACCGCGCGATCGGCGCGGCCCTTGTCCCGCGCCGTGCGCTTCGTCTTCAGCAGACCTTCGAGGTCGAGCGTGCGCACCGCAACGCCGTCCACATCGATGGTCACGATGTGGCCGCGCAGCGATTCGACCGACTCGCCGCAGGCATCGAACATCAGGTCGACGACGAAGGCATCGGCCACGCGGATGGTGTCGCCTTCGACGAACCAGGCCGGGTCCAGCGCTTCGGCCGCCCTGTCCGGCAAGGTGAGCAGCGTGCGACGCACGCGCTCGCCCTGGTCGCGTTCGGGGCGCAACAGCAAGTCGATGTCGACCGTGGCGCGCTGGTAACCCAGCGCGTGCAAGGCATAACCCCCGATCGGCACGTAGTCCACCTGTTCGGTCGACAGCGCGGCCAGCAGCCGCTTCGGATCCTCGACGGTGGCCGCTCGGGCGGCTTCGTCGTTGCCCTCGCTCATCGGCCGCACCGAAGCGTGCGCGCGTTTGCCGCGACCACACGCACCAGCGCTTCCAGGCGCTGCCGGTCGGCTTCGTCGTGGCTGCGGAAGCGGTAGACGCCCTTTGGGATTCCGGTGGTGGCGCGTGCGTCGAATGCGCTGGCGATCGCCTGCTGCTGCGCAGCCCGACGCAAGCCGTCGGCGCTCGGCAATGGGGTGATGCCCGACAGTGTGCGCCCGATCGTTCGCATGCAGGCAATGTAGCGCAGCGGGTCCACGCCGGCGCTTGCGGGGCACTCTTGCAAGCCACAATGGCTGCCGCGCGGACACCCCGCCCCGCACCACGCCCCACCCGCCGCGCCGATGACACCCCCCAAACACTCCCGCCTGTCGCTGGCGCGCCGCCTGCGGCTGCAGCAGCTGGCGGTGTTCGAAAAGGTGGTCGAAGCCGGGTCGATCCTCGCCGCGTCGGACGCGCTGGCGATGACGCAGCCGGCGGTCAGCAAGTCGATCCAGGAACTCGAGGCGCAGCTGGGCAGCGCGCTGTTCGTGCGCGGCAAGCGCGGCGTCGCGCTGACCGAGTTCGGCCGGCTGTTCGAGCATCACGCCAAGACGATGCTGGCCGACCTGCGCGTGCTGGCCGAGGCGTTGAACGCCGCGCAGGCAGGCACCGCCGGCCATGTCATCGTCGGCACGCTGATCACCGCGTCGGCCACGCTGCTGCCCGACGCCATCCACCGGCTGCAGCGCGAGGCGCCAGAAGTCGTGGTCACCGTGCGCGTGGGCAGCAACGCGATGCTGTTCCCGGCGCTGGCGCGCGGCGAGATCGACGTCGTCGGCGTGCTGCCGGCCGATGCCGCCCGCGGCCCGCGCGAGGCCGAGGGCACGCGGCTGGCGCACGTGCCCTTGCACGACGAGGGCCTTTGCATCGTCGCCGGGCGCGAGCACCCGCTGGCGCAGCGCACGCAGCTGCAGCTGGCCGAGCTGCAGCAGCTGCAGTGGATCGTGCCGACGCCCGAATCGGTGGCCTACCCGGCGGTGCGCGCCTTCTTCCACGACGCCGGGTTGCCGCTGCCGCGGCGGCGCGTGGAATCGGTGTCGATGCTGACCAACCTGGTGTTGCTGGCCACCGCACCGGTGGTGGCGCTGATGCCGCGCTCGGCGGTGGAGCGCTTCGCGCGCGCCGGCCTGCTGACGCTGCTGGCGATCGACGGCCCGCGCCATGTCAGCGCGGTGGGCTACACGGTGCGCGCCGAGCGTGAAGCCACCGCGGCCACCGAACGCTTCCTGGCCGCGCTGCGCGACGCCGCGCAGCGCCCCGACCCGGCCGGCTGAGGGCCTGCGATGACGCCGACCTATTCCCTGCACTTATAGCGGCCTGCCGAGAATTCGTTAGACAGCCCCCGGTGGGCTTCCTAGACTCCGGCGCACCCTTTGCTGGAGTCCTGCCGTGACCGACCGCTTCGCGCTGCCCGCCTCGCTGAAAGAACTGCGCAACTACGTGGACGGCGAATTCGTCGCCACCGGCAAGACCTTCGACAACGTCAGCCCGCTGCACGGCAAGCTGCTGGCCAAGGTGCACGAAGCCGACGCCGCGCTGGTCGACCGCGCGGTGCGCGCCGCGCGCCGCGCGCTCGACGAAGGCCCCTGGGGCCGCGCCACGGTGGAAGAACGCGCCAAGTGGCTGCACCGCGTGGCCGATGTGATCGAGCGGCGCTTCGACGACTTCCTCGCCGCCGAGATCGCCGACACCGGCCGCCCGCTCGAGCAGGCGCGCAAGCTCGACGTCTACCGCGGCATCGCCAACTTCCGCACCTTTGCCGACCTGGGCAAGACGGCGCACGCCGACTTCTTCGAAACCAACCTGGCCGACGGCAGCAAGCTGATCAACTACACCACGCGCAAGCCGCTGGGCGTGGTGGCCAGCATCTCGCCGTGGAACCTGCCGATCCTGTCGCTCACCTGGAAGGCCGCGCCGGCGCTGATCTGCGGCAACGCCATCATCTGCAAGCCGTCGGAGGAAACGCCGTCGTCGGCCACGCTGATCGCCGAGGCCTTCCACGAAGCCGGCGTGCCGCCGGGCGTGTTCAACCTGGTGCACGGCTTCGGCCCCGGCTCGGCCGGCGAGGCATTGACCACGCACCCGGGCATCGACGCCGTCACCTTCACCGGCGAGTCGCGCACCGGCGCGGCGATCATGAAGGCGGTGGCCGACGGCGTGAAGGAGGTGTCGTTCGAGCTCGGCGGCAAGAACGCCGCCATCGTCTTCGCCGATGCCGATTTCGACGCCGCGGTCGACGGCGTGATCCGCTCGAGCTTCACCAACACCGGGCAGGTGTGCCTGTGCTCCGAGCGCGTGTATGTGCAGCGGCCGATCTTCGATCGTTTCGTCGCCGCGCTGAAGGCCAAGACCGAGGCGCTGAAGATCGGCTGGCCCGACGACCCGGATGTGTTCATGGGCTCGCTGATCTCGCGCGAGCACCGCGAGAAGGTGCTGTCCTACTACAAGCTCGCGGTGGAAGAAGGCGCGACGGTGGTCACCGGCGGCGGCGTGCCCAAGTTCGGCGACGAACGCGACCAGGGTGCCTTCGTGCAGCCCACCATCTGGACCGGCTTGCCCGACACCGCGCGCTGCGTCACCGAAGAAGTGTTCGGCCCGGTGTGCCACATCGCGCCCTTCGACAGCGAAGAAGAGGTGATCCGCCGCACCAACGACAACGCCTACGGCCTGGCGTCTGCCGTGTGGACCACGAACTTGTCGCGCGCGCACCGCGTCAGCCCGCAGCTGCACGTGGGCATCGTGTGGGTCAACACCTGGTTCTCGCGCGACCTGCGCACGCCCTTCGGCGGCACCAAGCTGTCGGGCATCGGCCGCGAAGGCGGGCGCTGGTCGCTGGACTTCTATTCAGCGACCAGCAACATCTGCATCAAGGTCTGAGCGCCGTGCGCAGGCTCGTCACCTCGGCCAGCGCGCCGGCGCCGCGCTTTCGCTACACGCCCTGCCTGCGCGCCGGGTCGCTGGGCTTCGTGTCGGGCATGGTCGGCCTGGACCCGGCCAGCGGCGCACTGGTTGCAGGCGGCGTGGGCGCGCAGACGCAGCGCATCTTCGACAACCTGAAGCTGGCGCTGCCCGACTACGGCTTCAGCCTCGAGCAGCTGTGCATGGCGCGGGTGTACCTGGCGCCGATGGACGGCTTCGCCGAGTTCAACGCGGTGTGGGAGCGCCAGTTCGAGCGCATCGCGCCGCCGGCGCGCACCTCGGTGGGCGTGGCCGCGCTGCCGCTGGGCGCGGCGGTGGAGATCGAATTCGTGTTTCACGACTGAGTGCCCGCGGTCGCGCAGGGTCGACGACAGTTCGTGCGGTGCGACTCGGCCGCCAGGGCGCGGCGGCAACAGCTCGTGCTGCAGCGCCGGCGCGCTGGCCGCGTCGCAGGCCACGCCCAGCGGCCGCAGCGGACGCTGCAGCGCCAGGTCGAGCAGGTCGACGTGCACGACGCCGGGCCTTGCCGCGCCGAACACGGCCAGCAGATCGGCCAGCAGCGCCTGCGCGGCGATGCCATCCTAGACTCGCCGCCATCGTCAGCCCCGCCACAAGCCACTGAAGGAGCCATCGCATGTTCGAGCGCACTCGCACCCCCTCCTGGCACCGCCGCTTCGCCCTTGCCGCCTTTGGCGCACTCGGCCTGGCCGCCGTTGGCGCCGGCGCGCAGACCTTCCCGGCCAAGCCGGTGACGCTGGTCGTGCCCTTTGCCGCCGGCGGCTCGACCGACCTGGTGGCGCGCGTGATGGGCGAGGCCTTGCGCAAGGAGCTGGGGCAGATGGTGGTGGTCGACAACCGCGCCGGTGCCGGCGGCATGCTCGGCACCGAGGCGGTGTCCAGGGCCAAGCCCGACGGCTACACCATCGGCGTCGCCACGGTGAGCACGCTGGCGGTCAACCCGGTCTTCTACGACAAGGCGGTCAAGGCCAATGCCAACCTGAAGCCGCTGATCGGGCTGGTGACGATGCCGGCGATCTTCACCGTCAACCCGGCCGTGCCGGCCAAGGACTTCGCCGGCTTCATCGCCGAAGTCAAGCGCAAGCCCGCCGGCAGCTTCAGCGCGGCGGTGCCGGGCATCGGCAGCATCGGCCACCTGTTGATCGAGGCAATCAACGAAAGCTTCGGCGTGAAGATCCTGGCGGTGCCCTACCGCGGCATGGGCCCGGCGCAGACCGACGTCATCGCCGGCACCGCGCAGGTGCTGTTCGACCAGGCGCCGTCGGTGCTGCAGCAGGTGCAGGGCGGCAAGCTGACGGCGCTGGCGGTGGCGGCCGAGCAGCGGCTGCCCGAGCTGCCGCAGGTGGCCACGCTGAAAGAGGCCGGCCAGCCGGCGTTGAACGAGTTGGGCATCACCTGGTTCGCGCTGGTGGTGCCGGCCAAGACCCCCGCGCCGGTGGTCGACAGGCTGCACGCGGCGGCGAAGGCCGCGCTGCAAGCGCCCGACACGGTGGCACGCCTGACGCAGATGGGCGCCCAGGTCAGCGCCACGCCGGGCAACGTGCTGCAACAGCAGATCGACGCCGCGCTGAAGCGCAACCGCGAGATCGCCAAGCGCGCCGACATCAAGGTGGAGTGAAGGTGGAGCCAACCACGATGAGCCCGCTGCACGCGCTGGCCCCGTTCTTCGAGCGCGAGGCGCCGCGCTTCACCGCGCTGGCCGACCGCATCTGGTCGCTGGCCGAGCTGCGTTACGCCGAAACCGAATCGGTGCGGCTGCACACCGAAGCTTTAAGCGCGGCCGGCTTTCGCGTCGAGCCCGCTTTGTGCGGCATCCCCACCGCCTTCATGGCCGAGGCCGGCGCGGGCGGGCCGCTGATCGGCGTGCTGGGCGAATACGACGCGCTGTCGGGCTTGAACCAGGAAGGTGGCGCGCTGCAATGCCTGCCGTCCAGCGACAGCCCCGGCCTGAACGGCCATGGCTGCGGCCACCACCTGCTCGGCGCCGCGTCGCACCTGGCGGCGCTGGCGGTGCACGAGCATCTGCGCACGCAAGGCATCGCCGGGCGCGTGCGCTTCTACGGCTGCCCGGCCGAGGAAGGCGGTTCGGGCAAGACCTTCATGGCGCGTGCCGGCGCCTTCGACGCGCTGGACGCCGCGATCTGCTGGCACCCGGCCGGCCACACCGGGGTGATGTCGCAGTCGTCGCTGGCCAACGTGCAGGCCAGCTTCGTCTTCAAGGGCCGCGCCGCACATGCGGCCGCGTCGCCGCACCTGGGGCGCAGCGCGCTGGACGCGGTCGAGCTGATGAACGTCGGCGTCA
>Ga0116166_1003240_pt1 | contig 12779 bp, 12 predicted proteins | sample AD_JPNMR2_MetaG_FD_89884 | JGI IMG/M metagenome (GOLD analysis project Ga0116166, IMG submission 89884) | Active sludge microbial communities of municipal wastewater-treating anaerobic digesters from Japan - AD_JPNMR2_MetaG | ecosystem: Engineered > Bioreactor > Anaerobic > Digestate | place...
GCTCGCTTCCCTGCCAGTTCCATAGCATCAATCCAGTCAGGAGACAGCGTTCCGATATTAAGGACCAGCGCCCCAGCAATTCCTGCCATCTCTTCGACTTCCTCTTTGGCGTGCGACATTATCGGCAGCGCCCCAATGCAAAGTGTGGCATTGGCAGTCTCATTCATTACGACATAATTTGTTATGCTATGTACCAGCGGGCGTTTCTCACGAATCGCGCTAAGGTCTTCAGCAATCTTCTCGACTAACTTCATCTTCACTCCATCCTTGATAATTCAATACATAATAACTTGCCTTGAATCGGTTGGTAAAGTCTTGTTTATTGTTCAGAATTTGAGTTTTTCCAATCGAAGTTAGCAGATATCCAGAAGAGTCTCGGTTATTAATCAATACCTGAAGCTCATCACAATCAATATAATCTACATTTCGCTTCCCCTACCTGTTTAACATCGTTCTACGTGTGGTAAGTAAGCGGAAGACCTGCGGCTGGATGGCAAATAACCATAAAGCTGCCTTCCGCCGTAAATCTCATCAGGTGGCAAGGTAGAGAATTATGCCGGAAGTGTTCATTGACCGCATAGATGCAGGCCGTAAGCTTGCTGGTAACTTGCGACAGTATGAGTCTGGCGATGCTATAGTGCTGGCAATCCCTCGCGGCGGTGTTCCTGTTGCCGTAGAAGTAGCTCTTCACCTGAATCTGTCTCTGGACCTTGTAGTTCCTCGCAAGCTGCCCATTCCCTGGAACCCTGAAGCTGGATTTGGCGCTGTGACAAGTGATGGCGCTCTGGTGCTGAACGAATTGATGGTAAAAGAACTTGGACTCAGCAGAAAACGCATCAAGGAAATCGCTAACGATGTCATGGATGAAGTCCAGCGCCGGGAGCGAGTCCTTAGAGATGACCTTCCAAAGATAGATATTAAAGGTAAACAGGCAATTATAGTAGATGATGGTCTGGCAAGCGGCTACACGATGCTTGCAGCTATCAGATCAGCCAGACAGGCCGGAGCAAGCAGAATAATCGTAGCAGTCCCGGTGGCATCGCTGTCTGCAGCGAGAATCATACGAGAAGCAGCGGATGAGTTGATTATTACAGTCCAGAGTGAACGCCTTCCCTTCGCAGTAGCCGATTATTATCTGGAATGGCATGACCTCACAGACACAGAAGTATTGGAATACCTTAATAGATACCTGAAAGAACACCCTGATAACCTGCCCAGGTAAGTTTTCTCAAGATAAACTACCTGCTGCGGCCGGGCTTCATCTTTATTGTCGCCTGTACAAAACAGACTCCCCTGCCTTGCGGCAGGGGAGAGAAAAGAGGGTGGGAAGGTTTGCTAATTACTTTACGACTCAAAGGCTTAAAATGTTCCAGTAAACAAGCGAATTCAGGCAAACTTCGCAATGTAACAATCAAGTAACAATGCTCCGAAGTGTCGAAATATTACTCTTAATGTCCCCTTGCCACGAAACGTTTTCCACAAGGTCTGCGTCTAAGACATCACCAAAAGGCTGCCTGGTAAACAGACCATCTGTTTAGGTTCTGCAGCACTTGGGGTAGTAACAGGTTGCAGTATGGCTCTGCTGCAAAGCTGTGACCGGAGGCTTGGATTGTTAACACTACGACATCTGCCTGGGGTGCAAATTGACCTGTCCAAAATACATGTGCCCGAAATTCGGTTTTCTGATATAAAAGTCAAGGCAGAGGAATATCTGATAATTACAGCTATACTGTCCGTTACAGTGGTAATCCTCTCCTGTGCAATCCACGGGCTTGCTTCAAACTCTAAACCGACTTCTGGAGTCATCCATGTAAAGGTCCGGCAAGGTGATACTCTCTGGACATACGCTCAGGAATATGGAAATCCTGATACATACATCCTGAAAAGAGTTCACAAGATTGCACAGATGAATGGACTTGACCCCTCGAAACCTCTCAAACCTGGACAAGACTTGATTATCCCTTGCGAGAAAAAGACCATCTGCGCATCCGTGCCTGTGAAATCACCTAAAAAACTATAGAGTTTTAAGTAGATTCAACCAGTAGGTATACATGGACTTATGATGTACATCAAAAGACCCTGAGACTGACTCATCCCAGGGCCTTTTTATCAACTGCTGACAGTTACAGTCAGGATTATTCCAGATAATCTCTCAGCTTCCTGCTCCGGTTTGGATGGCGAAGCTTCTTCAGCGCTTTGGCTTCAATCTGCCTGATGCGCTCCCTTGTTACTTTGAAGTGCCGTCCAACCTCTTCAAGAGTCCTGGAGTATCCATCATCCAGACCAAAGCGCATCTTCAAGACATCGCGCTCTCTTGGAGTCAGGTTGTTAAGCACTTCCTCTATCTTTTCCCGCAGGATCATGTTACTGGCTGCTTCAGCCGGAGAAATTGCCTCCTGGTCTTCAATAAAGTCTGCCAGGTGACTGTCTTCCTCTTCGCCGATTGGTGTTTCGAGCGACAGCGGTTCCGGCGCAATCCTGTAAATTTCGCTCACCCTGTCAGTCGGCAGCCCCATCTCTCTTGCAACTTCCTCAAGAGTAGGTTCCCTGCCAAGATCCTGCAAAAGCTGGCCTGAAGTTTTAACCAGCCTGTTAATAGTCTCGACCATGTGAACCGGGATACGAATAGTCCGGCCCTGGTCTGCAATCGCACGAGTAATCGCCTGCCTGATCCACCAGGTGGCGTACGTGCTGAACTTATAGCCTTTCCGGTAGTCGAATTTTTCGACTGCCCTGATAAGGCCTATATTACCCTCTTGAATCAAGTCGGGGAAAGACATTCCTCTACCGCTATACCTTTTAGCGATGCTCACAACGAGCCTCAGGTTGGCCTCAGTCAAGATGGCCTTGGCTTCATCATCACCAGCCTCAATTCGTTTGGCCAGGCTGACTTCCTGCTCGGTTGTGAGGAGGGGCGTCTTGCCGATCTCGCGGAGCCACATCCTCACAGAGTCGTCAAGAGGCATTCCCTCCATAGCAGCCAAGTCTTCCTCGGCAGCCTCGGCTTCATGAGGCAGTACTTCCTCTGCACCTCCTGCCCCTTCAACGAGCGCGGGGAACTCTTTGGCCTTTTCAACAACCCTGATCCCCTCGTCCGCAAAAGTCTGCAGAAGATCATCATACTGCTCCGCGTCCAAGTCTTCCTGATGGCTGAGGGATTCCGTTATTTCTTCGTAAGTGAGTACACCCTTACGTTTACCTTCATCTATAAGCGTCTGAATCTCTGCGCTACCCTTCAATTGGTCCACAGCCACTTACCTCAACTCCTCTCAACACTTCCGGAGGCAGGGCAGACCCGCCACGAATTGCCCGTACTCCAATAACCGGTTGGCTTCGTTCCTGCCAGAGGAGCGATCCATTCCGGCTGCACATCTCCTATATCAGATGTGCAATTCACGTACCAACTGCCAGTACTCTGCAAATTCCTTATCCGTTCGTTTTATTTCTCCTCGCTGAATTTTTTCAGCAAGTGCCCGGAAGCGTTTTTCCTGCTCTTTTTTATGATATATCTTTATTGTGCTTATTAAATCAGCTATCGGAATATCCGACGGCTCCATTCCGGTTACAAGCAGCTCGCCAAGAAGCCGCTCTCCCGGAGCGCCGGCAACTGTTGCAACCAGCGCATCCATATCTAGTGTTCCCGTATTCAACAACTCTTGATACAAGGCCGTTGCAACAGATTTTGCATCATCGCTCACGAACTCGTCAGGCGGAATTTCCCTAAATACATCCAGGGCATTTGCCTCCTGACATAACATGTTACCCAAAAGTTCACGTTCGGCTTTTCTGACAGCTTTTCCTTCTTCTGACAAAAGATTTATTCTGTCAGGTGGTTTTACCTGCTTTGTCCGTGCCTTTTGAGAACTTTTAACTGTCTTTATAGTCTTAGCGATTCGTGCTTCAACTTCCTGCCGAATATGTAACTCTGCAGGCACCGTGCCTTTTCGATAATTCGGATGATAAGGAGCTAATAAAGCAATTAAACGTTCTCTTTCAACCTGCCGGGAGACCTCCGCAATAACGGGAATCGCATCTTTAAGCACTGCCAACTGCCCATCTTTGGTGGTTGTATCGTATCTATCGGTGATCATTTTCAGTTTATAGTCTGGAATGAGCACCGCGTTCGATACTAACTCGGCAAATGCACTCCTGTCGCGGCGAATCAAGCTATCAGGATCATCCCCTTCAGGCATCGGTGCAGCTTTAACCTCAAACTCTGCTGCTTCAAACATCGGCGCGCTTCTTAATGCAGCCGACATACCGGCGGAATCGGCATCGAATGCCAATACAGCAGAATGAGTGTAGCGTGACAATACGTTTACGTGTTCATTGGTTAGGGCGGTTCCCATCGTAGCGACTACATTGTCAAATCCTGCAGCATGTGCAGTGAGGGCATCCATATAGCCCTCTACCAGAACCACATTGTTCTGTTCAGAGATCGATTTACGGGCAAAATTCAAGGCATAAAGCGTTTTATTCTTTATGATTACACGGGTTTCAGGAGTGTTTAGATACTTGACAGCACCATCTCCCAAACCCGGGCCGACAAAGCCAATAACTCTATTCTGAACATCAAAAATCGGAAACATCAACCGGTGGCGGAAGCGGTCATAATATCCGCCGCCATGCTCTCGGGCTATGAGAAGACCTGCTTTAAAACCATCCTCGAGTCTAATGCCCTGACTCTTGAGATAATCCGCTAATCCCTGCCATCCTGCTTCTGCATAACCGAGTCTAAACCGCTCGGCTACTTCCGCAGTTACACCACGCCTCCGAAGATAGTCCTGTGCGACTCGACTGCGTTCAAGAGCCTTCCGAAAATAAACGGCCGCCAGAGAATTGATGCGCAATATCAGATCGCGCTCTCCTGCCGACCGTGAATTTTTTGCCGCGTGCGAGATATCGACGCCAGCTTTTGCGGCCAGTTGTTCGACTGCCTCTGAAAAGGTCAGCCCTTCAATACGCATTAAGAAAGAGAAGACGTCGCCATTTGCACCACACCCAAAACACATCCATCTCTGGGTATCCTGGTTGACTGTAAATGACGGCGTTTTCTCTGTATGAAACGGGCAAAGGCCTTTGAGGGTCTTTCCGCTCCGCTTTAAGGCGACATAAGAAGATACGACATCAACTATATCGCACCGCGCACGGATATCATCCAGCGGGTAACGGAAAGAATCCACACCCTGTCACCCCAATCGCTTATTAATACTGCTGCTGCTGAACTTCCTGCTCGTCGTCTGTCTTCAATGCAACGGTAATGCCAACTACCTTCTTGTTCAGGAAAGTAAAGACTACTCTATGCTTGTCAGCATAACTGGTGCGAAGGAATCGGCCAACCTGCTGGTGGGTCTCAGGGTAACCATATTTGAAGATAACGTCTTTGTAGTAGCTGCCCAGCTTTATTCCCTTGGTAGTCCTGGAAGCTGCAAACGGTTTGTCACCACCTACTGTGATTTGGATGACGCGGCCATTTTCAGAGATGATAAACTCTAGTGTAGTGCCATCCTCCAGGTCGTAGGTATAAGTGACTTCCTCTTCGATGATCGCGCCCTGTCCGTCACCAGGCATACCAGGCATTCCCGGCATACCGGGCATCCCTGGCATACCGCCGGGTGTAGGCATTCCAGTCAGACCAGACGGACCACCAGGACTCGGCATCCCAGGCATACCTGGAAGTCCACCGGTATTGCCAAGCTCATTTGCGTAGTTTTGGTAAGTATTCGTTATGCTGGTCAGTGCGCCTGCAAGTCCCTGCGGGCCTACAGGTGTAGTGCCCTGCTGAGCAGTTGCATCGGTGTTTGCCGCTACCACAACTACCGGTCTTACGGTAATCCGGGTCGGGTTGCCGTACTTCAGAAGCACTGACTGTACAGGGCTGCCGAGTCTTATCCCTGCTAAGTTCATTTCGACTGCGAGTGCAGTGAAACTTACTCCTAATATCATTGCCCCGCACATCAGGACAACCATTACTCTCTTCGAAATCAGCATCAAGCCTTGCTCCTTTGCCCGAAATTGCAATTAATTATCTATTCTATTTTTGATTCTGGAATTCCTTCCAGTAATATCTATATTTTCACACAGAGACGTGGTAATGCCCTGTCATACTTTCCCACGTAATTACTAGACGATTGAAACCCTGCCAATGTTCACATAAATTCATTGATGTATAGAGTTTCAGGCATACACACACTCTATCACATGCCTGTGCTAAAAGCCCAAATACCTGATTCTAACGATGATAAGCCCAAAAACAAATACTGCTGCCACCATATTCAGGTATTCGTGGTTGGCAATAATTCTTGCCCACTGCCAGTTTTGCTTTGCAGACCGGGAGTACGGCCGTAATTTGGGGAAGAACCTTGGCACTTCATTGCAGTAATGAATGTAGTCTTCTCCGAATATACCGCGCAGTCTAGCTTCCTCGCGGCCTACTCTTCCATTAACATAGATAGCGAAAATAACCACGTAACCCACTACCAGAAGCGGGATATTAAACACCTGAGTCTGTGCCCACCATGCCTGCTGGATCATTATAATGAATCCCAACAGCACGAAAAACCGGCCAAAATACATAGGGTTTCTGACATGAGAATATGGCCCGGAAGTGGCAAGCGCTTTGTCTTTTTTAAGATGAGATGCAGCCCATAACTGCATAAACTCACCGAATAATGTTACAACCATTCCTATCCAGAGCCAATAGGTTTGGGTGTGGATCAAATATATACCGGTCACCACAAATGCGGTCATCAACGGCACACGACCCCATTGCAATACTTCTCTGATTTTAACTGACCAGGTCTTTTCGTTACTCATACGCTCCGTCCGTTTTTCTAGAATACTTAATCATTCTCACGGTCGTTCCTGTCTCATCAAAGGAATACTCAACTTCATCCATAGATGCACGCATGAAAAAGATGCCCATACCGCCTTCACGCGGATTTGCTGGGTCCGGTATTGGGATAGCATCCGGATCAAAAGGCTGCCCGGGATTGCTGATCTCGACAATCAGCTTATCCCTATCCCCTATACACAGTACGCTGAGTCTATCACATTCCTTGTTGGGACAACCGTGTCTTATGGCATTGGAAACTGCTTCTCCAACTGCAAGACGGATATCGTCTATCTGCTCTCTTGTAAAAGGCATATTTTCGGCTAATTCAGTAACTCTCTTTCTGACCAATCCATCTCGGTCAGCTCTGAGAGGAATACTAAACCGTGCCTGCTGCCAGACACCTTCACCCAAAGGCAAACAATCTTCCTGTGGGACCGAACAGGAAATGGAACCAATATCTACCTGATCCGCGAACCCGGAAACCTGCAATGCATGAACAAGTTGGGATTTAGCGCCGAGAAGGACTAACCTTCCACCAGTGTCTCGCAGCTTGCGAGCGCAGTGGACTATTACCCCAATACCACTTGAGTCAATAAAATCTACCGATTGGCAATCAAAATAGAGGTGTGACCATCCCTTTGACCAAAGTTCTTCGACAATATCCTTGATCTGAGATGATGACTCATAGTTAACCTCACCAGCCACCACAACAGTCGGCGGTTCGCTTGGTTTTACAGTCACATCACAATGAATGGAATCGGTAGCTGCCAGCACGTTACACACCCCACTGTTTCAGAGTTTAGCATGGGCAGCAAGCATCGTCAAGAACTGAACGGCTTAAAATCAATATTCTAAGTATCTATATAGATAGTCTCATCTTCGACGATAGACCGAGAGGCCGTAATTTGTAACAGGAGATGATGCGGGGAAATGAGCTTCCAGGGAACAATTGTGGTTGATCCAGTCCGACATATCTGTAGATGCAGATTTGCCGCGAGTATCATCTTCCATAACAATCCATGCGCCGCTGCCGGGCAGGCTGTTGTCGTCCGTACCAAGAGTCAGATCCTGCGCGGTAATTCCAGAATCTTTCAAGTAGTGCGCGAGCGGAGTCCACATCGCTGCGTATACTCTATCTCCAGGCTCTGCGTGCTCTTTTATATATTGAGCTGCACCACGGTAGTTCCATCTCTCTCCATTGTAAACCGAGCTGAAATAAAGAGCATCATGTTGAATCAGAGGAAAAGTTAGAGCAAGCAAAGTCACTACAGCAAGCGCTTTGGCTTTAGGCCAGAGAATGTCTGATATTCCCGCAACTGCCAGACCTGCGAGCAATGCTCCAGCAGGAAGAATTACAAATGCATAGCGGTTTTCTGCATGAGACAGCATTCCAGCAATAATCATCAGTAGAGTAGGAATCACCACTGCTGTTGTCAACAGAAGAGCGCCTCGGTCTCGCCTGCGAAGACCTATCCAGATTCCAACAACAGCAAAAAGCGCAACAACAGGTTCCAGCCTGTAACCGATGGAGAATATCATATAAGCAGCCGCATGTACAGGATCAACTATATGAGTACCCGTTGGATGTCCTCCGGCATACTTTGCCAGCAGAGAATGTGCCCTTGAGCCGAGTAATATCGCGCCCAGTATAAACGGCGCAAGGTATAAGAGCGAATTAATCAGAGTCAATCCCTTGGGTCTAGGCCATCTGAGCAGCAGAATCAGGCTTACATAAACTGCAACAGCAACAAGGACAAGGAATGCAGAGTAATGTGAAAGCACACCAAGAGCCATTAGTATCCCGGATGCCCCAATCCAACTCCTGCGGCCTTCTTCCAGTCCTTTATGCAACACCAAAAGCGATACAGAAGAGAAAAATACCGTCATAGTGTAGAACCTTGCCATCTGGGACCAGTAAAGGTGCCACGGTGAGATCGCAACTATGACCGCTCCGGCAATAGCAGCAGTCTCTCCGAATATTCTTCGGGATAAAAGGTAGACTATGACTGGTGTGACAATACCGAACAGCGCAGGGATTATCCTCGCAGACCACTCGCTTATGCCAAATTGATCTATACTAAGACCTATCAGTATATATGATAAGGGATAGGTCATACCGTGATATCGCCCAAGGCTGCCTCCGTGAGTGACATCCACCAGGGTAAACATCTCATCTACCCAGAAACTCCAGTCACCAAGACGATAGAGTCTCAATGCCGTCGCTATAGCGGTGATACCTACCGCAATGAACCACACGCGTAATTTGGCTGATTGTGCCTTAGTTGATTTATTCATACGCTCAGTTGTCTCAACGATTTAGAAACCACAGGATTTTATTACACTTCAGTTTGTGTGCAGTCTACCCCAGCTACAGGAAAGTAAAACAGCCAGGCTGAAAAAAGCTCATGATTTGCACAGTAAGAAATTATCTATTTGACTTGGGAACAATTCTGACATAATATTAGTCGTAGGGAATGTATGATTTGTATGATTTACATACAACAATAGAAAGAGGTAAGCTAACTGAAGAATCAAGAATTGTGCTCAATCGAGGATCACTTCTTTGGAGCGGTCACAGTAGGTGAACGAGGTCAGGTAGTCATTCCGGCAGAAGCAAGGAAGCAAATGAATATACAGCCTGGCGATAAACTGCTAGTTTTAGGTCATCCATTTGCAGCAGGACTTATTCTTACTAAAATTGATTCACTACGTTCCATGCTATCCTCCTTTTTGGAAGGATTGAATACGGCAGCTCAACAGGTTGATTCACATCAGCTAGATGAGATAATACAAAACAGCGAAGAAAAATGAGTCTATCATTGACCAGCAGTATATGAAACCAATTGTTGAGATTTCCAACCTGAAAAAACGTTATGGCCGGCTTTGGGCGGTAGACGGACTTGACCTGACAGTTGAGCGGGGAGATGTATTTGGATTCCTCGGCCCGAATGGCGCAGGTAAGAGCACTACCATCAGAATGATGCTGGGCCTGGTTCGTCCTACAAATGGTTCGGTTCGAGTCTTTGAGCACAATGTCTGGCATGAACGGACTCGTGCATTGACAAGAGTAGGCGCGCTGGTAGAATCACCAGGATTATATAAATATCTGACCGGCAGGCAGAACTTATGGCATTTCGCAAGTCTTGCAGGTTTGGCTAAAAAAGAAGCGGTTGACCTGGCGCTTGAAAAGGTTGGACTTTCTGACAGGGCTGATGATAAAGTAAAAGGCTATTCGCACGGTATGCGGCAGCGATTAGGGATTGCGCAGGCTATAGTAGGAGAGCCAGAACTGGTAATTCTTGATGAACCGACCAACGGGCTTGACCCTCAGGGGATGAAAGAGGTCAGGGAGTTGATTCAAAAACTCGCGGCAGAGCATCAAATGACTATCTTTTTGTCAAGTCATCTCCTGCATGAAGTTGAGCAGGTATGCAGCAAGATTGCAGTAATCCATCAAGGCAAACAAGTGGCTGGGGGGTCAGTTTCAGAACTGTTATCGAACTGTGGCCAGGTCAGAATTGCAGTAAATAAACCCGTTGAAGCTGCAAACACGCTCGATGGACTGGATTCTACAAAAGTCATAGAGGTTGGTCCGGACTGGATTAAGGTTCAAGTCAAAGATAATCTCACGGCAGAGGTAAACAAGCGGCTCGTAACCGCAGGATTCGATGTCAGTGCCGTTGTGCCTGAAACTACATCGCTAGAGGAGTTCTACTTCTCACTCCTGGTGGAGCAAGTATGATAACACTGGTCAAGCTGGAAATATTCAAGCTGGTTCGCAGAGCCAGAAGCTACCTAGGCTTCGCGGCTCTTTCTGCGTTGGCAGGATTAGTGGTTCTGGGGCTGAAAGAAGGCCCGCCGCCATTTGAACAGTCGATAAACCAGGGGTTTATGACATTCGGAAACATCCTGAACGGAGGATTTACCGCTTGGTTCCTGCTCAAATTAATGATGGCTCTGTTTTTGCCATTATTCGCCTGCGTTGTAATCGGAGATATGGTTTCTGGTGAAGCAAACGACGGAACACTGCGAACAATGCTTTCTCGTCCGGTAGGCCGAGGCAAAATTCTGTTCAGCAAGTTTATTGTTTCTGTTCTGTATGTAATAGCGCTGACGTTCTTTATAGGAGTTGCCGGTTATATGCTTGGGGCAATTTTTCTTGGAAGAGGAGCTTTGGTAACGTTTCAAGAAGGAACAGCGCTTGGAGCGCAGGGTATCTATATCTATCCTGAGGCTGAAGGTCTTTTAAGACTGCTTGGGGCTTACGCTTATGCAAGTGTGGCAGTGCTTTCCGTGGCATCGATTGCATTCTTTATCTCTGCGTTTGTTACTAATTCGCTGGGAGCAATCGGCGGCGCGATGGTGCTTTATATAGCTTCCAACCTGCTTGGGATTATAAAGTATTTTGAACCGATAAAGGATTACCTTTTCACTACACATATGGGCAACTTCGGATTATTCTTTATAAATGAGATTCCGAAGGGCGATTTGTTAAAATCTCTTGGGATTTTATTCGCATATATTTTAGCATTCCTTGCGGCAGGTTTGTTCGTATTTCATAGAAAGGATGTGTTGTCATGAGAACTGCTGTATCTGTTTTCTGCGCAGGTGCTATGCTGTTGTCTGCTGTCACAATACCCATTGCTGCAGCAGAGAAAGTAACATCTGCCACCATCCTTGCCCTGGTCGAAAAGAACTACAAAGACATCAATGATTATAAAGTCGATGCTGAAGTAACGATAGACAGTCCTCAACTGTATGTAAAAGGCAGCAAGATGACTATTTACTTCAAGAAGCCGAATAAGGTCAAAATCGAAGCTAAAGAAGGTTTCGCGGTGATGCCGCAGGTCTTTGCAGGAAATCCAGCAACAGAAATAAAGTCGAAATTCAATGTTGAATACACTGGAGATTCGAAACTCGGCGGTGAACCGGTCTACGTGCTGAAGCTAACACCTAAAAGCACCAGCGCGCCTGGGAATATGAAGCTCTTTGTCGAAAAAAAGCGGGGAGTAATCGTCGGAAGCGAAGCAAAGGCTAATGATATGACCATGATTTCCCGATGGACGTATGTAAAAGTAGACAAGAAATACTGGCTCCCTTCGCAAATCAAGGTGGAGATGAGCGGTACATTATCATCTCCTGCGTATGACCCTGATGAGGTCAAAGTCAAGCCTGCGAAGACAGGTAAAGGCACGGCTGTAATAAAACTAAAGAACTATCAAGTAAACAAGGGACTATCAGACAAAATTTTCGAGCAGAAGAAAAGCTCAGGTAAGTAATTGTAATGCAGTAAAGCCCGATTATTGGGTGTCAACATTACTGAATTGCATAAACTACCGCAACATTGGAGGCGAGAATTGCTTTTTAGAGTCGCGACAATTGTTATGTTGTTGTTGGCGGCAGTAGGGATGCAGGCTCCGGCACAGGAGCCGCCGGTTAGTGTAGAGGAACCGCCTGTTATGGAAGAAACAGGTCCTCTGGTAACGCTTGAGGAGGCAATAGCTACGGCGGTTGCAGCAAATCCTGCATTGGCTGCTGCACGCGCGCGCGTTGAGAGAGCTGAAGCGACTGTAGATGAAGCCCGGTCGCAAGGCAGGCTGCAAGCCAGCGCAACAGCTAGTTATCTCCGGTTCAGTCCGGTCTCAACGTTCACAATACCCGGCCCGGACGGCCCTGTGGAAGTTGAAACCAGACCTTCCAGTCAGTCATCGATTAATGCCACAGTGAGCCAGCCAATCGACATTACCGGCCGCATACGCACAGGCGTACAACTGGCTGATATACAGCTTGATATCCAGCAGTTTGGAGAAGCACAAGCACTTCAACAACTGATTCTGGACGTGAAAAATGCCTACTACGGTGTTCTCAGAGCACAGGCAAATGTGGAAGTCATTCAGGCATCCATAGATGTCGCGCTGGAACGCCTCAGGATAGCACAGGCACA
>Ga0116166_1003243_pt1 | contig 12772 bp, 14 predicted proteins | sample AD_JPNMR2_MetaG_FD_89884 | JGI IMG/M metagenome (GOLD analysis project Ga0116166, IMG submission 89884) | Active sludge microbial communities of municipal wastewater-treating anaerobic digesters from Japan - AD_JPNMR2_MetaG | ecosystem: Engineered > Bioreactor > Anaerobic > Digestate | place...
ATTCGATGGCAAGACCCCTCTCTGGAACCAAGATGTCTAATTCCATAGGGGAAATAATGGATCGGACATTCCTCTGAACCTCCAGCCCTAAGTCACTTACGTAAGCCGCCAGACGGCCCTCAGCATGGGAGTATGGCTGACTAATCGGGGTTGTAAGGGCTGTCTCAATATCCCACCCTGACTGACTCACCCTGGAATGCAGGGTCGATTTGCTGACTACGCATCGAGAATCACGACTCCATTCGACGTAAGTCTTGCATTCCCCAAACGCCTCCTGAAGGACAGGCTTCTGCGCAGGTATCAAAAGCGCCTCTTCTAAAGAAGTTCCACTTTTTAAGTGGGTACGAACCGTATGACCAGTACCAACACACCGCTCATCTCTCAACCAATCAGACAAAGTTTTATGCTCACCAAACGCTTCTAATAGATTATACTCCCTTGGCGGCAACAAGAGGGCATCCTCAATAGACCAACCTTGGCGCAACCTAACCCAAAAGAGTCGTTCACTAACGTCAGACTGATAGAGTAACCTCCATTCCTTAGCGGTCTTTCCTTCCACCATTTTATTCTGATGGTGTCCTTGTGTAGTAGCCTTAGCGGGCTTGAGATTGAATCTCCTAAAGGCTCGTGCAGCGGCATTACCTGAACATCCGACATCTTTCATTACCTGTCTGATAGTCTTATTAGCTATCCACCGAGGATCATTCAATTCATCGAATTTATGGCTCCTGCGACGCTTGATTGATTTAGTCGAACTTCCGCGTCCGGTATAAAGTGGCGCAGTAATAGCTTCCTCAAATGAGGACCATTTATCTGGATTGTTGTACACGCGCCCTTTGAGGGTCGAAAACGGAACAACACACCTCGGATCATCGACCCACTCATAAATAGACTTCGTTTCTCCAAACGCCTCATAGAGATTCTTTCTCATCGGCACCACCATACCAACCGAATGGATCTTCTGTTACACTCCTGAGCGGAGGCCGTTGCTCTACCGCAACGCGAAAGGGGAGCCGCATCGGCGGCTCCCCTTTCGTTGTGTCGGGATGCGACTCAACCAGTTATCACGGCGTGATGCTGGTATCCACGATACGAGCCACACGGTCCGGCCTGGCACAGACCATACCGGACTCTCGACGTGCCCGGAAGTGCCAATAGTCAAGCTCTTGCTCGACCCAGTCGGCAGAACGCAGACCGCCCCAGAACACCGACTTGGACGCATCAGGCGCAACAACAAACAGCTCATTCGCAGGGAAGTAGCTAACGTCGTTATCGTCCTTGTAGTTCGTCAAGGTGACGATGTTGGCACCAAGGTAGGTGCCGAGAACGCCACGGCGAACCATGTCCTCGTTGGTGGCAAGAAGGAACCCTGCACCGTTGTAGTTGGGCCCCATCAGATCGTACATGATCTGATCAGTCATGGGGGCACGACCAACGATCGTAACCTCACGACCCTTAGAGGCGTCCCGAACCGCAGCCAACGCAGAGTTGACGGTGGCGAGAGAAACCCCAGAACCGGAATGGTAGTTGGGACCAGAAGGAACAGCCTGCTGCAACAGGGTGAGGAAACGCTGATTGATCGTAGCGTCCATGCGCTCGATACCAAGCTCGATGAGGGTAGCAGCAGTCTCACCGAAGTTGGCCTCTAGCTTGTCAAGGTTTTCGAAGACATGGAAACCGATGGTGTCGGCCTCAATCTCTGCGCTTTCCTTGTGGACACTCGACGCCTCAATGTAACCACCACGAGCAAGCCAGAAAGCCTTCATGCCCCGAACCTCAGACCAAGTGACGCGCTGCCCGAAGGGCACGTTCACTACAGTCGAAAGTAGTGACAGAAGGTTCTCATGCTTGAAACCCTCGTAAATGGTGTCAGACATCTCCTGAGCACGGTCATGCAACCACTGCTCGTTGTCGATGTTCTCACGCGCTTCCTCGTTCAGCGCCTGAAGCTTACGCCCGAGAGCTTCGCTCTCTTCGGTTGTGGTATTACCTTGAATAGTGTAACGAGACATTTCAGACACCTCCCTCAGAAGTTCAGACGGGCTTCAATTTCGCCCGTGGTGTTGTTGACGCCAGTAACGACAAGCCATGCCTGAGAAGCAGTAGCGGTTTCAGCCCAGTACCCAGCGGAATCGTTACCAGTGCCGGGGGTCAGGTAGTCACCTACTGCAACAGTGGGGGTAGCCCCACCCACGCCTGCAACCATCTTGCGGGCGGTCGGATAGTTGTCACGGAACAGGAACGAGGTTGCGGTGGTGTTCCGAAGAACGACCTTCACGTCCTCGCCTGAAATCAACTGACACGCCTTATCGACGGGAGCAGTATCAAGGTCAGAGTAGGTGGTCAGAACAGGATCGGTACCTGCAAAGCCATTCCACGCATACTCAAAGACGATGATTCCACCCTTGCCGGGTAGCGGCGCGTCCTGAGCCCCGGTGGCTAGTTCAAGCCCACGGCATCCCAGAGCGTTGGTGGTAGAAGTTACGACAACGGGAGCACCGATAGGAATGGCCGCGCTGTCATCGTTGAAGTAACGACCCTGGCGCTGCCCACCCTTCGGAGTAACCCGGAAATCAAAGTTACGACCATATGAGGACATTTCCCCTCCTTTCTAAAATCAGATGTTAAGTTCCCGAACGTCGATACCCCGGTTGCGGGCGCTGAATACAGCGGCAGCAGCAGAAGTGGTCGAACGCTCAGTACGGACGGTTTCCATAGCGGTTTCGGCAGCAGCCTCACCCTCAACCTCGGGCTCACCCTCGGTGGCAGGAGTAACGCTGGCAACTGCACGGAGATCTTCGAGAGTCGCCTCGAAAGCCTCATCAGAAAGAGCAACCCAACGATCAATATTGGCATCGATGTACTCGTCGCCAAACGCTGCAACAGCCTTGATCGCATCACGACGCTCAGTCTTGACAGTCTCAAGACGGGCAGCCTCAGCTTCAGCAGCGACAGCGGACTCAAGGTAGCTAACAGTGTCGGCAAGAGTCTTTTCAGCAGCAGCAGCCTTAGCTTCTGCGACATCAAGCTTTGCCTGCACCTCAGCAATAGCAGAATCAACTTCGCTCTGCTCTGACGCAGCAGTCAAAGCATCGAGAGAAGCCTGAATCTCAGCAACCTTTGCGTCAGCAGCAGCCTGAATAGGGGCAACAGCCTCTTGAACAGCGGCGGTAAATTCATCTTCGGTATAGGTCTTCATGTCACCCCCTTCGGGATCAGTCTCTACAGGGACTTCAGTTGAACAGAAGCTACAAGTAGCCTCATCATGGGTAGCGCCATCAGGCATCTCAGCAAGTAGTTTATCATGCTGTTCTTTGAGTGAACCCATAGAAAGACACCTTTCTGACATCTGCGAACTTAACGGCCGAGTATCAAATCATTAAAGACAGAAATAATACGGCAATCAGTAACGTGATTTAGCCATAAAGCCCTGAGCGACCTGAAGAGCAATCAAGCTCGGAGGTTTACGGTTTAACATTTCCTCGGCAGCGACCTCATGTTCCTTAGTGGCATAAAGAATCTCGTCATGAAACGCCTGGAACTGTAAGGTCCACATGACCTTTTCCCATTCATCTGGGGAAAGATGAGGGGACTCTGCTGCGATAGAGGCTAAGACTCGATGCTTCTCGTCATCGGTTGTCATCTTTGAAATCTCATTGATTTCAGCGTTAGTCCACCCAGGGCGATCAGGGGGAATAATCAACCCCGTCCCCAGAAAATGGGGATTATCCAACTGCTTACTAGCCCTATGTTCCCTAATGCAGTCACAGTAGGTGTCAGACATTGGGCCTGCGTAATCAAACGTTTGACCGCAACCACCCTCACCCACACAAGTAACTGTGTCAGAAACACTCTCCATCGACTGGTACAGCGAGCCCTCGCTATAGGCTTTTTCGATGGCTGAAAGTTGCTCTGGGAAATACCACTTCCAGAACGCTCCCACAGTTTCCACAAACGGATTCTGATCAGCGGCAGACTCATCTGTCGGATAGATCATCTCTGACGCAACAACTGTACCGACAATCTCGTTATGCCGATGACCCATATTCATGGGGGTGTGATCAACCGTCGAATGTTTCGCCTGTAGATCACTGAGAGTCCAATACTGGTTATTGCGGTTAGCGTTATCAGCTTCAACATATCGACCCACAATCCACTTGATGAACTTGTTGGTCTTGATGTGCTGAGAAGCCCAATCGGAAGCAACGTCGCGATCATCATCGATAAGTCGAGCAGAACAAGTGAAATGAACGCTATTTCCAGACTCGATGATGATAGACATAGTTATACCTCCACAAATGTAACGGTTCTTCCAAATATGTTCTATTCGGGTTTATCTTCACCACGGGGAGGGCCTGAACGCTGCGATTGCCGATTCATTCCGCCACCGTTCTTGTTGCCCCCACCACGACGACCAGCAACCCGTTTGGAGACTGGACGGCCGTCCCGTGGGGGAGTCCCATTCTCCCCATCTCCCTGGGGCAACCCGTCGGGTTCTGATCCGGGGTTCGGGTCTGTCGCAGCGTTGTAATGTCCGAAAATGTTGTTGTAGTACTTGTTCTCCCGCTCCATCTTGATTGCCTCATCGGATTCCAGAATGTCCAACTCGGCAAGCATTGTGTCACGAGAAAGATCCCCACCATCACGGAGATCCATCATGAACGTAGCGATATTAGGATCGAACGCTAGAGCCACCCTACGTGGGTAGAACTGCAACTTCGGATCATCTACGAGTTCAGGGTTCCTCTCCATCGTCTTCTCAAAGACGTGGCGCATGATCGAATCCCTGATCGAATCCCTACGGGCCTCCATTGAGGTGGAGATAACCTGAAACAACTTCAGAGAGTTATCTGCGGCCATGCCAGAACTGTACGAGCCGCTGGAAAGGATCTGGTACAGGCGGGACGTGATACGAGAATCGATCCCGTTGTATCTCTCCGGGGAAAGAGTCTTGTCAGTCTTGGGGGTGATGATCTCGATCTCAATACGATGATCAGACACGATGATCGGCTGACGAGCAGTTCCACCGATCTGAGTCGACAGGGTCTCTAATTCCCCAGGTTGCGCTGGACGCTCGTCAGAACCCTTCTTGACGAGGATCACCGCATTCGTAGACCCCAACAAAGAAGTCCGGTCCATTGCCCTCAACAGATGCTTGAGGTCCAGCAACTCAAACACTGACTCCATACGAACATCGGCAAACCGCTGATAGTCAGGGCGAGTAGATGTAATCCGCCACACATTGTCAGGATTCAATTCGAAAGTGTTCAGTTCATGCGCTGACATCCCAGTGATGTCCTGCACCAATTGACGCTCATCCCTACCGAGATCAACTCGGTTCTTGATGAGACTCTGAACAACGAGATCGGAACTGTTTTTGTTAGCTAAAAACTCGTCAAATGCGCTAGCTTCACCAGGACTTGCTAGGTAAAGCAACTTTTCGTTACCAAACATGAAGTCCCCAAAGGGGACGACCTTGCAAGGATCAAGAAGAGTGATCCCCCTGGGGACAGTTAAGTTCTTGAACTCCTTCTTGGATTTAGTGCCTGTCGGAGTGCGGCCACGGACCCGATAAGACTTGCGCTTCCACAGAATCGCCGGATAACACTGATTTAGAATAAACAGTTCACGCCAAATCTCTCGCATCCGCTGGGTAACATCTATGTCCTCAGCAATCTGATTCCAGATGTTCTGCTGTTGATCATTTTCGCACTCAACAACAACCCGCTTGAACGCCAACTGCTCTGTAGTTTCACAGATACCAGCAACGACATCATCAGTTCGGGCTGCATCAGACGCTGTACGGAACTTGTCGAAAATATTCTCGGGGGTAACGAAACGATCTCTGTCAAAGATGGTCCCAGTACGAGTCTTGCTGTTCTTGAACGCAGCATTAGAAGACACCCAACGTGACAAGGCCGCTACTTCCGGCAGTTTGGCTTGGGCACGAACAGCAGAAATCACCTCGTCATCAGGGAGTCCTGATTGATTTACAACAACCACTTCACCTAACTGGGTGTCGTACTCGAACTCTTCCATGCTCAACCTTTCGCCATCTCCCACTCTTGGGCCACCACCGAGGAAACCCTTGACCAAACCTTGAACTGAAACTCTGTTTCTCGCAGAAACGGGTCGATCTCTTCAAGGCGGAAAGACTGAACCTGCTTATTACTTGACCGAATAGCTACGTTTCTCATGTAAGAAACCCGAGACGAGAACGCCGAAAGCTTCTTCATGATCTCAATCGGGTTGTTTTCTTCACGGAAACCGTACATTTCCTCCAAATAACTCAGGATTTCCTTACGCCATTCGGCAATAACGTCGCCAGAACCCATTTTTGCCTACCTCTGTCTCCCATAACGGTGGAACCAAGTTGCAATTCTAAGATCATACCCATGACATCAAGGTACCGCATCGACCCCAACTCAACCTCGTTTCTCCCCGACTTCAAAGTCGCAAGGAACAAGTCGGGATGAGACGTGGGAACGATCCAGACTCTAGATGTTATGGCACAGAAATTGCATAGCAGTAATGATACATGGTGGCGCTCAATGCAGAGACTAGCTTTGTTTCCACAGAACACGCATAGGACAGGGAGGGGGTCACAGGAAGATTGTGGGTGGGGCTTCCCAAGGACGTTCCTGAGCTTTGAGAAGCTGCTCAATAGCATTTTGCTTATACGCAAGCACAGCCATTCGACACGCATCAAGTGAATGGAACGCGCCTGCCGAAAAGACTCGTTTTCGTCCATAGGGGTCCAATGCTGCTTTAGCATACGTCCAGGATTGCCCCTGGAATTCACCGAGTAACTCACGATCCCAAGGCAACTGGATACGCTGATCGTCTACTAATGCACGCAACACATCAGTACTGCGTTCAAGTACTGAACGTCTAATCTCAGCCTTTTCCCAACTCTTTGGGTCATCAGGATCGATCTCTACAGTATCGTCCCAATCAGCAACGATCTTCTGACTAAAGTTGTACCCCTTGATCCGTTCCTGAAACTGCCTCAATTCAGGATTCTCTCGGGCCTTGTCTTGAATGTAATCGTAGAGCCCTAACCCAACACCAGTAGAGTCCAATGCGAACGCTAAAGGACGATAGATGTCTATCAGATGCAAGACAAGGGTGGCCTGATCCCCGGTCTTGATGCGCTTAAGAATGAGCTTCCCCAATAACTTCAACACAGGTGGCGCAGACTTCTTCTCTGACACCTCAGAGAAAATGACGATAGCTGTCGGGGCAATAGTCATCCCCACGTCGCAACCGATCCAGAAGTTCTTGTATTTGGCGTGGGTGCCAGGAGGATCAATGAGGTTCAGGATATTCCCACCAGCCAATTCTACGTCTGCATCATCAAATTCAATGTTCCAGTATTCGCTCTCATTGTAAAACGATGACTGATTCGTGTCCGTACAGTTGTGAACGAGAAGCTTGGATTCACCAACAAAAAAGCTGGGGTGGGTATCTACAGTCAGGTCGTAACAAGTGATGGTATCTTTTCCTTCACTGAGTCGATCGAACTCAGCACTTCCTCGTTTGTGACACGTGATATTGTCCACCCTTGCGAAGTCAGCCATTCGTCTCTCGCAAATTCATCCGTACAGACTCTTGAGTAACGTATCCTGCCCCTCACCGGAAAGCCCTTCCCACAATTGAGGCAAGCCATCGGCTGTGACGATCTCATCGTCGGTGGTGAGTTCTCTGATTGGAACCCAGCCTCTTCGAGTAAATACGGGGTGATCTCCGGTTCCATAGATGGACTCTCCTTGCACTCGGATCTCGTAGATCTCGTCGTGTTCTGACACTATCTTGTTGATAACTGTACCAGATCCGACAGCGTTCAAAACCACGTCTCCTATACTAACGTCCGAGATAGGTGTGAGGGCGATGTGATGGCCCGCCTCCAACCTTTCGTCCTCTACTATCACCGACACTTGAGTTTCCCCTATAAAACACCTGCCCAACTGCATGGCCGAGAACAATGGTGACGCGGCGTCGCTATGTACGCCCAAGATGTTACGTCTATAGTCAACATTATCCTCGCTACCATACTGGGCAACCTTAGCTGCCCTCTCCTCATCAGACCAAGTAGGTCTGAACATAGCTGGTAGCCTATACACCTTCCAGTTATCAGAAGTAGTATACTAGTAGAACTTATCTCGAACCCCGCGGGTAACACCAAAAGCTTTCCACTGGGCATTCTCTGAAGACTGGTTGACTGTCTCGATAAGTTCGTTCCAAGCTAACTCTGGGTAATCCGAGTTATGTGCAACAATATTGTTCGCAACATACGAAGAGTCATCTTCTACAGTAAGATCGTAGACTGTCTTCTGCCCACTTGGTGTCGCTGACACAACCTCGATCGAAACGCCATCCTTGGTTAACCAGAATTTCCCGACCATATCTCTAGCAGGAATCCACTCGGGTTCTGCATCTAGAGAAACCTTTGCCCAGAAGTGGTGGTTTGATGTACATTCAACACTGAAGTGCCTCTCACCACTAAGAGTCACTGTATCTCTCACTCCGTGATCTAGCACGGCCAGAACACGCTTCCAGTTACCCTTGTGGGTAAGAACTCTGTCCCCAACAAGAACATCCTTAATTGGTACCTGACCCCTTTCTGTCAGGATCAAGGTATCTCCTGTGAAGCAAGCCTCATCAAGTAACAAAACTGCCGGATGAACCCCTTTAACGCCCCTCCCATCACGTTGAGGGATACGACCCATGATACGGGCACCGTTCGAAAAATTTTGGAGATACGGCTTGTGTTTGATTCCGTGAACGCCACGAACAAGCATTTCTTTCGGAACCCTATTGTTGACATACATTGTTTCAATCTTGTCCGTCAACGCTTGAAGGTGAACGTTCTCAGGGGCAGTAATCACCATCTCTTCACCTGGGTAACAGAAAGGAAACGCTAACGCTGCTGCACAGCATGAAAGACTCTTCCCTGCTGAGTTATGGACAACCATACCATTGGCAACGAAGCTGTGATCCTCCTCAACCTCAAGATCCCAGGTGTTGGCTGGAAGTTCCTGTCCAACATAGTCCACCTCTAAGAACTGAATCTCATCGTCTACGAAACAAGCAACTTCAGTCCCATTCAGAGATTGGGCTTCAACCCAATAATCATCTCCAACATAAAAGAGGTGATCGATAGTGCAAACAACCGAGAATTTATCACCAACCCTACATCTCACAACATCTTTGACTCCATTATCAAACACTTCAGTGACCCTACGCCACCTACCTTTATGTGTGAGAACAAGGTCCCCGACTTGCACTTCTTGAATTGGACACCAACCATACTCTGTTAGGACGGGGGTATCTTCGGATATGCAGCGACTACCCTGGCTGATCACCAGAGGGTTCCTGTCACGCCACCAAGCCACCTGAAACGGCCACGCCCTAAACAGACCCTGCGTTACTGACCCATCTTTTTCTTGAATCTTGTACGCAGAATCGTGAATCATGAACTCCATCTGATCAATCCCTGACGGATCAGACAGAATCGCCCACAGGTAACACTCTTCCTCGGATAAAGCGGCGTAAACGCTCACTACTTCACCTCGATCTTGTCAACCTTAAACTTTTCAAACCACAACGAGGCTGTTTCCGGTGAATCATACAGAAACTTGCTGACAACACTGAGAATATAGCCCACCCGATATTCTAGAAAGAAGCTAGGGTCCTTGCTGAATGCCGCAGCAATAATCTCCATAGATTGAAACGAAGGGGTTCGGCTTCCTGTCATGAGTCCATGCACCATGTTGCGGTCCAAGCCCGTTTTTGCAGCAACACCCCTTACAGATTTTCCAGCACACAAACCTCTGAACGCATCACAAAACTCGTACTCTGTAAAGTCTTCAGCCGCCACCTGATTCAACTTCTCGATAGCTTCATTTCTCGACAAAGGTGGACGTTTCCCTGGGCGACTAGAATCCCCGGTAGCCTTGATCACATCACCTAAAAGCGTTGTGAACAGTTCTGTGTCCCGATAAATAGCTTGCGCCCAATTGAAGTTTTCGATGGACGGGAACTCTTTCACCATCGCCTCAAATCGATCTTCCCAACTTTTCTTTGCAGCCATCATCAACCCTTAGCGATTTCGTGAATCCAATACTTCTGCTTTTCTCTCAGCGCAGCATCAATCTCATCGAACTCATCAAACTTTGTTTCGCACCATGCAACAATATCTTCAAGGTTCGCATTGAACTCTCGACGCTCAGACTCGTTAGAGTTTTTCCAGAGAGTAAGATGCCCACGGAGTTCCATCAAGATATTGATAGCTTTGATCGCCTGTTCGTTTCTAACAATTCCGAACTCCTTGGCTCGAACCCGAAGGTTCTCAACATAAGCCGCTAAGTTTTCCCCCTGATCCCTGTCACGAGTACTCTTATCCATCCCGAGATCCTTCTTGATCTCCCGAATCTCTTTAGAATACGCCGCTATAGACTTCTGCAATTCCTGAGGGTTAACCCGTTTACCTTCGTAATCTTTCTCCTGAAGAAGCCAGGAACCCCAGCGATAGGCCATAAGTTCCATCATGATAATACGATCGAGTTCCTGAATGTCAGAAACGTTCGCAAAAACATTGTCTTCCTGATAGCGTTCAGAAAGCTGCTTATAATGCTCGGCTTCAAGATCATTGTAGACTTGATAGGTGGACCCGGATGGGCCAGTAACATAGATATCTTCTGACTCATCTTCCTCATTGTCGATGATGTCAGCAATATCAAATTCTGTCTTTTTTGCAACCACTATTCCTCCAGTACCACAATAACGACGTTAGTGGCTGATTTACTGAGACATTCTAACACAGGGGATTAGAATGAAATTCAGGAAAATCGATACCTGGAACGAATCGAATCCGCTACTCGACGTTTCTCCGCCTCAGAAGGTTCATTGCGAGAACCAGTACTGAACGTGATCTCATACACCGCCTCAGGAACCTGAATGACCTCAGCCCCATCCCGAATACATCTGATCCAGAGGTCCCAATCTTCATACATCTCAAGGTCCCTGAAACCGCCGACCCTTAGAAAGGTTTCCCTACGAACCAGAGTGCCAATAATCAGGTAATTCCCAAGCATGATGTCGGTAGGGGGAATCATAGAAACGACCCCAGCCTTACCGATAGGAGTGTCGATGTTACAGACGTGACTCGGTTGCAACAATACATTCCGATCACCAATGCTAGAGATCGTTTGACTCATCGCCTCCAAGAATTCCGGGCGAATAGTGTCGTCTGCATCCAGGAAAAGCAACCATTCCCCCAGCGCCCACTCAGCCCCCTGATTGCGAGCCTGATCCAAAGAAACTCCGTGGATCGCGTGAACCGATGCTGGTTTCACAGTTTGGGCTCGGACAGAACTTAGAGCCCGGTGAGCCTTTTCTTTCCAGAGGGGGTCACCAAAAGTTCCGACAATAACGGAAATCATCTTTCAGCCCCAATAGGGGCCAGATCCAGTTCTATGGCCGGATCAAAGAACCATTCTTCGAAATGAGAGCGCAGTCCGTCCGGGCCGTGATTCTCCAACAGTTCCCCATAAGAACGCCAATGAGAACCCATTTCCTTCGGCAAGGTAGAAGCCCTGTACGCTTCATAGCCGTTCCTCACCTTGTTCTCGAACTGTTGATAGGAACGCCACGGGAAATGACCAATAAGTGCGTTATGGCAAATCTCGTATGTTCCCTCACCTTCAGCCGAATGATTCCCCTGCATAATCTTCAAGCCAGGGATATGACGAACAGCAACCTTGTAAAGCGGGGCTCGTTTCTTATCCCGACGCTGGATACGCTTAAAGGGATTCTGATCGACTCCGTCTCGCGATGTAGGGAAATAGTTGAACAAGGGTACCCCAATAATGTCCGAGACAGTCCCCTCTAGCGCCTCTCTAAGAGAACGCTTGCGACCCGTCCAATACTCATCAGCATCAAACGGGACAACTATATCCGCATCAAACTGCTCAAAAGCAGTAGTCGCTAGATCTGTCATTTTGCGAGACTGGTAATACCCGACCTCCTTGTCTTCAACTAGAGAAATCGGATGCCCATCAGCCTGAATCCTCTTAAGGGTCTCTGGGGTCGAATCTGACGAAAGATTATCGGCAATAATCAAATGATCAATTCCCTGATCCAGAAGGTTCGCTACAGTGAAACCAATGATATCGGCCTCATCTTTGACCATTGAAACGCCAACAATCTTCATCAGTACCCCTCACCAGTCCTGACCGCCCCAATATGATTTACGGAAGGCGAAGAGTCTCTTGTGCCCCAAAACCCAAACTTCAAATTGGGATCTTCTAATAGGTGGTGAGTGAACACCCCCTCAGAATGCTGTCCAGAAGGCCAGTCTGAGTAACAAAGTTCGCGTCTGTAAACGGACGGATTCGTGGTAAAGAAAAGTCTGTGCTCCAACCAATCGAACAATCCGTCGGTACGGTCCTCGTAGGCTTGGGGATTCAATTCGATTAATCCACCAGCAGCAACTTCGGCGTCATTCCACGCCTGTCGACGCAAAGCTAATTGGACTAAGTACTCATGGTGGCTTAGAATATGAGCAAGGTGGGACAGGTTGATTGGTTCATTGAACGTAAAGTCATCCTCTAGGTGAAAAACGAACTCCCCAGGAATCCCCCGAAGATGGGTCCACGCCGACTGAATTGATCCGCCAAACCCACACTTGATTGACGGACTCAATACCTCATAGTCAGGATACAGACGATTCAGATAGTCCCTGTACTCAGGGTTCTGGGAATCATCATGG
>Ga0116166_1003251_pt1 | contig 12747 bp, 9 predicted proteins | sample AD_JPNMR2_MetaG_FD_89884 | JGI IMG/M metagenome (GOLD analysis project Ga0116166, IMG submission 89884) | Active sludge microbial communities of municipal wastewater-treating anaerobic digesters from Japan - AD_JPNMR2_MetaG | ecosystem: Engineered > Bioreactor > Anaerobic > Digestate | place...
ACGGGCATGCGGGTGCGCTTCCCTTACTTTGCCCGCGACGTGGATGCCTTCCTGCGGCAACTCCCCACGCCATGGCGCCACTTGCCGGGGCAACCCAAGCGCATCCTGGCCGAGCTTCTGGCACGCTGTGTGCCGCGCGCGATCTGGGATCAACCCAAACAAGGATTCACCTTCCCGCTGCACGATTTCCTGGCCGGCGACGACCATGCCCTGGTGCGACGCCATCTGCTCGAAGGCCGATGGCTTGCTCGCGGCGTGCTGGACGCGCCGCTGGTGCGCCACTATGCGTCGCGATACATGGGCGGCGATCTCCGGCTGATGTTCAGGGTCTGGGCGCTGGTGGTACTGGGCGCCTGGCTCGACGCCCATGACGATATCCAACCTCCCGTTGCCCGTGCCTGAACCGACGACGCCTTGCGCCACCGCCGCGCCGCCGATGCGCCCGGTGCGCGTGCTGATGTACACCGCCTACCTGCCGCCCGACTACAGCGGTGCGGCGCTGCAGGCGCTCACGCTGGCGCGCGAACTGCGCCGTCGTGGCCACCATGTGGAGTTCGTCACCAACCGTTGGCCCGGCCTGGACGAGCACGCCCTGATCGAAGGCTTCGAGGTGCGGCGGCTGGAGCCAGGGCGGCTGCGCAAGCACCGCGAGTTCCGTCTGTGGCTGAACCTGGCGCGCTACGTGTGGCAGCGGCGGCGCGATTTCGACCTGCTGCACAGCCACGGTGCCTACTACACGCACGCGTTCATCGGGCCGCTGGCCTGGGCGCTGGGGCTGAAGTCGCTGGTCAAGGCGAGCCTGGCGCGCGACGATCTGCGCGGCATCGACACCGGCCTCGCAGGCCGCCTCCACGGCTTCATGCTGAAGCGGGTGGATGCCTGCGTGGGCATCAGCCGCGACCTGGTGGCCGAATTCCGCGATGCAGGCATTCCTCCCGATCGCATCGATCACCTCCCCAACGGCGTCGACTTGGCGCGGTTCCAGCCACTGGATCGCAGCCAGGTCGCGCCGCTGCGCAGGCGCATGGGGCTGCCCGCCGACCGGCCGATCGCACTGTTCGTCGGCGTGCTCGATCCGCGCAAGAACATCCTGTGGCTGGCCGAGCAATGGGTGGCGCACGACGCGTTCGGCACCGGCGCGCTGCTGGTCGCCGTCGGCCCACAGGGCCGCGACGATCCGCAGGGCTGCCTGCGCGGCAAGCTGGCAGCGATCGCGCAGGCGCGCCCCGAGCGCTTCGTGCTGCACGATTTCCACGCCGATGTCGCCGCCTACTACCAGTGCGCCGATGCGGTCGTGCTGCCTTCGTACAAGGAGGGGCTGCCCAACGTCGTGCTCGAGGCCATGGCCACCGGCGTGCCCTGCGTGGCCGCACGCGCCAGCGGCAGCAGCGAACTGATCACCGACGGCGAAACCGGGTATCTGTACGCGCCCGACGACGCCGCCGGCCTGAGCGAGGCGGTGCGCAAGGTGCTGGGGCCCGAAGGGCGGCGGATGGGCGCCCGCGCGCATCGCGCAGCGCAGGCGGCCTACGCGATTCCCGCTGTCGCCAGCCGCTACGAGGCACTGTATGCCCGTCTTCTGCACCGGCGCGAGCCCGGCGAGCTTGCGTTGCTGATGCTCACCGAGCTGTACCTGCCCACCAAGGGAGGCACCGCGGTGATGTTCGAGGACGACTGCCGGCGGCTGGGCGGCCGCGCGGTCCACGTGGTGACCGCCGCGGTACCCGGCGACGCGGAATTCGACATCGGGCATCCGAACCGCATCCACCGGCTGAACCTGCAGCGTTATGAATGGATGCGGCCGGAATCGCTGGCGTTGTACCTGCGCATGCTCGCGACATCGCTGCGCCTGGCCGTGCGGCACCGCTTCGCCGCGGTGCTGGCCGGACGCGCGCTGCCCGAAGGGCTGGTCGCGTGGGGCATCGGGCGGCTGCGCCGCAGCAAGGTGCTGATCTTCGCCCACGGCGAGGAGCTGACCGGCTGGGGGCGCGGCGGCAAGTTCCGCGCCATGTGCTTTGCGCTTCGGCATGCCGACCACGTGATCGCCAACAGCGACTTCACGCGCGACACGCTGCGCACGCTGATCGGCGTGCCTGCCGAGAAGATCGTGATGGCTTACCCGGTGGTCGACGCCGAGCGCTTTCGCCCTGGTCTGCCGCACGACGAGCTGCGGCAGGGGATCGGGCTCGCGCCCGAGCACAAGCTGATCCTGTCGGTGGGGCGGCTGCAGCGGCGCAAGGGCTTCGACCAGGTGGTGCGGGCGCTGCCCGGGCTGGTGGCACGCGGCATCGACGCGCACCACGCGATCGTCGGCAAGGGCGAGGACTGGGACTACCTGGAGCAGCTCGCGGCAAGCCTGGGCGTGCGCGAGCGGCTGCACCTGCTCGGCCACGTCGAGCCCGAGGATCTGCCACGCTGGTACAACGCCTGCGACGCCTTTGCGATGCCCAACCGCGACATCGAAGGCGACACCGAAGGCTTCGGCATCGTCTACCTGGAAGCCAATGCCTGTGCCAGGCCGGCGCTGGCCGGAATCGCCGGAGGGACAGGCTCGGCGGTGCAGGACGGCTTGAACGGCCTGCGCGTGGATGGCACCCAGGTGCAGGCGGTGGAAGATGGCCTGGCGCGGCTGCTGCAGGATCCCGCACTGGCGCAGCGGCTCGGCCATGCGGGGCGCGAACGCGTCGCGGCGGGCTTTACGCCGCAGCGTCGCGTGGACTTGATCCGGCGGCTGGCGTCGTCATGAACCCGCACCCGCGACGCGAGACGAAGGCGGCCGGCCAAGCAACCTGAGCAGCAGCGCCACAGGCACGGCCAGGCCGGTCAGGCGCATCAGCTTCCACGGCCGCCCGCTGTGGCGCAGCCGCTCGCGGAAAAACGGCAGCCGCTCGCGCCATGGCCGCACGATCCACTGCGGGTCGCGCTCGCCCAGGATGCGGCCGAGGTCGACCGTGGCCAGGAAGCGCAGTGTGGGAAAGCGTCGCAACGCCCCTGCAAGCAGGGCGTCGAGCTCGTCCAGACTGCGCCGGCGCCCAGCGGGGTCGAAGATGAAGTTGTCCCGGTGGTTCTCCAGGATGCATGGGCGCCCCTGGGCGGCCGCCTTGTCGAGTGCGGCCAGGGCATATGCCGCGCCGCGGCCGCGCACCGGCTCGAAATAGTCGGTGCGAACCAGATAGGTGAGCTCCCCCGCGCGGCAGCCGTTGACGATCGGGCCTTCGTCGCCGTCGGGCGTCGCGGCAGCATTGCGGCAGGTGGAACGCCAGCCGGGCGTGACGATGAACCGAACCCCGTGCTCGGCCCAGGCGCGCTCGACCTCGGTGGTCCACACGAAGGTGGGCGGCACCACCACCGCAGGCACGCAACCAAAGACCCGCGCGTAGGCGGCGACTTCGCCGGCGACCGCGGTGCGAATGGCAGCGCTGGGCAAGGGCCGCGACGGCAGCATCGACGCATCGACCCAGCGGCTTTGCAGCTGCGCGGGCAGCGCCTCTGTTGCCGCCGGCAGCGGGCCGCGCAGCCAGTCTTGCACTGCCGGGTCGCCGCTCGCCATCAGCGCCGGCGGCCAATAGTGCTCGAAGCCGTGCAGCTGCAGCGCGAACACGCCGCGCGCTGCACCGGCACGCAGCGCGCCGAGCACCGGCGCGAGCCGCAGATCGTCGAGTTCGACCCTGCGGTAGTGCCCGTCGCCTTCGATGGCCGGCCCGTCGGGCACCGCGAGCACCAGCGCCAGGCTGAACATCGCCGGGCGGTGCGCAGCATCGATGTGGCGGCACAGCACGGCGGCGATGTCGCGAAGCCGATCTGCCTGCGCGACAGGCCCCGCGCCCCAGTCGTCGCTTTCCAGCACCAGCACGGGCCTGCACAACACCGGCTCGGCCCACAGCCGACTCAACGTGTTTCGACAAACAGCGAGCACCACGCCGACGCCCAGCAGCCAAGCTGCAAGCGCCGCGATGGCAAGGCTGCCTGCCGTTGTCAGCATGCCTCGGACGGCCGCGGCCCGCGCGGGGGTCCGACCGGCGCATCCGACGACGCGCCGCGGACCGGCCATGCACCGCGGGCCGATACCGGGGATCCTTGCATGTTCAGGCTGCTGCCGCCCACGCGCATGCATGGCTCCCGCACCGAGCGCCGCGCGTGCGGCTCGATCCCCAGCACCGCGCGGCCACCATGCCCGCCGTGCCGATCAGGCCTGCCGAAGCGCGGTCAACAGCGACAGGCGCTCCACCGGCGCGGCACTGGCGGACGTCTCGGGCTCGTACGCGGCGATCAGCGAATGCGTCACGACGACCATCGCCACCAGGTGATAGAGGTAGTCGAAATAGGACAACCCAAGGAAGGCCCCGGCGCTCATGTAGGCGACGAGGCTCACCTGGATCATCGCGGCCAGGTCGCGCGCCCACTGCGCCTCGGGTCGGCGCGCAGCCAGACGGATGATCCTGCCGCACTTCAGCCACGTCAGTGCGAGCAGCAGAAGGAACAGGCCCAAGCCGACCCAGCCGTGCTCCCCCAGCACCTTGAAATAGATGCTGTGCGCGTCGTGCACATCGTCCGGATTGGGGGCGTACATCGCGAAGGTCCAGCCGTGCCACATCTCGTATCCGCCGCCGAAGACGCGGTTGTTGGCGACGTTGAACGCCGTCCACCATGCGTTGATGCGGCCCATCGCCGACCCGTCCTGTTCGTAGTCCTCGATGGTCTGCATGCGCTCGTGCCATTCGGGCGGCATGATCGCCAGCACCGCGGCGGCGGTCGCCGCGATCAGCACGGCGGTGACGACCTTGTTTCGGCTCTTCAACCAGAAGATCGCCCCGGTGATGACCAGGGCGACCAGCGCGCCGCGCGACTGGCTGCCGACCGCGGCGATGCCCGCCATGCCGATGGTCGCCCCCAGGGCCAGGCGGATGAGTCGGCTCTTCTCGTGCAACTGCAGGTAGCGAAGCAGCGGAATGGTCATGACCAGCGCCAGGGCCATTTCGTTGTTGCCGCCGATGAAGGTGCCGGGCGGCCCCTGGACTCGGTAGACACCGCCATTGACGATCGTGAAGATGCCGCCCTTGATGCCGTAGAAAGCCAGCGACGCCGCGATGGTCCAGACCAGGATGTGCACCCTTTCGCGCGAGGTCAGCATCAGCAAGGTCATGAAGGTCAGGATCTGGATCTTCACGACCTTTTCGAATTGTTCGAAGGCGAGCGCGCTGTACAAGGCCTGCGTCGTCGTGATGCCCATCCACAGCACGAAGATCAACAGCACCCAGATCTCGGTGCTCCAGACCATGCGCTTGGCTTGCTTCGACGCCAGCATCCCGACGAGTGTGGCGATCGCCACGATCTGCACCACGGGCATGGTGAGCATGAAGCCGTAGCACAGGCGGTGCGGATTCATGTAGCCCAGACCGGCCAGCAGCACGATGCCCCAGAACGGCCGCATCAGGATGAACGGCAGCGACCCGAAGACGATGGTCGCCACAAACAGGTCACGCATGACTGGTCTCGGACTGTCGAACCGGCCGCGCGGGCGCGTCGTGCAGTGCCACCCGGCTCACCACATAGCGGTACTTGCCCGAACGCTCGGGCGGAATATCGCCCACGCGCTCGATGAGTACGCGCACGCCGCCGCCGAGCCGCGCCCGCAGCCTGGCGACGACATCGGCTTCTTCGGCCGCGCCGAAGGCGGCTTCGGCGACGATCTGCACGCGCAGTTCCTCGCGGCTTTCCTGCACGATCTTGAACTGGCGGATCGACGGCAGATCGCGCAACACATAGATCAACGCCAGCCCGTGCATCACCGTGCCGTCGGCGGCCACGACGAAGTCGGTGGAGCGGCCCTGGATCTCCTCGAGCATCGGCAGGCCGCGCCCGCAGGCGCAGCGTGCATTGCTCATCACCGCCACGTCGCCGGTGCGGTAGCGGATGAACGGGAAGTCCTTGGTCGCCAGGTGCGTGACGACGATCTCACCCGCCTGCCCGGCCGGCAGCAAGCGGCCGGCAGCGTCGACGATCTCGACCACCACGTCCTCGGCCGTCAGGTGCATGCCACCCTGCGGGCACTCATGCGCGATGAAACCGGCGTCGCGCCCGCCGTAGCCGTTGGCCACCTTGCAGCCGAAGACACGCGCGATGGTGTCGCGTTGGTCGTCGTACAGCCGCTCGCTGGTGACGAAGGCGACACGGATGCCCAGATCGTCCATGCGCTGGCCGCGTTGTTCGGCATGGCGCGCGATGTGGCTCAAAGCACTGGGGTAGCCGAACAGCATCTTCGGCCGGCGTGCCCGAATCGTCGCCACGAAGTGGTCGAGCTTGGCTTCGCTCATCTCGAAGGCGGGCAGCAACTCGGTGCGCAGCAGCTTGTCGCGCATGGCGCGGATGCGGTCCTGGCTGCCGAGCTCGATCGGCGAACCCCAGACCACGATCTCGCGGTCGCCGATGTCCACGTCCCACCAGCGGGTGGCACGCCACTTGGCGGCCACGTCGTGGCTGACGCGCTCGTTGCCGATGAAGAAGATCAGCGGCTCGCCGCTGCTGCCGCCGGTGTTGAAGCGCTTGAGGCCGCGCGCCTGCGGGTGCTTCATCGCGTCGGTGTGCGCGCGGATGGTGGCCTTGTCCAGCAGCGGCAGCGCCTGCAGGTCGGCCACGCAGGTGACGCTGCGCGGATCGAACTTCAGCTCGGCGAACACGTCGCGCCAGTACGGCACCTGTTCGGCCTGCGACAGCAGCGCGCGCAGCCGCTGCAGCTGCAGTGCGGCGATCTGCTCGGGCGACCACAACTGCGACTGTTCCATGCCGCGGCGCACGGCCACGCTGTCGTGGCCCTTCAGGCGCTCATGCAGCGGGAACAGCAGCTTGGAAACCAGCGACGTGTACATCAGCCGTGATTTTGAGGGCTGCGGGCCGGGTCGGTGCCGCCGGCCGCCGCGTTGTCGGCGCCAGCTGCGCGGCGCAGCGCACGGAACTCGGCTTCCAGTACCTCGACGCGGCGCTCCCAGGTGTTGGCCTGCGCATACTGGCGGATCAGCGCGCGGTCCCACGCCAGGGCCAGCGCCGCGCGCAGCGCCTGCGTCAGCGCGGCGGCGTCGCCGAAGGGCACCACCGCGCCCAACTCGGGCCGGCACACCACTTCGGCATTGCCGCCCACCGCGGTGGTCACCACCGGCAGGCCGCAGGCCATGGCCTCCAGGAAGACGTTGGCCCAGCCTTCGTTGCGCGTGGCCAGCACGAACACATCGGCCGCCGACAGCACGCGGTGCAGTTCGGCGGACGCCACTGCGCCGGTGAAGTGCACCCGCGCCTCGAGCCCGGCATGGCGCGCTTGCGCACGCAGCCGGTCGCCCCAGTCGCCTTCGGGGCTGGCACCGCCCACCACCAGCAGGTGTACGTCGATGCCCTGCTCGCGCAGCGCCGGCAGGCATTCGATGACACGGTGAAAGCCCTTGCGCTCGCACAGCCCACCCACGCTGACCAGCACCCGCGCATCCTGCGGCAGGCCCAGTGCGGTGCGCGCCTGCGCCTTGTCGATGGGGCGGAAGCGCTCGAGGTCCACGCCGTTGCCGACCACGCGCACGCGCTCGGGCGGCACACCCAGCCCCAGTGCCACCTGGCGCAGCGACTCGCTGACGGCGAACACGCGGTCTGCGCCCATCAGCGCCCGCTTCAACAACGGTTGCAAGGTCGGGTCCTGCGCGTGGCGGGATTCCGTGCCGCGCATCGTGATCGTCACCGGCACCTTCAGCCAACGCCCCAGGCGCACCGCGGCATCACCGTCGGGGTAGCCGAAGTGGGCATCGATCAGGTCCAGCCTGCCTGCGCGTTGCAACGCCCGCAAGCGCGGGAAGGCGCCCAGGGCCATGAGCCAGCCGTCCAGTCGCTTCAGGGCCCCGGGCAGCGAAAAGAACCGCGGAAACCAGACATCGTGGCCCTGCTGCGTCTCGTGGCGCGGCGCCCCAGGCCTGAAGCCGGGTTTGAAGCGCCGCAGCAGCCCCTGCAGCGGAAACCACGGGGTGGGCGCCACCACCGCCAGCGGCAGTCGCTGGCCGACGCGAAACATCCGTTCGCGGATGAACAGCCCCGCCATCGGCTGCACCGTGCTGGGGAACAGGCTGCTGAGCACCACCGCATGCGGGCGCTCCGCATCGAGACCCCTGCGCGACATGGCTTCAGCCGGCCCGCTTGCGCATCAGCAACCAGAAGCCGAGGCATGACAGATCCTGGTCGCTCACCCCCTTGAAAGGCGCCGCCAGGACCTCGCGCACCTCGGCCAGGTGCTGGGCAGCCGCGTGGTTCGTCGGGTCCAGCGCGAGCAGGTCCACGGGCAATTTCTCGATCACGGCGCGGTACTTGTCGATGCGCCAACGGTTGGGCATGCCCTTTGCGGAATACATCCAATTCCACAGCGTCGGCGGCCACGCGAGGAAGTCCAGCGGGTTGGCCTTGTGCAGACCATGGCTGCGCAAGTCGACCTGATGGATCGCCACGGCGCCGGGACGCAGCGCGGCGACCATGTCCGAAAAGGTGGCCTCCAGGTCGTCGACGTGTTCCAGCACGGCGCGCGAATACACCATGTCCACGGCGGACTGCAGCCCCGACAGCCCGCTGGGTCGGACGAGATACTCGATGCGTCGTGCTGCGAACCCGGCCGCCGGATCGTCGGGGTCTGCCAGGCATCCGACCAGGCGGTCGCGCTCGGCACCCTGGCAGCCATCGATCAGGCCGGCGAGCACGCGCGCGTTCTTGGGGCTCAGGTTCACGAGCGGAAAACGGTCGACGCAGTACACCTTGTGCGCGCCACGCGCGACCATCAAGGCGGCCACGCCGGGCAGGTCGCCAGGGCCGTACTCCATCAGGGTCTTGCCGTCGAGGTAGGCCGCGACGTCGGCCGGGGCGACTTGCAGGCGCTCGAAGTACGCATCGACGCAATCGCGGAAGTACTGTGCGATGTCGGCGGCGCCTTCCTCTGCCGCTGCCCCGCGCCCGGTCTGCCCGGTCACGCGCACGTAGACGCCCGGCGCGAAGCGCGCGAGTTGGTTCGTCGCCACGGCGCGCAGCACGCGTGCCGGGTCCCCAAGGGCGCTGTACCCCTTGAGGCGGTTGTCTCCAGCACTGTGCGTGCGGCCCATGTCACGCCGCCAGGCGCGTCAACCGGTCAAAGACCGGCCGATACCGCGACACACTGCCCGGCCAAGTTCTTTCGGTTTCCACGAAGCGCCGCCCCGCGGCGCGCAGCTCGGGCCAGTCGGCGCGCCGCTGCAGCAGGCCCAGCACCGCGGCGGCGAGGGCCTCGGCGCTGCCGGCCTTGAACAGCGCGCCGGTGTGGCCATCGCGGATCAGCTCCTTGTGCCCACCCACGTCGCTGGCCACCAGCAGCCGGCCCTGCGCCATCGCCTCGAGCGGCTTGAGCGGCGTGACCAGTTCGGTCAGGCGCATGCTGTGGCGCGGGTAGGCCAGCACGTCGACCAGGTCGTAGTAGCGCTGCACCTGCGCATGCGGCACGCGGCCGGTGAACACCACCTTGTCGGCCACGCCCAGGTGCTGCGCCTGCGCCTTCAGCGCCGCGTCCTGCGGGCCGCCGCCGACCAGCAGCAGGCGCAGCTCGGGGCGGCGCTGCAGCAGCGCGGGCAGCGCCGCCAGCAGCAAGTCCAGCCCCTCGTAGGCGTAGAACGAGCCGATGAAGCCGACCACCGTGGCATCGGCCAGCCCGAGCTTGGCCTTCAATGCTTCGTCGGGGGTGCCGCCGACGTCGAAGCTTTCGATGTCCACCGCGTTCGGAACCACCGTCACCTTGCCCGCAGCGATGCCGCGCGCGACGATGTCGCTGCGCAGCCCTTCGCAGATGGTGAACACATGCGCCGCCTGATGCAGCGCGCGCGTTTCGAGCCGTCGCGTCAGGCGGTAGCGCAGGCTGCCTTCGGTGGTGCTGCCGTGGTCGACCGCCGCGTCTTCCCAGAAGGCGCGCACTTCGTACACCACCGGGATGCCCAGCCGCTTGCCCACGCGCAGCGCCGGCATCGCATTGAGCACCGGCGAATGCGCGTGCAGGATCTGCGGGCGCACGCGCTGCGCCACTTCCAGCAGCCGGCGCTCGAGTTGGCGCATCAGCGCGATTTCACCCACACCCGGGAGGCTGCCGCCGGCGCTGGGCACGGCCGGGGTGCGATAGAAGTGCCAGCCGTCGACGTCTTCCTCGGCCACCGTGCAGTCGACCTGCTTGGGGCTGGTGAGGTGAAAGGTCTGCCAGCCCAGCCGGCGCTGCTCGCGCAGGATGGCCAGCGTGCGGAAGGTGTAGCCGCTGTGCAGCGGGATCGAGTGATCGAGGACGTGGAGGATGCGCATGGGCGGGGTGCGTGTTCGTGCCCGTCAGGCCAGCAGGCGCTTGGCGAGTCCGGAAACGAGAGCGATCATGGGGCGTCGGCCCAGTCACCGGGATCGACGATCGGGCTGATCAGATCACCCAGTGTCTTGCCCTTGCCGAAAATGGCGGGACTCGGCTGCCGGCGCTGCATTGCCGGGGCCGGCTCCTCATCGACCGTCAGCGCGATGACCTCCACGCGACGATCGACGAACGACTGCGGCAGCTCGAGCAACACCTGTGTGTCATGCACATCGATGATCCTGCGTTGCACTTGCATCATGGACTCCCGGCTCGGGGTTGCGCGGTCTACGACAACACGGACGCAGCCATCGGCTCGTCCACAGAGTGTGGCTGCGTTGCGGACTCGTCCACCACATTGCGCAAAAAGGCCTCGAACATCAGCAGCGTCCACAGCGGCGCGCTGTAGTCGCTCGAGCCGTTCTGGTGCGCGTCGACCAGGTGCTGCAGATAAGCGCGGTTGAACCAGCCGGTGGATGCCAGGCGCTCGCCCAGCACCGCGTCGCACACGCGCTGCTTCAACGGCCCGCGGAACCAGCGCGCCAAGGGCACCGAAAAACCCATCTTCGGCCGATACAGAACCTCGTTCGGCAGCAGCGGCTCCATCGCCTTCTTCAGCAGGAACTTGCCTTCGGAGCCGCGCACCTTCAACGACGACGGCAGCGTGGCCAGCCATTCGACCAGCTTGTGGTCCATCAGCGGCTCGCGCACCTCGAGGCTGTGCGCCATGCTGGCGCGGTCAACCTTGGTGTTGATGTCGCCGACCAGGTAGGTCTTCAGGTCCAGGTACTGGATCAGCGCCAGCGGGTCGTCGGTGCCGGCGCGGCCGGCGTGGTAGTCGAACACCTCCTGCGCACCGTAACCCGCCAGATCGCGCTGCAGCGCGGCGCTGAACAACTGCTCGCGCATCGGCCCGCGCAGGATCGACACCGAATGGAAATAGGCTTCGACCGCGGTGCGGCCCATGCCTTCGAAGGTGGTCTTGGCGCGCAGCACGCGCGGCGCCCAGTCGGCCTTGGGGTACACGCGCCCCAGCAGCCCGAACAGCGGCTGGCGGATGGCGGCCGGCAGCGCCGCGCGCATGCGCTCTTCCATCAGGTGCATGCGGTAGCGGCGATAGCCGCCGAAGCTTTCGTCGCCGCCGTCGCCGCTCAGCGCCACCGTGACATGCTTGCGCGCCAGCTGGCACACGCGGTAGGTGGGAATGGCCGAGCTGTCGGCGTAGGGCTCGTCGTAGAGGCGCGCCAGCGTGTCGATCAGGTCGAAGTCGTCGCTGCGCACGGTCTCGACACGGTGGTGGGTGCGGTAGCGCGTGGCCACCGTCTGCGCGAATTCGCTCTCGTTGAACTGCGGGTCGTCGAAGGCGATCGAGCAGGTGTTGACCGGGCCGTCGGACAGCCCGGCCATCATCGCCACCACCGCGCTGGAATCGACCCCACCCGAAAGAAACGCGCCCAGCGGCACTTCGCTGATCAACCGCAGCTTGACCGACTCACGCAGGCGCTCGACCAGCTCGGCGCAGGCGTCGTCGGCGCTGCTGGGGTTGCCCAGCGTGAAGTGCAGGTCCCAGTATTCCTTGGGCTGCGGCAACGGCTGGCCACGGCGGATGCACAGGCTGCAGCCCGGCGCCAGCTTCTTCGCCTGGCGGAAGATGCAGCGCGGCTCGGCCACGTAGCCGAGGGCGAAATACTCCTCGATGGCCAGCGGGTCGATGTCGCGCCGCATGCCACCACCCGTGCCCTGATAGGCCAACAGCGACTTCAGTTCCGAGCCGAACAGCAGCGTGCCGTCGTCCAGCAGCGCGTAGTACAGCGGCTTGACGCCCAGCCGGTCGCGCGCCATGAACAGGGTCTGGCGGTTGCGGTCCCACAGCACGAAGGCGAACATGCCGCGCAGGCGCTTGACGCAGTCCTCGCCCCACTGCTCCCAGGCGTGCACGATGACCTCGGTGTCGCTCTTGGTGTGGAAGCGGTGGCCGGCGGCCTGCAGCTCGGGGATCAGCTCCTGGAAGTTGTAGATCTCGCCGTTGAAGACGATGACGACCGAGCCGTCCTCGTTGAACAGCGGCTGCTGGCCGGTGGCGATGTCGATGATGCTCAGGCGCCGATGGCCTAGCCCCAAGCCCGGCTCGATGTGCACGCTGCCTTCGTCGGGGCCGCGGTGCTGCTGCGAGTCGTTCATGCGCTGCAGCACGGCCGCGCTGACCGGCCGCGTGCCGCGGGTGTCGAAGATGCCGGTGATGCCGCACATGGTGCTGTCAGGTGGGTTGGGTTGTCATCGATCGTTCGGCCAGCATGCGGTCGTACAGCGACTGGTAGCTGGCCACCATCGAACGCAGGCTGAACTGCTGCTCCACGCGTTCGCGCCCGGCCCGGCCCATGGCG
>Ga0116166_1003255_pt1 | contig 12741 bp, 13 predicted proteins | sample AD_JPNMR2_MetaG_FD_89884 | JGI IMG/M metagenome (GOLD analysis project Ga0116166, IMG submission 89884) | Active sludge microbial communities of municipal wastewater-treating anaerobic digesters from Japan - AD_JPNMR2_MetaG | ecosystem: Engineered > Bioreactor > Anaerobic > Digestate | place...
CAGATACGCGCCTCTTCATCGGGCCGGGGTGCCAGAACGCAGAGGAAGCGCTTGATAAACTCGGCCAGGTGTATAACCGCTACCGACGTGCCTTGGGAGCCGGGCGCAATCATGCCCCAGGCGCCGTCGGACCCGATCACCAGAAACGTTCGAACTGGTGTGCTAAACCCCCGGTCAAGACGGATGTCGCGCCGTTGGGGTCGGCGTTTGGCCTGCCGCATCTGGCCCGATTCACCAAAGGTCCGCGGGTAGATGTGGGAGTTGGCGCTCATCTCACGGGACGGCGTGCCTCGCCTGTCTTCTTCAAAGTCCTGCGCTGCGGCGCCCGATTCGTACCTGCGGTGTTGTGGCTTCCCGCGCGCTTCCTCCCAGTCGGCACGCCCGTTTGTGTTCGTGCTCCCGCGGGCGAGTCAGAAGTGCGAGATCCCGGTGTGACGGGGATTGCCCAGTTCTTCGATGGAAACCCGGAGCTGATGTGCTATGCCCGCGGCGGCGGCGCTTGGCTAGGATTGAGGGGTTATGGTTGGACGGAGGTGAACTGGTGAACGCGTGGCTCTCTTTCTCCCTCACGCCGGTGCAGTCGTTCCTTCAGGCAGCTCGTACCGTGCGAGACCTGAAGGTGGGGTCGAAGCTTCTCTCCTACCTGGCGGGCCAGGCGTTCGATGCCGCGTGCGCCGCGGGCGGCAGAGCTCTCTACCCGGCACATTCCGGTGATTGGCACAACCTCCCCAATCGCTTTGTCGTGTGCTATGAAACCCTAGCGCAGGCGCAAAGCGCAGCCGAGGGTGTGCACAAGGCGTTCGACAAAGCGTGGTACACACTGGCTGATGAGGTGAAGAAACTCCTCGATCAGCAGAAGTGGCCTGCCCCGTGGGATGAAGACTGGGATAAGCAGGTGCAGACGTTCTGGGATGCACGTGTCATCGTCGTGGACACTGCAGCCTGGAGTGATGACGACTACCGCGCGCTGTTCAACTGCGCCTCGGGCGCCCCGTTACCGAACCCGCTCACCCGCGGTTGGAAAGTGACCACAACAGCTCTCGCTGCGGCAAAGGCGGTTCGGAAGATCCCACCGGATCAGGGGATTGGCCGACCCAAGTGCACGATGATGGGCGACCTGGAACAGATGGGCCCCGGCGGCCCCGTTGGTACCCAGCGCGGTTTTTGGAGAGACGTGACGGGAACGTCGCACCATGGGATCCGGATCGGCGAGCGGGATCGCCTCTGCGCCATCGCCCTGATAAAGCGCTTCGCCCCTGCCTGTGACAGCACGCCGCTCCGGGAACTCCGGTGCCCGATATCTGACACCGCCACCATCGCTACGGAACACTGGCGCAAGGAAGTGCAAGAGGGGCTCCCAGATGAGCTTGCCGCTTTCGATAGTGCGGCAGGGGAGCTTGCGAAATGCCTGGGTGATTCCGCCGATACCTCTGGGCGGTATCTGCTGGACGACAACCTGCGCTACAACCAGGCGACCTGGAGCCGCCTCAACGAGGGGCTGAGCCCGGAAAAACGCCATCCGGATCCGCGGACGTGGGAGCAATCGGAACTGGCAGGGCTCCTCAAGAAGACCGTGGGTGCACGAGATGCACTGAAGAGGGCGTGCCGCGAAAAGGGGCTGTCGGCTCCGCCGCGCTACCTGGCGATCGTGGAGCTCGATGGCGACCATATGGGCCGCCTCCTGGGCGGCGATGGTGAAGACGTGACCGAAGAGCATTTCCAGCATCTCAGCTCACGGCTGCGCGCATATGGCGACAGCGTTCCCGGGATGGTGACGGAGCACTACGGGGAGACGATCTACGCCGGAGGCGATGAGCTGCTTGCGCTCGCCCCGCGGATCGAGGCGATACCGCTGGCGCGGGAGCTCAGGAACAACTTTCCCGACAATCTCGCTGAAAAGGTCACCAGGCGTGGCTCCACGGCGAGCATGGGGATCACGATCTTCCACTACCGGCATGACCTGCGTGACGCGCTGCATCATACGCATCAGGCGATCGACCGTGCAAAAAAGTATGGGCGGGACTGCTGTGGCATCGCGGTCCTCAAGCGTTCCGGGAGTGAACTACACGTCGTGGCATCCTGGAACGTTCTCGATGCGATGAAAGCCCTTGCCGAGAGCTTTGCCAGCGGCGTGACTGACCGGTGGCTCTCCCAGCTCGCGCAGATGGCTCCCGGTGTGCATCCCAACGCTTCCAAAGGCGCAGTCGAGGCGCTCATCCGGCGCGTGGTGAAGCGCGGCGAAGGCACACCCCAGGGGGTTATCGACCAAGTGATGACCCTGTGGAACGAGACCTGGGCGTTTCTCAACGACCCGAATCGCCCGGGGCCCGAGCAGGATGACGAGCAGTTCGGTAACCCAGTGTTCAACGCGTTCCTCAACCACGTGGGGATCGCTTCGTTCCTGGTACGCGGAGGGGAGTGATCATGCGGCGTCTCAACTTCATTCTCACACCAGCGGATGTCACCGTCTTCCGCGATGCCCGGCCTTTCGAGCCGGGCGCGACCAGCTCGCGCAGCCACTTCCCGCCGCCGCGAGCCGTGGCCGGCGCCATCCGAACCTGGCTGTTGAGTGGCCTCGGCACGGACTTCGCCAAGTTCAGCAACCTCAGGCGAAAGCGGCGCGGCAGCGAGTCTGAGTATCAGGCGATGCTCGATGACTTGCGTGCCTGCACGCCAGACGAAGCCGCGTGGATTCTCGACGCCCACCTGGCGGGCCCGCTGCTGTGCGAGGCCAATACGGGTTCTACCATCTACCCGGCTCCGTTTCATCTCGCCAGGTTTGTCGATACCACGGACAAAGACGGCCTCGTTCGTATCTTCCCGTGGAAGCGGGGCGACCCCGCGAAGCTGATCGGCCTGGAGCCGCCCGAGGGTGCGCCTTCTCCCAATTTGTGGCGGCCCGGCCTCGTTAGGGACCCTCGCGAATGGAAACCGATCGCCGATAAATTCGTCTCCCAAGAAGATCTCGTGAAGGTTCTCACTGTTCAGGAGGAAATGTCCGACGTCAAGCTCTTCGAGCCGGGGATGTTCTACACTCATGAACCCCGCCTCGGCATCGGGATGGATCCGGCGAAGCGCTCGAACAAGGAAGGTCTGCTCTACACCACGGAGTTTCTCCGCTTTGGCTGGGCTGACCAGGATGGAGAGCGGCCCTACGGGCTTCGGGTCGACCTGGAGATTCCCGATTCAGCGGGAGAAGATGCTGCGGAAAAGGTAAAGGAGCTGGCGGATAAGATACGCTGGCTGCCAATCGGGGGCGAGGGCCGCGTGACTGCTATCCGCGTGGATGATGATAAGGGCTTTCCTGAAGGGCCAAAATGGCCTCCGGAGAATGGGCGCTTCCTCACCTACCTGGCGACCCCGGGCCTGTTCTCAGAAGGCCGGTGGTATCCTACCGAATTGACCAAGACGTGCGATTTGGTTTCCGCCGTCACCGGTGCCCCGCGCGCTGTGTCCGGCTGGGATGTTGCGGCGGGCCGCCCGTTGAAGACGCGGTTTGTCATCCCGGCCGGGGCGGTCTATTTCTGGCAGATACGAGGAGATACCCTCCCGGAGGATCCCCATGGTAAGAGCATCTGCGACAGCCTGGAGGACCGGCAGGCCGGGTGGGGCCTGGTTCTGAGAGGAGAGTGGAACTATGTCTAGTGGCATCCTCTTCCTGCGTGCGCAGACCCCGATGCACCCCGGGTCAGGCACCTCAGTCGGTGCTGTGGACCTGCCGGTGCAGCGGGAACGCTATACGAACTGGCCGGTGATTCAGGGCTCGGCGCTCAAGGGTGTCCTGCGCAGCGTGCATCGCGATTACCTGGTAGGAGCCCAGCACCAGGCAGGGAACACGAGCTACACACTCGAGGACGCTGATGCAGATCCGGAACTCGTGGAGGTGTTCGGCAAAGCTGGCGAGGAAGGCGAGCTGCATGCCGGAGCCCTGGCCGTTACCGACGCCCGTATCCTCGCCTTCCCGGTGCGCTCGGCCAAGGGCATCTTCGTCTGGGTGACCTGCGCCGCCGTCCTCTCCCGCGCCATCCGCGACCTGCAGATGGCCGGACTCACCTCTCCGTTCGACCTGCCCGCCGCGCCCGGTACGGGTAAGGCTGTCTCTACCAGCAACGCCATCGATATCTGGGTGGAGATGGAGAACGGGCCAAAGCTCGTGCTGGAAGATATCTTGTTCACACCGGTAACCGCTGGCCGGGAGGAGTTGGACCGGTTTGCGGGATGGCTCGCCACCGCCGGCTGCGGTTATGCCGAGGAGATCGCAAACGGCAAAACAGAGGACGGCGACCCCCGGAGGCGGCTAGTGTTGATCAGCGGCGACGCCTTCAAGCACCTGGTAACTTATGCTACCGAGATCGCCACTCGGATCCGGCTCGGTCTTGAGACCAAAACTGTCGTCGGCGGGGCGCTCTTCACGCAGGAGTTGCTGCCGGCTGAGACGATCTTCTACAGCGTGCTCCTCGCAAGCAAGCCGCGTTCACAGAATCCAATGCTCGATGCGGCCGGTGTCATTGGCAAAATAAAGAGCGTGGTGGAAGAAGCGAAGGTGCTGCAGGTGGGCGGCGATGAAACGACCGGCAAGGGATGGTGCTGGGCACGTGTGTGGCCCCAGGCTGTGTAGACAGCGGGAGGTAAACTATGATTACCAGAGAACAACAGCGAATGCGCCTGGCCTGGGACCGTTTGTGCTATCGATTCGGAGACGATGATGCTTCCTGGCGCAATGACGGGCGCGCGGCCAAGTACCTCGGAGCGCTGAAGAAGACTCCGGCGCGGATCCACGCCTGCGGGTTGGGAATGGCCCTGGCGTTCTTGCGCTCGCGCTCTTCCCAGCGGGAAGCGCAGAGGGCTGGCGAGGACGTGGAAGTTGCTACCCTTCGGGCACTGGGCTATCAGAACGACACCGACTTGATTGAGAAGATCCGCAATCGCGATGCTGCCTTCCTTTTCCTGGCCACCGATGAGGCGGTGGCTCTGATCGCCTGGATGACCCGCCTGATGGAGGGTGCGGGCGTCAGCGCCGACGAAGAGAATTGAGCGCGGCGTCTTGTTGGAGGAGAGAGATGGCGTTCTATCCATTGATGCGCGGCCTCCACGAGTGGGCCGAGGGTGGAGATCAAGTAGCGCACGCCGGCCTCCTGCTCGACCGCTACGTTGCGTTCCCGAGTCACAACAGTTTTGACCAAAAGGCTCAAAGCGAGCAGATCGACCGCGTGGTGCGCGTGGGCGCTCCTCGCAACGCTGACGCTAACGCCATCCTGGGGCGATGGAAACAGCTTGCCGAGGTGCTGCCCCACGCGGAGACCTGGGAGCAGAGGACGGTGTGGCGCCTGGCGGCGCACCTCTCCCGGGCTTCAGTGCTGGAGAATGGTGTGTGCTGCCTGCACCCGCTCTACGGCTTCGCCTACCTGCCGGGATCCGGGCTGAAGGGCCTGGCGCGCGCTCAGGCCATCTTGGAGCTGGGGAGTGAAGATCACCCAGAGGTGTGCCGCATTTTCGGCGAGCCGGGGCACGCCGGCAGCGTGTTCTTCCTGGAAGCCTGGCCTAAGCAGTGGCCGAGGCTGGAGAAAGACATCGTCAATAGCCATCACCCGGAGTACTACGCCAATCGTGGCGTGGGGAGGCCGCCGGGAGATTGGGAAAATCCGAACCCAACGTACTTTCTGGCGGTTGCGCCGGGGGTGATCTTCCGGTTCTGCGTGGCGGCGCGCGATCCCTGGGCGGCGAACGCCCGGGCAGATGTGCAGCGCGCGGCAGGCTGGCTCAAGGCCGGGCTGGCAGAGCTCGGCGCGGGTGCCAAGACAGCCGCTGGATACGGCTATTTTGAGCCGTGTAGCGGTGTGGGTAACCAGAACGCCCCGGCCCCCGCGGCCGCACCTCAGCCCGCGCAGGGTGCGAGCACGACCCCACCTCAACCGGTGCAGGGCGCCGCGGGCAACCAGAACGCCCCGGCGGCTTCCCCAGCGGAAGAGATCAGCATGGCGATCCAGCAGCTTGAGAGCGGCGACCAAGCGCGTCGTGGGGTGCCCGGTCTAATTGAGAGGATCCAACAGCTGGAGGATCCCGCGGAGCGACAGGAATGCGCGAGGAGGCTGAAGAAGCGACTTACTGATAAGCCTGCCCTTAAAAAGGTCTGGAATAGCGATGACTGGGCCGAGTGGAAACAGAAAGTGAACACGCTGGTCCAAAGCCAGAGACCATAGGATAAGAAGGAGCGGGGCCGCGCGCGGCCCAGGGCCAGCCTCCCGCGCGCGGCCGCCGTTCTACCATTCGCGTTTCTCCCTCCAGATGCCGGTTTTGGGGTCAGCGCCGGTGTGGGAGCCACACCGGCGCGATTACCTCATGGATTGGGCACAGCGAGGCGGTTTAGAACCTCGCCTCGGACTAGCGAATGCGGGCCATCAGGCGAGACCGGGTGGTGCGGCGAGGACGCGCTCTACCTCTTGGCCGGTCAGGGCCGCAATCACTTCCAGTTGGAACGCGGTGAGCGGGTGGTCGAGGTTGACGACGAACATGCGCGTGCTCTCGGTCGGATAGCTAGCAACCGGTCAAGCAGGTTGAGACCATCTTTGAAGAGTCTCTCGAACGCTTTCGGATCCTCGAGGGCTGCTTTCACATTTGGCCGCACTTCACCTTCATCTTCCGATGCATGTGCTGCCCTGTTGCGAACGCACCTGAGATCCTCGAAGACCCCCTTTAGTTTTCGCATCCTCGCCCAGTCCCGGATCTTCTCTCTCGCAGTGTTACGGCCCGTCTCTGTGCCAGGTTCCTCCTCTGTGAAGCGTGTGATGCCTGCCTCTAGGATCGCCTCGTAGAGGAGGAGCGCGGCCTGCTGGTACTCACGGTGTTCCTTGGCCCGTTCTGCGCGCTCGCGCATCCGCTTTGCAAGATCCACTGTCGCCGACACTTCGACCGTCTCCCGGAGCCGGTCGACCAGCGGTTTTTCGGGCACCGTCGTGGGAGATACGGTCTGGAGCTTATCGAGAACTGCTTGCGTGGCCCCGTGGATGGGTTGCACCTCATCCAGGAACGCGTGACGTTCAACGGCCTCCAGAGTCTCCTTGTCCAGGCCCGCCGCGGACGCGAGTGGCACATAGTTCCCGGTGTGCTTGAGAATCGCCACTGCCTCGGATGCTTCCAGCAATTGCTGGCAAAGATGCAGGTGAACGACCGGGGTGACGCTCTTATCCGATCCCATGCGGAAAGCGCCATAAACCAGGTCCACAGAACGCACCTCCTTTGTCCAGCGCAAGAACATGATCATGAAGGAAGCGAGGATCGGCAGGTTGCGGAAAGCGTGGGTCACATCCATCACCAAGTGGTCGCCCTTCTCGACGTGCGCATCTATCGCGGCCCACATCTTCTGCTGGTCTTCCTCGGAATCGCCAGAACCGATAATCTCGCAAGAGCAGTTCACGCCCAGATGTTTGCTTAAAACGGCCCCCCAGTCCTTGAGCAGGTCTGGGTCCGCGTTTCCCGCTTTGACCCGCTGGTGGATCTCATCCTTCAGGCAGAGTACCTCTGGATCGCGCGTCTTCTCCTCCGGCAGGGCATCTGCGAGCGCGTCCCAAATGGACTGTGCCGTGCCAAGGACTAGCCAGCGCTCGGGGGGATTCGGCTGGCTTTGCAAGTGCTTCAGTAGCGCGGCGCCGAAGAGCGGGGTGGTATACGTGGTACCGTTATCCGTTGTGAAATCGTACGTGGCTGTCTGGTAGCTGGTTTCTCCTTCACACCCAGGCGTCGCCCGGGCGCATTCCGGGTTCGAACACTGAAGAACCGAGTGACACTCCCTGCATCGCGCTGCCGATTCCGGCCGGCCGATAAAGCTGATGAGAACCTTGCCCATAGGAGCCCTCCCGTGTTTGCACGTTGTTCGTTCCGGCAGCGGGTATTCCTCTTCCGATTGCCGGAAGAGCGAACTCACGCAAAGCCTGCGCTGGCCGCCACGGAAATCGGGTGAACGAGATGGGAGGAGGTGCAGCGGGTGCCGCCGAACAAGCCGTACACCGCGGGGGCTGGGGCCAACAGCGCGTATCTGGCAATCCAGCGCAAAGGGCGCCGCGCCCAGTTGGGGAGCCGTGCGGGAAAGGAGTCTTGCCATGAAACGAAAGCATACCGGCTTCACCTTGATCGAACTGCTAGTCGTTATCGCAATTATCGCCATCTTGGCGGCGATCCTCTTCCCGGTGTTCGCACGGGCGCGAGAGAACGCGCGCAAGACCAACTGCCTCTCCAACCTGAAACAGCTTGGCATGGGGATGCTCCAATACGCCCAGGACTACGACGAGACGTTCTGCCCGAGCTGCGCCACCACCGGGATCCCGACGCCACCGCCCGATGGCTACTGGTACCCGGGTTGGGAGTTCTGGCCGCAGTTCGTCGCCCCCTACATCAGCGGCGGCAAGAGTGCCTCCCAGCTCGCCGTCTGCCCGAACGGCGACCGCTCGTGGGCCCATGCCCCTCGCCAAGGACACTACGGCGTGAACTCCGCCATCATGCCGCCCTACACGTGGACCAGCTCTCGCCTGACAGAGATCCCCGCGCCCGCGTCCACCTACCTCTTGATGGATGCCGGCTTCAACTACCTCGGCGCTAACTACGTCCTCTCGCCCGACTGGCAGGTCTACCTTCCCGGAGGCGGCGCGGCAGGCATCGCCAAGCCGGCAGAGATGACCGACTTTAAGACGAGCGACTATGAGAACGGGCGGCACGCCGGCGGGGTCAACGTGGTCTTCGCGGACGGGCACTCCAAGTGGCTGCCGTCGCTGCAGATGGTGGCGGAGGCGAGGAAGCCGGCGCCCGCGCAATACGGCGCCTGGAACCCCGCCAACCAGTAGGCCGGCCGCGGCCAGGCCGATCCCCGAGCGCTGGCGGACAAGCCCGGGCGAGGTAGGCATGGGCGCACGCTTCCGGATAGCGGAGGACGAGAGCATGGGAGCATACACGAGACTGCGTTTGGTGCCCGCCTCAGATCCGGTCTGGCAGCCGGACGACGCCTTCATCGAGGCGCTTTTCCAACACTGTGAGACAACCTAGGTGCAGTGGGTCCTAGGGTATTCAGAGCCTCTTCTCTGGGAGAACACCGAGGAGGTGACCGATAACCCAGTCTTTGCGGAGTACAGCGGCATCGATGTGGCCGGCGCGATGGCCCTGTGCAAGAGGCACCGGCCACGGGTATGCCGCTACGGGCTTCCGTTTGGGCCATACAGCCACAGGATCCGGGATGCACTCAGCGCCATTCCTAAAGAGCTGCGAGAGGGCTTTATTCCTGACCTGGTGGATATTACTGTTGGGCCGTTTTCTATCCCGGACGCCTGGCACGAGACCACCATCGGGATGTACCACTTCGAGGTGGGCATCAGCGGGCAGGGCATGCCTCTCGACTGGGACGAGTACGTGCGCCAGGCGCGTGAAGTGGCGCCGCTGAAGGAGTTGCTACAATACCTGGAGATACACTCCGGCAAGCAGTTTGACATGCTCATCAGTAGCTCCTACTGAGCCCGTCGTGCGACCTGAGCCGCCACTCGGCCGGGGCAGGATCAGATCGTGTGACCGCTGCATGTGGATCGCTCCGGGATTCGCAGGCGTGCTGCTCATCCGTCCGAGACCCCAAGGCTACTCCCTCACCGACAGGAGATCGCATCTCCAGGCAGAACACGGAGGATGTTTGTCCAGACCAATGTCATTGGACTCCGGTGAATCGTGAGGCAGGGAGCTAAGGATGAGACCCTCCGGCATTGATGTGGTTGGCAGCGTTCCGTGGGGCACCCACTTCTGCCAGTTCTACGATACGGGTGATGACCTGGTTGAGACCCTCGTACCTTACTTCCGCGAGGGACTGATGGGCAATGAATACTGTCTGTGGATTGCGTGCGCTCCTCTCCAGGTAGAGCAGGCCAGGGCCGCCCTGCAGAGCGCGGTTCCTGACCTCGAGCGCCGCATTGCGCGAGGGCAACTGGAGATTCTGGATTGCCGCGAGTGGTATACCCCGGGCGGCCGTTTCGATATCGATACGGTCCTCCGCGGCTGGTGGGATAGGATCGTGGCGGCGCTGGACCGAGGGTTCCAGGGCCTGCGAGTCTCTGGCAATACGTTCTGGCTGGAGAGCGCCGATTGGGCTGATTGTGTCCATTACGAGGAGGCGCTCAATGAGGTCATCGGTGCTCATCCTGTCTTGGGGATGTGCTCCTACAGCCTGAGCAAATGCGGCGCGGCCGAGATCTTTGATGTGGTCGCCAATCACGAGTTCACGTTGATCAAGCGCTCTGGCCGGTGGCAGCGGATCGAGAGTGCCCATTATCAGAAGATGGAGCAGGCGCTGCGCGAAAGCGAGGCACGGGTTGCCGCGGCCCAGGAGGAGCTGCGTGCCGCCAACGACCAGCTACACCAGGCGCGTCAGGCGTTGCGCAGGAGCGAGGAACGCCTGCTGGCGGCTGACCGGCGCAAGGATGAGTTCCTGGCGATGCTGGCGCATGAACTGCGCAATCCGCTCGCTGCCATCTGCAGCGCGGTGCAGCTCATGCAGGCGCGCCGGCCATCCGATCCGGTGCTTCAGCGGGCTCAGAATGTCATGGCGCGCCAGGCACAGCACACGGCGCGAATACTGGACGACCTCCTCGATATCTCGCACATCACGGAAGGCAAGATCGTCCTAAAGAAGGAAACCCTGACGCTTGCCCCGGTGCTTGAGAGTGCTCTGGAGAGCGCTCGCCCGATACTGGAGGACCGCGGGCACCAGGTGTTCGTTGCGATCCCTAGGGAGACGCTCGTCCTCGATGCCGATCCCGTCCGCCTGGCCCAAGCGGTGTCAAACCTTCTGAACAACGCGGCGAAGTATACGCCCCCTGGCGGCGAGATACACTTCTCGGCGCAGCGGTATGGGAGTGAAGTCGCCATCCGCGTCCGTGATAACGGCGTCGGTATCGCTCCGAAGGTGCTCCCTTCCATCTTTGATCTCTTCGTGCAAGGGGAGCAGACGCCGGACCGGCGACACGGAGGCCTGGGCATCGGGCTCACGATGGTCCAGCGGCTCGTGGCGATGCACGGCGGGCGAGTCGAGGCCCGTAGCGAGGGGCTTGGCCGAGGGAGCGAATTCGTCGTGTGGTTGCCCCTGGCCGAGGTAGAGACGGAGCACCACGCCCGGCGTTCTGAGCCACGACCGCCGCTCACGCCGCGGCGCATCTTGATCGCCGATGACAACGCGGATGCTGCTGAGATGCTCGCCGCCCTCCTGGAAGAGGAGGGACATTGGGTATTCACTGCCGAAGACGGGCCAAGCGCCATCGGCCGCGCGCTCAGCGAGAAGCCTGATGTGATCCTGCTGGATATCGGCATGCCCGGAATGGATGGCTACACCGTTGCCCATCGCCTGCGCCTGGAGCCGGCGCTCGAGGGTACGATGCTGGTGGCCGTCACGGGCTATGGGCAAGATGAGGATCGAGAGCGGGCGTTCGCGGCCGGCTTCGAGCACCACCTGGTGAAACCGGTGGACCTGGATGCCCTCCGGCGCGTTATCGCCGCGAGCCCGACCCCTGCCTGGAGTGCCCTATCGGACCCCGCCTGGAAGGATCTCCCGGTGTGTGGCGAGCCGAATCTGCCGTGGTGTTGATAGCCGCTCCCACGCTGTGACGACCGAACTGGGTCACCCCCGGGCGATGCCCGGCACCGGAACTCTCCGCGCGTGAGGCGGGAGAGAGCCGGTTGAGGCCGAGCGACTGGCGCTCGCACTCTGGCGCGCCCCGCAGGAAGCCCGTGCCTGTTTCGCCAGGATGCAGGCGCTCCTGAGCCATGGCCTCAGAGCCTGGCGGCGCTCAGACGGGGTGATCTAGTGCTCGAACGGCAAGCGTGTGTTGCGGTTGGCGCTCTCATCGGGCGCCGGCGCAATCTCGCACCCGGATGTGCCCTCCTCCGTTCCCTCGGTAGCAGCCGGCACTTCCGACTCGGCGGTGGCAAGGGGCGCCGCCCCGGGCGCCAGGCCGCCCCCTCAACCAGGGGTTTGCCGCACGGCGCTGGAATGGTCCGTTCGTCTCGGCGCGTGCTGGGCGAGTGTTTCGCGGACAACGCTGCCCGCGAGCCATCCAGCGAACAGGAGCAGCGCCACGATCAGCGCCAGCAACGCCCGCCGCCAGGCGAACAGACGCCGTCTGCTGCTCTCATCGGGTGTCTCCACTTCGGTCGCCCCTCCCGGCGCGGCATAGGCGGATCCTCTGGCCGCGCCCACATAGTGAGGGACGCGCAAGTTGGGCACCCGGGTTCCTTTGGAGCCAGCTCCATTGCGCCGGACGCGGCACCCCTCGGCATTTAGGTGCGTGCCTACGCCGCGCGCCGCAGCTCCAGGGCTCGAGGAAAGAGCACATTGTTCTCGAGGTGGATGTGACGGTGGAGATCCGCCTCAAGCTCCTGGAGCCCCCGATAGAGGGCTTCGTAGGTGGCACACACCCCCTCGGGCACCTGGTAGTCGTCGGTGATCTGACGCATCGCCTTGAGGAGGTCACCGGCTCCATCGTGCTCGCTCTCCAGCTCCTCGATTCCCTGGGCGATCGATCCGTTCGTCCTGCCGGCCAGCAAAGCGGCGATGGCGGGGAAGATCACCTCTTCCTCCTTGCGCAGGTGCGCCTCGAGCTCTTCCTTAAGCAGAAGGAACTTCTCCTGCAGCGGCATGAGCAGATCGCCGTATTTCTCTCCATGGACCTGGTTGACCAGGGCGAGCATCTCCTGCAGGCGTGGCAGCTCGGCGCGGGTGTA
>Ga0116166_1003266_pt1 | contig 12725 bp, 12 predicted proteins | sample AD_JPNMR2_MetaG_FD_89884 | JGI IMG/M metagenome (GOLD analysis project Ga0116166, IMG submission 89884) | Active sludge microbial communities of municipal wastewater-treating anaerobic digesters from Japan - AD_JPNMR2_MetaG | ecosystem: Engineered > Bioreactor > Anaerobic > Digestate | place...
CCTGCCGCGCGCCGCGGCGCGCCCAAGCTCGAACCGGGGCAGGACTGGGCGGGCGTGCCGCGGCTGGCCGGGCGGCTGGCGGCGCTGGGCGACCTGCCGTCCGACGCGCGGCGCCCGGCGCGCTACGAGGGTGAACTGGTCGATGCGCTGCAGCGCTTCCAGCAGCGCCACGGTCTGGCCAGCGACGGCGTGATCGGTGCGGCCACGCTGGCGCAGTTGCAGGTGGCGCCCGCGGCCCGCGCCCGGCAGATCGAGCTGATGCTCGAGCGGCTGCGCTGGACGCCGCTGCTGCAGGCCCAGCGCATGGTGGCCGTCAACATCCCCGAGTTCGTGCTGCGCGCCTACGAGGTGCAGCCAGGGCGCATCCAGGTGCAGCGCGAGATGCGCGTCATCGTCGGCAACGCCTACCGCTCGCGCACGCCGCTGCTCGAGAAGGACATGCGCAGCATCGAGTTCAGCCCCTACTGGAACGTGCCGCCGTCGATCGCGCGCAGCGAGACCGTGCCGCGGCTGCGGCGCGACCCGGGCTACCTGGCGCGCGAGGGTTTCGAGTTCGTCGCCGCCGACGGCCAGGTGCATACCACGCCGAGTCCGCAGGCGCTGGACGCGGTGCTGGCCGGCCAGTGGCGCATCCGCCAGCGCCCCGGCGAGCGCAACGCGCTGGGCGACATCAAGTTCGTGCTGCCCAACAGCGAGAACATCTACCTGCACCATACGCCGTCGACCCAGCTGTTCGAGCGCACGCGGCGCGACTTCAGCCATGGCTGCATCCGCGTGGAACATCCGGTGGCGTTGGCCGCCTTCGTGCTGCAGGGCATGCCCGGTTGGGACGAGGCGCGCATTCGCGCCGCCATGTCGGCCGGACGCCCGGGCACGCTGCGTCTGGCGCAGCCGGTGCCGGTGCTGATCACCTACGGCACCGCGCTGGTCAAGGGCGGGCGCATCCATTTTTTCGAAGACATCTACGGCCTGGACCGTGTGCTCGACGACGCGCTGCGCCGGCGGCCGCCGCGGCCGCCGATCATCGCCCGCCAGCCCAACTGAGGTACACCGATGAAGAAGAACCTGTCGAGCCGCCGCCGCCTGCTGAGCCAGGGCGCACGACTGGCCGCTGCGGCGGCCTTGCCGATGCTGACGCGCCCGGCGCGAGCGTCGGCGCCAGGCGCGCGTGCGCTGGCAATGTCGCACACGCACACGCACGAGCGCATCGAGCTGGTGTACGCCGACGCGCACGACTACCTGCCGCAGTCGCTGCAGCGGCTGAACCATTTCCTGCGCGACCACTACAGCGGCGAGGTGGGCCGGATCGACCCGCCGCTGTTCGACATCCTGCATGGCCTGCGCCGCGTGCTGGGCGCGAGCGGCGGCTACGAGATCATCAGCGGCTACCGCTGCGCCGCCACCAACGAGCGGCTGCGCAGCACGCGCGGCGGCGGTGTGGCCAAGCGCAGCCTGCACATGGACGGGCGTGCGCTGGACGTGCGCCTGAGCGGCGTGCCGCTGGCCGAACTGCGTGATGCGGCCATCGAGCTTGGCGCCGGCGGCGTGGGCTACTACCCGAACGAGCAGTTCGTGCACCTGGACACCGGGCGCGTGCGCCGCTGGTAGCCGGCAGGGTCGGTGCCGCCACGGCCGGGGCGCCGGCAACGGCCGCACGCATGGGCGGCTGGGCTTCGTTCAGCCGCGGTGGGCGGCCGTGACCAGCCAGGTCGAGCCGCTCAGCTGCACCGCGCCGTCGGCCGCGGCATGGCCGGCGAGCAAGCGCTCGATCGCGTCGCGGATGCGCGGCTCGTGTTCGGCGCCGGCTTCGCGCGCCAGCCTGGAGACCGGGCCCATGCGCAAGCACTGCAGCGCGGCTTCGGCGGCGCTGGGGCCGAGCACGACCGGGGCGTCCAGCCGCTGCAGGCCGATCGCGCCGAACCCGGCCTGTTGCAGCAGGCCTTGCAGGCGCTCGCCGTCGGCAAAGGCGAAAGGGCCCGGCTGCAGCGGATCGGCCGGCGGCGGGTCGATGCCCAGCGCCTTGCGCGCGGCCACCAGCGGCGCCATCGCCCAGGGGTTGTCGCGCGGCGCGCGCCAGCAGACGAAGGCGCAGCGCCCGCCGGGCTTCAGGCGGCTGCGAAGGTGCTGCAGTGCCGCCACCGGCTCGGCGAAGAACATCAAGCCGAAGCGCGAGTGCAGCAGGTCCTGCGCGCCGGGCAATGCGGCGCTGGACGCGTCGGCTTCGGCGAAGCCGAAGTCCAGCGCAGGGTGCGAGGCGGCCAGGGTGTTGGCGACCTCCAGCATCGGCCTGGAGATGTCCACCCCCAGCACGCGCCCGCCCGGTGCCACCGCCTGTGCCAGCGCCAGGGTGCTGCCGCCGCAGCCGCAGCCGATGTCCAGCACCTGCTCGCCCGGCGCGGCGGCGGCGGCTCGCAGCGCCGCCTGGGCGAAGGGCTCGATCATCGAGTCGATGCGCTGCTGGTAGTCGGCCCAGCGCCGCCCCTGTTCGCCGTTCCAGTCGGCGATCTGCTCGTCGTTGTTCATGTCCTTGCTGTTCATGCCGGCCTGCGGGTTGCTGCAGCGCCGGCGCGGTTGGCCGGCGGCAGACGAGTGGGGTGTCGCGCGGTTTTCATCGTGCGGCCCGGTCCTTGGCGTTTTGCGCCTCGATGCGCTCGCGCGCGACGCGCCAGTCGTCGTCGCTCCAGCGGCGCAGCTCGTAGAAGTTGCCGCCGTTGGCCAGCGCGCCGGCGCCGTCCATCATGATGCTCTGGCCGCTGAGCCAGTCGCATTGGCCCGGCGCCATCAGGAAGGCGGCCAGGTTCTGCAGCTCGCTCATCAGCCCGGGGCGCGCCATCGGGTTGTGTTCGATGCTGCGCTGCCCTGGCTGCTCGCCCGGGTTCAGCCGCTTGCTCATGCCTTCGGTGGGGATCTCGCCCGGCCCCACGGTGTTGAGCCGGATGCCGTACTTGGCCCATTCCACCGCCAGCGACTTGCTCATGATGTCGACGCCGGCCTTGCTCATCGCCGACGGCACCACGTAGGGGCTGCCGTTGTCGACCCAGGTGGTGACGATGCTCAGCACGTTGCGACAAGGCATGCCGGGCTCCCAGCCACCGGCCTTGGCCTGCGCCACCCAGCGCTTGCCGATGGCCTGCGTGACGTAGAAGCTGCCGTGGAAGACGATGCCGGCGACGGCGTCGAAACCGCGCGGGCTCAAGGCCTCGGTGGGTGAGATGAAGTTGCCGGCGGCGTTGTTCACCAGCCCGGTCAGGCCGCCGCCTTGATCGTTCGCGAACAGCGCTTCGACCATTTCTTCCACCGCCTGCGCGACGCGGATGTCGACGCCGAAGGTGTCGATGCGCGCGCTGGGAAACTTCGCGCGCCAGGCCGCGGCGGTGGCGTCGCACACGGCCTTGCGCCGGCCGCAGATGGCGACGTCGGCGCCGAGCTCGAGGAATTTTTCGGCCATCGCCTGGCCCAGGCCGGTGCCGCCGCCGGTCACCAGGATGCGCTGGCCTGTCATCAAGTCAGGTTGATACATGGTCTTCGTTGGCCTCAGGTAGCGAGTGTGGAATCAATGCGCGCCACGCCAGTTGCCGTGAAAGCCGGCGGGCACGCGGTGCGACAGGTGCGCCAGCGCCAGCGGGCCGCGCTGCAGGTGGCGCGCATCGAACACCGCCAGGTCGCTGCAGCAGGTGGCGCCGCGGTAGACGACGCTGAGCAAGAAGCCGTCGCCTTCGCCGGCATCGGCCGCGCGCGGCACGAACACCGGCTCGCCGCAGTAGTCGCCGGCCTCGGGCATCCAGCGCGCCACCTGGCCGCTGTGGTGGTCGATGTGCGCCAGGCCGTCGCGCAGCTGCGGGCCGCGCCCGGCGTGCGTCACGCCGCCGACCGTGAAGTAGCCGTGGCGGTAAGGCAGGCCGGTGAAGCGCTCGTCCAGCCGCGGGAATTCGCCGGCCTGGTCGTCCAGCGCTTGTTCGCTGAAGCCGCCGCTGTCGCCGTTCGGGTCGAAAGTCCAGCGCACCAGCGTGGCCGAGGGCGGCGCGCCGCTGGCGGGGCTGCCGTCGGGCGCCGGGAACAGCGGCGCCACCGGGTACTTCATCATGTCGCACACCACCTTGCCGTCGGCTGTGTCGAAGGCGTTCATCGGGTGGAACACGTAGCAGGGGTCGGCGCTGAACCAGCGCACCTGGCCGACCGGGCCGCTGCGCGGCACCAGCGCCACGTGCGTGCCCTTGTCGGGCTCCCAAGCATAGGGCGGCAGGCCTTTCATGGCACGGTCCACCGAACCGGTGAGGGGGAAGATCGGCAGCACGATCCAGTCGCGTGTGACGACGAAGTCGTGCACCATGCTCGGGTAGGGCGCACGCAGCCACTGCGACCGCCGCAGTACGCCGTCGCGGTCGACCACGTGCAGCGCCACGTCGGGCGTGAGCCGCCCCTTCGCGCCATAACCGAAGAAGACCATCTCGCCGCTTTGGGCGTCCAGCTTCGGGTGGGCGGTCATCGGGCCGACCAGCTTGCCGCCGAAGTCGTGGCTGCCCTTGGGTGCCAGCGTCACCGGGTCGACCTCGAAGGGCGCATGCGCTTCCTCCAGCGCCAGCAGCCGCTCTGCATGCCACACCACGTTGGTGTTGGCCAGGGTGGAGCCGAGCGCGACGATGCGCGGGTCGGAAAAGCGCGGGTTGCCGAAGGCACCCGACAGGCCTTCACCCTCGGCGTGTTCCAGTTCCCACTTGGGCGTGCGCACCCAGCGGTTGCGGTAGGCGACGCGGCCGTCGGCCACCTGGAATGCATGCAGCATGCCGTCGCCGGCAAACCAGTGATAGGGCCCGCGCGGCGCGAACTGCGGGTTCGGGCCGTTGCGGTACAGCCAGCCGTTGAGTTCGCGCGGCCACTCGCCGCTGATCGGCAGGTTCGGCGCCTCGCATTCCATGTGCAGCGGCGCGTAGTAGCCGCGCAGGAAGGGGTCGTCGCTGGGGAAGGGTTTGGCCATCGCGCGTTTGCCGTGAGGGGTGATCCGGGCAGCGATGTTAGGACGGCGGCGCCTGCCTGTGGCGGGGGCTCGTGCGGCGGCCGCCTCCGCGCCCGAGCCGGCCGCTTCCGCGGCCGGTGCCGTGCCGGCCGCACCCGCCGCGGCAACGGCCGGCGCGACGGAATCGCGCAAGCTCGCCTGGTACGGACGCAAATTCACCGTGCGCAAGACCGCCAGCGGCGAGGCTTACAACCCGAACGCGCTGACCATGGCGCACAAGACGCTGCCCTTCGGCACGCTGGTGAAGGTCGCCAACCCGAAGAACGGCAAGAGCGTGACGCTGCGCGTCAACGACCGCGGGCCCACGCAGGGGGATCGTGTCGGTGACGTATCGCAGGCCGCCGCGCGCAAGCTGGGCATGACGAAGTCGGGCGTGCTCGATGCCGAGCTGACCGTGGTCGGGAAGGCTGCGCCAAAGAAGCGCTGCCCCGGCCCTGCGAAGCCTGCGCCGGCTGCGGATTCCAAGCGCAGGCTGCCTGGCCGGGAACGGCTTGGCCGGTGCCGTACGCGGCAGGCGCTAGATGACGCCGTGGGGGTCGATCAGCGGCACGGGGGGCGCCGTCGACACGCCGCTCGCTGTTCACTACACACTACGGCGCGCGGCGCTGATGCCGCAGCCGTGCGGGCTGCCGCTTCGGCGCACGTGTGCAGCGGCGCGGGGTTGGTGTCGTGCGCCCTGCAGGTCGATGCGGATTTCTCCCCGTAAAGTGAATGCGAAGTAGTCTTGATAACTACGCAGCGGGCCGGCGTCACGATTCACCGGCGACCTGCACAATGGCCTTGTCACGAGCCACAACCGGAGCGCAAACATGAAGGGCGATGCCAAGGTGCTGGAGTACCTGAACAGCCAGCTGAAGAACGAGCTCACCGCGATCAACCAGTACTTCCTGCACTACCGCATGCTGAAGAACTGGGGTTACGCACGTATGGCCAAGCACGAGTACGACGAATCGCTCGAGGAGATGAAGCATGCGGACAAGCTGATGGACCGCATCCTGATGCTCGAAGGGCTGCCGAACCTGCAGGACCTGGGCAAGTTGCTGATCGGCGAATCGCCGGTGGAGATCCTGCAGTGCGACCTGAAGGCCGAACAGGGCGCGCAGGCGCTGCTGAAGGAAGCCATCGCGCATTGCGAAGCGGTGCGCGACTATGTGTCGCGCGAGGTGCTCGAACACATCCTCGAGGACACCGAAGAGCACATCGACCACCTCGAGACGCAGATCGGCCTGGTGGCGCAGGTCGGAGAGCAGAACTGGCTGCAGTCGCAGATGGGCGAGGCCAGCTGAGCGCCCGAAGACCGGGGTGGCGCCATGCCCCGCGGGGGCGAAGAAACATAGCGCGACGCTTCGGTGACGGCGCTTCGCCCCTACCGGCGTCTCAACCAATTTATTGAGAAGCGTTCCTATTCAATGTAGACTGCGCGGCAAGCATCGCTTGTCGCGCACCATGATCGTCTGCCTGTGCCATCGCATCTCGGATCGAGACATCCGGCAGGCGGTGTCGTGCGGCACGCGCTGCTTCGAGGTGCTGCAGGACGACACGCGCGTGGCCTCGTCGTGCGGCTGTTGCCACGATTGCGCACGCGAAATCTTCGACCAGGCTTGTGCAGCGGCGTGTTGCCGTACGGCGGATACGCCTGCGCCCGCGATGTTGCCGCGCGCGGCCTGAGCCGGCTGCGCGATCGGCGGCCGGCGCGGCCCCCCTACCGGTGTTTGCGCGGCCGCGCGGTCCAGCGCACCGGTTGCGCCTCCTGCGATGAACTCGACGGCGTGCAGCCATCGCAGCCGCCGCAGGCGCTGGTCGCACGCGAGCGCCGTTGCAGCCATGCGCTGACCGCCCTCGGCCAACGCCGGCGCAGCAGGCGCTGCGCCGCCGAGCGCCGCACCGACCCCGGCAGCAGCAGCGCCCACACCACGTACAGCGCGCTGCAGGCGACGATCCATACCGTGAGCAGCGTCTGCAGCATCAGCCGCCCCCGAGCCAGGCCGTGACGCGGTAGGTGACGAAGGCCGCCGCGTAGGCCAGCACGAACAGGTACGCCGCCATCAGCAGCGGCCAGCGCCACGAGTTGGTCTCGCGCCGCGTGATGGCCAGCGTCGACAGGCACTGCGGTGCGAACACGTACCACGCCAGCAAGGCATAGGCGGTGGCCAGCGGCCAGCCGTGCGCGATGATCGGCAGCAGGCCTTGCGCCACGCCTTCGTCGCCGCCGGACAGCGAGTACACGGTGCCCAGCGCCGCCACCGCCACCTCGCGTGCGGCCAGCCCGGGCACCAGCGCGACCGAAATCTGCCAGTTGAAGCCGATCGGCGCGAATACATGCTGCATCGCCTGCCCGATCTGGCCGGCGATGCTGTACTGGATGGCCGGCCCGGCGGCGCCGTGCGGCGGCGCCGGCCAACTGCTGAGGAACCACAGCAGCACCATCAGCGTGAAGATGATGCCGCCGACGCGGCGCAGGAAGATGCGTGCGCGCTCCCACAACCCGAACACCAGGTTGCGCAGGCTGGGCAAGCGGTACGGCGGCAGCTCGAGCATCAGCGGCTGGTAGCCGCTTTTCAGCCAGATGCGCTTGAAGGCGAAGGCCACCGCCATCGCCGACACCACGCCGGCCACGTACAGGCCGAAGAGTGTGAGCCCGCGCAGGTCGAAGGGGCCGACGCTGCGCTCGGGCACGAAGGCGCCGATCAGCAGCGCGTACACCGGCAGCCGTGCCGAGCAGGTCATCAGCGGTGCCACCATGATCGTGGCCAGCCGGTCGCGCCAGTTGGCGATGGTGCGCGTGGCCATGATGCCCGGCACCGCGCACGCAAAGCTGGACAGCAGCGGGATGAACGCGCGCCCCGACAGGCCGACGCGGCCCATCAGGTTGTCGAGCAGGAAGGCCGCGCGCGGCAGGTAGCCCGAATCCTCGAGCAGCAGGATGAAGAAGAACAGGATCAGGATCTGCGGCAGGAAGACCAGCACACCGCCGGCGCCGGCGATCACGCCATCGACCAGCAGGCTGCGCAGCGGGCCGTCGGCCATGTGCGCGAGCGTCCATTCGCCCAACGTGCCCATCGCCGACTTGATCGCGTCCATCGGCGCTTCGGCCCACGAGAACACGGCCTGGAACATCAGGAACAGCAGCGCGGCCAGCAGCGCCAACCCCCACACCGGGTGCATGACCACGGCGTCGATGCGCGTGCCGAAGCGCTTGGACTGCAGCGCCGCCGGCGCGGCTGCTTGCAGGATGCGCAGCACCTGCTGCTGCAGATGCTGTGGGTCGCGAGGTTGCCCGGCCGCGGCTGCCGGCGACGCGGCAGGCTCGGCCGTGCCGCGGGCGGCCGCGTGCACCTGGATCTGCCGCAGCAGTTGGGCGTGGCCGTTGTGCCGCACGGCCACCGTTTCCACCACCGGGCAGCCCAGTTCCTGCGCCAGCCGCAAAGGGTCGATGCCCAAGCCCTGGGCACGGGCCACGTCCGACATGTTCAGCGCCACCAGCATCGGGCGGCCCAGCCGCCGCAACTCGAGCACCAGACGCAGGTTCATGCGCAGGTTGGTCGCGTCGACCACGGCGACGATCAGGTCGGGCGGCAGTTCGCCTTCGCGCCGGCCCTCGACCACCTCGAGCATCACCTGCTCGTCGGGCGTGGCCGGCTCCAGGCTGTAGGCGCCGGGCAGATCGAATACCGTCACCGTACGGCCATCGGCAAGGCGCAGCGAGCCGGCCTTGCGCTCGACCGTAACGCCGGCATAGTTGGCCACCTTCTGGCGCGCGCCCGTCAGCAGGTTGAACAGTGCGGTCTTGCCGCAGTTCGGGTTGCCGACCAGCGCGATGCGCCAATCGTGCGCCTGGGGTTCACTTGCGGAGCGCATCGACGCCCTGTTTTCTATCGGCTGTGCTCGACTTCGACGCACCGCGCCTCGACACGGCGCAGCGCGAACAGCGTGTCACCCACGCGCACGGCGATCGGATCGCGCCCGCCCGGGCCGCGGCGCAACACCTGCACCGTTTCACCGGCGATGAAGCCCAGTTCGCTCAGGCGCCGCAGCTGGCTGGCGTCCAGGTCGGGCGACACAGCGCACACGCCGCTCACCGTCGCGCGAGCGCCGTCGGTCAACTGATCGAGCGACACGATTTCCATTAAATGAGAGTGTATCTCATTTGCAACGAATCGCGAATCCTGCTGCACAGCGAGGGTGCCGGCGCGCATGCCGATCTCGAAGTCCCACCAACTCGTCGATCAAACTCGTCGATCAAACGATCCGCGGCACGGCCGATGTGGCGCACCGCCCCCTCCACAAGAGGGGGGCCGCCTGCCGTATCGGCCCCCACCATGCTGCACTGGCGGCCAACGGTGCTGCCCGTTCGACGCGTACGACTTCGACTGCGTGTTCCCCTCACCCGCCCCACCGCCCCCGCCCCCGCCCCCGGCCGCGAGCGCCGTGGCGCGCATGGCAAACTCGCGGCCTGGCCGAAGGCGGCGCGCGACGCATGGGTGCGGGTGCGATGCGAACCATGAACGGGCCGCGAAGGCTGGTTGCACGATGAAGACGAAGACGCTGCGCCGGTGGACGGCATCGATCCTGGCGCTGCCCGGTGGTGCGCACGCCTCCTTCCTGCCGCCCGCGCTGATGGACCGCATGTCCTGGGGCGTGGCCTGGTTCGTTATCGTCGTCATGCCGATCGCCGCCATCGTGCTGTTCTGGATGGTGCACGTGCTGCCGGAGAAGATCGCCGAGAAGCGCCACCACCCGCAAAAGGACGCGATCCAGGTGCTGTGCTTGCTGTCGCTGGTGTTCGGCGGACTGCTGTGGCCCTTCGCCTGGCTGTGGGCCTACACCAAGCCGGTGATGCACCGCATGGCCTTCGGCACCGAAAAACACGACGAATACTTCATCCACATGGCCGAGCGCGCCGAAGCCGGCGAAGTCGACGAGATCGAGCGCCGGCACCTGCTGGAGGAACTGGAGGCGATCGCCGAGCGCGGCCCGCTGTCGCGCGGGCAGAAAGAAGCCCGCGCGCGCATCGCCGCCGCGCCGGCCGCGCCGCCGGCCCCCGCCGCGGCGGGAGGGGCCGCCTGATGGAAGCCCTGCTGCTGGCGATCTACGCCTTCTTCGTCTGGCTGATCTTCATCAAGCTGAAGTGGCTGCCGTGGACCATCACCTCGCAGGTCATCGTCGTCATCATCCCGATCGTCGGCCTGACCGCGATGATCCTGACGCTCAACGTCGCCGCACCCTCGTCCAGCGACGTGCGCGTGTTCAAGTACGTCGTGCAGATCCTGCCGCAGGTGCGCGGGCGCGTGGTCGAAGTCCCGGTCGAGCCCAACCGGCTGGTGAAGAAGGGGCAGTTGCTGTTCCGCATCGACCCCACGCCCTACCAGAACGACCTGAACCTGGCCAAAGCCAAACTCGGCGCCGCCGAAGCGCAGTTCGCCGCCGCCGGCGCCAACCTGGTCGACGCCTCGGCCGGCGCGCGCCAGTTGCGCGAGCAATTGAACTCGGCCAGCGCGCAGGTGCGCGCCTTGCAGCCGCGCGTCGAACTGGCACGCCTGCGCGTGACGCAAAACCGCGAACTCGTCGCCAGCGGCGCCGGTGAGCGCTTCGCGCTCGAGCAGGCCGAAGCCAACCTGGTCGAACTGCAGGCGCAGCTGGCCAAGTCCAGGGCCGACGAGGCGCAGGTGGCGCAAAAGCTGTCCGGCCGCGTCAACGGCGAGCAAGCCAGCGTGGCCGCCGCGCGCGCCCAGCTCGCCACCACCCAGGCGCAGGTCGACTCGGCGCGCGCCGACGCCGCCAACGCGCAGTGGAACCTCGACCAGACCGCGGTCTACGCCCCGGCCGACGGCTACGCGATCAACGTGCAACTGCGCCCCGGCTCGTACGTCGTGTCGGTGCCGCTGGCCCCGGCGATGAGCTTCGTCGAGCAGCAGCCGCAGATCGTCGCGCTGTACGCGCAAAACGAACTCGTCTGGGTGGAGCCCGGCAACCGCGCCGAGTTCGCGCTGAACACCCACCCGGGGCGGGTGATCACGGCCAAGGTCGACTCCATCGTCTGGGCGCAGGGGCAGGGGCAGCTCGCGCAGTCGGGCCAGCTGCCGCAAACGGGGGCCTTCCCGCAGGTGCCGGGGCGCTTCCCGGTCAAGCTGCTGATCGACGAGAAGGACCAGGACGTCTTCCTCGCCGCCGGCGCCAGCGGGCACGGCGCGATCTACACCGAGCACGTGGCCGCGCTGCACCTGGTGCGCATGGTGATCGTGCGCATCGGCTCGATCACCGACTACCTGGTGCTCAAACTGCACTGACCATGCGCCGCGCCGCCTTGTCACTGCTGGGCGCGCTGGCCGCCGGCTGCGCGCTGCAAAGCCCGCCGCCGCCGGACGAGCTGCAGCGCCAGGCGATGGCGCACACCCAAGTGCCGGCGCACTGGAAGGCCGGCGCCGCCGTCGAGCAACCGCTCGCCGGCGGCTGGCTGAACAGCTTCGACGACGCCGCGCTGCAAGCGCTGGTGGCCGAGGCGCTGGCCTACAACGCCGAGCTGCACGCGGCCGCGGCGCGCGTCGAGCAGGCCGGCGCGCTGCTGAAGGTGGCGGGTGCGCCGCTGCAGCCGCAGCTCGGCATCGCCGGGCTGTGGAGCGGTGCGGCCAGCAGTGGCGGCGACGGGCTGAACGGCATCTTCCTGAACCTGTCGCTCGAACTCGACGTGTGGGGCCGGCTGCGCCACGGCCAGGCCGCTGCCGCCACGCAGGCCGAAGCGGTGCAGGCCGACTACGCCTACGCGCGCCAGTCGCTGGCGGCGATGGTCGCCAAGAGCTGGTTCCTGGCGATCGAAGCGACGCTGCAGCGTGCCATCGTGCTCGACATGGCCAAGGCCGCCGACGAACTGTTGCGCCTGGCCAGTGAACGCCAGCGCATCGGCCCCGGCAACGAGCAGGCGGTGGCCGAGGCGCGCGCCAACCTCGCCGGCTACCGCGACGCGCTGCGCCAGGCGGAGCTGGCGCGCGACAACGCGCTGCGCGCGCTCGAGCTGCTGCTGGGCCGCTACCCGGCGGGCGAGGTGGCGCTGGCCGCGCAACTGAGCCCGCTGCCGCCGCCGCTGCCCACCGGGCTGCCGTCGCAGCTGCTGGAACGCCGGCCCGACGTGGTCGCCGCCGAGCGCCGCGTGGCCATCGCCTTCCACCGCGTCGGCGAGGCCAAGGCCGCGCTGCTGCCGCGCATCAGCCTGACGGCCGGCGGCAGCAGCATCTCCAGCGACCTGTTCGTGCTGCAAAGCCGCGACAACCCGGCCTGGGGCCTCGGTGCCAACCTGTTCGCGCCGCTGTACCAGGGCGGTGCGCTGCGCGCGCAACTCGAGGTGCGCGATGCCGAGCAGAAGGCAGCGATGGCGGCCTACGCCAGCGCCGGGCAGCGCGCCTTTGCCGAAACCGAGAACGCGCTGGGCGCCGAGATCGCGCTGCGCGAGCGCGCGGCCATCGTCGAGGCGATGGTGCGCGACAACGAGCGTGCGCTCGAACTGGCGCTGGTGCAGTGGCGCGTCGGCACCGTCGACCAGCGCAGCGTCGAGCAGCGCCAGCTCGCGCTGTACGGCGCGCGCACCACGCGGCTGCGCGTGCAAAGCGAGCAGCTGGCGCAGCGCGTGAACCTGCACCTGGCGCTCGGCGGTGCGTTCGACGAAGCGCCGGCGCCGGCCGCACGCGCGGCCTCGGCAGCGAACCCCTGAACCCCGACG
>Ga0116166_1003275_pt1 | contig 12699 bp, 13 predicted proteins | sample AD_JPNMR2_MetaG_FD_89884 | JGI IMG/M metagenome (GOLD analysis project Ga0116166, IMG submission 89884) | Active sludge microbial communities of municipal wastewater-treating anaerobic digesters from Japan - AD_JPNMR2_MetaG | ecosystem: Engineered > Bioreactor > Anaerobic > Digestate | place...
CTCTTCTTGTAGATGTCTTGGTATCCTGCCTCGTTTGCCGCCTTTGCAACAGCCACCTCATCGGTATACTTGCGGACCGAGCGACCTTCCACCAGTTTGAAACCGCGCCACGTTTTGCCCGATAGCGCCGCATTAAGTGCGTACTCGGAAATCTCCTCGGCCCACTTCTTAATGTCCGGCAATTTGGCTAAAACGCCCTCGATCTCGGCGTCTGTCAAAAGCGGAGGCAGCTTGAACTCGCTCTGCGCGAGACGAAGTTTCTCTTCTGCCCTTGCACGGCACTTTACCGATGCTTTGCAGAACTGACACCACTCGCCGGGACAGTAACTTCCCTCGCCTCTGAATGCCTTTTCCGCTTTGGGTCGCAGATCCTTGTCCGCCCACTTCTTGAGCCTGGGAATGGTAATCTCCCAAGTGCTGACGTTCTCGCGTCTCGGCTGGAAGATGGTCATCTTCACTCGCTTGATCTCGTACTTTTCGCCGAACTCTTTCAGAGCGCCCAAGGCATACAGTTTCATTTGCGGATTGTTCTCCGCTTCCACGAGGACACCTTGCCCATACTTGAAGTCGATGATATGTAACCGACCTTTCGATACGATCAGGCAGTCCCCGGTTCCGAAACCATCCGGGACATACTCCGAGAAGTCCAGCCTCTGTTCGATAAGAACGAGAGTGTCTTTGTCGCGCCGTCTCTCCTTCTTCACTTGCTCGAAAACGAAATCTGCGTAATCATCCGTATAGGCTTCCATCTCGTCATTGTCAAAGACGGAAGTAGGCCTATCACTGCGTAATTTCAACTTTCGCTTGAGCTTGTGTTCGCAGAGAGCGTGCGCCGCCGTTCCTTCAGCTGCCGCAGTTGACCCCCTATCCTCAAACTCCAATTCGAGTCTTGCGGATGGGTTACAGTTCAGCCATCGGTGCGAAGCGGATGCCGATAAAATTGCGTGTTTTTCAGCCGGCATTCACTTCACCTCCTTCGGCCGCTCCTTCGAGAATGGTTATCCCTTGGACGGAATCGCCGGGGACGATGATGGTGACCTTTCGTGTGGTACCGAAGAGTTTCTTCATCAGGCGCTCCTTCATCGAGACCGTTTTGCAAGTGACGATGCCCTTCTCATCGGGTTTGCTTGAAACACTGATCTGAATTTTGTGTTCCATTTGCCTTTTCCTCCTTTGAAGAGCGGTTCGTTTTTTTTGTTGCCCTTCACTGTATGGAGAAAAAGGGGTCTGTTTTTTAGGTGTCTTGGAAAAAATTTTTTATCTTTTTTTTCACGAACTCGATGGACTCCCAAACCGAGATGTATGAAGTGCCTTCTTCCCTGGCAATTTCGGTAATACTCATACCATCCATCAGCTTTTCCACCCGCTGACGTTGCTTGGGAGTGAGCGTGGATAGAAATCTCTGTACTTCCTTCTCTTCCTCTTCTTGCATTACCATTCGTTCCGGGGAGTAGGTATCATCCGCAAATACCTCCCCCTCGTACTCCAAGGAGTCGATGCTTACCGGGCAGTGATACCGACACTTGCGTTCGTAATTCGCTTCTTCCCTCTCGAGCGCAATATAGCACGCACCCGTTTCATCGTTGACTTCGATCTCGCTGATCGTTCCGTCTGCAAATTGATACTTGATTTTCATTGTTTTACCTCCGCTTTTACTTTCGTCTGAGCTAAAGCAAATCGGAGGTAAGCCGAAAAAGAGCGTGACAAAAAAACTGCACTTCGGACGGATCTCTCCGTGTCGCTTTGCAGCTGTCCGCTCAATAGTCAGCTGTTGTTATTCGGTTGTATCGCCCCCGGCATTGAGCCTTCCGTAATCGGTGGAAGTACCAAAGGGTGGTTAAGGGCAAAAAAATAACCCGACTGACTGAACTGAATCAATCAATCGGGTTTGCCGGGGCATAAAGAAAATGACCTAACGAACTCTGCCCAATCAAACATTGAATCAGTCCCTGTCCGTCAGGTCATTCCATTACTTACAATGACTCATAAACGTACACATCTTTTCGGCTTTGTGCGGTCGGGGTTTCCTTGCTCCTGCCGGTTCCGCATCTATGACCGAATAAGGCAATTAAAATGTTTATTTTGTATTAGGTTGTTGAGGGCTTTAACTCCAATCCCTCTTCGTTGATTACGGATATCACTTTGCCGTTCGCTACCTCGACCGTTACGGTCTTTTTGCAGGTCGCACAAAACACCTCAACACTGCTCCCGGTCTTCGCTCGGCAGAGTTTCTTACCGCAAATAGGACAAGTTCCATATAGTTTATTTTCCATAAAACATCTCCTTTCTCCCTAACACGTCATTCCTGGGATTTACCGACATACTTGTGCGGTTGGGAAGTCCTACACTTATGTACGGCACGTGACGTGCATTAATAATGGTTACCAATCGTTACCCCTCTATCGCGCTGATGGTCTTCCGACCCGCAAATGCGGGGTGCTTTGCCATGCGTGTGAGCATCTCCGGGGTATAGACCGGTACTTTTACCATTTTCATATAGTCTAAGAAGCCAACCTTCTCCTTGCAATGTTCACATTCCATCCAACCCTCTGTCTCTTCGAGATTCAGGTTTTTATTTAATGTCCCGCACAGCGGACAAACTTTATCGTATCCTTTCATATTTTCACCCCCATATCCATAATTTCCATATCGTATATATCATCGAAGTACACCTTGACCTCGCCTAACCATAAAACTCGATACACCTTGTCTATCTGTGTAATCGTGCCTTTCTGCTCGATGTCGTGAAAGCAGCAGTAGTGCGATATCCAAACTCTCATCCCCCGGTCTGCCCGGTTCAAGAGTATCGATAATTTCTCTTGGGTCTCTTCAGACACACCATGTCTCTCTACTCGGTTGTGTCGTTCTTCCCGATCCTGGAGCGCCTCTTTCAGTCCTTTCATTGCATCGAACGGCATAAATTGTTTAGCTCGGTCTTTTCGGGTCATCATATCCCGCTCGGTGTCCTCCAATCATCTCGTTTCGTTCGCGCTGGGTTGCACCTTTCATCAGGTTCGTCCCCCGGAGGATCGCATTTTTACCGAACTTGTCCTTTATCTCTAAGACCGCTCGCTCTTGTGCCTTCTCCTTTTCAACTTTCTCAAAGTCAGTAAAGAGGTCATACCCTTCACAACCTTCATCGCAAACATCATCAAAACATAGCCCTAATCGCCTTATAGCCAGGCTTCTGTTTACTTTTGCATCATACATCCTATCGAAATAGGGACCTATCTTCGAGAAGAGTGCCGTTGTCTCCGACATCTTCACGCTCCCTTTTGCCGGTTCGTATAAGTCGTGAGAATACCCTACGAAAAAGCTCAAGTGATGGGTGATAACGTGTCTTCGCATCAGCTCCAAACAGCCGTGCTGCACCATTTCATCGAAGACGGTCCTCGCTTCATCAAAGGTGTAGTCCCGCGGGAGAATCTGCGAAAACGATACCGATTGCGACTTACTCTTATACTCCTTGATATCGGATATAAGGCAAGGCTCTCGCCCCCAGGCATGGTCATACAGCAGTTCATAGTTGATGCCGAATAACCGATGGAGCAGTTCCACGGGTGCGTGGGCTACCCCTCCCATCGTGTCGATGCCGTATCGTGCCAGTCTGTTAGCCGTCCCCCTGGCTACCATCCAAAAGTCGGTGATGGGTCGGTGATCCCACAGAGTCTTTCGGAACAGTTCTTCGTCCAAGTAGCCCATGTGGTCGGGGCTATGCTTGGCGGTGATGTCCAAGGCGATCTTGGCGAGAAATAGGTTCGTTCCGATCCCGGCTGTCGATGGGATGCGTTTTCTGTTCGCGATCTCGTCCATCAGCCTTTTCGCCATCTGCCGAGGAGTCAGGTGGTAGATCTTCAGGTAATCAGTCACATCGAGAAAGGACTCATCAATGGAATACACGTGGATATCCTCGGGAGCGAAGTAGTCAAGGTAGATGCTGTAGATGTCCGCCGCGTAATCAATATACAGTTGCATACGGGGCAATGCTATCTCATACTTGATACTCTTCGGTATTTCGGACAGCCGGCATCTGTTCTTGACCCCTTGATCCTTCATTTTCGGGCTTATTGCCAAACATAGGGCATTCTTCCCTCGGCTCTCATCCGCTACGACCAGATTGGTCTCAAACGGATTCACTCCCCTCTCCGCACATTCCACCGATGCGTAGAAAGTTTTCATATCTATACATAAGTACGTGCGGGTCTTCGGTTCCATTGTCTTGTCCTTACTTCGGGTCTTTGATTATCTTCGATACTACTCCCTGAATTTCCAGTTGGTCGACATACATATCCTGGTACTTCTCGTTTTCCGGGTGGAGATAAAATCTCCGTTTCCGGCGGTCGAACTGTAGCCTCTTTAGCGTGTTTTCGTTCTCCACCAAGGCAACTACAATTTGACCATCTTCCGCTGTCGGTTGTTTCTTCACGAGGATCAAATCCCCTTCCTCAATTCCGGCATTGATCATTGAATCGCCCTTTGCCTCAAGGAAGAAGAACTCGCCCGGTCCGACAAAAGAACGAGGGAGACGGATGTAACCACGGTTCTCCTGCTGCGCCTCCGACAAAGGTCCGCAAGAGATGCTACCGACTAACTCGATATTCGCCGTGGCCTGGTCATACTCAAACCCTGCTATCTCATAGCGGTTGGATGCCCCTACCGCCAGAACCCCTTCTTCGGTAAGGTGGTTCAGGTAGTTATAGGCTGACCCTACGGACATATTGAACTCGGACGTGACTTCTCTGACCGTGGGACCTCTGCCATTGTCATTGCAGAACTGCTCCACGAACTCTTTGATTGAGTTGAGCAAGTTGGCATCTTTCGTGCGCATTCTTTTGTTCTCCTTTTCGTTCTATCGTGAACATTTGTTCAAGATAGCATTATTATATTCTTTTCGATGGTATTTGTCAAGGGGTAAAAGTCGCCAATCCGCGACATCTAAACAATAATTTTTTCTGACAGATCGAACATTAAAAAAAGCCGAGAGCGTTGCCCCCGGCTAACAATCCAACAGCTTGAGATCAGTGAAAGATATTTTCTAAACACTGTGCTAATTTTTGTTTTGTTGCTTCTATGTCTTCTTCAAAAATAAAAGGAATTCTTATAACATATACATCTATATTATGCTTTTCGCCTTCCACAATGATGTTTCCCTTTAATAATACTACTTGCGGCTCTGACAAATCTTCAAACCGGAAAATAGGGTATAAAAGAAATCCAGCTTTAAGATTTCTTTTAAACGCATACTCTCGTATTTGTCTTAAATCGTCGATAGATACTTGCTGTTGAATAGCAATAAAAGAATCGACCGTGTTTTCAATTCTATCAATTGGCTTATATTTTGTATCAAGCACGAAACATCTACCATCTACCATTTTGACAAAGATATCATTTCGTAATGTAAATGCGGCTCCATATGAAGTATCACTAATAATAATATCGTCTACCAAAGATGTATCACTTGCTTGCAGCCTCACATTGGCTTTACCCGATAATGATTCAGCAATAAACCCTCCTATGAAACCTTCAAACAGAAGTTCACTTGGGAAAAGAAAACAAAAAGATTCAGTATCGTCAACATTGTATGTTGAAGTTTTATTGAGAAGAAACATCTTACTCATACTAAGTATTATACCGTATTGCTTATGCAAACGGCTTAACCGAATTTTATCACAGTCATGGGGCGAACACTTGACATCCGAAACATCATTAAGACGCGATAAAATGTTTCTTATAATCTTTTGATTCGGCTTGGATGCCTCATTATACAATTCCTTGCAAGTGTACTTTATTATTCGGTTCAAAGCATTATCAAACTCGAATGTTGAAAAACTACAGCGGAAAGAGTTTAATAACCCGTTTGGATATTTTTTTGTGAAATAATCTTTTATATCGATTTTCCCTTTTATTGAACTACAATCTTCATTTTGCTCTTCATACCGATAGTAGAACCCATGGTCAATTGCGGCTTTAACATATCTAACATAAAGCGAGACGAACAGATCCCTCAAATCAGTTGAATCGTCCAAGTCAGTTGAAATGCTGATATATGGATAACTAATTTTTGTGCAATAATCAAGCCAAACCACCAAATTCCGCATTAAATGTTTAAGATCAAGATTTGATGTATCGCTATCATACTTGTCTTCTCTAAACATTTTAGGGAAAATATTAAGTTGCTGACCTTTAAAGACAATAGTGCCTATATAGTTATTAGTTCTGATCCCTTTTTGTCCAATAAAAGTCAAAAATTGCTGGCGGGAATTAATCTTGCCGTCCTCATAGAACACACCACGCTGCTCCCAGTTCGTTTGCAAAAAATCAAGCAATTCATCTAAACTTGCTTGCGATTGCCACTCTTCCGGGAGCTTGTGGTTTTTTATTGAACTTTCTTCAAATACATTAAGTATCATTTTTAACTTTTCTTCACCAATTTGAGACGGCCCATTGAAGAACCTTTTATCTCGAACTCAAGGCCATCGATTGCACGTTTAATTTGATCCCCGACTTTTTTACTATTATCGTAAAAGTATTCGTATAAGAGAGGAATTATGCTGTGATTCATTATCTCGCAGAGGTCGTCTTCGTTCTTGCCAATAAAATACGCATGCCCGATTAACAAATCGGTGCTTTCAAGCTCTGTAGCTAATCCTTTATTCAACCGTTCTAATACTGTTTTTAGCGTAGGATCTGCAACTAAATCAAGATTCGGCACTACCTCTATAAAATCGAACCTGCGTCTTAAAGCGGCATCTATCAGCGAAATAGATTTATCTGCGGAATTCATTGTTCCAACAATATATAGATTATTAGGAACGGCAAAAACATCCCCAGAGGGGAGCGTGACACTCAAACTGTTTAATTCTCCCCAACGTTTATCTGCTTCGATTAACGTTATTAATTCTCCGAAGACTTTTGATATGTTCGCCCTGTTGATTTCGTCAATAATAATAACATAATTATTGATCGGGTCGGTCAAAGCTGCGCTACAGATCTTTTTGAACACTCCATCTACAGGAATAAAGGATAAAGTCCCGCTCTCTGTGTTGGGCCGCAATCCTTGAATAAAGTCTTCATAACCGTAGCTTTGATGGAACGTAGTAAACACTATCCTTCCTTCTCTCATTAAATCGTGGTATTTTTTCATTAAAATAGCACGTTCGGCAGATGATTTCGGCGATAGATCTACGTCCGTCTTTTGAATAATTGCTAATGCGTATTCGACAGTCGAGTAGGTTTTTCCCGTGCCAGGAGCGCCATATAAAATTGAATTAAACGGCGCATTGAATCCTGTTCGGGGACTAAATACAGGAAGATCCGAATTACTAACTGCCGCATTCTCCTCTTCTTCTGCAACTGGGATATCAGACTCGTCATTATCGTCATAGATGGAAAAATCTTGAGGCACATTATAGAAAGTAAACTGAAGAAGTGCTTTTTTAATTAAACTTGCATTCCCATCCACATAATGCACGGTCGTTCTTAGTATTCCATCACCGTACCACTCTTTCAGCGGAACTACCTTCTCCCATTTTACATCTATGTTTTTACCGTCGCCATGATTATTAGTTATAACACCGATGGCTTTGATAGACATGACCCCAATTACACGGCCATGGTTATCAAATGGCAACCCATTCTTCTTCGTATAGGCGGCTTTTATAACAATATGATCTCCGACTTTCATCTTTTTAACCAGATCTATATACTTATCGCTATATAGGTTTTCCCATCGGCCCTCTGCTATGTATTGATCTGAGAAATCGGTATATACGCCTTCAGCGTTATTCCCGGTAGCGCCAACATACCACGCCGCATTAATCACTTCCTCGGCATCTTTTTCAGAAGGCTGGGAGAATCCCAAAGCAATTTTTACTTCTTCTAATCTCTTATCGATTTCCATATTGTCAACTCCTATTTTTTTGTTTATTCTATTAATGGTCTGATCATATACCTGATTAAAAATGTCCTGGTTCGCCGTGTAGAAAGATATAAGATTTTCATCCTTAAACACATGATATAGTTTTGCATATAATTTCAGATAATTAATTGGATTGATATCCTGCAACATAAGTAGAATTAGCAAAGACAATATCACTCTCAAATCATCAACAAAAGTTGGTACCGAGTATGCTCCGCCTGAACAAAACTTATGGGCTATGCAGTCTTTTGAATTCTTATTCCTGCTTGCCATTTTGACATAGTTATAGAGCTGCTGCTTTTCACTTTCACTGGATTTCGCAAAGCAAGTAACAAATTCTTTATCTTTTGCAAATGTAACAAGCCAAAAAATATCACGAGAAAAAAGATCTTCTCTTGTCGAACAATGAAGGCCCGCTTTCAAATACTTTAAAAGTTGAATGGCGGAAACTCCTGCGTCCTCCAAATCCTTATATAACCCCATTGAAGAATATATAATATCCAGGCTTTTGTTATCATAAGTATAATTTAACAGAAGCAAGAACAAGAGCGCCCATTTTTCGGTATCGGTAAGTGTTTTATTTCTGTATAACGAAAGAAGCAGTTTCCCTTTAGGGGTAATTCTATATATATCACTCTGCTGAACAAGAAAACCTGCATTGATAAGATTAATTACCCTATGCTTATCCTTTTCCTGACCATTATCTTGAAAATCATTCCAGTCGCTTCTTCTTAATCCATCCTTGGGTTCAAACATCATCAGCTGATTAAAAAAAGCACTAATACTTCTGAAGTTTGTATTAATATATGAGAAAGTCTTTCCGCACTGGTTATTTGAAGTGCTTTGATACTTCTGAACCCAAGCTTGATTCTTCTGACGTTCCAAATACAGCGAATAGATATTCATCTTTTTACCTCGCAAACATATAATAGTTCTTTATGACCATTAAGTTCGGTTTTTCCGGAGTTGAAAGCTCTGTAATCCATCTCTTTAACAACAACTTGTCCGCGCTTGGATAGCATTTCAATTAACTGGTCTGATGAAATAGTGTTTACAGAAGAAATGCTCCCAGCCTTATAAGTATTATTATATGATACCACTATTAAATCCGTTTTTAAATTAGCAATTAGGTCTGCCATTAACGCCGGGGCTTTGTTTCTACAATAATCGCTCTTTAATTCCTTTCTGGGAAATTTCATAGAATTTCCCTCAAACTTATCAGGTTTAGTCCATCTTGCTAAGTTCTCTAAAACGTGATAAAAATTCACATATTGTCGAGCATTATAAGGTGGATCAATGTATGCAATGTTACAAATGATATTTCTAACCAGTTCGTTGGCATCAAGATTGTAAATTTCGGCTGGAATAATCCCGCTGTTAATCTCCAGTGGAAGCAAATGAACTCCTTTCGTTATAGGAGGACAAGACAGAAATGATTCAAAATGCCCCACTGTGTTTGCAATTTTATCTGCAGCATATATTAAACTGGTTAACAGATAACAATATTCCCTATAAGACAGTTCTTTCTTATGGTCCTCAATATAATCCCTGATATAACCTATAACCTTGGCATCTTCTTCCGAATAATACTTACCGCCATATATCCCAGAAAAATAATTATTTTCCAGTTCGTTTGGCGAAAGATTATTAAATAAATCTAAAAGCTCCGCCATTCTTGATTCATTTATTTGTCCTTCTCCAAGAAACGCTTGATACGCCACAACATTTGAATATAAGGTATCATTCAGAATAGTTCTGTATCCTTTATCCGCAAAATAATTTGCGACCGCTCCTGTACCAGCAAAAATATCAGCAAAAACAGCATCAGATTTTATACCGTACTCCTTTATCGTTGAATATATAAAATCTAACAACTTTGTTTTGCAACCTATGTATCGTCTATTGTTTATTTTCATATTTCACCTTGCGACGATAATAACTTCGCGTTCTTTTGCATCCCTGGTTTTTTTATTATAACTTGCACTGCGGTAATTATAATCAATATCTATTATCTCTATTTCACCAGAGTGTTTATAGCACCAATACGCTAAAGGCTCATTAGTTTTACCCAATTTAGAAAAAACATTTGAAAGTACAAATTTTTTTTCTTCCTTTAACAAATAGTCCATGAAATCTAAAAGAGCATATTCACTTGCATAACTCCAGGTCGAATTATAAACTGCATCTCCTAACAAATAAGGCGGGTCCATATATATAAAATCCGCTTGTCTTACAACTTCCAGAACTTGTTCTGAATTAAAATCCGCACAAATGAAAGTCGAATTCATCTCATTAATGCGCTGAATATAGTCAAAAACCTTATTCACATTCATTTTGTTTAGATCCGTTTTCCCAACAGGGAGATTGAAATCACCACGGGAATTAAATCTAATGTCATTATTAAACGCATATACCATAAGTAGATAAAGTACCGTATTTGCTTCATCCGACTCTTTATCCGTTAACGAGTTATAGTAATCTCTCAACTGATAATATCCCGCCGAATTATAATCTTTCAGCCCATTATTATCGGTTTGATTACCACATGAGTTGCGATACAAAGAGTAGCCTCTCTTAAACGAATAAGAGAGATTATATTTTTCTATCAACTGTTCAAGCTTGCACAAAAAGGAATCGCCATCTTGTTTTGATAAGTAAACAAGAAGATCAATTATTCTTTTGTTTGAATCAACGAAAACAACCTTTTTCGCATCAACGTTCAAGCCCACCGTTGCTCCGCCGCAAAACATATCAACCATACAATCAATTTTCGTAGGAAAATATTTTGTAATCTGATCTAATATCCTTAACTTATTTCCGGTATAATTTAGAGGTGATTTTATTAGTTTTTCCATGGCGTTAGTCCTCTATTAATTCCATAATGTCATCGAAAGTGCAATCTAAAGCCCTGCAGATTTTTGCAAGGGTCTCAGCATTTACATTTTCATTGTGATTAAGCTTTTTTATTACATAAGGGCTTAAACCGGCCTTTTGAATAAGATCCCTTTTCTTTATGTCCTTATCAATCAATAATTTCCAAAGTTTCTTGTAGCTTATCATAAAAAACTCCTGAGCGAGATTTTTATATTATTATATCACAAAAAAAGCAAAAAAACAATAGCGTTCGATACCTTTTTGTGCGAAATTTAATAACTGTGCTTTTTCAGTATTCGTCTTACAAAGAAGAATACAGCCGAGACACAAAAAGTAGGCACTCCGATATATATGGCGATCATCCCGGCTGGGGTGAAATAGCCCATTATCTTTTTGAATTCAAGCAAAGTGGGAAGCATACCCCAAATCACCTTTATAAAAGCGCCTATAATCCCTGTTACTACTTGCCACAAGCAAGTGATTATTTGCCAGAAAATGATACTCACCTCCTTAATCCTTTTTATATAGTTCTAACGAATCCGTCATGAAAGTGACAAATTCCTTTATGATTTTATCCGGGCCTGAAATCTTTATCTTTTTACCGAAGGTGCTGCACCACGAAAAGAACATCGGGCTTAACTGCACCTCCGCCGAGAACGTAACTTTATCATCTCCTATGCTAATGATTTTTACATCTTCTCCGAAAGCATCAAAGATCGGATCGAGGATGCTTTTATCTGCCTCAAATCTAACTGTCTCCGTTTCCCCGGCATACATCCCGAACGCCTGGGTTCTGTGCCTACCAACATCAAACTTCCTCGACTCTTTCGTTTCGTTTATGTCTTCCCCGGTGACAGCAACGTTCTCCATGCGATCCACCCGGTAGGATGCGAGATTGCCGTGCTTTTCATCGTAACAAACAAGGTAGTATTTATCGTCCGTAAAGACGGTGGCAACCGGATTGACGAGATAATTTAGACCTTCTTTGCGATAGACCTTCCTATGCTTTTCATCGTAATCGAAATATTGGAAAGTCACCTTTTTGCGGTTGTTAATCGCCGTGGCGAGTTCATTGACAGAGTAATAGATATGCTCGTTCGAGCCTTTTGTGGTGTTGAACTTGACGATATTCTGTTTCATAACCTCCGCCCGTTGACTACCGGCGAGGTTGGCTATCTTGTCCACCAAGTCCTCTGTTTTACGTTCGGTGATAAAAGATGCTGCCTGGACCGCATCCATAAGTATATGGATCTCAGGGATATCGAAATCTCGATCGACAACGTAATACTCGTTCGTTGTCTTACGATTGCATAGGATTTCATATCCGAAATCGTTCAACACCTTAATATCACTATAAAGAGTCCGGCGGTCACACTCGATACCACCCTCTTTCAATTTCTCCAAAAGAACAAGACTGGACATCGGATGATCCTCATCCGACTCCTGCTTGAGGATCTCCCATATCCGCAGCAAGCGGACTCTTTTTATATTCTCTTTTTCCATTCGTTATTCCTTCCTTTCGGATGTGCAAATTCCACGACATATTATATCACAAAACATTGCCTTTGTAAAGTTAAGATGTGCAAAACCCACGACATCATAGATAAACCCCTCGAATTCGATAGGTTTAAAAGCCTTTTAACCATAATTATCACGATTACCAATAGTTAGCACGATATATACCCATACTTTGCACGATTTACCATTATTAGCACGATTACCCCCATAGTTAGCACGATTTACCCCATAATTAGCACGATGTCTTTTTTGCGGAAAGCATAAAAAAAGACCGGGGACAAACCCGGAAAACGGTTCATCCTCGGTCAAACACCCGAAAATGGGCTTATATGGGGCTATTTACCCCTATTTGGGCATAAAAAATACGGTAATTTCGTATCAAAATTACC
>Ga0116166_1003293_pt1 | contig 12655 bp, 9 predicted proteins | sample AD_JPNMR2_MetaG_FD_89884 | JGI IMG/M metagenome (GOLD analysis project Ga0116166, IMG submission 89884) | Active sludge microbial communities of municipal wastewater-treating anaerobic digesters from Japan - AD_JPNMR2_MetaG | ecosystem: Engineered > Bioreactor > Anaerobic > Digestate | place...
AAACAGGCAGTTTCATCCTTCTTATCTCCTCCACATCCCTTACACCACCATATATCACGACACCACCTATCTTCTTTATAACACTGCTATTTGTAGCAAGTTCTCCCCAGACAGCAGGTCCTGCACCTCCTGCATCTATAACAATAATATCTCCTTCTTCTGCCATATCTATTGCCTCAACTGGCTTTGCCCAATCACCAGGATATGTCCTTACAGTTATTGCCTTCCCTGCCATCTTTATATCCCCTTCACATACAGAGAATATATCCTTCAGCCATCCGCTTCTATGTAAGGCATCTGATATATTTGCTGTTGAGACCCTTAAGAATACATCTTTTACATTTTCAAAAGAGACCCTTCTGTAAAGTTCTGTCTTTATACTGACTTTTTTCTCAATCGCTTTCTTTATCAATTTTACTGATTCTTTTACATCCTCTGCCTTTGTAACAGCGCCCCCAACAATAACTATGGAAGTACCTGCTTTTATTGCTTCAACAACATTCTCTGAGTTAATACCACCTGCAACAGCCACAGGGATATTTACAGCAGAGGATATCTCTCTAAGGAAATCAAAGGATATCTCTCCTCTCATCTGTCTGTCTATCGGGATATGCACACCTATATAATGCGCACCCAATTTTTCAACCTCTTTTGCCCTTTCTACTGTTGCTGCTGCTTCAAGCAGGTCAACCATAACCCTGCCACCATAGTTGATTGATGCCTCCACTGCCTCCCTGATGGTACTATCAGAGGCATTACCCATAACCACAACAATATCAGCACCTGCCTTGAACGCCATCTCTGATTCCATCCTTCCCGTATCCATTATCTTCATATCCGCTATTATCCTGCACTTATGAAACTCTTTTTTCAGTACGCGGACTGCTTCCATACCCTCTGCCTTTATCAGCGGAGTCCCTGCTTCTAACCACTCAACACCTGCAGAGACCGCTTCTTTAGCAACCTTTAAAGCCCTTTTGAGTTCAGTAAAATCAAGGGCTATCTGGATTATGGGAAACTTTTTTTTCATTTATTTCACTTCCTTTGCCATTGCTTCTCATATTTTTATGGTTGTTAGGCCGTTTCCTGTACTTTGTAATACAGACCTTGTTTATGTCCTTTATCCTGTGGTATTCAACCTTATCAACCATCCTGTCAATCATATATGTCCCCATTGCCCCGAGGGAAAGCATCTCGTCTTCATCGGGAGGGGGACTTAAAGGATTATACGGTTCACCCCTGTCAATAATTTCTACCATTACACAGGTATCATCACTCTTCCAGACCACCTTCAGGAATCCTTCAGAATTAGAGTTTGCAAGGATATTGGAGCAGACCTCATCCACCACGAGCATCAGTTCCCATGTCTTCTTAAATCCCAGCTTTATACCCAGACTTCTCTCCTGTATGAAGTCGGATATATATTCAAGTCCACCCGGTTTTTTCTCAATCTCTATATAATCTATTTCTGTTCCTGCCATTTTATAATAATTCTATATATACCTTTTCTATCCTGTCCACCATCTTGTCAACAGGAAAAAGTTCCTTTACGATTTCTCTGCCCGCCTCTCCCATTTTATAAGAAATCTCAGGGTTTTTCAATAGATAGAGCAGTTTTTCTTTCAGAATCTTTGTGTCTTTTGGTGGAATAAGATAACCGGTTTTATCATTAACTACAAGTTCTTTTGCACCGTCAACATCAAATGCAACAACCGGTTTCCCTCCTGCAAAACCCTGCGCCACTGCCTTTGGAAGTCCTTCCCTTAAACTTGTGTGAGCAAGTATATCCATAACAGATATATATCCTGGAACCTCTTCCGGAGGCACAAGTCCTGTAAATATCACCTTTGAGAGTATCCCCCTTTCCCGTGCGTAGTTTTCAAGAACACCCCTTAAGATTCCGTCTCCTACCAGTAAAAGTTTTGCATCAGGGTATTCCTTCACAACATCAGCAAACGCCTGTATGAGATACTCCTGTCCTTTCAGATAAAACAATCTACCTACCATACCTATTACCTTTTCATTTTCTTTTATCCCGAGTTTCTTCCTTCTTTCTTCTCTTTCCTTCTCTGCTTCAAGGTATGGTTTTATATCAAATCCGCTGTAAATAACTATATACTGTTCTTCCCTTCCTATCCCTGCCTTTAAATATCTTTCTTTCATAATCTCGCCCACACATATAAATTTATCCGTGAAGTAAGACGCAATCTTCTCTGCAGTGATGTAGACAAAGTTCAACATAGCCGGCTGGTAGTCATAAAAGGAAGGACCGTGTATTGTATGTATAACAACTGTATTCCTGTGTGCAAGTTTTGCTGCAATTCTACCTAAAATACCTGCCTTTGCGCTGTGTGTATGGACAATATCATATCTGTTTTTTCTGAAGAAGAAAAAGAGTTTTACAAAGCATATGACATCAAGTAAAGGGTTTATCTCCCTTACCATCTCTTTGAACACAACAAGTTTTATATCTTTTTCTTTCTCTATTTCCGGTATTAAAGAACCTTCAGGTCCTGTGGTAGGACCAACCGCAAGGGTAACACTGTGACCTTTCCCTGCAAGCCCTTTCACGGTGAATATCGTGTTTTCCTGGGCGCCACCGACAATCAGGCGGGTGATGATATGGCATATCTTCATATTTCGCTTATGCTGGTATCAGGACCATCTTTAACAGCAGCAAAGATTCGTGTCCCTCTTGTTTCTATATTTATTTTTTCAATGTCAAAACTGTCAGGAAGGACTCTTATATGTGCGATATTATCACGCGGCACAAGAATAACCCTTTTTTCTGCATCCATATCCACAGGATGGACAGAACCTTTAACAACAAGGATACCCTTGCCGTCCAGCATTATCCAGTGCTCTGTAAATTTTAACACCTTCCCGATAAACACCCATAACTTCTGCTCTGCATAATACTTCTTAAACCTGACCTTAACAATCTTCCCCTCTATCATATTATCTCCTTATGGTCATTCTTTCAGTAAACCTCTTGTCTAAAAACAATGTTGCTTCCACACTCAAAAAATTCAAAATAGAGAATAGGTAATGAAATATTCTTGTTATTATATTCTTTAAAAGATTTTACAACCTCATTCCAATTCTTTAGATTGTGTGGCGGAGCAACTATCACAGGTTGAAGATTCCAGTTAAAAGCACCATCTAAATGCCTTCCTGAATTTTGAGATGCCCAATTTACATAATACTCTATCTGTTCTATAATATCTGGTTCTACGGGTTCATCTTTCAATTCAATCAACCTATACTCTTTTACCTCTTCCTTCTGGCAGATAGTCATAACATCCATCTTTTGCATTCCAACACCACAAGCAATTTCATTTCCAAACCAGATAATGTTATTTCCAACAATGGGGCATAAATTTGAATTTAAACCAGTATTTTCTGTAAAATACGTTTGGAGATGGATTTCATATGCTCTTCCATCCCTTTGTAATTCCCAGATTTTTGCCAAAACATTAAAATTAAAACTCCTTTCATATGGATAATTTTGCCTAGTTGAAGTTGTTATTATCCTCCTTTTTGTTTCATCCCAATCAAAACCACCTGTAAATTGACCGTTTGCAATTGCCCGCCCTCCATTTTTATTCCTTATCATATCTATTATTCTTTGTGCTTCCCAGGGAAGTAGGGGAGAGCAACCTCTTTTACCTTTCAATTTTCTATAAATTAAACTCCACTGAATTTCCGTTGCATAAAAAGGAAGTTTATCTAATGCTTCCCATTCAGGCACACCCTCAGGATAAACTTCTCGCGGTTTTAAAAGTGTTCTGTAAATAAGTTTCTTTCCCATGTTTGGTTGAAATCCCTGTTGGCCAGGGGCATGAAAAACCAAAGGAGACTGGCTGGCAATTTCAAAAATTCCATAAAACCCACCTTTCATTTTTTTTGTTGCTTCAATATAAAAAAGAACTAAATCGCCTTCTCTTACTCTTTTTATATCTGATAATAAAGAAATATCTTCATCTTTATTTTTTGCTCCAGTACCAGCAAACATATATTGGAGATGACTTCGAAACGTTGTGTCGTTCACTATAAAAACATGCGTTTTCATTTGTTTACTTTTTTAAACAGCATTATGTATTCGTGTTTAAATACATAAAAACCACCTACCAGTGCCCTGTATCTCCATAGTTCTTTCTGATTTCTTTTTCCTCTTGTTTCTTCAAAATTCTTAACAATGATACTTTTTAACATATATCCCCTTTTTAAAACCTCATTCATACAATAGAATCCCAATGGTATCCATTCCCCTCTTGAATATTTATCTCCTATAACTAATACAAAATACCTTCCCTTTTCTAAATATGGTGTCATATTGTCCACTACATCACCAAATGCTTTTAAAAAATCATCTGTGGTTTTTGCGTTTGAAAGGTCTCTTTCATCATTTGAAAATTTAAGAATGTCGTGGTAGGGCGGATGCATAATAAGAAGTTGCACATTTTCTACTCCATATCTATTTAAAATTGATTTCATCTCAATATCTCTGCTATCCCCTATGATTACATCCGTTATCACTTCATCCTTATTTTGCTCTCTATTAATTAACTCTTCTGCTTTTTTTGCCACATCAGGATTTAATTCTATCCCTATGCCATTTCTTCCCAACCTTCTGCACTCAATCAAAGTCGTTCCACTTCCCATAAATGCATCAAGCACCCATTCCCCTTTTTTGGTATATCTTAACATCATTTGATGTGGAATCTGAGGAATGAAATTACCCCAATACCAACCCAAATGTGCTCCCGATGTATCTCTTCTGTCTAATATCCACAAACTATCAGTAATTATCTCTCCATATTCTTTCCACCTTAAAAGATTTATATCATTTATCTTCCCTGTCCTAACTCGTTGAATTCCTTCTATCAACCTTTTAATATAATATCTTGCCCTCTCAAGTGTTTGTGCCTCAAGAATCTGTTCCAGTTCAGCTGTTATAACATCTCTTCTCAAAGAGATGGTATCTCCATTAGCGTCAATATTTAAAATGCCCTCTTTGTCCTTTTTAGGATTGATTATGACATCTTTTAAGTGAAGCACCATCTTTTTAATGGAATTAATATCATTCAGAGAAACAATATCAGATAATATCTCACAGACCTTCTCTCTGTTAACTATAACTGAACCGTAAGTTAAAGAAGTGGCTTCTAAATCATTAAACAGATGCTCGGTTTTAGTTGTACTCATACTATATCATCCTATCTGATTTCACATCTTTCAACATACTTTAGCATAATTTTCTTTATCTCTTCAAACTCTTTATCCGAATATGTGTGATATGAAAGCGTGGCAGGGTCAACTGCCTTTGAAGGTTTGAAGTGCTGCAGATAATAAAGTTTAGCCCCCTGTATCAATCTCCCTATCCCTTCAAAGTCATTTATAGAAAGCATCTCCTTCACCACTGTGGTTCTGAACTCATAGCCGATTGAAGAGTTTTTAATCAAAGAGATGGTCTCTTCTATCTTCTTCATATCAACCCTTACACCTGCCAGCATCTCATATTTTTCAGCAGGACCTTTAACATCCATTGCTATGTAATCCAGCATACCTTCTGTTAGCATCTTTCCAATTACTTCAGGAAAACTTCCGTTTGTATCTATCTTGATAGCATATCCCATCCCTTTCAGTTCCCTGACAAAAGGCAAAAGGTCACTATCAGCACAGGGCTCTCCCCCTGTGATAACCACACCATCAAGATACTTTTTCCGCATCTCAAGAAACCCTATTACTTCGGATGTAGAAAGCAGTGGAAGATATTTTTCAGGAAGCACAAGTTCCGGGTTATGACAGTAAGGACACCTGAAGTTACAACCCTGAATAAAGACAATACAACTGAGTCGTCCTGGAAATTCAATAAGGGATGTCTTCTGCAGTGCTCCTATCTTCATTTCAGCACATATGTTTTTCTTATCCTGAATTCTGCTACCTTGCCTTTATTCCACTGGCTTATAGGCCTTAAGTATCCAACTATTCTTGAATAGACCTCTGTCTCTCTTCCGCATCTATCACATCTGTAAACCTCTCCTTTGATATATCCATGTTCAGGACATACTGAAAATGTCGGCGTGATAGTGAAATAAGGGAGCTTAAATCTTTCGCAGATAACCCTAACCAGTTTTTTTACGCCTTCAGGACTATCTATCTTTTCTCCTGTAAACAGGTGTATAACAGTCCCGCCTGTATATAGACACTGCAGTTCATCTTGAAGCTCAAGTGTCTCAAATATATCATCGGTATAGTTTACAGGAAGGTGTGTTGAATTTGTATAGAACGGTTCCGCACCTTTTCTGTACTCATCCTCGTTCGCACATATAATCTCTGGATATTTTGTCTTATCCGCTCTTGCAAGCCGGTAACTGGTCCCTTCTGCAGGAGTTGCTTCAAGGTTATAGTAGTTACTTGTCTCTTCCTGGAACTCAAGCAGTTTTTCTCTCATAAAATTCATAACTTTAATTGCAAAAGCCCTCCCTTCGGGTGTACCTATATCCTTACCAAAAAGATTCAGGCAGGCCTCATTCATCCCGATAAGACCTATAGTTGAGAAATGGTTTGTCCAGAATTTACCGAATCTCTCCTTTATATTTCTCAGATAGAATGCGGAGTATGGATAAAGCCCTTCATCTGTCAGTTTCTCTATGATTTTTCTCTTTATTTCAAGCGATTCCTTTGCTATTACCATTAAATCTTCCAGCCGTTTAATGAAGTCATCTTCTGAATTTGCAAGGTATCCAAGACGTGGCATATTGATAGTTACAACACCGACACTCCCTGTCAGAGGATTTGCACCGAAAAGTCCTCCACCTCTTTTTTTCAGTTCATCCGTCTGTAACCTCAACCTGCAGCACATTGAACGAACATCATCCGGCTTCATATCGGAGTTGATGAAATTACTGAAATAAGGTATCCCGTATTTTGCTGTAACCTGCCACAGGAGTTCTGTGTTTTGATTGTTCCAGTTAAAGTCCTTTGTAATGTTATATGTGGGGATGGGAAATGTAAATACCCTTCCCTTTGCATCTCCCTCAAGCATCACTTCAAGAAATGCACGGTTCAGCATATCCATCTCTTTCTGAAATTCTCCGTATGTCTCATTTTTTATCTCTCCGCCTATAATCACCGGCTGGTCTTTGTATATTGAAGGGACTGTCAGGTCCAGTGTAAGATTTGTAAAAGGGCTCTGGAAACCCACTCTTGTTGGAACATTCACATTAAATATGAACTCCTGGAGTGCCTGTTTTACATCCTTATATTCAAGCCCGTCATATCTGATAAAAGGTGCAAGCAGTGTGTCAAAGTTAGAGAACGCCTGAGCGCCTGCTGCCTCACCCTGCAAGGTATAGAAGAAGTTTACAATCTGTCCGAGTGCTGTCCTGAAATGCTTTGCCGGTTTACTTTCCACCTTACCCACAGCACCTCTAAATCCAACAGTGAGAAGGTCCTGCAGGTCCCATCCCACACAGTAAACAGATAGACAGCCAAGGTCATGGATATGTATATCTCCGTTGATATAGGCGAGACGAACCTCCGGAGGATAGATGCTATTCAGCCAGTATGTCTTGGTCACCTCAGAAGAAACATAATTGTTAAGCCCCTGAAGGGAAAAACTCATATTGCTGTTTTCATTAACCCGCCAGTCAATCTTTGTAAGGTATTGATTTACAAGGTCAAGATTTGCCTTTGTGGTTATCTCTCTTAACCTTGCATGCTGTTCCCTGTAAATGATGTATGCCTTTGCTGTCTTCTTATAGGGGGAAGTTATGAGCACATCTTCAACAATATCCTGTATCTCTTCAACAGAAGGGATTCTGTCTCCGATGATATCTATGGCAAGGTCTAAAACCCTCAGTGTAAGTTTTTTAGCAATATCCATACTGAACTCACCCGTTGCCTGACCTGCCTTATAGATGGCGTTTGTTATCTTTTCTGCCTCAAACTTCACTATCTCGCCATTCCTCTTTTTTATTCTATCAAACATCAGGGACCCCCTTTGTAATAATTACAACTTTTTATTTATTACATTTTACACCCTGGCATTTTTTCTGTCAAGATTTTTCTTCAATGGTATTATATAACAAATTTCAAAAAATAAAAAACAGTGTTTAAAAGAATAAAACAAACCTTTATTATTAATATATTGCAGGGGATGCGGATATACAGAGTTTCAATTTTTTGTCTTCACAAATGACCTTATCATAACCGCAAGAAGTATATGGAGAAATGCAACCGCAAGGAATGGTATACGGAGCCCTGTGAATTTAGCAACCGCCCCACCTGAAAAAGTCCCTAGGGCAAATCCAATCATACTGATGGACGAAGCCATACCATACGCCCTGCCAATATACTCTCTGTCAATGATGTTATATATAATTGCATTGGCAGCAGGTATCATCCCTGCCACACTTAATCCGAAAAGTATGCGAAAAAGAAAAAGCAAAGGGATATTAAAGGCAAAAAAGTGTCCTGCTGACGACAGGGATGCCCCTAATGCACAGTATATCAATACCCTCTTCTGACCAAGTCGGTCTCCTGTATGCCCGAGTAAAGCGGCAGAGAAAGCACCTGCCAGGGCAGAGGCAGCAAGTATTATTCCTGTAATACTGTTAAGTTTCTCCGGTGACGGAAGAATATCCTTAACAATAAGGGGGAAGGAAGGGCTTATCATAGAATTACTAAACTGGACGCCAACCAGTATCACCACAGCCATCAGAAAACCTTTTGTTGTAAGTATGTTCAGTAATCCGGGTGATTGCTCTTTACCATTAGACGGAGGAGTAAATATCTCTCTTGCCCCCAGCAGGACAAGGATACCACCTGAAAACACTATCAGGGCACCTACCCGGAAGGCAACACGGTATCCGTAAAGGTCTGCAAGCACGCCACCAAAAAGAGGTCCTGCAGTGGTTCCAATATAAGCGGCTGCCTGCATCATACCAAGAGCGAAACCACTTCTTTCTTCTGGAGTAACACTTGCAACAAGTGCGATACTTGCAGATATCGTCCCTGTTAAGATACCCTGCAGCAATCGGCAGGCAACAAGCTGTCCCACAGTCCGTACAATGGACATTAAAAGGAGTACGAGTGTGCCGCCAAACATTGAACGACACACCATCGCCTTTCTACCATAACGGTCAGCAATAATTCCCCATAATGGTGCAAAGAATGTAAATGTAAAACCACTTGAGCCCAGCACCAGCCCTGCCCAGAATGCCTGCTGACCTTTATTAAAAGTACCGAGTTCAGATATAAAAAATGGAAGGAATGGAAGCGCAAATGAAAACCCAATCATTGAAAGCACCTGTGCAATAAATGTAGATATAAATGTTTTTCTCCACATAATGAAGGTATTATAAAGAAAACATAAGCCAATATCAAAAAATTTGTATTTAGCAGATGGTTTGTGTAAAATGGTTTAGATGGATATATATAAATATCTGGGGAAAAGTTTTGAGTGCGGGTTATGTGGAAGAATACATAATATCCCTATCAGGGCAATAAGAACAGGAAATATAGAGGAATTGCCTGTCTTCGTTTCTTCCATCCTTCCAGAAGCAAAGAATGTGACGCTTCTTACAGATAATACCGTGTGGGATGTGATGGGAAAAAGATGCAGGGATATTCTGGATGCCTCTTTCAATGTAATACCGCATATACTGTATCCATTAGAAGAGAAAAGGGTTACCGCAAAAGAAGAGTATCTGGCTGGTATATTAAGTGCCTCAGAAAAAGCAGATACCATCATAACAGCGGGGACAGGCACAATTACAGACCTCGGGAAATATGCTGCGGATATACTAAAAAGACCTGTAATATGCATTCCCTCTGCCCCTTCAATGAATGCATATACTTCAGGTGTCACTGCCCTTATAAGGGGTGGGATGAAACTTACATTTTCTATCCAGCCCGCAACAGGTGTCTTCATAGATGAGAATATTCTGTTAGAAAGTCCTCTTGAACTTATAAAGGCGGGCTTTGCTGATAGTTTTGCCAAGGCATTTGCAAATGCTGACTGGAAATTATCCTCTATTATTACAGGAGAGCCGTTTTGCAAACTTCCATTAAGGATAGTAACTAACTCAGAAAAAAGGTATATAGAGAAAGGGCATCTTCTTTTGAAAAGAGATAGGGAGGTAATCAATTCGCTTATGGAAGGCCTTAATCTTGGCGGTATATCAATGCTTATAGCAGGGAGTTCCTCCCCTGCCTCTGGTGGTGAACATCTTATATCCCACTTCCTTGATATGTATGCCCATCAGAATAAAAGAGAGACATTTGCGTATCACGGACTTCAGGTAGGCACAGGAATTTATATATCTGCGGTTATATATGATTGCCTTAAAAAATTCTCTTCAGATGATATAAAGAAGGCACTGCAGAAAAGCAGTGTTGACTATGCAGATAAGTTTGAACAACTGAAAGCACTCTTTCCTTCAAGTGCTTCTATTATTGAAGAAGAACTAAAGAAAAAGATAAGAATTGACGAAAGGATAAAAAAGGTTCTCCCTGACCGATGGGATGAGATAAAAAAGTATGTCTTCCCTATTGTATATAAACCAGAGGAAGTGAGGAATTTTTTAAACAGGGCAGGTTGTCCTCTCAATTTACGGGAGATAGGGGTTGATAAAAAACTCGCCTTTCAGTGTATCACACTTGCAAGGTTTATAAGGGGACGGCTTGTTATTCTTGATATCGCAGAACAATCAGGACTGCTTGAAGGAATTGAAGAGAGGGTCTACTGAAAGCGTTCAGAATTCCAGTTCCATTATTCCGGGCGAAGGAAGTTTCCCTGATAGTACCCAGTTGTTTTTACCTTTCTGGATATGCGGTTCCCACTGGGAGTTATTGAATTTTATTCTGTCCGGTTTGTGGCTTAACACAAGTTCCATACTACCTTTATGTGCAAATTCAATGATGAGTTTTGAATTTACCCGCTGCACAGAATTAATCTTTATATTGGCATCCAGTATCTGTGGCACCCCATCAATAAGGTTGATACTGAAAAGACGACAATCATGCCCTGGTATATTAATATCAGTGAGTTCCGCAAGAAGGGATGACTCTCCTGACCATATCTCTGTTGCAAGATACTGTGCCTTTGGAAGAGAAAGTTTTTCAATTGTAAGATTGTATGACGCTGATTCTTCACCGAGGTTGAATATTGCTACCGTTCTAACAGGTAAGGATGGAACTTCTTTAAGTAAAGAAAAATGAGGCGTGCAGATAAACCAGATAGATGGACCCCATAGTTGTGCCTTATCCCTGTATTGATAGTCGGCAAAGAAGACATCATCACCGTTGTTGGGGCAGCAGAGTGCTTTTTTAACCCACTTCATACGGGGATGGTCACTGTGGAGATGCAACCATCCAGCAACCTCTACCATTGAGCGGGAAATCAAACAGAAGGTAATGATGGTTTTTACTTCACTATCACTTAACTTCGGAAAGATGCCTATGGAATCACTGTTAGGGATAAAGAGGTCGCCAGTATGTAAGGCAATGCAGGCAGTCGCCCACTGGAAGTTGGTGAGAAAGTTTTCCCAGTTTCCATCACCCACATCAATACCATACCTGTAATTATTGAAGTACTCAGCAAGGAATGGATTAGCCATAGCAATATCACATCCTGACTGCAGATAGCCATCAGAAGGAATCCGCTTCCTTATCTCCTCAAGGAACCATCTGCGCCACTGGTATCCTGATTTTTTCTTTCCCCTCAACAATGGATGGCTGTCTTCAAAAGCATAACTCCAGAAGTCAAGTTTTATCCCCTCAAATCCCCCTTCCTTTGTGAAAAAGTCCAGTGCTTTACATATGTATTCACGAACCTCAGATAAACTGATATCAAGTGGAGAAGCATCAGGGATACGATAACTGTACTCAATAAGCCAGTCAGGGTGTTTTTTAAACAAATCTGTTTGATGATGGACTAAACCACCTATCCAGATAGCAGGTCTTAATCCCTTCTTTTTAATCTCATCAGTGAATGTCTTAAATCCATCAGGAAATTTCTTTCTATCAATACCTTTCTCACCTTCATAAGGAACACCTAATCCGTGGGCAAATTTACTCTCTTTTGCATATCCATCATCTATCTGTATCCACTCCACTGTGGGGAGATTTTCTCTGAGGAAGTCCGCAACAGCGAAGATTCTTTCCTGGTCTATATCACGGCGGACACCATCATTCCAGGAACCCCAGACAACCGTATTTCTATTTGTGGACTTTGCTCCGTAAAGAGGTGGTAGATGTTTTCGCAGAATTTTTATATAGTTTCCAAATAATTTTTCTATGTTATCTGCTTCCTCCGTTACACCTAAATACCATATATCTTCAAGGACATCCTCTGGCTGAAATTCAAGATACTCAATAGACTTAAAAGAAGAGATAATATCCCACTGTATCTGATTTCCTTTATGATGAACAAGATAATTATGGAAGAATACCTGCTGAGAAAGAGAGCCATGCACCAGCCCTCTCTGACTTTTGAGATTTGATATAAGAATTGCAGGAAATGGTTGGTATGGTGAGGCACCTATCCGCTCAGTAACCACACCAGGGTCAGCCCATTTATTACCTGCCACCACATCAAACTCTCCCTCTTTTGCCTTTTCTTTCCTTTGCTGGTCAACCCGTATAA
>Ga0116166_1003303_pt1 | contig 12617 bp, 19 predicted proteins | sample AD_JPNMR2_MetaG_FD_89884 | JGI IMG/M metagenome (GOLD analysis project Ga0116166, IMG submission 89884) | Active sludge microbial communities of municipal wastewater-treating anaerobic digesters from Japan - AD_JPNMR2_MetaG | ecosystem: Engineered > Bioreactor > Anaerobic > Digestate | place...
ACCAGCCCGCTATCGATATCATTGTATACTTCAACGGGAGATGGTGGTTTCGCGAACAGCAACCATGCTGCACCGCCGAACGGCTCCACGTATATGTAATGTGGTGGCACAAAATTCAGAAGATGCTTCACCATATACCGTTTACCACCGAGCCACTGAACCGGACTCCGCATACCGATCACACGTAATTATTCGACTGTCCTGTATGCTTCAAAATCTCGTTCAGTCTGTCTTGACCTCGCTTGATCTCTTCACGAACCTTCTCCGGTGTATAATCGCTCTGGAAGTCCACCGATGTTATTATTGGCTCATATATATTTATCATGATATATTTGTCGTTTTGCTTGATGAATCCGGTAACACCACCTGGTCCAATGAAGTAATCATCAAACCAGTACTCATTGTTTTCAGTAACGACGAGATATCTACGACGTGGTTGGAGTTCAGTTATGTCCATGCATCCTCAGTATGTTAAATAAATTTAATTTGTGTCCGGAGACACCTCGTTCAACTTATATCCGTCAATCTTAAGTTGATCACCATCGACCTGCAAGTTGCCTGCGTTCTTCGCGACTGTAATCATCGCAGCAGTCATATCATGTACGGCTTTGCAAGCGGTCTCCAGGTTCTTTATGACGTGCTCTCCATCCTCTCCAACCCAACCCGCAGATATGGCAGCGCTCTGCGATTCAATCATGTAAGATTGTATCCTGATTATCTCCTCACAAAATCCTTTCATAGCAGCGTCTGACATCTCCTTAAGAATTTTTACAGTTGTGTTGATAACGTCTTCATACTTCTGTACCATTTTATCACCTTTGTTAAATTATTATCTGGCCGTTCTCATCATAAAACACTTTATGCACCGAGACAAGTCCGCATCGTTCGCATACCGGTATCAGATGTTCATCAAGCCGAACAACACCACCACATTCATCGCATCTTAATACAGTCCACACATATTTAACATCCGAATTATTTTGCACTTCTATTGAAGTCCACACTGATTTACCGACTGGACTGGAATATTCTGCGACAGCGGACGAAGGCATGCGGAATTTCCGTGTAGGATATGTCTCCTCTGTCGCGCTGGCGCGATCAGGATTTTCAGCATATCCTCCCTCATATATATTATATGATGTTCGGCTTAATATAGTATTACTTTCTATAGATTTCGTAATACAACCACAACTCTTTGTGTTTCCAGTCAATAAATTATTTTGCCGGACTACAATGAAGTTACCACATTCGCATTTGCATAAAATGTACCATCTACCTTTTCGTTTCTTGAAATAACATATTGGAGTCAGTCTGCCATATTGCATATAAAGATTGAATTTCCTCCGGCGTTCGCTTACATCAATCCAGTATTGCTTCAGCGGAGAAGATAACATCAAGCAAATCCTTCTGACCTGTTTATTCGATGCATAAAACCGCTCGGTCTCGATACATCTCGGATATACGTTGCAATACCTGCAGACTTCATTCAAAAACCGTTCAGACTCCTTAGCATTTTTGACCTCTCTATGTGCATACTTTCTATTGATCTCATTTATATACTCATCACTTTCATCAAATGGTATGAAATTATTCGATTGCATAAAAATCAATTTATCGAAGTAGTATATAAACTTTTCGGTCAAACTAAATCAGTATTAATTCACTCTAAACAAAAAAGAAAAGAAAGGAGGTAAGGAACGGATCATCTTGAAATCATCAATCGGTCATGTCTGGACGAACTTGACATTATCATCTTTACCAATGTATACAATCATGAATGATATGCGCATCGGTGGTTGGATTTGAGCTCCTGACAGATCGAACGAGATCCATCCCGTGCTGCTTGATTCACACGGCACTGCATCAATACGTGACAGTCCTCTGGCATCAACTCCACGGAGATCCATCCTGCAAATCCAATTATTGACGATAGCGGCAAAGCTGGCATCATTAAACACAATTATCCGAGGATTGTTTATAGTAATGTTTACATATAAATAATCCTCATCATAGATTGCATCGTTGATTGAAATGGAAACCGTGTGATCTGGACTGGTTGATGATACCGACCTGAACACACTGAAGTCATCGGCTGATCCTAGACTGCGTGTGACCTGCATTGAATTCAGCCAGTTGCCCTGACCGGTGTTAAACAGCTCTACTTCCTCCGGACTGAGCACAACGCCGTTGTGCAAATATGTCGTGGCGCTCGTGTTCATCATCGCTATGCATATTACACATATTATACTCAATACGCTCCTCATTTCCATCACTCCTCTATTATACGCGCTTCATACCTCATTTATGGCACTCTCCCTATCATCTTCCACGCGTCCCATTCATCTCGCTGATAGATGTGTGCTTTGTTTGACACGACGTTAAGCGTACCGATTCTTATTTTGCGCCCTCCGTCGATCTGCGCGATCACATATTCCATCAGGCGCGCCAGCGCGAAAATGTTCGCCGGATACGCTGCATACACATCATGACTGCGGAAGTAGGCGGTCAGATGCAGTCGTTCATTTCGTATTTTAAAGTCCAGCAGGTTCATACACGGTACGCTGTCCGAATTCATATCTTCCTCAGGATCATAGATGACCGCGACGGCGCGTCGCGATTCTGGTTCACGTGTCAAAGTGTGCACGACGTGATCGAGCTGATCCAGTCCTATACCATATCTCCGCAGTCGATTCCCATACGTGTATGTGAAATCGCTTGATGATTCATAGATCATTTGACGAACATATTCCTCTAGGTACTCCAGAGAATACACGCCGAGCGGCGCGTTCGCATACGGACGGGCAATTCTTGACACAAGCAGCCCGTCAAGCTCGATCGTGTTCGCTACTTTTATACCGTGTCGGAGCACTTCGTAAACTGCTGCGCGATGTGCAGCGTCCAGCGTCATTTCGTCAACTATATGCAGGCTCATGCTTTCATTCCACTTCCAAATAACTCATACCTGTGATTGATTGTATTGAGCGAATCAAAAATCCGTGCTGGGTCTAGCATTGTATCACCTGTTGAGTGTGAGTAGATCTTTAATCAATACATCGTAATCAAGATCCTCCCAGTGTGAGTTCGGGATTTCTTCTGGTATATTGTAGGTAAAATTGGCATAGCGGATGGTTGGATATATGTCGATCACCAGTATTACATTTTCGTTTTCAAGAGCTTCAGTTGTCTCTGGGTCATACACGAGCTGTTTTGCTTTATCTCCGGATAGCTTCAATCTTATTATTGGCTCGTTGCGTGGTCCTACTATTTCTGAGATGAGATCCCAGCCGGCTGCGAGCGCTTCAGCGATATTGATGTATTTATCGTCGCGGAAGATGTCACAGATCTCTTCTGATCCCTCGAAGGCCACCTGGCACATGTCTGTGTTGTATCCTGGGCGGATCACTATTCTGAGCTCGTATAGTGATTCATCCGCTCCCACGAATGGTTCGTCGTTCTGGTCTCTTACAGTGACCAGATACTCGTCATGTATCTTTTCTATTGTGAAGGTCTCTTTACCTATTCGGTATTTCTTCATTCTTAGCTTCTTCATACCATTCCTCCAGGGGATTCAGCCTTAACTGAATCCCTTTCTGGCGCTTGGGATGAGAAAAACATTGTGGGCCATTAAAACCCCAACCTCCTGCAAAGGGCATCGCTTTCGCGATCTAGCTTGTCGTGGAGCCCCCAGTTTTGGGCTTCCAGAGCCTCCCACGCCGCGATTTCGGTATCTAGAAGGCGGCGATATGCCGGCCGAAATCGCTCCTCGGATAGTGGATTTTCGATATACGGGCTTTCCTTATGCTTCAGATACAATGCGTGGAGCTGTTCATCCGTGAGGGACTCCCTCTCAGCTATCAAATCTTCAAGGATTTTTGCCATGCTCTCTAATACGCATTGCTTCTATATATAGCTTTTCCTTTTCATGATGAAAAGTATAGTGGATGGCCCTCCTGTATTCCCTCTCGGCCAGATCCTCACGGTTTCCAGGAGTAATTTACCCATCCACTGAAAAAATGAAATGCATTAACTATATTTAAACTTTTTGTATAGTCTAAATACAATTTAAAAAGTGTTTAGGAAATTAGATATAGATTATACTTTAGCACGTCCACGTCTATATCTCTTCTTCAACATAAAATTCTCACATGAACCACTTGGATCGATTACTCCATATTGCGCACAATACCATGCCCATTTGCAATTCTTACAGACTTTGTCAAAAACGTTCATCGTATCACACTCCGTACTCGTCTTTATACTGCTCTCGGAGTTCTAAAAACTTTCGGTAATACGACAGCGCATCAGTCTTTGTGATCTCAATCACGTCCGGACGCCCTGACGGATTCCGAGACGTGTTCACATCCAGCAGCACTATCATCGAGCGATCTGCACCGGTCAGCTCCATATACGCTGCGACCTGCATCAGGTACTCCTCATAGAACCTGCCCGTCTTTATCTCCAGGACTCCCCGTCCATTTCCGCAAGTGACAAGCGCATCAATCCGTCCAGCGTACCTGAGCTCATCATCGAAGTAGACCTTCTCCACTTCGACCACATCACGACCAAGCTTCAGCTCCGCCCACATCTGCAGAGCTCTCTGAATCCGCTGGTTCACTTCACGCTCATCCACACCCCACACTGGTATCAGCGGAGTTTCCACGCGACCGTACCGTCTCAAAATATGGTAGTGGATATACGTACCGATTGCAGCAGAAGGCCCTGGTCTCGTATCACGAAATCTTGATGCCTGTCTGATGATCTCCGTGACCGATGGGTAAAAAATGTTGTTTTTCTGGTACATCATACCTCGCTCCCTGTCGATCACTTCCTCCCTACCCTGCACTGCAAGCGGTCTGAATAGTTCAGTCCGAACTCAACACACTTATCCCAGACCATCCGAGCGTTATCCGCTGCGTCATATGGCATCAAGTACACACTCGATTTTGTAATGTCATATCTGTCAATGAAACAGAGCACTTCCTCCGGTGACCACATCCAGTGCAGAGGTCCGATCACAAACTTCCAATACTTGAAGGATTGGGCGAAAACGCTCTTCGAGACAGGATATCCACGCTTCGGCGACACTACAAAATACCGGACGTTCCAGGTCACGTCCCTCATTATCGACTGTGTACCGTTCGTCTCAACATCAACTACGAATCCAGCATCGTCAAGCGCGTATATGAGATCATAGACCTCCGGCTGGATGAACGGTTCGCCCCCTGTAATAATAACATCATTCTTCATACACCTGCACACTTCGACCACGTCACTGACTGACATATTAATACCGTCTTGATGCACCGCATCACATCCTTCGCACATCAGGTTACACCCTGATAACCTAACGAATGTCGCGACGTCACCCATCGCAGGGCCCTCTCCCTGCACACTCCTGAAGATCTCATTCACCTTCATTTTTATATCACCGTTCATCAATATGCGAACAATGTATATAAAGTTTACTCTGCGTGATATTTCAATGTTTTTATACTCTCGATCATGAACTCGTCATCGCATGAGTACTCAACGATGTAAGCGATCTGCTCAGGTACCAGACCGACCGATGCCAGATGAGGGGTTTGTTTTTGAAAACACCCGACAGACATACAAAATACACCCATGACATTTGGCTTTATGATTGCGGTGTGACAGTGCCCTGAGAAAAACATATGTGGTATCTGTTGATTGTTGCTCAGCAGATAATCGATCACATACGAAGCTTTTTTATGAAGCCGCGTACCGTGGTACGTCCCGCATCCTCCCGACCCGTGGTAGAGGACGGCCCGAACGTTCCCAGGCAGCTCAACGAACCCCATCGAGCTGCCCAGGTATTTGATATCGAGCCGTCTCTTTTCAAGAAGCTTCCCAAAGTCCACGCCGATCGTCTTATGTATCGACTGATCATGATTTCCTGTGATAAAACAGTAAGGTACGCCTTCGTCTGGCAACGTTTCTACAACGCCTTCGAGAATATCGTCTAAAGTATGCCATCGGATTTCATGGTCGTGGTACGGTCTCATCTTCAGACCGTCGATTATGTCTCCACAGTGCAGAATTGCCTCACATGATTCTTCTGCACATTCCTTGACAAACTTCTCCACGTTCTTAGGCTGGTCATACAGACTTCCATAATGCGTATCGGACATTATCCCGATCTTTACGATCATTTTATCACGTCCGCATATTAAACAGACGTGAATTTAAATTAGAAATATATAAATCTATCGATCCAAGTATAACTGTTAGATACCATGCAGAGCATCCCTGAACCATTGTGGAAACAGATTCTTATTCGATAAGTAGAACCTACGGAACGACGCATCTAGTATATACGTTTCACTGTAGTCATCCGGTGACCGTGTTGTCCTCCCACATGCCTGAATCGTGTTGATCGCGGTCATCGTCCTGTACCACATCCAGTTATCGATGCTGTTCCTGGCGCTAACCCATGGACTGCCCAGATTCGGAAAGTTTATCTTCGCTATTATATTCCACCTGTACCTCGGCCCTGCCAGGTCCAGCCCCTGCTCCATGCAGACGCTCAAAAACACCCCTGGCTTACCTCGCATCCACCTCTCGAGATCATCATTCCGCTTAGCGGATGTCTGACATATGACATTATCCACTCTGTTCTTCAGCAGATCATACAGCGTCCTCGCCACGTCATAATTCCCACAGTGCACCAGCATATGTGCTTTGCATTCGCTGTACTTGCTCGCTATCCAGTCCGCTATACCATGCGCGGTCCTTGCCTTGTGCTGCAGCGACATCGGACCGACCGGCCTGTAGTAGATCATGCGCCGCGACGGGTCGATCGGGTGAGGGGCCTTCACCTCATGGTACTTTCCCTTCTCCGCGAGCAGATGTGTTATTGGCGTCCCTGATGCAAGCACTACCACCCTGTATTTCTTGACCATCTCGTTGAACGGCTTCTTGACATCAAGAAGCTTGAAGTAATGCGCGGTCTCGCGCGGCTTATACGGCTTCGGCTCCTCCACAACAACATACGGTATCTTGCTGACGATCGCTTCATATGCATGCGCGCATGCCTTGCGTCTCCTCTCGCGCGCGTTCCTCTGTTTTTGCAGCTTGGATATCTGCTCTGCTTCGACTTTGTCAGGCACTCTACCCCTTGTATCATCCCAGATACTCTTTAGTTCCGCACTGATCCAATCGATCTCTGTTGTGAGCCGAGAAATCTCCATCCTGAATGCCTTTTCTATATTCGCAACATTCTCGATCATTGTCGGAGTGAGCTGCACTGATGACATCTCGACAAGTGCTGCAAACAGATTCGTCGACTCATCGATCATCACAGCATCTGTCCTATCCCGTATGTTCGGGTCGAACCGGAACCGTGCGAACGTGGTCGCCCCATACTCAGCATCCATGAACGCGACCTTATCCAGGAGATACAGGCATTTGCTACATGCGGTGTACCTCTCCACATCCCTTGGCGCTCCGTTAAAAACGCACTCGTCCGCGAATGCCGCCCGCTTCGCAACCGACTCTATCCCTGGGCATGGATAGTTCGATCGACCAACCAGCTTCGGCAGCCCAAACAAATTGCCGGTCTCTATCAGAACGACCTGTGGCGATGTGAACACTACACGTTCCAGTCCGAATTCATTTATCAGGATCTGTCCGAACGCCCTGAGCACCAGTGTCTTTCCCGCGCTCGTCGGGGCTTCAAAATCGATAACCCTGACACCCTTCTCGTAGGCCCTGACCATCTCCTCGATGGCCTCCCTCTGACCGACCCGATATGTCCCTCCTGGTATCGGATTATACTTTCTAACATCAATCATTATCTGCTCTCCTTTCAATCTTGAGCAGAGTTCGCGCGCTGTTATTCTCTGCCCACGTTTGTTATAACTTCAGTCCTTTCATTCCACTTCCAAACAACTCATATTGGTCAGCTAATCTGATTCTATCCGTGGTGCAAGTACCGCTTCGAGTGCAATGTTTTTTACACTCGTATGAATTTTCATGGGCATGAGCATCGCGATCTCAAAGTTCACAACGTCCGCGTTCTTAAATGCACTCGACAATCCCTTCAAATAATCAACAGAGTAGCACACGTGAAACTTATCTTTAGTCTCTGCGAAGCACACTAGTGTATCAAACTGTACGTGATCGAAATCTCTAAGCACACTCCACTCGACGAACGGGTCTTTGAATCGAACCGTAATCATATCGTTGATCGATTCGGCGAACCGGACAAACGTGTAGAACTGTCTACCGGTCAGTGTGAATTCCACCGACCACTTTATTCTTGACAGATCGATGATCTTATGCGGTCTGGGCTCATCTGGATCGAGCCTCACTGATCTGTATTCGCTCTGTCCGATCCGCATAAGTATATCATCATCAGACTGCACGAAATATATCGGATCGCTTGTCTTCTGCACGCCTTCGGAAATTTTTCGCAGATCGACTGCGATCAAATTTTCATGCTGAATTTGTCCGCTCGATGCACACAACTGCACGACTTTTGCGCGATCGAGCCCTCGCAGCACGAATCCTCCAGACACGCTCATCCACGCACTGCTGCTTGCGAATGGTTTGAACAGTTCCAGTGCGGTCTTAATCTGCGCGGCACTATACATCTCAATCACCCTGCGACATCCTCAACAACGCGTCCACAACAGACTGTTTCCAGCACTCAACAATAATTTCCTTAGATACCTTCAGCCGGTACCTGGTCACATCATGATCCTTGCGGAATTCAAGATATCCCTTCGCCATGAGCTCTCTGACGGCAACGTTCGCAGACGCCATCGACAGCTTCGCTGACGATGCCAGCTCTTTTACGCTTTTGAACGAGTTGTCCTTGAAAAAGAGCATGAGGACCCTAACTGAGCTCGGCCTCAGTCCTATCATACACGCAAGTCTTCTCAACGTCATGTTTGTAGTGTACGCTATTAACATATTTAAGCCTTTCCACGAAACTATCAGTATGTGATGAGTCTAATTTCATAATGCCCATGATATACATATATGAATGATATAAATACTTTTGGTCTCCCAGATCCGATTCACGAACTTATACTAATCGGAATTTTCTCAAGACGTCTTCGCATAACGATTTCAAAATTCACATGGCCATAGTGCAATTCGAAATTTTTGGCGCAAAATCACTATGCGCCAATTGATTTAGTGCGCAATGTAGCACAAGTTGGCTTCCTATTATCCTATATATAATAAATACATATTTTCTTTTACTTTTACTTTAGAACAACTTATACTACTTATACTAAATCGATAAGCGCGGATTTTTATATTAAAAAATCGACTCGGACTAAACTATCACTGACCCATGCTATACGAAGTCGACCGCTATCGATGTTAACGACGTTAACTTATACATAAACTCGAATATTATAATATTGGCATCGGTTCGAAAAATTGAATGAGCTTTGCGGACGATTGTTTAGTATGATTAAAATAAAATTCAAAAATTCAATTTGACCCGAACATTCGTCCAGCACTGCTTTTGTTTACCTTCGTACATCCTTCGGGCAGCGCGTCTGTCCGCCCAGTACTTTTTCAATGCCAGTCCAAACGCTATCTCATTTTGTATATACGCAAGGTTATGTCTCTTGCAGTACTCGACGTAGAGCTCATAAAACCGCTGTTTCGAGATGAACTCCCCGTCTGCTTCCTCCACACAGTCGACTAAAAAACTCTCCAATGGGTTAGATGCCCTCTGATACAGTCTCCTGACCTCGTCTATGCTCATGGAATTCGTGAACGACTTTCGCTCAAGCAACCTAGGCAGCTTTTCAATCACCAGGTTAAACAGACCGCTTAGCTCTTCTGGATCGTTCAGCGCTCGCAGACGCTCGAACTTGTTCGCGTCAGACGGATCGAACCGCTTCCCGAATTGAATTATCTCAAGTCTCCTGTAGAACCCATCAGACCGGTCATTCACCTCAGGGAGCTCGTTCGCGCTCATCAGCATTTTCGCAAAATTGTTAAACTCGAACGGCTTCCCGTAGATCATGCGCGCTGGAATCAGATCGCTTCCCGACGTCAGCATCTTGAACTTCCCAACTTCGGGGACTGTCGTGGAGTCAAGGTCTCCGGCGATGTTCACCAGTTTGTTATACAACTTCGCAGTTGCGTATGGATCTGGACGCCTCCCGCCTAAGTCCTGTATGCTCACTGATGTCGTATTCCAGAAGCCCACGAAGTTCTGGATCAGGTCAAGTAGCTGCGACTTGCCGGTACCAGCAGGCCCGAAAAATATCATGCACTTTTGTATGGGGTATGCACGATATAGGCAATACGCAAGGAACTCGTAATACTTTTCACGGTCTTTTGGCGCTAGGACGTCCTCCACGATCTCACACAACGTCGGACAGTCCGCATTCGGATCATACATGACCGGTATTTGAATTCGGCTCTTATACGATGGAGTATGCGCGGAAAACTCCTCCGTGCGCCAGTTGTACAGCCCATTACACATGTTTATTATATTTAGATCACTGTCAAACGTAGGTACCCGCACCGGCGACAGTTGCTTGTATTGCTCGACGTACGTCCGTGCCTTCAGCTTCGCCATGATCTCGGACATTGTGTGTTTGTTTAAGATCTCTTTGCCTTTTATATTTGTGATTTTACCGAAATGATGATCTAAAAACTTCTCGGCTAATTCCTCGCCTCCAAACTGATACACCCCGTCATTATAATACATCAGTCTGTTTTCTGGCAGCACGGTGACGAAATTATACATATCAATTAGAAGATCAACGCAGTTGGTAACACTAAGACGAATTGGAGTAAAATCCTCCGTCATCTCGACACATTCAAGCGGAGTCATGCGATCACCAATGTAAATATGTGATCATGAATATAAAAAGATATTGGTCAAGATGGCTCAATGTTCGAAACATTCCTTCGCGACGTTCTTCCAAATCTCGCCTGCAAAATCAATATCATCGACTTCGAAGCATCCGCCTTCTGGATGACCGACCCATACCTGAATTTCATCCGGCGCGATTTTCTCCACACGATACATTTCATTCCCGATCACGATGCTTGACATTTCCTTCATCCTCCTTTCAGACCACTTAGGCCTTGTACAATACACTATACTCCTTCATAGTATTTAAGACTTTCGGTGACGATATTTATCGTGTAATTGACATGAAAATGTGATTATAATCAGTTTGCAAAATAAACATGTGTAAACGTTGTGGAAATTAGATGGAAAGTAGACTTCCCCACAGAAAAACGACCTCGCGAGACCGTTCACCACATTAGCAATCCGATTATATAAAAAAAAAGATAATAAGGAGATCATTTAAGACCATATCACTTCACCGCCCAGGTATACCAGTTGATATACGATATCACCAACAGGACGATCACGTAACGCGAATCCAATCCACCCATCGCCTGTGTTCGCGGACACGGCTGGATCGCTGCGCAGTATGTGACCGTTGACGATCGCGTATAATTTACCGACATCGAATGCCCCGCTTGTGTTTATACGGACAAAAAGATGCGTATCCGTCACATAATCGTCCTCCACAGAGATCACTGTCTCTGGTGCCTTTGCCTGCGACGCTGACTCTCCCATCCTCCAGTACGTCTCGCCTGCGCCCGGAGACATCGTCACCGCGTACGCATTCAACCAGTTGCCCTGTCCGAGATTGAACAGCGTAGACGCTTCCTGCTCGGATATCTGTACGCCATTATGGTAGTATGTGACGCCGTACACTGCGTGCACAAACATCATCGTCCATATCACAATTACCAACACAAACTTCATTCTTCTTATGCTTACCATTTTATTCACCTCCTTTATAAAGAGAAATTATCCGGTCGATACTTTCTCTCACAAACTTCTTCGCATGATCCAATCGATCAAAATGCTCTCCACCAGACACGATTTCGTGCTTGAAATCTCGATAGCATTCTGTGCCGTATTCGCCCATGCAATACTTGATCTGACTGGTTCTCTTCTCCACATACCAACCTTTACACGGCTTGCGCTTGCGAACTATGAACAACGCCGGCGCATCCTTCGGCGGATTGATGACTTCGACGCGGATCTGTCTGAGATCCTTCCATCGATGTTCTGGAGAAAAATTAACTTTGATCACTGCGATCACCACTCACGCAGTTCGTCAATGATCTTTAGAGCATCCTCCACCGCCTTTGCGATGTCAGATGCCATCGCGCTCTCTTCGTTCTCCACTCTGTCTATAATGAATATGAGTATATCCTCAAGATCGCTCAGCTTTGCCAGATGCTCATCCTTCACATCCTCAACCATTCTGATTATATCATTCATTGATCCCCTCATTGGAATCACCAATCTGATATACGTGTTCATAGTATATAAAGATTTCGTTCAATCCTCGATCTTCGATCTGTGGAGATTTGCAAGGATAACTGCGTATCCTACTAGATCTAAAGTTGTATCAATATTGTCCGGATCATTTACCAGACGGCACATTTTTTCGATAATCCTGGTTAGTGGTTCGATCATCCAGTACGATTCGTGTGGAATTCCATCTGGAAAAAGTATACTCAGTATCTGATGCGTGGCGATTTCAGCGTGCCCGTACTTCGCGGACTTTGTGTGTAATGTTTTACTCACT
>Ga0116166_1003310_pt1 | contig 12605 bp, 9 predicted proteins | sample AD_JPNMR2_MetaG_FD_89884 | JGI IMG/M metagenome (GOLD analysis project Ga0116166, IMG submission 89884) | Active sludge microbial communities of municipal wastewater-treating anaerobic digesters from Japan - AD_JPNMR2_MetaG | ecosystem: Engineered > Bioreactor > Anaerobic > Digestate | place...
CGCCTGTCAGCATAATTACCAGGATTAATTCTCACTTTTTCGACAATTTCTGCAGCCACCTCAGCAGCAGCCGGATTGAAATGAATATCTGCAATAAGCGGTGTGTTATAGCCGGCTTTTAAGAGCTCCTTTTTGATATTTTCAAGATTCCGGGCTTCTTTTGTTCCCTGTGCGGCGAGCCTTACAAAATCAGCCCCCGCTTCTATTATTCTTATACATTGGGCAACCGAAGCCTCAGTGTCGAGGGTATCGGTATTTGTCATCGACTGTATTCGGATGGGATAATCTCCCCCGAGCGGAACAGAACCTACAAAAACTACAGAAGAACGGTATGGTTTCACCTCATTATCCATCCTGACCTGTCTTTATTCAAACTCCCATTCCGCACCATCTTTCAGATCCCTCACCGTTATCCCCAGCCGGCTCAGTTCCTCCCTTATTTTGTCAGATGTGGCAAAATCCTTTTTCTGCCTTGCCTCATGCCTTATATCAAGAATGAGTTTCATCAACCCGCTTACAATCTTCTCATTACCTCTGCCTGCCGACTCATCAATGAGTCCTAAAATATCTTTTACAAAAACCGAAAAGAGCTCTTTCATCTTTGCAATGTCGGAGGCAGTCATTTTTTCTGTGCCTTCTCTGGCTGAGTTTATCAGCCTTACCGCTTCAAATAGTTGTGCCAGAAGGACAGGACTGTTCAGGTCGTCATCAAGTGCCTCATAGCATTTTGTTTTTATTTCATCAACATTTACTGTGGAATCCGTAGAAGGTTTCAGCCTGTCCAGTGTAATAGCGGCTTTCATCAGCCTTTCAAGTCCCTTTTCTGCACCTTTCAGTGCTTCATTTGAAAAATCGAGCGTACTGCGGTAATGTGCCTGAAGAATAAAGAACCTTACTGTCATGGGGCTGTAAGGCTGTTCAAGCAGAGGATGGCTACCGCTGAATACCTCATCGAGTGTAATGAAATTGCCAAGCGATCTTGCCATCTTCTGTCCATTGATGGTAATCATGTTGTTATGAATCCAGTACCTTACCGATTCCCTTCCCAGTGCAGCTGTTGATTGTGCAATCTCACACTCATGATGCGGAAACATCAGGTCCATCCCTCCTCCGTGAATGTCGAACACCTCACCAAGATATTTTATGCTCATTGTAGAGCATTCAAGGTGCCACCCGGGATAACCTTCACTCCACTGCGAAGGCCACTTCATAAGATGTCCGGGATCAGCCTTCTTCCAGAGAGCAAAATCAAAGGGGCTTCTTTTATCCTCCCTTCCTTCCAGCTCTCTCGATTCCTGAAGGAGTTCATCAAGCACGCGGCCCGACAGCTTGCCATAATTATATTTTTCACTATACTTTACAACATCAAAATAGACCGAACCATTGGCCTCATATGCAAAGCCCGACTGCAACAGCTTCTTTATAAATTCCTGCTGTTCAATTATATGACCTGTTGCCCGCGGTTCTATTGACGGGGGCAGGGTATTCAGCTGACTCATATTCCGGTGATAGGTGTTCATATACTTCTGGACCACCTCCATCGGTTCAAGCTTTTCTTTTTTAGCCTGCCTTATAATTTTGTCCTCGCCTTCATCAGCCTCTTCATCCTGCAGGTGTCCGACATCGGTTATATTCCTCACATATCTGACCCTGTACCCCAGATGCAGAAGATACCTGTAAAGCAGATCAAAAACTATTGCAGGACGCGCATGACCCAAATGTGCATCGCTGTAAACCGTCGGCCCGCATACATACATTCCGACAAAAGGTGGATTCAACGGTTCAAACTTCTCTTTCCTGCGGGTCAGACTGTTGTATATGCTGAAATTGTTCTGCATCAGAAAGATTTTTTATTATGGCAAAAGTAGGAATATTTTAACAAACGAAGCTGCCGGCTTTAAAGCATATTGTTAATTGACTTTTAGATAGATTTTTAAAGGAACTTCATATAAACTGAAAAACAGAGATGCCAACCTGAATTACTAAAAAGAAAATCAGCTTCAAGATTTTATTTAAGAGTATTAAGTGTAGAAGAAAAAATACTTAAACAGCAATAATTATTTTGTGGTTTTAAAAATGTTTTTTTACTTTTGCCAGCGTTAATCAAATATTCTTTCTTTCCAAAAGGGTGTTTGATTTTATTAAGAAGGGTGGAGAGATTAGGCTCTATGAAACCCTGGCAACCCATCCTGACCTGTCGGGATGAAGGTGCCAATACCTAATCCCGGTTTACCGGGAGATGATAAAATAAAACACGTTAGCCATGAACTCAATTCATCTGACTCACAAAAACTTTACAATGCCGCTCATGCCTATGTGCATGCGCCGGTAGAGATCCTTCCAGCCATAAAGCCACTTTAAAAGAGTGAACAGGATCTCCTGAACAGATATTTATTACTTCTGTTACATCACAATTTAACAATCCTTAACAAATCAATCATGGACACACATAAATTAAAATTCGAAACTCTGCAGATACATGCAGGACACACTCCCGACAAAGAGACATTGTCGCGAGCAGTACCGATATACCAGACCACCTCGTATGTATTCAGGGATGCTAAGCATGCAGCAGATCTATTCGACCTGAAGGAAGAAGGGTACATATATTCGAGAATAAATAACCCGACAAATGAGATTCTTGAAAAACGTATTGCAGCGCTCGAGGGCGGTGTTGGTGCACTCGCCGTGGCATCAGGCCATGCCGCACAGTTTATTGCACTGACTACGATAGTACGGCCGGGAGAAAACATTGTAAGCTCTCCTTTCCTTTACGGCGGAACATTTAACCAGTTCAGAGTTACTTTTCCGGGCTTCGGTATTGAGGTACGGATAGCACCTGACCTTGAACCGGACTCGTTTGAAAAACTGATTGACGATAAAACACGGGTGCTCTATGTCGAAACCATAGGTAATCCTGGGTTCAATATACCTGATTTTGAAGCTCTTGCGTCGCTTGCCCGTAAACATGGTATAGTATATATGGTGGACAACACTTTTGGTGCTTGCGGTTATCTCTTCCGTCCTGCCGATTATGGGGCCAACATTGTGGTTCACTCAGCCACAAAATGGATTGGAGGTCACGGTACAAGTATAGGAGGTGTTATTGTTGACGCCGGAAATTTTGACTGGACAAACCCCAGATATGCTTCTTTTAATGAACCGTCGGAAGGTTACCACGGACTTATCTTCAGCAAAGTCTTTTCTCCCGGATCAGAATTCGGAAATGTAGCCTTCATTACAAAGGCAAGGGTGGAAGGACTCAGAGACATTGGCCCTTCAATGAGCCCTTTCAATGCCTTTCTTCTGCTTTTAGGGCTGGAAACGCTTTCAATAAGGATGGACCGCCATGTTGAGAATACACTTGCCCTTGCCCGGTGGCTCAGCTCTAATCCCCATGTGGAAAAAGTCAATTATCCCGGACTCGAAAGCAGTCCGTACTATTCTCTGGCAAAAAAATACCTTCCGCGGGGTGCAGGTGCCGTGCTGAGCTTCGTACTAAGAGCCAACCGGGAAAAAGCTTCAAAACTCGTCGAGCACCTTAAGCTCGTAAGCCATCTTGCCAACGTGGGGGATGCAAAAACACTTATCATTCAGCCCTCAGCAACAACCCACAGGCAGCTTTCGGAAGAAGATCAGAAAAAAGCAGGAATTGAACCAGGCCTCTTCAGAGTTTCTGTAGGACTTGAACATATTGATGATATAATTGAAGACTTTGACCAGGCAATTAGAAAAACTCTTGCATGAAAATTCTCATACACAGTGAACCTTTTACAACCGAGACAGGCTATACTTTCAATGGGCTTGAAATAGCTTATGATACATGGGGCACATTGAATGAAACCGCCGATAATGTTATCTGGGTATGCCATGCTCTTACTGCCAGTTCTGATGTAACAGCATGGTGGCCCGGTATGGTAGGTGAAGGTCTGGCTTTTGATACCAAAAAATATTTTACCGTTTGCGTAAATATTTTAGGCTCATGCTACGGTACCACAGGTCCTCTTTCAATAAATCCTGCCACAGGCGAACCGTGGTTTAACGATTTTCCCCTGATCACAGTCAGGGATCTTGTGATGGTTCACGAAATAGTGCGTAAACATCTCGGTATTAAACAAATACATACCATTATCGGGGCAAGCATTGGAGGTTATCAGGCTCTTGAATACTCTATAATGTTTCCCGACCTGATTAAAAATCTTGTTTTCATTGCGTCAAGTGCCAGGCAATCGCCCTGGGCAATAGCATTTAATGAGTCGCAAAGACTTGCCATTGAAGCCGACCAGACTTTTTACAGCCGCAGCCCGGAAGGCGGGAAAAAAGGTCTCAGGGCTGCAAGGTCTATTGGCCTCTTGAGTTACCGGACTCCCTATGCTTACAACACAACACAGGCTGAAGATGATGATGAAAAAATAACATCCTTTAAAGCTTCATCATATCAGGATTACCAGGGCGATAAACTGGTTAAACGGTTCAACGTTTGGTCGTATTACCGACTTACACAACTGGCCGATAGCCACAATGTCGGACGCAGCCGGGGTGGAGTGATAAAAGCACTCTCGCAAGTGAAAGCAAAAACACTCTGTATCGGAATTAAATCAGATATCTTGTATCCGGTTAACGAACAGAAATTTGTTGCTGAAAACGTGTCCGATGGAATATATGAAGAGATAGACTCTTTCTACGGACATGATGGTTTTCTGATTGAAACAAAACAGGTAAGTGATTTACTTAAAAAATTCTGGCAATAAACATTTTATTTACAACCGACTATGACAACCCGTCAAAAACTCAGAATTGGACTCTTCGGATATGGCGTCGTGGGGCAGGGCCTTCACGATGTGCTTAACAGCAGTTGCGGTTTTAAAGCCGATATTGTAAGGATCTGTGTAAAAGATCCTTTAAAAAAGAGAAGAATTCCGATGGAGCATTTCACCTTCAACAGGAACGACATCCTGAATGATGATTCAATAAATCTTGTTGTTGAACTCATCAACGATCCTGATGCTGCCTATGAAATAGTAACCGGAGCAATGAAACGAGGCAAACATGTTGTATCTGCCAACAAAACAATGATTGCCAATCATTTCAGAGAGCTTGTTGAGATGCAGACAAAATATAATGTATCGTTTCTTTACGAGGCTTCTGCCGGTGCAAGCATCCCCATAATAAGAAATCTGGAAGAATATTATGATAACGAACTGCTTCATTCCTTAAGAGGAATACTTAACGGTTCCACAAATTATATTCTTACCAAAATGCATAATGAAAATATACCGTTTTCACAGGCATTGAATGAAGCAATAGAACTTGGCTATGCAGAAAAAGACCCATCTCTCGATATTGATGGTTTTGATGCAAAATTTAAATTATGCATCATAACCTGCCATGCCTATGGGCTTTTCCTAGAACCTGAGGAGGTCTTCCACTATGGGATAAGGAATATTTCAAAATTTGATATCCGTTATGCAAAGGAGAAAGGATTTAAAATTAAGCTTGTTCCTTATGTGGGAAAAACAAACGATAACACAATCACGAGTTATGTTCTCCCGCGGTTTATCTCATCCGATAAATATCTGTATAATGTCGACTACGAGTATAACGGAATAATAACTGAGGCTGCATTTGCCGACAAACAGTTTTTCAGCGGCAAAGGTGCTGGTGGTCATGCAACAGGAAGCGCAGTGCTGTCAGATATCTCCGCTCTTTCGTACGGATACCGGTATGAGTATAAGAAGTACCTTCAGGGTACAGTGACGAACTATACCCGCGATTTCAGAATCGAAATATACCTGCGTTATAAGAATGAAAACGACAGGGAGCTTTTCAATTTCGAGGAAATATCTGAACAATATCACAGTAATACATGCAATTATGTTATTGGGGTGGTAAATCTTTCGCGGCTCTATGAACTGAGGCATAAGCTCCCGGATATGGATGTTTTTATAATAAATACAGGAAGAAAGGACATTAACTGACTGCTCCTTTTTTGCCGGGACACTCTGATTTTTCAGGAAAATATTGCCTGCTAATTTTCTTTTTTGTGAAATATCTCACATTACCTTTCTAAATTTTTGATTTCTAAAGACTAAGAAAAATTCATTTTTTTTGATTTTTTTATTGATTTCTTTTTGAAATTTAGCCCTTTTTATTATATTTAAATGACAAAGTCAATGTCTAATTTTTAAAATTGAATCCTATGACAAAGCATGAAAAAGCTATGCTAAAGAGCAGAATTTTGCATCTTTGCCGTCTCAAAGCTGCCGGTAACCCCGCCGACCTGGCGCGCCGGTTCGAAATTAGCGAAAGAACTGTCAAACGCCACATCAAAGAGCTGAGGCAGGAAGGTTATCCGCTAATTTTTGATTATTATCTTATGTCGTATGTGTTAAAGAATGTTTAAAAGTTTGTTATTAAAAAATTGTATTTGATAAAATTTTTGTCCCCGCCTGTTTTTAAAATTGGGATAGAAAATTTAAAATCAAAAGGCATAAGATGATATCAGGAATAATTTATGTGAAAGCTGCAACTCCTCGTATGAACGGGCCTTTTCTCCACTCCCAAACCACAGGTTTTAGCAGACATCGGTATCCAATGCCGTCAGATCTCGTCCTTAATTGATGTTCGCCCTGAACAATGGTTCGTTCAGAACGTAGGCCCTGCAAACCCGGATGATCAAAAGGTTCATCCGGGTTCTTTTTTCATTTCTGGTAACATTTCTAAAAGAGATTGATATCAATGGTCCATGTAAATAAGAGGTAAATGGCCTACTCAAAGGAAACAACTATGTAATAGTAGAAAACAAGAAACCCCGGCAGATCCGGGGCCTAATGTCTTAATCCAAAACAGATCTTAAGAGTTTAAATAGTACTTTTCCCTCAATTAAACCATAATTAATCAACATGAGGCTTTCCAATAGTTCTTAATCTTATTTTGTTCACTTTCATAAAAGCCAAAATGTAACCTGGAATAACAACAATGTATTGAATAAAAAACAAAAAATATTTTTGGCGATTCACATAAAATACTGATATATTTTTGAGCCAACTTTCTTCGTTTAAATGCAAATATATATGACTTAAGTAATTATTGAATATAGTTAGCCCTACACTCATAAAATGAGAATAAAAAATTCCTAAGCTTATAATGATGTATAAAAGTTTTAAATTCTTAAATGATTGTATAAAAATATTTTCGGATGAATTAAAATTATTATGCTTAAAAAATATTTCTAAGCAAGACAATGAAAATAAAGTATTTACTATAACAAATAAATAAATAATGGAAAAATAAATAATCATCGAAATCCAGTTTAAATCGAATTTTTTGACAACCCAATTCCCTTCATATTTTAGGTCAGAAGATGCCATATAAGTAGTAAACATGTCTAGAACTCCAAATAAAAGATAAAGAAAAATTATTATAGCTGGTGCCAAATTGGCACCAGCTATAGTTTGATTTAAAATTTTCTTTACCATTTTTAATATGGTGTAATATCAGTTCTTACTGTGTTTCCATTTAATGTACTATCCACGCTAACTTCTCCTCTGTTGTTTGTATCTGAGGAATTTTTGGTCCCAATTTGAAAAGTTATTGTGCCATTATTACATGAAGTCGCTCCCAGCAGAAGGGCTCCTGCAACCAAAAGCAGCCAGACAATTCCACCGTCTGTTTCCTGCATTTCAAGTGTGCTCATCTCATGAACACCAATTGAGTTAAGGTCTAAGTTTTTCATGACTTTTAAGGTTTTTAAGTTAATAATTAATTTTTATTTGCAGCGAGGCATGCACTCAGCTTACTGACAAAATTCATATCGTTCCGTCCGGAAAAAAAGAACGCTGCAAAAAAAATTTAATCCGCCTGAAAAATCTTCCATTTCTGCCAGTGTAAGATTTCTGAAAGAGCACATAATTCTAATGTCAAACGGCTCCCTGTAATAAAACGTGTGGTCTCGCCTTGAGTATTCTATTGGCGCGCCCCTCGACCTCAACTCATCAATCATCTCATAAAGTGATGACCTCCCAACGCCAAGCCTTCCAGCAAATTCATCAGGAGTACCTGTCCTGCGCTCGGAAATGAGCTTATTAATAATGCTAATACGGTCGATGTACTCAAATAGCTTCATAACAGGTATATATTATTGTTCAACAGGATAACAAACGCCCCCTGACTGATGTTGCCACATCTTCCGGAAAAGCCCTTTTTTCATTATCAGCTCATCAACTGTGCCTTCCTCTGCCACAACACCTCTTTCAAGCACAATAACCCTATCTGCATTCATAACAGTCGAAAACCGGTGGGCTATAATAATTACCATTTTCCCTTCTTCCTTTAGGAATTTCACCATATTCTTTACCGACATCTCCGAAACCGGATCAAGGGAAGATGTAGCCTCATCAAATATTATCACCTCAGGATCACGGTATAATGTTCTTGCAATGGCAATCATCTGCCTCTGACCTCCTGAAAGGGCTACACCATTCTCTCCTATCCACGTGTTAAAGCCTGCAGGAAGTTCATCAATAAACCTGTCCATTCCAAGCCTGTTACATATATCAAAAACCCTGTTAATATCAGGTTCTGGATCCCCGATTGTGATATTCTCAAGCACACTACCTGCAAACAGGTCTATCTTCTGGGGAACTACCGAAATTAACTTCCTTACAGAATCATTTGTAAAATGGCGTATATCATTCCGGCCTATCCTGATATTGCCCGACTGAAGAGGATATAAATTCTGAAGCAGAACTGCCAGAGTGGTTTTACCCGAACCACTTTCACCTACAACAGCCGTTATTTCATTTCTCCTGATGGTCAAGCTCAACGATTCAAAAACATTTCTGCGGGTTCCATATCTGAATTTTACATTCTCAAATTCAATGTCCCCTATCATCTCCCTGGTAAGTTCAATACCTCTGCTGCTCTCTTCAGGCTCGAGGTCAAAAATTTCAAAAAGCCTGTCGGCAGCTATCTTTGCATCCTGTAATGTCCGGTTAAACCCTATTATTCCTGCCACCGGACCCGTGAAATAACCTGTAACTGAATAAAATGCAAGAAGCTCCCCTGCAGTGATTTCATTATGTATGGCAAAAGCGGCTCCGGCCCATAATATCACAAGCGAAAAAACCTGCGACACTGTGCCTGAAGTACCTGAAGAAAAGATACTGTTCAGACCCGACCTGTATATCGTATTAAGAAAATCAACAAAGCGTGTTTCCGTTCTGATGTTTGAAAAGTCCTCAAGAGTGAGCCTCTTTACTGTTCCTGCAGCATTTAGTGACTCTACAAGATGTGCCTCAAGATCCGCTGCCTTCTCCATTACTTTCCTCTGAACCTTTTTATTGAGCGTGTTCGAAACAATATAAATACCAGTGTATAATGGAATGATAATAAACATTATAAGAGCAAGTTTCCAGAAAAATGTAAACATTATGATAAAAGAAACGACCAGAATCAGAATATTCAGCAATAGACCAACAGCAACCTCGTTAATAAAAAGTCGTATCTTGACTGCATCCCCTATTCTTGATATTATCTCTCCTGTTCTCATATTATCAAAAAATGACTGCGGAAGTTTCAACAGATGCTGATAATATCCGAGAATCAATTTGGCATCAATCCGCTGCCCTGTTTTAAGAATAAATACCGACTGAAAGAAACTCAGCAGTACCCTCAGCAAAATCACCAGAACCATGGCTACTCCCAGGAGGTTGAGCAAATTGAGGTTTCCGCCCGGTAGAACATGGTCCACAAGTTTTCCGAGATATAACGACATGCCTATACCAAGGACAGAAAAAGCAAGTGAACCGATAAGAGTTTGAATGAAGACCCCTGTCTCGGGCTTCAGCAATTCGAAAAACCGTTTCTGAAAACTTATCTTTTCATTGCCGGGTCTGAATTTCTCACCCGGTACCATTATTACAAGCACCCCTGTCCATTGCTCCCTGAACTCTTCGTACGTTAGACGATGAATTTCACCATCAGAAGGGTCCATTATTTCCACCCATTTCTGCGAAACCTTCATCAAAACAACATAATGATGCAAAACTTTTCTGACAATAAAATGGGCAATGGCAGGTTTGGGTATTTTACCAAGGCAATCTATTTCTCCCTTAACACCCTTTGCAATAAATCCCATCTTTCCTGCAGCCTCGACAAGCCCAAGAACATTAGTTCCCTTTCGGTCGGTACCGGCAAGCTGTCTGATACGTGCAACGGGAATATCGAACCGGTAATAGGCTGCAACCGAAGCCAGACAGGCAGCTCCGCAGTCTGTAATATCCCTCTGTTTTATTTTATACCTCATTAGATTTGTTTTCCGGGTTATTCATGTAAGGATTAAGCCATTTATGAATTCTGTCGAACAAGAGGTTGAAAAGACTCCTGCGAGTAACTATTATCCTCGCATTTATACTCATGCCTTTCTTCATAATTGCCGTATATCCGTTTTTCAGAGAAAGAGTATGATTCTTTAATCTGCACCTTACCCTGAAAAACGCTCCAGTATTTCCTTCTATAAAAAGATCGTCCGATACATCAATTATTTCCCCTTCTATCATCCCCCATTCATTATAACGAAAAGCATCAACCTGAATCCTTACAGGTTGCCCTTCCCTTATAAAACCTATATCGGCAGGCTTTACCAGAACATTTGCGAGCAACTCCCCCTCAGGCGATATTTCAAGAATTTTCTGATTTGCAGCTATTGTACTCCCTTCCTGAATGTCGGAACTTATAACTATTTCTCCTGCAACTGGTGTGGTGACCACTCTATTACTAAGTTCTTCGTTATAATGGCAGTATTCTGCCACCATTCTTACAGAATCATTTCTCCTCTGATTAAGATCATATTGCCAGCCCGTAACAGCAGATGAGACAATTCGTCGGAGATTTTCACTTTCAACGCTGAGCTGATAACGGCTGTTTTCATATTCTGCCTGGGGGATCAATGACTGGGAATAAAGGAAGCTGTTGCGGTCAAATTCACTTTGGGCCTTCTGCACCTTCTGAAGCTGAACAGAATACTGCCTGTACAGGTCATCAAACTCCGAAGCATATCTTGATGATTGCAAGGAAATTTCACGCTTCTGTATTATATCTGAATCAAGTAAAACGAGCTTTCTTAAATCCGACATTGAAAAATTATTTTCAGCAATCCTTGCAGCAAGTCCGGCTTTCTGCGAACGTATTGTTTCCGAATCAATTATAAGCAGGGTGTCGCCTTTACTGACTCTTTTCCCGCTTTTTACCGATGAAAATATTACTTTACCACCTGCTGGGGCAAATACAAACTGTTTTTCAATATCGGGTTGGAAGAACCCTCTTGCCTGAACTGATATGTCAACGAATACAAATGGAAGTACTATTATAGCAGCCGCTACCGCCAGAATAATTATCCAGTAAATAACTCTGCTGCCTTTTCTTATCCTGAACAAATAAGATTCCAGCAGATTATTGCTATCCGGAAAAGGAATTATTTTCATATTTCAGAAATGCAGCTTACCAAACATAAAAATAACGGGGGACAGATTTTCCAGAAAGTCTCTTTTCCCCCGGCTTATTTTTCAACGTGTTTTCAACAGATACTATCTCATTAAATTTTAAATAATTATAGATTTTTTAGAAATAACATATACCTATAGATATTCGCCCATGTTTCTGAGGAATATTTCCACCGGGATAACCAGAATGTTTTTATGTTTCATTGGTATACTTCCCCTGTAAATAAGAAGAAGTTTTGCTTCGGGATAGTCATCACCAAATGAATAAAGTCCTCTAAAATCGGCCGGATTTGTAACCTTCGTATTTTTTACTTCCACAGCGATAAATTTATTTCCCCCATAAAGTATGAAATCAACTTCGTTACCTGCCAGTGTGCGCCAGTAATATAAGCGTACATCAGGAAGTTCATAATCACAATAAGCTCTAAGATGCTGCCCAACGAGCCCTTCAAGTGCAGGCCCTGAAATTTCAGACTCAGTATCGAGCGGTCCTCTTTGTCTGAGCCTTCTGTAAAGACCGGTATCAAAAAGATAAAATTTTTGATGGGATGCTGTTTTTCTGCCAGGACGTTTTGCAAAAACAGGAAGCCTATATGCCAGAAGCAGGTCCTCAAGAATATCGATATATCCTGTTACAACACTTCTTGGAGTCTGGCATTCACGGGCGATATTACTGATATTAAGAACGGAGCCGTGCGACCAGCTTATTGTTTCCAGAAATCTGGCAAATGATCCAAGGTTTCTTATCAATCCCTCAGCCATTATTTCTTCTCGCAGGTAAATGTCTAAATAGGCTTCAAGAGTCTTTTCGGGATCCTCACTTCTTTCAACTACAGGAATAAGTCCTGTGGTAAGTGCCTTTTCCAGTAAAAAATTATCGCCCAGTTCAGCGGCAGTGAACGGATGCATCCGGCAATAGACCGCCCTTCCTCCAAGCATATCAGCTCCTGTTTTTTTTAATTTCCTGGGACTGGAACCTGTTAGAATAAACCTGACTTTATGCTCCTCCATCAACTTATGAACCACTCCCAGTATTTCCGGCACTTTTTGCACTTCATCAATTATAACCTTTTCAGGTTTTACAGCGTAAAAGGTTTTTATCAG
>Ga0116166_1003318_pt1 | contig 12589 bp, 12 predicted proteins | sample AD_JPNMR2_MetaG_FD_89884 | JGI IMG/M metagenome (GOLD analysis project Ga0116166, IMG submission 89884) | Active sludge microbial communities of municipal wastewater-treating anaerobic digesters from Japan - AD_JPNMR2_MetaG | ecosystem: Engineered > Bioreactor > Anaerobic > Digestate | place...
AAGGCCGGCGGCGTGGCGGTGCTGGGCTTTCGTGTGGAGCCGCGGCACTGCAACATGATGGGCATCTGCCACGGCGGCATGATCGCCACCTTCTGCGACATGCTGCTGCCGATCGCCGCGCATGCGTTGTCCGAGGAACTCGCGCGGCGCTTCCTGCCGACCATCAGCCTGCAGGTCGACTACCTCGGGCCGTCCAGGCTGGGCGCCTGGGTGCAGGGCGAGGCGCAACTGCTGCGCCGCACGCGCGCCCTGGTGTTCATGCAGGGCCTGGTCAGCGCCGACGGCGAGCCGGCCGCGAGGGTCAGCGGCGTGTTCAAGATCGGCCCCGGCTTCGACGATGCGCTCGCGCCGCGTGCCGCGGCGGCAACACCCGCGGCCACGCGCTGAGCAGGCGCCGATTCGCGCTTGGTCCAGGACGCGGTGATCCGCAACCTGCAGGCCTTGACCGCATCGAGCCAGCGCTTGTCCGCAGACTTCAAGGCCCCCGAGCCGCATGTGCCGTGGCGCCAGCTGGCGCCGGCCGCCTCGTGTCATGTGGTTAGCATGGGGCTCCTGCCGCAGACCATTCCGATCATGAATGCAGCCGCCCTGAACGCCACGACGATGGTCGACAGCGACCACCCCGCGGTGATCGCCTTCGCCCGCGAGCACGCGCGCGGCGCCGACGAGCGCGAGCGCGCGGTCGCGCTGCACTACGCGGTGCGCGACGGCTTCCGCTACGACCCCTACCGCATCGACATGAGCGTGCACGGCCTGAAGGCCAGCACGGTGCTGGCCAACGGTTATGGCTGGTGCGTGCCCAAGGCCGCGCTGCTGGCGGCGGCCTGCCGCGCCGCCGGCATCCCGGCGCGGGTGGGTTATGCCGACGTGCGCAACCACCTGACCACCGAGCGCATGCGGCGCAACATGGGCACCGACCTGTTCGTCTGGCACGGCTACACCGACATCTGGCTGGACGGCGCCTGGGTCAAGTCCACGCCCGCGTTCAACCTCGAGCTGTGCGAGCGCTTCGGCTTGCTGCCGCTGGAATTCGACGGCCGCGCCGATTCGATCTACCACCCCTTCGACCGCGCCGGCAACCGCCACATGGAATACGTGACGCTGCACGGCGCCTTCGACGACGTGCCGCGGCAGCGCATCCTCGACGGCTTTCGCGTGCACTACCCGAACATGCCGCTGGATGCGCTGACGCAAGACGGCGACTTCATGGCCGACGCCGCGGCCGAGCGGGCAGCCGAACACCCGCCGCAGCCGCCGGCGGCGCGCGCGGCGCGCTGAGGCGGCGCGCATCGACGCCGGGGTCGCGCATGCAGCGGGCATCGGCCGCGCCGGCGGCGCGCACCTCGGCCGGGGCGATGCTGCTGGCGCTGACCGCGGCCTTCGCGATGAGCCAGGCCTTTCGCACCGTGGCGGCCATCCTGGCGGCGCCGCTGCAGGCCGAGTTTTCGCTGTCGCCGCAGCAGTTGGGCAGCTTTGCCGGCGTGTTCCACTTCGCCTTCGGCGCGCTGCAGCTGCTGATGGGCATCGGCATCGACCTGCACGGCGTGCGCCGCACGCTGCTGGCCGCCTTCCCGCTGGCCATCGCCGGCGCGCTGCTGGCCGCACTGGCGCCGAACTTCGCGACGCTGATGCTCGCGCAAACGCTGATCGGCATCGGCTGCGCCCCCGCCTTCCTGGTGTGCACCGTGTTCATCGCGCGCCACTTCCCGCCGGCGCGCTTCACCGTGCTGTCGGGCACCATCATGAGCCTGGGCGGCATCGGTCTGCTGGCCACCGGCACGCCGCTGGCCTGGCTGGTGCAGGCCACGTCCTGGCGCGCGGGCTACTTCGTGCTCGCTGCGCTGTCGCTGGCCGCCTGGTGCCTGGTGGTCTGGAAGGTGCACGAGCCCGCGCTGGCGCAGCACGACGGCGCGGCGCGTGAAAGCCTGGGCCAGGCGGCGCTGGCCTTCGTCGCGCTGCTGAAGCTGCCGCACACCGCCGGCATCGTCACCCTCGCCTTCGTCTGCTACGCCTCGTTCATCACCCTGCGCGGCCTGTGGCTCGGGCCGCTGCTGATCGAACGCCACGGCTTCACGCTGGTGGACAGCGGCAACGTCGCGCTGGCGGTGTCGGCGATCTCGCTGCTGGGCCCGGCGCTGTTCGGCCGCTTCGACCCCGGCGGGCCCGCGCGGCGCCGGCGGCTGGTCGGCTTTTCGCTGCTGTGCGCCGGCCTGTACGCGGTGCTGGCGCTGTCGGCCAGCGCGCTCGTCGACGTCGGCCTGATGGTGCTGCTCGGCCTGCTGTCGGGCTACATGATCCTGCAGTACTCGGAAGTGCGCAGCGCCTACGCGCCGGCCATCGTCGGGCGCGCGCTGGCGCTGTTCACGATGGCGATGTTCATGGGCGTGGCGCTGATGCAGTGGTTCACCGGGCTGGTAGCCTCGCTGGCGCAGGCGCGCGGGCTGGATCTGTTCGCCACGGTGCTGCTGACCATCGCCGCGCTGCTGGCCGCCGGCGCCCTGGCCTTCGCGTGGCTGCCCAAGGCGCCGGCGCCTGGCGGCTGACACGCCGCGCCGGTCGGGTTCGCGCTCGATCCCTCACGGCGCGGACAACGCCTTGCGCCCGATGCGCAAAGCGCGAGCTGCGGCGGCGCGCGGCCCCCGCCCGGCTTCAGGAGCCAGGCTGCGTCATGGCGACCAGCCACAGGCCCTTGCCGCGGCTGTAGTAGTACTCGCCTTGCGGGCTGATCACCACCGCGCGATGCGCGGCAGGGTCGGTGAAGTAGCGCCAGCCGTAGGCCGCATCGCCGGGGCCCGCGCTGTGGGGCACGGCCTGCATGCCGCGCGTGCAGGCGCCGGCGCTGCGGTCGTCGCGGTGCGCCGGCGCGTCGCCGCTGCAGTGCGCCGATGCCCACACGCCGGCCGGCGCCGGCGCGCCGCCGGCGCCCAGGGCCGAAGCGCTGGCCGCCGCGGCCAGCACGCCGATCGTTGCGAGAAGAAGGGTCGGCTTCATGGTGAGACCTCCTGGATGCGACCCAGTCGACGTCGACTGTGGCTGCAGTGTGCGAGGCCGGCGCTGTACCGCCGCTGAAGGCCGCGTTCAGCCGCCGTTCACCTGCGCGCCGAGCGCCGAGCACGGCAGCACGCGCTGCAGTGCCGCCAGCAGCCGGGCCTGGTCGATCGGCTTGGTCAGGTAGTCGGCGAAGCCGGCCGCGCGGCCGCGGTCGAGGTCCGCACCCAGCGCGTTGGCGCTCAGCGCGATCACCGGGATGCCGCGGGTCGCCGGCTCGGCGCGCAGCCGGCGCAGCACCTCGTAGCCGTCGAGGCCGGGCAGCTGGATGTCCAGCAGGATCAGGTCGGGGCGCTGCGTGTGCGCCAGCTGCAGCCCCGTTTCGGGCAGCTCGGCACCCAGCATGCGCAGCCGCGTGCACTGCGCCAGCATCGCTTCCATCAGCAGCTGGTTGACCGCGTTGTCCTCGATGTACAGCACCGTGCCGCTGCACTGCAGCGGCTGCGGCTCGGGCTCGACGGCTTCGAACGGCACCCACAGGCGGCTGCCGGCGCCGGGCTGGCCGTGCAGCCCGGCCTGCCCCTGCATCGGTTCGAGCCGCCGCCCGCCCGAGGCCAGGCCGCTGCCGGGGCCTTGCCCCAGCAGTTCATCGATCAGCCCGAGCAGCCGCTCGCCCGCGTGCAGGATCTGGCGCACGTGCGCACGCGCCACCGGTGCGCCGGCCAGCACGGGGTCGGTGTGCAGCACCTGGCCGAAACCCAGGATCGCATGCATCGGCGTGCGCAGCTCGTGGCTCATGCGCGACAGGAACTGCGACTTCGCGCGGTTCGCCGCTTCGGCCTCGTCGCGCGCGTGCACCAGCTCGAGCGTGCGCTGCTGCACGCGCTGCTCGAGCTCGGCGTTCAGCGCGCGCAAGGCCTCCTCGGCACGCGCGCGCTCGCTGACGTCGCGCACGTTCAGCACCACGCCCGCCACGGCCGGGTCGGCCAGGCAGTTGTTGGCCAGCACCGCCACCAGCGGCCAGTGGCCGCCGGCATGGCGCACGCGGAACACCGTCTCGTGCTCGCCGTGCGGGCGGCCTTCGAGCACCGCACCCAGGTCGGCCTGCGCCAGTGCACGGTCGGCGGGGTGCACCCAGTCCAGCACGTGGCTGCGCAGTACCTGCGCGGGCTCGAGGCCGAGCAGCCGGCGCACGGCCGGGCTGGCGTAGCCGATGACGCCGTGCGCGTCGCACACCAGCGTCAGCTGCTGCGAGTGCTCGGTGTAGGCGCGAAAGCGCCGCTCGCTGGCCAGCAGCGCCTGTTCGGCGCGGCGCGTGCGGCTGATGTCTTCCACCGTGCCTTCGTAGTACAGCGCGCTGCCGTCGGGCGCACGCACCAGATGCGCGTTCTCGCGGATCCAGATGCGCTCGCGCGTGCGGTGGCGGCAGATCTCCGACACGAAATCGACCACCGCGCCGTCGCGCTGCAGCAGGCGTTGGAATTCGGCGCGCCGCTGCGGGTCGACGTACCACTCGCGGCCGATGTCGTTGACCGCGGCGAGCAGTTCGGCCTCGCTGTCGTAGCCGTTCAGGCGCACCAGCGCGGCGTTGGCGCGCAGCTGGCGGCCCTCGATGCTGGAGCGGTACGCGCCGATCGGCAGCAGCTCGAACAGCGACGCGGTGCGCTCGTCCATCAGGCGCCGCGCGGCGGCCGCGCACGCGGCGGCGCCGCAGGCCGCCCGGGCGGGCGCGGCGGCGGCACCAAGCGGCGCTGCTCGGCCTCGCGCCGCGCCAGCTCGAGCAGCGCGGGCAGTTCGTCGGCCGCCACCCCCTTGAGCGCGCAGAAGTTGGCCAAGCTCAAGGTGGTGGATTCGAAGGCGTGCAGCAGCTCGGCGCGGCGGCGCTGCCATTCGCGCTGTTCGTCCTCGCGCGCCGCGCGCAGCGTGCGCCGGCGCTGCAACTCGTCCAGCGCCGCCTGCCGGTGCTCGGCCGAGATCTCGCCGGCCGCCGCGCCGTCCAGATCGAAACGGTGCGGCGCGCGCGTCAGCGCGATCAGGTAGCCGGTGCGCCCGGTGTGGCGGCGCAGGAAGGCCGACAGCGCCGCCTTGCTGAAGACCCCCGGGGCACGCTGCTGGATGTCGGCCTGGATGCGCAGCTTGACCGGCTTGGGTGTGCCGGCGAACAGCGCCGGGAAGCGCTGGCGCAATTGCTCGGCACAGTCGACGGCGCCGTCGTCGGCGGCGCGGCCGTGCTCAGGCTCGGGCGGTGTGGTCATGATCGGGTGAATGCTGCATTGGCGCGCGGCATTGTGGCGCGGCTTTGCGCCGCCGCGTCAACGGCATGCCGGCGCCGGCCCGGCCGCGGCCGGGCGTTCTGCGCAGAAGTCGGCCACCGCCGCCGCCACCGCGGCGGCGATGCGGCGTTGCTGCGCCTTGCTGCGCAGCCGCCGCTCTTCGTCGCGGTGCACGATGACGCCGGCCTCGAACAGCACCGCCGGCATCTGCGCCAGCCGCAGCACCGCCAGATCGTCGAAGCGGTACAGGCCGATGCGCGCGTCCAGCAGCTCGCGGCCCTCGCCGGCGATCGGCTCGGCATGGTGCAGCGTCGGCTGCCGGCAGGCCGCCAGCAGCCGCGCACCCAGCAGCCGCGCGAACGCCTCGCTGCGCGCCGGCTCGGCGTTGCGCGCGGACACGAACAGCGAGAAGCCGCTGATCTGGTCGGTATACGAGCGCGGCTGGCCGCGGTAGACCCAGGTCTGCAGCTTGTGCGGCTGCGCCGAATCGTGGTGCACCGACAGCAGCAGTTGCGCGCCGCGCGCATTCGCGATCTGCGCGCGCTGCTGCAGCGTCACCGGGCCGTCGCCGCGGCGCGTGAGGAAGCTGCGCACGAAACCGGCGTCGCGCAGCGCGGCGACGATGCGCGCACCCAGCCGGTCGTTGAATTGCACTTCGGGCACGCCGCGCGCGCTGATCGCACCGGGCTGCGCGGCGGTGTGGCCCGGATCGACCGCGACCACGAAGCCGGTGCGCTCGCAAGCGCCCGCGACGGCCGCGCCCCAGACCAAGACACCGGCCAGGCCCACCGCCAGGCGGCGCCGCGCCGCCTCAGTTCGCGGCACGCTCGCCGAGCGGCTGCTGCCGCTGCGCGACGATCAGCGGCCGATCCTGGATCAGCCGCAGCACCAGGACGTCGCGCGCCGCGCCGGACTTGGCGTCGGCGCGCTGCGGGCTGCTGACCCGGTAGCGGATCGTGTAGCTGACGCTGACCGAGCCGTCGCCGGCGCTGCGGTCGACGGCGATGTCGCTGGCGAGCCGGTTTTCGATCACCGGCCAGCGCCTGTGGAAGGCCTGCTTGTCCTTCAGGATGAAGTCGTGGCCGACGCCGGGGTAGTCGAAATAGTCGACACGCTCGGCATAGAACGCCATCAGCCCGCCGGCGTCGACGCGATTCAATGCCGCGATGTAGTCGGCGACGAAGCCGCGGATGCGCTGGTCGTCCAGCACCGGCGCGGCTGCCGCGGGCACCACCGGCGCGGCGGCGCCGGGCGCGGCAGCCTCGCGCCGGGGTGCGGCCGGCGCCGCCGCGTCGGGCACCGCAGCGGGCGCCGCTGCGGGCGCCGCTGCGACCGGCGGCGCCTCGCGCGGCGGCGGGTTGCGCATCAGCAGCACGTAGGCCAGCACGACCAGCCCGGCGGCGGCAGCGGCCATCAGGCCGAGCGGGCGCCGCCGCGCGGCCGGCGCTGGCGCGGTGATCGCCACGCTCGGCTGCGCCGACGCTGCCGTGCCCGCCGCGGGCGCCGTGGGCGCCGCCAGCGGTGGCGCTGGCGCTGGCCGCGGCGGTGGTGCGGGCGCCGGCGGCTCCTCGGCGGGCGGCGGCGCGGCGGCGATGCGTTCACCAGCGGCCGGCGCGGCAGCCGCACGCGCCGGCGCATCGTGCGCCAGCGCTTGCGCCTGCACATCGAGCGCGGCCGCGAGCTGCTCGAACGCTGCGGCGTAGTCGCCGGTGAAGTCGATGTATTGCAGCCGCTTCAGTCTGAACGGCACGGCCACCGGCTGCAGCAGGATCGGCAGCACCGGGCGCTTCTCGTCGAGCGCGAAGGCGACCTCGTCGAGCACGTTCTGCGACTGCACCGAGGCCGGCGACAACACCACCATCAGGCAGGCGCTGGCGCGCAGCGCGCCTTCGACCGCCTCGTCCCAGCGTGCACCCTTGGGGATGTCGAGCTGGTCGACCCAGACCTTGCAGCCCTGCAGGCGCAGCTGCTGCGCCACCTTCAACACGAAGGCGGCATCGCTGCGCGCATAACTGACGAAGGCACGGGGCGCGGCATCGGCCATGGCCGCGAATGTAACGCCGCGCCGCCCTTCCGGCGCGCGTGGCAGCACACCGCAGGCCGCGGCGGGGCACCGCCGCCCCCGCAGCGTGCCATCGCGCGTTGTGTCACAGTGCCGGCCTTCGCCCTCGGCCCGTCTGGCCCGAACGCTCGCTCATGGCCCTCAAATCGACCATCTACAAGGCCACGCTGCACATCGCCGACATGGACCGGCAGCTGTATGCCGAACACGCGCTGACGCTGGCGCTGCATCCGTCCGAAACCGAGGAGCGGCTGCTGGTGCGGCTGCTGGCCTTCGCGCTGAACGTGCCGCACGACACCGCGCGCGGCGCGCTGCAGTTCGCGCGCGGCCTGTCCGACAGCGGCGAGCCCGACCTGTGGCAACACGACCTGACCGGCCAACTGCTGCAGTGGATCGAAGTCGGCCAGCCCGACGAACGCCGGCTGGCCAAGGCCTGCGCCCGCGCCGAGCGCGTGACGATCTACTGCTACGGCAGCGCCGCCGACATCTGGTGGGCCGGCATCCGCCACAAGCTCAGCCGCCTGGCCAACCTGACCGTGTGGCGGCTGCCGGCCGAGCAGGCGCGCGCACTGGCCGCGCTGGCCCAGCGCAGCATGCAGTGGCAGCTCACGGTGCAGGACGCCCAGGTCTGGCTGAACAGCGACAAACAGTCGCTGGAGTTGCTGCCGCAGCGCTGGATGGGCAGCGAATCATGAGCCTGCCCGAACCCGACGCCGACCCCTGGCTGTGGCTGGAGCAGGTGCAAGGCGAGCCGGTGCTGGCCTGGGTGCGCGAGCGCAACGCCGAGTCGCGCGCGCGGCTCGAGGCCTGGCCAGCCTTCGGCGACACGCGCCGGCGCATCCGCGAGGTGCTGGACGCACACGACCGCATCCCCGCGGTGCTGCGCCGTGGCGATCACCTGTACAACTTCTGGCAAGACGCCGCGCAGCCGCGCGGGCTGTGGCGGCGCTGCAGCCTGCACGAATACCGCAAGCCGCGCCCGGCCTGGGAGCTGCTGCTCGACCTGGACGGGCTGGGCCGCAGCGAAGGCGAGAACTGGGTCTGGGGCGGCGCCGTATGTCTGGGCCCGCACTACAGTCGTGCGCTGCTGAGCCTGTCGCGCGGCGGCGCCGACGCCCACGTGGTGCGCGAGTTCGATTTGGTCGAACGCCGCTTCGTCGATGATGGCTTCGTGTTGCCCGAAGCCAAGTCCGAGCTGGCCTGGGCCGACATCGACACCGTCTATGTCGCCACCGACTTCGGCCCCGGCACGCTCACCGATTCGGGCTACCCGCGCGTGGTCAAACGCTGGCGCCGCGGCCAGCCGCTGGCCGCGGCGCAAACGGTGTTCGAGGGCCTGGCCAGCGACGTCGCGGTCAGCGTCGCGGTGGACTTGACACCCGGCTGCGAGCGCACGCTGCTGCGCCGCGCGCCCGACTTCTTCAGCAGCGAGGACGCCTTGCTGCAGCAGGGCGCCGGGTGCGACACCTTGCAGCCGCTGGCCAAACCGCCGGACGCGCAACTGGCCTTCTGGTACGACCAGGCGCTGCTGCTGCTGCGCAGCGATTGGCTGCACGACGGCACGACCTGGCCGCGCGGCGCCTTGCTGGCCAGCGACGCCGCGGCCTTCATCGCCGCACGGCCGGTGTGGCGCGCGCTGTTCACGCCCAGCGCGACACGCTCGCTGGCCGGCTACGCCGCGCTGCGCCGCACGCTGCTGCTCGAAGTGCTGGACAACGTGGCCGGGCGCCTCGAGGAATGGCATTTCGACGGCCGCGACTGCTGCCCGCGCGCGGTGGCCGCGCCCTTTGCCGGCGCGCCCGGCACGCTGGCGGCGCAAAGCCTGCACGACCCGCTGGTCGCGAACGACGCGCTGGGCGAGTCGTACCTGCTGACCTACACCGACTTCCTGACGCCCGACTCCTTGCTGCTGGGCCACGGCGGCAGCGACGCGCTCGAGCCGCTGAAGGCGCGCTCGGCCTATTTCGACGCGCAAGGCATGCGCGTGGAACAGCGCTTTGCCGGCTCGAAGGACGGCACGCGCATCCCCTACTTCGTGATCTGGCCGCCCGGCGCCACCGCCGGCGGGCGCAACCCCACGCTGCTGTACGGCTACGGCGGCTTCGAAGTCCCGCTGCAGCCGCAGTACGCGGGCAGCACCGGCGTGGCGTGGTACGCGCGCGGCGGCGTGCAGGTGGTGGCCAACATCCGCGGCGGCGGCGAGTTCGGCCCCGGCTGGCACCAGGCGGCGCTGAAGGGCAAGCGGCAAGCGGCCTTCGACGACTTCATCGCGGTGGCCGAAGACCTGATCGCCGCCGGCATCTGCACGCCGCGGCGGCTGGCGATCAAGGGCGGCAGCAACGGCGGGCTGCTGGTCGGCGCGGTGATGCTGCAGCGCCCCGACCTGTTCGCCGCCGTGGTGTGCCAGGTGCCGCTGCTGGACATGCGCCGCTACCACCGGCTGCTGGCCGGCGCCAGCTGGATGGGGGAGTACGGCGATCCCGACGATGCGGCGCAATGGCGCTGGATCGCCCGCTACAGCCCCTACCACAACGTGCCGGGCGCCCAGGTGCGCTTGCCGCCGGTGCTGTTCACCACCAGCACGCGTGACGACCGCGTCCACCCCGGCCATGCGCGCAAGATGGCGGCGCGATTGCGCGAGCGCGGCCATGAGGCGTGGCTGTACGAGAACATCGAAGGCGGCCACGGCGGCGCCGCCGACAACGCGCAGCGCGCCGACATGATGGCGCTGGAATTCGCCTTCCTGTGGCAGCAGTTGGAGACGCAATGAACGAGCCGCAGGTCGTGCACAACCAAGCCGCTTCGCGCTTCGAGCTCCAGGTCGGCGGCGGCCTCGCGGACTGTTCCTACCGGTTGCACAGCGGCGTGATGAACATCGTGCACACCGGCGTGCCGCCGGCGAGCGAAGGCCGCGGCGTCGCGGCGCGGCTGGTGCACGCCGCGCTGGCCCACGCACGCGCGCAAGGGCTGAAAGTGCGGCCGAGCTGCAGTTACGTCGCCGCCTACATGCGCCGCCATCGCGACACGCTGGACCTGCTGGAGCCTTGATGCCACACGCCATCGAAGCGCGCGCCGTCGAAGTGCTGGACTTCTGGTTCGGCCGCCCCGGCGAAGCCCACCACCTGCAGCCGCGGCCCGAGTGGTTCCGCAAGGACCCGGCCTTCGACGCGCTGATCGCGCAGCGCTTCGGCGCGCTGATCGGCGCCGCGCTGCGCGGCGAACTCGCCGCCTGGGCCGCGTGGCCGCACAGCGCGCTGGCGCGCATCGTCGTGCTCGACCAGTTCACGCGCAATGCGCGGCGCGACGGCGCCGGCATGTTCGCCGGTGATGCGCTGGCGCTGGCAGCGGCACGCGCGATGGTCGACGCGGGCCAGGATCGCAGCCTGCCCGGCGTGATGCGCCAGTTCGTCTACCTGCCCTTCGAGCATGCCGAGGCGCTGGCCGAGCAGCAGCGCTCGCTGCAGCTGTTCGAAGGCCTGGAGCGCGACGAACCGGCGCTGGCTGGCCTGCTGGAATGGGCACGCAAGCACCACGACATCGTCGCGCGCTTCGGCCGCTTTCCGCATCGCAACGCGCTGCTGGGCCGCGCGTCGACGGCCGAGGAGCTCGAGTTCCTGCAGCAGCCGGGTTCCAGCTTCTGAGCGCCCTGCGGGCCGCGCGGCGCAGGCGTCGCCGACGGCGCGTTCATCTACCCCCTCCAGAACTGCGGCGTGAACAGCACCAGCAGCGACAGCAGCTCCAGCCGCCCCAGCAGCATCGAAAAGCTGCACACCCAGGTCTGAAAGTCGCTCAGGCCGCTGAAGTTGGCGGCCGGGCCGACCTCGCCCAGGCCGGGGCCGATGTTGTTCAGGCTGGCGATGACCGCGCTGAAAGCCGTGACCACGTCCAGCCCGCTGAACACCATCAGCATCGTCAGCACCACCAGCACCGCGCCGTAGACCATCATGTAGGCGACGACGTTTTGCATCACGCGCGGCGGCACCACCTGGCCGCCGATGACCACCGGGTTGACCACGCTGGGGTGGCCGATGCGCACCAGTTCGTGCTGCGCCTGCTTCAGCAGCAGCAGCATGCGCATCATCTTGATGCCCCCGCCGGTGGAACCGCCGCAGGTGGCGAAGCAGCCCAGCAGCAGCATCCACAGCGGCGCGAACTGCGGCCACTTCAGGTAGTCCTGCGTGGCAAAGCCGGTGGTGGTGCCCACCGAGACCACGTGGAACACGGTGTGGCGCAGCGCGGTCGAGTACTGCGCATAGGTGCCGTCGAGCCACAGGTACAGCGAGATCAGCGCCACCGATCCGGCCATCACGAAGACGAAGGCGCGCGCCTCGACGTTGCGCCACAGCGGCGCGAACGAACGCTGGCGCCAGGCGACGAAATACAGCGCCACGCTGACGCCGGCCAGCATCATGAAGAACACCGCCACCGCCTCGATGACCGCCGAGTTCCAGTAGCCGAAGCTGGCGTCGTGCGACGAGAAGCCGGCCAGGCTCATGGTGCTGCACATGTGCATGAAGGCGTCGGGCCAGCTCATGCCGGCCCATCGGTAGGCTAAGAAGCAGGCGAAGCAGCCGACGAAATACACCGCCCACAAGCCGCGCGCGGTCTCGGCGATGCGCGGCGTGAGTTTGGTGTCCTTCATCGGGCCGGTCATCTCGGCCTTGAACAACTGCACGCCGCCCACGCCCAGCAGCGGCAGGATCGCCACCGCCAGCACGATCACGCCCAGGCCGCCGATCAACTGCAGGAAGCAGCGCCACACGTTGACCGACAGCGGCAGCCGGTCCAGCCCCGACAGCAGCGTGGCGCCGGTGGTGGTGAAGCCCGACATCGACTCGAAGTAGGCGTCGGTGACGCTCAGGCCCGGGATCGCCAGCCACAGCGGCAATGCCGCGAAGGCCGGCAGCACCATCCAGATCAGCACCACCAGCACGAAGCCGTCGCGCGACTGCAGCTCGCGCTTGTAGCGCCGCGTCGCCAGGCTCAGCGCCACGCCGGCCAGCAGCGTGGTGACGATGGAGACGACGAAGGCCATCTCGCCCGTGTCATGGCCGGCCAGCGCGAAGCCCAGCGGCACCGCCATCAGCAGCGCGAACAGCACCAGGATCGGCCCGACCAGCGCGGCGACGGCCAGCGGCAGGTTCATGTCAGTTGCGCCACCGCGCTTGGCGCGACCCGCGCCGCAGCAGACGAATTCCCCTCGGGGACAGGCCGCCGCAGGCGGCCAGGGGGAGCGGCGGCGTCAGCGGGCCGAACCCGATCCGGG
>Ga0116166_1003320_pt1 | contig 12578 bp, 9 predicted proteins | sample AD_JPNMR2_MetaG_FD_89884 | JGI IMG/M metagenome (GOLD analysis project Ga0116166, IMG submission 89884) | Active sludge microbial communities of municipal wastewater-treating anaerobic digesters from Japan - AD_JPNMR2_MetaG | ecosystem: Engineered > Bioreactor > Anaerobic > Digestate | place...
CTTTTTCCTCCCCGTATAGCCTTTTTCGTCTCTTCTGACTATACAGGTTGTTTTATTAGAAGTGGATCACTTTTTTCCTGGCGTTTCAATTAATTTTGGATCACTTTTATTGTAGCGTTTATAGCAAAATATGAATCCTTTTATTTTCATTATTCTTGGGTTGTGTTTTTCATTAATATTAACAGTGATTTATTCAAAAACAAAAAGCATCTTTTTATGTGTCATAACCCACAGTCTCTTTAACTCATATTGGGGAATAATTACAATGCCTTTTACAAACGTGTTTTTAGAACTTATCTTAATGCTTGTCTTCAGTTTAGTTATATATTTAATATTTGAGCATTTAAAGCAGCACACAATAAAAGAACGAGATGGGCAGTTATTCCCTTGAGGCCTTCAAGAATTTGGGGCAGATGTATGTTGACGACGTCCGCTTCACTGAAAACATTGATAAATTCAGCCGGGGACTGGCAGAGTAAATGCGCGAGGCAATGGCTGTATATGCCGATGCAAATAAATAAAGAATTCTATTTAATTGCCTTGGAGTATTCCGTTGGAGTGATGCCGTATTTTATTTTAAACTGGCGTGAAAAATGATGCACCGAAGAAAACTTTAACAGGTCCGATATCTGGGAAAAATTTAATTTTCCTTCCTTGATCAATGCTTTACTCTCGGCCAGCTTTATCCTGGTTATATACTCGCGGGGGGAAATCTGCAGATGCTTCCTGAACAGTGTTGCCAGGTACGGAGCACTGACATTAACCTCTTTGGCCACTGACTTCACGCTTAAGTTTGTATAGATATTTTCTGTAATATATTTAAGCGCTTTATCTATAATCTGGTTCTCATTTCGCAGCGTAACAGTTGTTTCCAGTTTCGATTCGGATTTACCTCTGTACAGCTGGCGAAGGATGGTCAGCAAAAATTCCTTAAGGTAGCACAAAATAAAATCGTTGCTGAACATATCCCCATGTTCTGTTTCTTTAATAAGCTGACTCAGCAGCGCTGTTGCATCGGAGCCCACTTTAATCTTTTTGTTCAAAAAAACTTTACTGTTTTCACAATCCATGTCAAAAGTGATGGTAATAAAACAAACGGAGTAGTTTTCATCTGCATACTGCATATGCCATTGGCCGGGGCCATAAAGCATCATCTCTCCCTGCTTGAGAATATAATCCCGGCCATTGACGACACTGTGCATTTCGCCAATATCAACATAAGTTAGTTCAAAAGGATCGTGCTGTTCACCCTTAAAAAAGAACCCCTTCTCTTTCTCCTGGTAAAAAAGGGTATAAATGTCTTTCACGGTAAGCCTTGGAGATATGGTCAGTTTGGTCCTGCCGGGAGGCGCCGAAATCCAGTTGCTTTGAGCGCACTTAATATAAGCAATTTTTATCGTGCAAAAGTCTTTAAAGGGAGTGATTGCAAAACAAATCCCACTTTTTAGACATACAGGCTTGTCCAAATAAAAATAATCAATTCTATCTGCACCGCTATCCGTTGATACCTCAAGAATAGCCATGCCTTCTTTGTAGTCCAGGTAGACTTCGCTGTTGATAAAGCAGGTATAATGGCCGGTGTGGTTGCGCATGGTGCGCTGCTCAATATTCCACATAGGACCGCTGGGGAATCCCCGGTTGGGCAATTTGTCATCAAGGATCTGGCCGTATTGGGAAAAGGAGAGCTTGTTTAAATTCTTTATCACAATATCCACCCTCTTCTTAATCCGGCTGGTATAACTATTTTAACATGCAACCTTCGGCCATTGCAAAAAGGCGCTGTGGGAAACACGGATGAATCGATTTATATACAATTTATGACCTTTTACACATATATAATCACTTCTGCAAAATGCCTTGACTTTAACCCTTTTAGAGATAGCTTGTAAACTAAGAGCCGGAAGTTTTGGCTTACTGTGAGGTGCAGGCGATGAAAAAACCCGTGCTCATTATTATGGCTGCAGGCGTGGGCAGCAGATATGGTGGATTAAAACAGCTCGACCCCATCGATGAACTTGGACACCTGATTATTGATTATTCACTTTTCGATGCGAGGCGCGCCGGTTTTGAAACGGTGCTTTTTATTGTCAGGCCGGAGCTTGAATCCCTCTTCCGCCAGACCATCGGCGGGCGGATAAGCAAATACATGGAAGTCAGGTATGTTCACCAGCTGCTTGCAGACGTTCCGCAAGGTTTTAGCGTGCCGCCGGAGCGGACGAGACCGTGGGGCACGGCCCATGCTGTCATGAGCGCCGGCAAATTTGTGGATTCCTCCTTTGCGGTGATGAACGCCGATGACTATTACGGGCCGGGAGCGATAAAGGCCATCTACGATTTTTTGAGTTCGCCGCATCGAGACAATGAACATGCCATGGTGGGTTATAAAATTGAGAATACACTAACTGAATACGGATCTGTCTCCCGTGGCATCTGCCGCGTTAATGACGAGGGCTACCTGTGCAGCATTGAAGAATACACGCAATTGGAGAAATGGGACGGCGGCGCGGTGCGGATTGACCAACATGGCCGCAGAACCTTTATTCCCCCGGGAACCATTGTCTCCATGAACCTCTGGGGATTCGGTCATTCCATGATGGATGAACTCGTTAAAGGATTTCCCGATTTTTTAAATAGTTTGCACATTGACCCGTTGAAGCGAGAATACTTTTTGCCTTCGGTAATAAACACGCTGGTTGCAGAAGCAAGGGCATCTGTCAAGGTCCTTTTAACTGAAGAAAAATGGTATGGCATTACCTATCCCGAGGATAAACAAAAAGTCCATACTGCCATCCGTAATTTAATAGAAGCTAAAAAATACCCACAAAGGTTATGGGAGGCGGATTGATGTTAGAGATAGCCGGTAAATTTTGCTTCGCCGGGAAGCCCGTGCGTTACGAGGAATACGGCAACGGCCTTATTAATAAAACATTCCGTATTGTTTGTGACAGCGGCGTGGAATACATTCTGCAAAAGGTGAACACCTCCACCTTTAAGGACCCGGTGTCTTTGATGAAGAATATAGAACTGGTGACCAGTTATCTTAAACAGCGCGTCAGGTCAAGCCGGGAAGCTCTCTCCCTGGTGCCGGCTGCCGACGGAAAGAACTACGTGGATGATGAAAAGCGCGGTTTCTGGAGGGCATACGATTTTGTGCCCGGCAGCATCAGCCTTGACAGCGTCTCCTGTGCCGGTGATTTTTACCAGGGCGCGCTGGCCTTTGGCCGCTTTATCGACATGCTCGCCGATTTTCCCGCCGGCAACCTGGTGGAAACCATCCCCGGCTTTCATGATACCGTCTCCCGCTACCGCGCTTTTAAAGAAGCGGTGGCGCAGGACGCCTGCGGGCGGGTTAAAAAAGCCCAGAGAGAGATTGATTTTGCCCTTTCGCAGGAGTCCTTTGCCTCGGTGTTCATGGATCTGCTGGAGAAGGGAGCACTGCCGCTGCGGGTAACCCATAATGACACCAAGCTGAACAATGTTCTTTTCGATAAGGAGACCCGCACTGCTCTTTGCGTGGTTGATCTCGACACCGTTATGCCGGGCCTGGTGATGAACGACTTTGGCGATGCCATCCGCTTTGGCGCGAGCACCGCCGCTGAAGACGAACCGGACCTTTCCCGGGTCCAGCTGGACCTCGAATTGTATGCCGCGTTTGCCCAGGGCTTTATAGAAGCTTGTGGGAATAACATAACCAAAGAGGAAATTGAGCTTTTCCCCACCGGTGCTAAAATGATGACCCTTGAGTGCGGGGTGCGCTTCTTGACGGATTATCTGTCCGGTGATACATATTTCCGGACCAGCTATCCCGAACACAACCTGGTGCGGTGCCGCACGCAATTCAAGCTTGTTTCGGATATGGATAAGAAAAGTTCGCAGATGAACCAGATTGTGGCAAGGGCGGCGAGAAGATGAAAGTACACGGCATTGAGGTAAAAGCCAGAAATATTCCCCCGCTGGATAGAAATTTTGTTTCCATGTATCAATTCAACCAATCTTATCTCCGGACAGCCGGCAAGCCTGTCGGCATCGCCATTACTCGAAATGACGGGCAGACGGCAGTGTACCGCACGTTTATTCACGGCACCCCGCAGATGTGGGAGGCCGATGCTTTCTATATCGACAGGCTGGTAAAGACTCTCTTGTGGATGAAAGGCGGCTTTAAAATATACATTGCCGGAGACAAAAACATTTTTGCCCACATTAAAAAAGCCTATTCGCCCGGCGGCTCACGTGAGTTTGACTGCAACTTTATGGCGGATGTATATGAAACTGATTTTACGGTGGAACTATGTGATGAGCTTCCGGAACCGTGGGAAGAAACAAGACCCGTCGGCGGTCATACAAGGGGCTGCCGGATTGGCTTTGATGCGGGTGGAACTAACAGGAAGGTTGCCGCTGTGGTTGATGGGGAGGTTGTCTACTCTGAAGTAGTCCCCTGGCACCCCCAGCAGTGTGCCGATCCCGATTATCACTTTAATGAGATAGTCTGTGCTTTCAAGACCGCGGCCTCGAAGATGCCCCGCGTTGATGCCATCGGCATCTCGGCGGCGGGCATCTATATTAATAACCGGACCATGAAGGCATCTCTTTTTCGCAGCGTGCCCGAAGACTTGTTCAATCAAAAGGTAAAAAATATCTATATTCGCGCCGCCAGGGAAATTGGCGATGTGCCGGTTGAGGTTTGCAATGACGGAGATGTTGCCGCCCTGTCGGGTGCAATAAGCCTGAAAAAGAATAATGTAATGGGTATTGCCTTGGGGACGAGTGAAGCGGCGGGCTTTGTGGACCGTAATGGGAATATCACCGGCTGGCTTAACGAACTTGCTTTTGTCCCTGTGGACGCCAATCCTCATGCGGCCCGGGATGAGTGGTCCGGGGACCTGGGCTGCGGGGTAAATTACCTCTCGCAGGATGCGGTAATCAGGCTGGCCGGCGCGGGCGGGATAGCCTTTGGCCAAAATACGGCACCGGCAGAAAAAATAAATCATATTCGGGAGCTTTTGGAGCACAACCACCCGGTGGCAAGAGATATTTATGTCTCCATTGGAGTATACCTGGGCCATACGCTGCCCCTATATCATCATTATTACGGCTTTGATCACCTGCTGCTCCTCGGCGGCGTAACCTCGGGAAAGGCGGGAGAGATCATCGTTTCGACAGCCAGGTCTCTCCTGGAAGACGAATATCCCGGTATTGCAGGCAAGTTTTCCCTATATCTGCCTGATGATAAAATGCGCCGTGTGGGCCTTTCCGTTGCTGCAGCCAGCCTTCCCGATATAGAAGTGATGATACCATGCTGATTAAAAACGGCAGAGTATTTACATCAAGAAACAGCTTTGAAGAGCTGGATATAAGGTTGGAGCAGGATATCTTAGAGATCGGCTCCATTGAAGGCCCTCCCGACATTGATGCGCAGGGCTGCTACGTCATTCCCGGCCTTATTGATGTCCATACCCACGGCGCTGCCGGTTGTGACGCCGGCGACGGATCGGCGGAGGGGCTGGCGGCAATGTCCCGCTATTATGCTCAAAATGGCGTCACCACCTTTTGTGCAGCAACCATGACTCACAAAGAGGAGAAGCTGGAAAGAGCGCTGCGCGCTATCGGCGAATTCGAGAGACCGGAAAACGGTTCGCATTGTGCCGGCGTTTACCTCGAAGGACCGTTTCTCTCTTTTGAAAAACGCGGGGCTCATGCGGCGGAATATCTGCTGGCACCTGATATCGAACTTTTCGAACGGTTAAACAGGGCTTCCGGGAACAAGGTAAAAATAGTCGCCGTGGCGCCGGAGCTTCCCCGGGCGGCCGGCTTTATAAAGCATGTTTCCCAAAGCTGCAGGGTTTCCATCGCCCATACCACGGCAGACTATGATACGGCCATGCGGGCCATAAACCTGGGGGCATCACAGGTAACCCACTTGTTTAATGGCATGAACGGCTTTTTGCACCGCGAACCGGGCCCGGCCGGCGCCGCCCTGGACGGAGGCATAGATGTTGAACTGATCTGTGACGGGTTCCACATACACCCCTCCGTTGTCCGCGGCGTATTTGCCATGTTTAAAGACCGCGTTCTGATGATCAGCGATTCGTTGAAATGGGCGGGCTTGCCTGACGGCAGCTACGAGCTGGACGGCCGCCCTGTTACGGTAAAAGGGGGCCGGGCAGCGCTCCCGGACGGAACTCTGGCCGGATCTTGCATCAGCCTGCTCCAGGCGCTGCAAAATGTCGTTGCCTGGGGCATTCCCCTTGAGCAGGCTGTGGCCTCCGCGACCATACTCCCTGCCCGGGCCATCGGCATCGACAATAGTTTCGGTTCCATCGAGGTGGGCAAACGCGCCGATCTGCTTATTCTGGATTCCCGGCTCTCCCTTGTGAAAACCGTTATTGACGGCAGGGTTGTTGAGCCTGTTCACCTGTAATTTGCCGAAGCGGAAAGAACATTGGGGCCGTCTCTGCTGCGGCCGGGAGGAGATAATGTGAACATTTTCATTACCGGTGGGGCCGGCTATATCGGTTCTCACACCTGTGTTGAGCTGTTAAATGAGGGCTTTGATATCGTAGTCGCCGATAATCTTTCAAACAGCAGCCAGGTCTCCCTGGACCGGGTGCGCCGGATTACCGGCAGGGACTTTCCATTTTACGAGATCGATATCTGTGACGAAGATGCACTAAGCCGGGTATTTGAAGAGCACAGCTTTGATGGGGTGATTCATTTTGCCGGTTTGAAAGCGGTGGGAGAGTCGGTCAGCCGCCCTGTAACCTATTACAGCAACAACCTCATTTCAACATTAACCCTCTGCCGGGTCATGCAGAGGTACCTGGTTCATAAAATAGTCTACTCTTCATCTGCAACCGTATATAGCCCCGACAATCCGCTGCCCCTGCGGGAGGAGTCAAAGCTAGGCTGTACCAATCCTTACGGCTGGTCTAAGTATATGTGCGAGCAGATCCTGCGCGATGTGGCCGCCGCCGACCGGCGCTGGTCAGCGCTGCTGCTGAGATATTTTAATCCGGTGGGTGTACACCCCAGCGGTTTAATTGGTGAAGATCCGCGGGATATTCCCAACAACCTGATGCCCTTTATTACACAGGTGGCTGTGGGGAGGCGGGAGAAGCTCCATATTTTTGGCGGCGATTATGATACACCCGATGGGACGGGCATCAGGGACTATATCCATGTAGTGGATCTGGCCAAGGGCCATGTGGCGGCAATTAAATACCTGCAGGGCTTTACCGGAGTGGATGCCATAAACCTGGGCACGGGCCGGGGCTTCAGCGTGCTTGAGATGGTGAGGACTTTTGAAAAAACTAACGGGGTGAATATACCATACGAAATTGTTGGGCGCAGGGCGGGGGATGTGGCCTGCTGTTATGCGGATCCCCAAAAGGCGAACCGGCTGCTGCACTGGCGGGCTGAGAAAACACTGGAGGATATGTGCCGGGACAGCTGGCGCTGGCAGTATAACAATCCCCATGGATACGGCCGGGATGATGGCGGAAATGTAACCCTGCATTAAGGTTTGCTGCAAGCATGATCTGATAACTACTGATGCATTTTATATAAATACAATTAATAAGCATGCAAATACATAAGAAAGTCAATTTGCTATAGTGGAGTTGATAATGTATCATAAACCCGTTCTGAGTTTGTTCCCGCATGATGATGACTGGTTTTGCCTATCCGGGCAAAACAATAATGCTTGCTGGAGGCGGTTATGGATAACAAAGTACTGAGAATGGGTGTAGTCGGTTGCGGTTTCTTTGGGCAAAAGCATGCGGATATTATCAATCAGATCCCCAATGCCAGGCTGGTAGCAGTATGTGATATTCAGGAAGATGCGGCAAGAAATGCCGGTAGAATGTTTGGCGTGAACAATTATACTAGTTGCCAGGAGATGCTGGACAAAGAGCAAATTGATGCTGTTTCAATTTGCGTCTCCGAGGACTTTCACCTTGAGCCTGCCCTGTGCGCCGCCAAAAACGGGAAGCATATTTTGCTGGAGAAGCCCATAGCCAGGAATGCTGTCGAGGCGGAGCAGATTAAGCAGGCTGCCCTGGAGAACAATGTTCGCCTCATGGTAGCGCACGTTTGTGAATTTGACGGACGCTACCGCTATACGGCTGACGCTATTGAAAGGGGAGAGCTCGGGGAAATCATCTCCATCTATTTAAAGCGATCGAGCACGCAGTCCACCGCGGCAAGGTTAAAGGGCAAGGTCAGCATGTTCCATTACATGGGCGTGCACGATTTTGAAGCCATGCTGCTCTTTGCCAGGCCGGCTCTTCCGGTGAAAGCTTATTCCCAGTGGGTGGCCAAGAAGAATGCTTCTTTCAACGCCCAGGATACCTCCTTTAGCGTGATTACTTTTGACAACGGCATTGTCGGCTGCATCCAGCTCTGCTGGGCGCTTCCCGATAACGAAGCGCTTGCTTTTGTCGCCTGCGCCGAAGTGGTGGGCACAAAGGGCGTCAGTTATATTGATGTAAAAAACCAGGGACTCGAGATTTTCAGTGAAACCGGGCTCAGGTATCCCGATTTAACCTATTGGCCGGAGTACTTCGGGCATACCGCCGGGAAAGTGCGGGAAGAAATTCAGCACTTTGTTGATGCTACATTATCCGGCCAGCCGTACCTTGTGGATACCGATCTCGCCATTGAAGCGGTCCGCACGATAGACGCCTGCTTTAAGTCTCTTGAGACGGGCCAGCCCGTGACCATTGAACGATAATATTGCTGCTGCATTGGAGAGGATAAAAAGGTGAAAAGTGAACGCATGGGAAATGGTTTGGGAGACAGCCTGGGTCTTTCGTTGAAGTATTTTGCGCAAAAGATAACGACCGAAATTGTTCTGAAGCAGGGAGCTGCGATACCGGATTCGGACAAAGCCGTCCTGCGCGAAGCGGCCAAGAAAGTGGCGGAGTTGGCCGCCCGCCCGGAAGAAGAAGAAAAAAAGCGTCTCTGGTATAAGCTTAACAGCCTGCAGGCCGAGCGGCCGATGGTGGTTTGCGACCCTGAAAACGGCTGGTATGAGATCATCACCCCGGATAAGTTAAAATGCAAAAGCGATCTGGGGAGGGTGATCGAATTTTATTTAAGGAAGACGATTTTCTGGGGCGAGGAAATGAAAGATGACACGGTGATTATGCCAATCTTTCGCGCCCATCACATCTTTGAAGAATCAAGCCGCGGATTTGATAAAGTGGATATCGGGACCGGCACCACCGGTTCCTACACCTGGAAGCCGGCGCTTACCAATATGGAGGATATAGATAAGCTCCAGCCTCAGCACTATATCATCTACGAAAAAGAGACAGATGAATTCTATAACATGCTCAAGGATGTATTTGACGGCATCCTGGAAGTAAGGCTTGACACCATGTGGTGGAACTCCTGCGGGATGACTGCGGATCTGATCTTCCTCATCGGCATGGAGACGATGTTTTACAAGTTAATTGAGGAACCCGATGTAATTCACAAGTTGATGCGCTTTTTGTGTGACGAGTTCCTGGCAAAATTTGAATTCGTAGAGAGCCGGGGCTTGCTCTGCCTCAACAATAACGACATGTATGTGGGGACAGGGGGCTACGGATGGACAACTGAGCTGCCGGCTCCCGGTTTTGACGGCAAGGTGAGACTCTGTGATATCTGGGGCCTCTCGGAAAGTCAGGAGACAGTATCCATATCACCGCAGATGTTCGGGGAATTCATATTCCCCTATCAGAAGGAACTTCAGGATAAATTCGGGCTGAATTGCTACGGCTGCTGCGAGCCGGTGGACTTGAGATGGGATTATATCAAGCAAATACGCAATTTGAGGCGCATATCGGTGTCTCCATGGTCTAATGAGGAGCTGATGGCTGAGCTACTGGGAGATGATTACATCTATTCCAGGAAGCCGCCTTCAACATGGCTGGCGTGTGAAAATGCTGATGAGGAGATGATGGAAGCAGCGATTAGGAAAACAGTTAGCCTGGCTGGACGCAACCTGGAATTGATCATGAAAGACAACCATACTATTGGGAACAACCCCAACAATTGCATCCGCTACGTGCAAGTGTGCAGGCGTGTCATAAACGACATGTGCTAATCGGGGGTTTTTCGGCAATTGCTTGGGCTAGGCCAGTCTCAATGCCCGTTTGAGACGAGCAATTAAGTATCAGCATCAATCAACTTACAGTAAGGGAGGAAGAAAAGATGAAGAAGAGGGGCTTGTTGTTGTTTCTGGCAGTAGTAATGATTTCTCTTGCTCTTGTGGGATGTTCGGGAGGAGAAGAGCCAGGCGATGAAACCGGTGGCAATGATGAAACCGGTGACAAGATTGTGGTTGGCATGTCGATGATTGACTACACCAACCCCGGATTTATCGGCATCAAAACCGGGGCGGACAAGGCAGCCGAGGATTACGATATTGAGCTCATCTGGAAAGGGTGCGAAGGCAACCTTGACAAGCAGATCGACGTAATCCGCGGTTTCATCCAGCAGGGTGTAGACATAATCATGGTAGACTCGGTGGACGTCAACGGCCTGGTCTCGGTTGTCAACGAGGCTACCGATGCCGGAGTAAAGGTTCTGGCCATCGGCTCTCCCATACCGGGCAAGGACAACTACAATGCCATCTATCCCGACTATGTTGATGCGAAGTTTGCCGCAAGAGTGATCGGCCACATCTATGAGGGACAGGAAGGCACTATCGGTCTTATTGTCGGTTCCCCGGGTAACCTGGTATCCGACAACCGCCAGAGAGGCTTTGAGGACGGCCTGGCCGAATTCGAAAACCTTAAGCTGGTCACAGGCCTGGGCAACTGGGATCCCAACCAGGCGATGACTGCTGCCGAGGATATCATTCGCTCCAATGATGATTTGCTGCATATTCATGTTATTCAAGACGGCATGAGCTACGGTGTGCTCCGCGCTGTTCAGAACTCCGGCAAGAATATTCCCATGTCTTCCAACGATGGGGATCCGGAAGCCCTGGACAACTTTGAAGCAGGGTATTACATCCTTGAAAACTTAAACGGGGCGGAGCGTATCGGCTACTGGTTCGTTGCCCTGTGCCACTTTATCGCCAACGACTATCCGATGGATAAAACACAGGTCAACGTGCTTTACAAGGTTATGAGTGATGAGTTAAAAGAAATGGTTATCGAAAAGGGCCTGGACGAAGTTGATGGTGTGAAGATGCAGATTGTCAGCCTGGAAGAAGCCCGTGAACTCGGCAGCAACTACCAGGAAGAATTTGGCCCTGAAAAATTTGAGCCAACCAATAGTGGACAATAATGCATTCCAATTCGTCGCGGGGGCGTGCTTTGCATGCCCCCGCGACGAAAAATTTTTTGTAGAGCGGCCTAGTTTAATATTTTTCATCCCATCTTAATTTGAAGAAAAATCATGGAAACAGGAGTTTTTAAGATGAAAACATATCTTTCAACTCTGCAAATATTGGGAACGCGCGTAAAGGGCAGCAACCCCTTGCCAATATTTCGCGATCCGGTGAAAGACAAGCCATCAAAGAGTGACGGCACCCTCTCGGAAGAAGAAATGTATAAGCTTGGCGATGAAACAGGCTACCGGGTCCTCCCTTACCGTCTTTTCGACAAGTACGATCGCAACAAAAAGCCGATCCAACTCAAAACTGTGGTCCTGGAGAACGACATTATTCGCGTTCAATTTCTTCCCGAGCAGGGCGGCAGGCTTTATTCCATGTTTAATAAAAAAACAGGGAAAGAGGTCTTTTTAAAGAATCCCGTTTACCAGCCCTGCAACTTGGGGATTCTGGATGCATGGTTTTCCGGTGGAGTTGAATGGAATGTTTCACAGTACGGGCATACTTTTACCTCCAATACTCCTGTTTATTTCGCCAAAGTTCAAGTTGGAAATTATGAGTTCTTGCGCATGTATGACTATGAGCGCTGCAAGAAGCTCTTTTACCATATAGACTTTCATCTTCCCGATGGCAGCGAAGTGCTTTATGCTTATATCCGCCTGATAAACGATGAGGATGTTGAAAAATCGACTTACTGGTGGACAAATGCCGCCCTGCCTGAAAACAGGAATGTGCGGGTTTTTTCCTGTACCGATGAAGTTATGTTTTTACGGCCTGAAAGCATCGGCAACAACATTGATCCGGTTCGCATCTTCGGGCATGCCAGGTTGCCGGTTCTGCCGACTTTGCCTGATTTTGATTCGACCTATCCCCAGAATTCCAACTACTCCAATGAATTTTTCTTTCAGAACCCACCCGATCACCCGTCTCCGTGGAGCGCTGCCGCCTACAATGACGGCACCCTCTACTTTGACCGGTCCACGCAGCCATTGCGATTTCGCAAGATGTTCTGCTGGGGCAGCCACCGCGGCGGGCGCCGCTGGTGTGAATATTTAAGCGTTCCCGGTGATGAAAGCCATTATATTGAGCTGCAGGCAGGGTTGGCTCCTACGCAGTTAAACGGCATCAATATACCGGCCAATACGGCATGGAGCTTTACCCAGGCTTTCGGCATGACTTCCTTTAAAGATTTGACGGCGCCTTACGATGAAAATTGGAACAGGGCCAAGGATTATGTAGCTGCACAAGTAGAGAA
>Ga0116166_1003321_pt1 | contig 12572 bp, 11 predicted proteins | sample AD_JPNMR2_MetaG_FD_89884 | JGI IMG/M metagenome (GOLD analysis project Ga0116166, IMG submission 89884) | Active sludge microbial communities of municipal wastewater-treating anaerobic digesters from Japan - AD_JPNMR2_MetaG | ecosystem: Engineered > Bioreactor > Anaerobic > Digestate | place...
GATATACTAAAAGAACTTTGCCCAGAGATAAATGAGGAGGTTTTATTATTTAAACCAATATATCTGGATGATGAAGTTGATATTTATAAAAATTATTTAAAGCAATTAGCTAGTTAGATTATGACAAGGGGATACCATGTGTGTTAAAATCCCATTTTTTACTATTTTTTTATTTTTTTTAAATCAAAATCAAATAAAAATAGAGCATTGCCAGCCCCAGCAATTTTAATTTTTTCATTTTCTTTAACTGCTTCAATGTTAAATACTGGATAGTCAAAATATGACAATATAAATTCTTTCCAGATATATGAATTGTTGTAGATCAAGGAAATATAGTATTGAGGACTATTATTTTTTTTAAGATCTATACTGGTATAAAAAATAAAATTATCCTCTTTGTCTTTTATTAGTTTTAAAGAGAAAATATTTAAAAAATAGCCTATTTTTCTTATTAACTTATCCTTACTATTATAAATATTAAGTTCATATTTAGAACTATCATAAAATACAATATAATAGATATCCCCATAAAATGCATAATCGTAACAATCAACATTCTCATGGATTTTATTCTCTTCTCCCAATAATCTTATTGAAAAGTTGCCATTTATCCTATCCAAAATAAATTTAACAACAAATAATTGATTATGAGAAATAAAAAAAAGAAATAATTGATTATCTTTTAAAAAACATCTAATATTTTTCATCTCTCTATTTTGAAATTTCTCTTTTTCTTTAAATTCTACCTCTTTTAGTTGATCATTAACAAGATAATAAAAATTTAAACAATTGGAATATCCTAAAATAAAGATATTCTCATTATATAAAAAACCGTTAAAATCAGATAAAGTAAGATCATTTAGAAAAACCTGCCAATTTTCTTTGTTGATATCTTTTGTTATTAATTTATAATTTTGCCTTTTTTCATTTATAACATCAATATAAAATAGATACTCTTTTTCATCCAGTATAAAATATGTATGTTTACCCAACATCTGATTTATTTTTGGCTCATTATCTACTTTATCTAAAATATAAGATTTTTTATTTTTAATATCATAATATTTTATACTTAGGGTCTTTTCATCCGAATAGACTATTCTCGAATCTTTAAAAGTAATAAATTTAGAATATATCTCATCTTCCAATATCTCTAATTTTATATTAGAAGATATATTATAATAATTTTTTGAACAGCTAAAAACAAAAATAAATAAAATATATTTAAAAATTACCTTCAACTTCATTTACCAGAGCCTCAAATAAAACTATAACATCCCTATTCATTCTTCTTAAATTTGCTGCAAGCCTCTTTGCTATTTTTAAAGTAATCTTAAATCCCATTAAAGGATTTTCTTCACACAGTTTCATAAATCCATCCCTATGAATTGAAAGAACCTCACAATTACTATCAGCAAGAACAGTTGCAGATCTTTTATCATTATCAATAAGAGCAAGTTCTCCAAAAAATATGTTATCATCAGCATTTAATAAGGCAACAGTATATTTTTCATTATTAAGTGTATTTCTTAAAATTCTAACTGTTCCCTTATTAAGAATATACAATTTATCTCCACTTTCACCTTCATTTATTAGAATACTACCAGCAGAAAATCTTTCAATATTAATCAACTTACATACTTTTAAAAGACTACTCTCATCGTTTGCAAAGTCAGAAAATAACGGTATTTTTCTTAATTTTTGAATTATTTCTTCTGTATTCATATAGTTTTCCTTATTAGTTATCTATTTTCCCCACAGTTATTGCTTTTGAGTTCTTTTTTATTATATAATCAAATTCTGGTATTAAAACCGATTCATTTGGCTTAAGCTCTTTTACCTTTTTCAAATTTTCTACAATCTTTGATATGTCGGGATTCTTTTGTGCCTCATTTAAAGCCTCTTTCTTTCTTAAAAAGAAATTCCCACTATTCTCGAGTAATCCTATTAGTATAAAACCTCTTTCATTTAAGAAATAGTTAAAAAGATTTTTAAAACTATCACCAATAAATGACTCTGGAATATCAAGAATAAGTATTCCTTTCTTATTTTCAAGGGAAAGTAAATCCATTATTACATGACTTACTCCACTTCCACTTGCTGCATTCATAATTAACTTTCTTTCATACTCTTTTGTAAGTAATACCTCATCACAATGAGCAACTTCAAGATATTTTTGAAATTTTTCATCGAGCAATTCTGCTGCACTATATATGTTTCTATTCAATTTTTCTACATTAAGCATTGTCATTACAGTTCTTGAATCAATCTCCATTTCTGAATAGTTTCCAGATTGATCTGCAAGAATTAAAATTTTAGCAGCACTCTTTATATTTGCTCTAAGTAATACTGATTCATCTATATAATCACCATGAATATAATTAAGCATTCTATATTTTGGATTAGATATAAACATTTCCATATATTCTGTGGAGGCATTATTAATTAAAACAATATCTGTTGGGTCAATATCGGGATTAGCCTCGAGTATTCCATCAATGATTCTTTCAAAATCTGTTTTCCATCCACAAATAATAAAATGATTTTTTAATTTCTTCAATTTTAATAACCCCTTTCCTCTTTTTAATTGTTGATCAACAAAGAATGATGCTATCTGACCAGTAACTGCTGCTACAACAATTACACCAAAAGCCATTGTTAAAATTCCGACAATTCTACCCATGACAGATACTGGCGAAATATCACCATACCCTGTTATTGTCAAAGTAACGTCCCCGTCGTAGATGTCGTTTTCGGCATAATAAAACAAAATCTATAATAATTCAATCAAATTACACAATAATAACATCAAAGCACTAATAATCACAAACAATCGCCGAAAATGACCCGAAGGGCTTGCATCTACGACGTGTTGGACGCAGTTAAATTATTTTTTTAAAAACATTCTTAATATCTCATTAGTACATTCATTAATTTTATTTTTATCTACCAGTACTGAAAGAATATCACCTGGAATAATTAAAGTCTGACCTGATGGCGCTATAACAGAATTATTTCTATTAATCATCGTTATAGTAGTTCCTATAGGTAAAGACAAATCTGATATTTTACACTCTCCTTGATATATCTCATCATCAATAATTATTTCAATTAATTCATAATTAGTATCATGTATTGTTACTAATTCCATTGTTTGTTTGGCTCTATTTCTACTTTTAACACTTAATTTGAATAAATCAGCTAACTTACCAATAGTTGTGCCTTGTAATATTATTGATAAGGTAACAGCAAAAAAAACTATATTAAATATTTGATGTTCATTATCAATTCCAGCTGCAGCAGGGTATGTTGCTAATACTATTGGTACAGCGCCTCTTATGCCACTCCAACTTAAAAATATTTTTTCTTTGAAAGATAATTTAGTTAAAAAAGTACATATAAGTATAGTAATTGGTCTCGCTATTAATGTTATTATTAGAAATAAAATAATCCCAAGAACCCAGATTTTTGAAAAGTTTTTAGGAAACACCAAAAGTCCTAAAAGAACAAATAAACCAACATTCGCTATAAAAGACAATATTTCTGTAAATGATGCAATTCCATTTTTATAAGGTAATTTTTTGTTACCCATTATTAATCCTGTGAAAAAAGCTGCCAACATTCCGCTTGCTTTACATAAATCAGTCAATCCAAAACTTAGTAAAATTAAACCAATTAAAAATAAATAAAAATATCCAACATCGATATCTTTAATTTTATTAAAAATAAATGTACCAATAAAACCTATTATAATACCAAAACCAATCCCACCAATTAACTGCCAGATAAATAATGCCAATGATAAAAATGTATTCAATTGTGAACCAAGTATAAATTGTATAATAAAAGTAGTTGAAATAATAGCCATAGGATCATTAGCAGCTGATTCTATTTCAATTATTGAAGTAACATTTTTATTGATCGACCGAGATCGCAAAATAGAAAAAACTGCTGCTGCGTCTGTTGAAGATATAATAGCGCACAATAACAATGATTTGATGAAAGTCCACCCGGATAAAAAACAAAAAATTACAGCAGCAATACTTGCTGTAAGTAAAACGCCTATTGTCGCTAAAATCATTGTCGGTTTTATTACAGGTTTTAAATTTGAGTATTTAGTACCAAATCCTCCGGCAAATAATACAAATATAAGCGCAATGTTTGCTAATTCTTTTGCTAGTTGAGCATTATCAAAATATATTATTCCTGTAACATCACTCCCAAATATAATTCCTATCGTTAAAGATATTATTATTAGCGGTATATTTAATTTTTTGGAAATTACCGCAGAAAAAACTATAAATATTATTATCATTGCTACTAATAACAACATAAAAATCCTTCGTAAACTTATAATTTAATAATTTAATTGCGTCCAACTATTGTATACCAGAAAGAGTCCCAAAAACTCTTTACATTGTTATTTACATTTCTCTCTATAAAAAATATACTAACAGTTGAACCAGCAATTCCCAAAAGAACAATGAGTCCTATTCTTATAGTCGGTTCTGTTATCAAAAAGAAAAAAATATTTTTTAATTTTTTTTTTATTTTAGCCAATATTTTATCCTGTTAGAATTTTGTTTACTTTTTATTTCGGAAATATAAAATAAAAAATTAAGAAATCATAAAATATTATTTTTGAAGTTTAAATTTTATGAATAAGAGAGAATTTATATTATCATAATACAAATAATTTTTATCTTTAATTATGGAGATATATAAGTAATATAACTATAATTTAATTATAAATAGACTACCCAAAAAAGATATCTTTATAAAATAACTATTATTTTTTATAAAAAATATATACGACATATGTCCCACTAATAGAAAATATCTAAATAACATAACGCTAATTTATTATAATTATAAATATTCAAGTGGGATATCCCCTTCACACACATGGGATATCTGTATACAAAAATAAATCTCACATTATCAACAAGTGGCTAAAGTCTTCATCTCATCCTATCTAAAATTCTCACATTTCAAACATTAAAAAGTATACCTTAAACCAACAATAATATCCTTTTTGTGTTCAATCAATAAAGAAAAAGACTTTTTTCGCTCTTTCTTATCTTTTTCTTGATTTAATAAAAATGGCAATGAGACTATTGTCATTATTAATCCAGAAGAAAAAAGTGTAAGACCAACAGTAAAATATGCAATATTTTGATTATAAACATCTTCGTATTTTGAATATTCGATAATCTCTTTATTGTATAATAAAATCATATTTGAAATATAACTAAAATAATATGTAAAATCAAAAAGCATAAAAGATAATCCGATTGCAAAAAGAGATATACCTGATGAGTATATTGCAAAACCTATTTTATTTTTTAAATTTAAAGATCTATTACCATAAGCAAACATTGGTATTGAGATAAATAAAGTAGAAATACCCACTGTCATTGTAGAGAGAGAAGAGAGAGAAAAAATTAGCCAGTCCCTTGAGAAATTATTATAATCATCCGCTGTTATTTCTGTATTTAAATATTTTGGGAAAAGATCTTTTTCTTTCTCTTTGTTATAGCTTGTGTTTATAGCAAAACTAATAATGCCACTTAATGTAAGAATAGCACCACTTCCAAACAAAACATAGCCAGCTATATTTCTTGATTTTATACTAAATTTCCCTCTTGCCTCTTTTGTTAAGTCTACTATTCTATTTTTAACAATAATTTTCTTCTTATATTTTTCAAAAACCATATTTGCCATCTCTTTTGTAGAATATTCAATTGCATCTTTTATCTTATTTTCATCATAGTCATTTAGATATTCAAAACTAAAACTCTCTACTTTGTCCTTTTTCTCAAAACATTTTAAATATATATGAATATAATTTTCTGTTATTTTATAAAAACCAACAATAGTTATATCAACCCCTGTCAACTCTTTAATCTTTTGTTGATCATCTTCAAATATGAGCTTGTTATAATCAAAATTATTGGCATAAAATATATATTCTGCCTTTTCCCAATTATAAATTGAGAAATAATTATAAGAGTTAATCTTTTTTATCAAAGAATTCTGAATCTCAAAAGATATATTATCAAACTCTTTTTTTGCACTTATGTTAAAAAGAGGAATTACTATAAGAAATAAAGAGTTACTATCTTTTATATCTTCTGTCTCATCAGCAATAATATTAAGAGTAAAAAAAGATAAAAAAATTATAATAAAAATTTTAGATTTCATATTAATAATTTTAACACATTATCTTAAATATTTCTATTATTTTTTAAAGATATTTAAAAATCTCATTTACTAAATTGCTTGCCCTCTTTAAAGATCTATTAAATACTTTTTCATTATAAAAAAAATCATCTCTTTTAATCTCTTTTTTTACTATCTGTCTTGCATAAGAACCAATCGCAACTCCATTAATACTTATATTACACATTTTTGCTAATCTTGAACTTTTAGCATTAGTGCCGCCGGATAATAATATAAATACCGGAAGTCTTTCATTTGCAACAATTTCAGCAGTAGCCACTGCCTGTAAGGTACTTTTAAAATCATTTCTACCACCACTCATAGGAGCCCCATCAGCCTGAATTATTGTTGTGTATGGTAGCCTATTTTTTATTGCATTTTTTATTCTCTTTATTAGAGAAAAATTTCCAAGATGGGATCTATCAAGGCATAGGCTTACCAGTCCTTTATGAATTGAAATAATCTGATTCCAGTTTTTTAAAAATTCATTTTCATCATCACTTATAGAATGTAATTCCACACAATCGATTCCTAAATCTACTATTTCTGGTAAAACCTCCCTTATTGGTTTTATCTTCTGGTAAAATGAAATTGCATTTATTGAGCAGACCTGCTGGCATTTCCCACAGCCAATACATTTATAATCAATGATCTTAATACAATTATCTATTTCAAAAATTGCACTTTGGGGACAGACATTGATGCATCTTTTACACATTTTACATATATTTGAATCAATTGTCGCTTTTCTAATATGAGGATCCCCACTTATACCAAAACTTACAGAGGTATAGACAAATATATTTCTTTTTTCTTTTGCCTTTTTTATAGAATTTTTTGCAGCCTTTATTACATCAATATTTGCAGAAAGATCAAAAAGATTTGCACCAGCAAGACAATACAAATAGACAAGTCTTTCTACTTCTTCTACATTCTCATTTCCTGCCCCACAAACAAGCTTAAAGCATTTATTATTTTTTAATATATCGATTAACATGATTTAAAAAATCGTACCTAATGAAAGAAACATTTGAGCCGGATAGTAAGTAATTAATACAAACAACATTGCCAGTCTAAATTCTTTAATAAATTTATCAATTGAAAGAATCGCATCAGATATATAAAATAGTAAAGCTCCTATAAAATAAAAAGGTATTCCTCTCTTTACATTATATTCAAAATTAATCGCAGATAACAACATAAGAGTTATGATTGTTATATAACACCATAGAGGTATAAGAAACTCTCTTTTTTTGGCTGGATCCATTTTTATACTCAAAAATATTCCAAATAAAACACTTATTGCAACAACTATGATTGTAATATATATAGGCATACTCCATTTATATTGCTTAAATCTCATTATATAAAAAATATGGCCAATTACAAAGGATATCATGCCCATTATAAGCATATTTTTTTTGGCAAGTAGGATATCCCCTATCATTCCAGCAAGTAATGCAATTGATATGAATATTATAAATATATAATGATAGGATGTATTAATAAATAATAAATTTATTATCTGAATAATAACCAATCCTAATACTGGAAGAGGCTTTGTCCAGATAAATAGATTATTTTTAAAATAGTAACATAATAAGGCTATTGTCCCAGTTATTGTTATATAAATAATATGAATCAATAAAAAAGTCATATTCCCCCCTTATTTTATAAGGCTAATTTATTGTTACCAGATAATCAATTAATTCTGGATGGTGATTTAAATACTCAATAAGAGCCTTTTCATTTTTTCTTTGAAATTCAAGATATTCCTCTTCTGTATATTTTATGCTATTGAAAAATTCCTTTGTTTTTTCTTCAAAAAATATCTTCTGGTCATCTTCTGGCTTATCTTTCATAGTATCGATAAATGGCGATATAAAATTTTTATATAGAATAGAAATTGCAAAAAATACCTCAACATTCATTTCTTCAGATTTATCAATAAGTTCTCTCATTTTAACAACGTCTATTTCTTTAAATTTATTATTTTCTTCTATAACATTCTCTTGATTATTACTATCATTAGTAATTCTTTCTTTTTTAAAGCAAGCAAGTGATAAAAATATAAATAGTATAATAAAAATATATCTTTCTTTCATACTCTACCATTTTATCATAAAATAAAAATTTTATCAATACCTATTTCTCATTAAAAGTATCAGGTAAATCATTTTCAAACAAAACAACATCACCGGGTTTAACAATTGATTGTAATATACCTCTTGCCTCATTCAAAGAGCTTACCACTATTATCCTATCTTTGTTAAAATTAAGTTCAATGAGTCCTTCATATATCTTTTTTGTCTTTTCTTTACCTATCAAAATAGCATAGTCCACATAATTTGCCATTCTATTTCCAAAAATTTTATTCTGTTCATCCTCTTTTTCGCCAAGTTCCACAAGCCCGGGAGTTACTATTATCTTTTTATTACCATCTATCTCTTTTAAAATCTTTAATGCTTCTGTTGCACCTGCTAAATTAGAATTAAAAGCATCATCAAGAACAAGGACACCAGTCCCTGCATCAATTCTCTGTAATCTATGTTCAACAGGTTTTATCTTTTTTATTCCTTCTTCAATCTCTTCCTTTGTAAGCCCAATAACTTTTGCACATAGCATTGCAGCAAGTAAGTTAGATGCATTATGGCTTCCGAGTAACTCTGTCTTTATATCAAGAACTTCGCCAGTATCAAAAAAAGCCTTAAATTCAAGCCCTGATCTTGTATGTCTTATATCTGTTGCATAGACATTGACCTTTGAAAAGTCTTTTTCCTCAAGGCTATAACAATATAATTTTGCCTTTATGGGAAAAATATTAATATTTTCTCTTACAAGTGGTGAATCATAATTATAAATTCCAAAGCCATTCTCTAGAATATTTACTAAAATTGCAAATTTTGTCTTAATAATATTTTTGATGGAGCCAAATGTCTCAAGGTGTTGTAATCCAATAGCAGTCAGGATGCCGCAGTTTATTTTTACAAGCTTACAGAGATAATCTATTTCCCCTAAGTGATCAGCACCCATTTCCACTACAAAATATTTATAATCATTAAGATTCTTTTCTTCATTTACAACTTTGCTTATACCCATTGGCGTATTAAAAGATGCAGGGGTAAATAAAGTCTTATATTTCTCAGCAAGAATTGTCGCTAAAAAAAATTTTGTGGATGTCTTTCCATAACTACCAGTAATCCCGATGTTAAAAAGATTTGCTTTTAAGAGTTTATTCTTTGCCTTTGTCCAATAAAAAAATTGAATCAATTTTTCTATTGGAAAATTAATAAAATTTGCAGCTATAACTATAATTGGGGAAATAACACTCACAAAAAGAAGAAAGGCATTAAATTTAAAAAATGCCCATGTAGAAAGTGTAAATACATCGAGTGGCATAGCAGTAAATAAAAATCCAAATACTAAAATTACTATACTAAGTAAATTAAGAGTAATAAATAATCTGATTACTCTTGATGTCCATTTTAATGGCTTTTTTACATTTTTAGTGGCAAGAGGCCCTATCCACCCTTTTATAAAAGGATGAATCAATTTCCACAAGAAAACCAAAGATATAATTGTTGCAGTAATATATTTGTATAATGGAATATTTTGTGGATTTATTGTAAAATAAAATACAAGAATTAAAAATAGAGGAAATAATAATTCAAAAATATCCCATACTAATACTTCTCTAAAATTACGACTCTCAAGCCATTTTATAAATTTTTGATTCTTATAGCCCAATAATTGTAATTTGTGAATAAGATATATACTATAAATAATGAGAGTCAAGAATGTGGCTATTAATAAGATAACCAAAAAAAATATTGTTGCCATATTACCTCTTGTTAAATAAAAGATTTTATTATGTTTACTATTCTATTATCCTGCAAAAAAGAGTAATGCCCTCCATTTTTAACTATAAACATTCCACAATCATTTATTTTTTTTTGCATTTTTCTTGCCATCCATAAAGGAGTATCTCTATCTTTTTCTCCCCAGTATAAAAAGACCGGGCACTTTATTTTGTCTAATATATGACTGAAATCTTCATTTACAGTTTTTACAAGAATATCTCTCATTTTTCCGGCATTCTTATAATCATCAGAACCAAATCTATTTTTTAAACTCTCCAGTAATCTATCATTTTTAAAAATATTTTTATATAGAAATTTTAAAAATTTAAAACTAAATACCCTTATATACCATAAAAATCCTCTTTTTGCTCTTATGCCAGAACTATCTATTAAAACAAGTTTTTCTACAAAATTTGAATAATTGACTGCCAGTAAAATAGCAAGCTTACCACCAAATGAATGAGCAACTATATTGATTTTTTTTATATTTAATGCTACTAAGAATTTATATATAATTTCACAATATTCTTCACTACCAATGCTTATTTCTGGTCTGCTACTATTGCCAAAACCTGGAAGATCTACTGAAATTATTCTATAATTGTCCATAAGTGGCTTGTATATTGACATAAGATTATATTTATCAGCACCCCAGCCATGCATAAAAAGAATAATTTTTGAATTATTTTTTTCATTATCTATAAAAGAGATATTAAGACCAGTTATATTAATATTTTTTTCTATAAACATTATATAAACTCAATGTACCTTTTATCCACTACTTTTTCTGTTAAAATAGAAGTTATTGTTATAATAAAACCAGAAGTAAGAGTATCGACAGCAACGCTTATTCTTGAAAAAAGTGGGACAAAAAGATAAAATAGTAGATAACTATTCTCCTCAAAATTTAAATAAGGAAAATTAAGAACCATTGCCACAAGTGACAAATGTCCTATATCATTCAATCCATCGAGTCTGAATGAAAAAAGAATTATCAAGAAGAAAAGTAATATTTGAATCGAGAAGGTAATTATATTCAAATGATATATATATAACAATGTCATTAAAATTACACTGGATACAATGATTGTTCCGGATCTATTTAAAAGCAGAGCAAGAGGAGTTAAAACATTTGCATTGCTCTCATCGATGCCACTATTTTTCTTTAAATGCTCATTTAATGAGATTAATGATGCAGCAGTATTGCCAGTCACAAAAGCAGTCAATGTGGCACCCAGCAGAGAGAGCAATATTTTAAAAACATTCTTTTTAAGAACAACCCTAATAAATATAGAAAAAATGATAATTAAAACTATAGATATCAATATACAATTTATTATTGGTTTTAAGACAACCATATAATTTATATTTTCTGACTTAACTATCTCCTGCAACTCATATGGAAAGAAATTATTTTTTACTATATAAAATATTATAAATATTGCACCAAATGGGAAAATTTCCAATATAGCTTTTACAATTAAATTAAGTATCTGCTCTGTGGAATATACTACCTCAACAAAATATATTGATTTTTTCTGATTTAAAAAAGATGATATTGAAAGAATAAGCGCAACAAAGATCAATGGTAAAATATAAATATTACTATCCGTAAATATTGAAAATATATTTTTGTTTATTGTCTTTAATAAAATATCGCCAAAGGATGGTAATAAAAGTGGTTTTTCTTTTATCTGATATATTCTGAATGAACTTCCTACCTGTAATATATCAAGATTCATAATTCCAATTGAAAGTATAGCAGAAAATATTATAGAAATTAGTAAAACTATTATGAAGATGGATAATATTTTAAGATATATCTTTTCTTTTATTAAATTATAGAAGCCTATAAAAAAATTCAACACTATATAAATAGAAGTTAAATATAGCAATGAATTTATTGATATATCAGAAAGAAATTTTAATAAATTATTAAACCATACCACATCTACTTTTATAAAAATTCCAGCAATTGTTCCTAATACTATGGCAATAGATAATTTTAACCAGATTTTCAATTTTAATACTCCCACTATAAATAGTTTTTTGTTATATATACTTAATTTTTTTTACTTTGTCAAAATATTTTAATATATGCTAATAATATGGATGCGAATTTATTTTTAGGCAGTGAAAAAAGATAGAATTATCCTAAGGGTAAGTTTTGAGTAAGAAAGATAGAATGACCAAATTTTAGAAAGATGGTTAATTTTATAAGAATTTTATCTCTTTCAGGCAAAATTCTAGGTTGAACTTGAGTAAAAAATAGTCGTTATGTTCGTTAAAGACTGGGATATCTGGGGAACCAATCTTAACCACCACAGCCTTAGCTTCCCTTAAAGTTTCTATTTCCTTTTCCCATTCTTCTATTCTTTTTGAAAACGCTTCTTCCCCCTCTACTTCAATCCCAGCAAAATATAATTCCAAAAGTTCCCGTATAAGAATGGCAATACTGAATGAATTAATATGGTCATGAACCAATTTTAA
>Ga0116166_1003326_pt1 | contig 12562 bp, 13 predicted proteins | sample AD_JPNMR2_MetaG_FD_89884 | JGI IMG/M metagenome (GOLD analysis project Ga0116166, IMG submission 89884) | Active sludge microbial communities of municipal wastewater-treating anaerobic digesters from Japan - AD_JPNMR2_MetaG | ecosystem: Engineered > Bioreactor > Anaerobic > Digestate | place...
AAAATGTTATTACTCTTAATGTTTGGTTCCACAATCGTATTTAATCTTACATTGCTAATAGAATTAAGATTTTCAGATTTAATTTCAACCTCATTAATTCTGCTTGTAATGAACTTATTAGAATTCCTTGTGATATTATTCTTGCCATCATTTGAACTTTGATTGTTTAAATTATTGGTCTTTTCAGAGAAGTTAATATTGCTACTTCCAATTTTATCTATATTGTATTTGTTCTCAATTTTTTTGTACTTATCACTTGAATGAATGTCTAATTCTTGATTTGCAAAAGCTTTTGAGAACGCGCATTCTATTTGTTCACTATCAATTTTTTTAACCTTATTAAAAAAATAACTTAAGCCAATGCTACCAATTAAAACTGTCCAAAGAAAATAAATTATGATTCTTTTTTTCTTGCGCTTTCGCAATTTATTCTGGAGAATCTGCCATTCATCTTGAACACGAATTTCTTGCATGACTTCTTCAATATTCCCCCAGTCTATTGCATTATATTCTTCCATATTCTGATTTATTGATTAGCTTTTTTAAATAAATTTTTGCTCTCGTCAGCTGAGATCGAGAACTAGACTCTGTGATATTCAATGCCTGTGCTATTTCTTTATGAGATTTATTCTCTAGCACATACATTGTAATCACTTGTTTATAGCCTTGTGGTAATTGATCAAGTGCTGTAGTCAATTCTCTTGGATCAATATTTTCATTTTCAGTATCTTCATAGATCTCTGAATGATTATCACTAAGGAAATCGAAACTCATTTTTTTAGCCTTTTTAATTTCCTTTAAAATTACATTAGTACTCACTCTAAATATCCAACCATCGAGGGATCCCTTTTCTTCATCATATTTGTGAAAGTGATCGTGAATATGAAGAAAGCATTCTTGCATATAGTCCTTTGCTGTAGAAATATCTGTTGTATATTTTCTACACAAAGCATATACTTTATGCACATATCTTTCAAACAATTCAGCATCAAATTTCGACATCTTTTACATACTGACTAATTTATAAAAAAGTATCCAGAAAGTGTTGCCGTATATTCATTATTTTCATTATCTATTATCTCTATATTTTTCACATTGATTATAACTTGATTCAACAAATTATTTGAACTATTTAAGTAAGCAGAAGTCTTTGTATTAAAAAGGAAATCAAACTTATAGTCTGGATTTCCATTGATGGACTTACGTATCTCAGGATTCATGTGGATAATATTATTGATAATGTTTATTGTTCCTGAATAAACGATTTCATTTCCTTGCGAATAACTATCAATAAATTCAAAATTGATTTCAACCGAATTACTTCCCTTTATTGTATCGACAAGAATTGTTGTATTGGGGAAAAAATGAGAAAATGTAGCCCCTGTTTTTTTATGCTTCAATTTCAATTCAGCAATTCCTGATTTATCATGGCATACTTCTATTCTTTGAGTTTGTATTAACTCTGAGTTTGTAAAAACACTTGGCTTATTTCGATATACATTTTGATCATCAAGGCTCATGTCATAAACTTTGAATTCATTAGCCCCATTTTGTTTAATCGTCTTCGAATTGATTTTCCTATTTTCACTTAGATATAAAAAATCCGCAATAGATCCCTTTTCTCTTACAATGATATGATTACTCAATTGATTCTGTAATAACCCACAAGGTGTTACATCAAAACTCAATGAGATACATTTTTCATTAACTAAATCAACATTTACTTGATTTTGGATTTGATTATAAAGCTGCTCTTTCGTTTGGTATAATACTACATTTTCACTGCTAAATAAAATCGATCTAAACAATTTATCCTTTGGCAATTTTACTTCCCAAGAACCTGCATCTGAAATCAATGAATTAATGCTTCCAAAATTTTGAGATTGAAATTCATAATCCAAAAATTCCAATTTATTAATTCCTGTAAATCGACCTCGAATATTGACGAATTCTATCGCTGGAGAAACAGTATAAATTCCATTTGATTGGACAGGAACCTGCAATGAATTGGCGTTAACTTTAGTTGCAGCTACTTTATTCCAATATCCAGAATTTACATCTAGCTTCCACAAATAAATACTATCCTTTCCAACATAATTTATTGGAATTTCAAGGTTTATTGGTTCCTTAAATAATAAATTGTTTTTTTTCGCACTTTGGGCGTCAATGGTAAAAACCATATAGTCATCTAGAATATACTCTCGATCACCAATTCTTGCCAATCTATCATTAGGGTATTGAAAATATTTATAATTGTAATCTGGTTTCACTTGATAATAAAATATAATGTCTCCTTGGTATGGCGATAAATCATTATTTAAAAAATTGTCATTATAAAATTGCATTGAAATCCCATCTTCAACAGTGATTATTTTTCTTGTAGCTGTATTGAATCTTGTACCAACATATTTCGATGATAAACTGAATTCTAAAACGATGTCTCCCTCAATATTAGAATTGACATTTAAGTAGGAACTATAATAGTTATCATCTTGAACATGAATAATATCTCTATCAACTGATACATAATCTTCAAAATCAAAATAACCATTTTTGTCAGCTAAATGGTCTTTTCCCCTAAAGTTCAATTTTATTCCACTTAAAGTATTTCCATTTTCATCATAAACAGTTCCATAAATTCTCTTCAACTTTGAAATACCTGTTTTTGGCACTTCTTTATCCACGACAGATTGATCAAACTGATCCTTTCGACATGAAATCAGTACAAAAAACATTAATCCAATAATAATTTTAAATCTCATTTTGACGCACTTAATACTCAAATTTAATCAATAAATCTAAATTAAACTAAAACGCTGCTTTTGCTGCCAGTTTTTTTATAAGTTTGCAGTCATGTCAGTCCAAGATTATCAAGGCAATATACACAATTCTGATGAATCTATTGAGCGGTTTTCACAACCCCTCAATGTTGGCTATTGGCTGAAATCCAATGATGAATACATTAGCAATAATGTTAAACTCAGACTCCCTGATATCCCCTTCTATCAATCCAGATTTTGGCATTATTGGAAAAAAACAAAATCAATTCAAGAGTCAATTGAAATTCCTGATAGTCAGCATGTTACTAGTTTATTTGTAGAGAATATTGAAGAATTTCCTGAAGAGATCAAATCAAGTAGTACAGATACATTAGAATCCTTTACTGAAATTATAGACCCAAACTTCAGATTTGATATCGTTCCAAATATGGATCCTATCATTATAACTGAGAAGGCTGATAACATCCCTCATCAAATAGATAACGATCTGGCTGATAAAAAAAATGTCCAAAACCCAGAAACCACAGAATCAAGCGATGATACAACTGAGATATCAAATACTCAAATCATCCATTCAGAAAAGGAGGAAGATATCATAATTAATCTTGAAGAAAATTCTCAATCATTTTCACACAATTCTGATTCTGAGGAACTTGAGATAGATATTCCACTCGTAGATGAGCAAAGTACTGAAAGTCAAACACCAATGAAAAACATAAAAAGTTCAAACGAAAATCCTGATTTTTACCATTGGTTATTGGAGCTAAAAGCTAGTGGACTTACAGGAATCCAACAAGCAAAACCCACCATTAGTGTTGAAATTGCACCTGTAGAAAAGAAAAAAACTGATAAAAAACCTAAGGATGATATCCGCATGGTGATTGAATCCAGCAATATTTTAGGGGAGGAAGTGATATCTGAAACATTAGCAGAACTATATGTAAGTCAAGGGTTTAAAGAAAAAGCTGCAGAAATGTACAGAAAATTATCCTTGAAATATCCAGAAAAACATAGTATATTTGCAGCCCTTATAGAAAACTTAAAAAAATAAGTATCATGGTTTTGACTTTAATCACAATTCTTATAGCAATTACCTGCGTATTATTGATCGCATCTGTTTTGATACAAAATCCTAAAGGTGGTGGAATTGATGCTACTTTTGGTGCAAGTGCAAATCAAATGTTTGGTGCTGCAAAATCTGCTGACTTTGTTGAAAAATTGACTTGGTATTTAGCGGCTACTTTATTCATATTATGCATTCTTACAGCAATCATGACTGGAGGTGGTGCAGTAGCTCCAACTGATATCCCTAATCCAGCACAGGCTCAATAAGCTGATACAAGTTTTTCTAACAATTTAATTCGCATTATAGTCCATCAGTTGATGAATCAATCTTGGTTCTTATAAGCCTCGTGGTCTATTTCCCTATCATTTCTTTTTTCCATCAATAACGAGGACCCATTCTCCTTGTATCTTTGGCAGGGCACTGAGTTCTTCAAAGACTGCTGTTAGACTGTTACGATAATGCTTTTCATAAATTTTGCTAATTTCTTTTACAGCACTACAGGGTCTATCTCCTCCAAAATGTTGTACACATTCTGATAAAAATTTCAATAATCGATGCGGTGATTCGTAAATGACAACAGTACAGGGAAGCTCAGCTAAAAATTCAAGTTGCGTTTTTCTACCTTTTTTTAGGGGAAGGAAACCTTGAAAGAAAAATTTCTCGGTAGGTAGCCCCGAAGCAACAAGTGCGGGGACAAATGCCGTCGCTCCAGGCAATGCGATGACATCTATTTTTTCAGTTCTACAAGCATGGACTAATAAATATGCGGGATCTGAAATTCCAGGTGTACCAGCATCAGTGATATAGGCAATGTTAAATCCTTGCTTCAGTTTTTCAATAATGCCATTTGTTGCTTGATGCTCATTATTGGAGTGAAATGATTGAATGTTTTTTTCAATGCCAAAATGCTTAAGCATCGGTTTACTATTCCTGGTATCCTCTGCAAGAATGAGGTCTACATCTTTTAAAGTCTGTAGCGCTCTAGCGGTAATATCTGATAGATTACCTATGGGTGTTGGCACCAAATATAGCATGAGTATTAAAGATCTTGTATTGCAAAAGTATAAGTCTCAGTGATTCTATTGGTAAGCAATTTTTCACATGACTTTTTTATTTTATCATTTGCTTCCTGTTCAGAATCTGCATGTAGCGTCATCTCAATGTGTTTTCCTATTCTGATATCTTCTACTCCTTGAATATCTAATTCATGAATATTTTTTGTCACTGCCTTTCCTTGTGGATCCAAAAGTTCTTTGTGTGGCATGACATTAATTTTTGCTAAAAATTTCATTGTATTTTATATTTTGCTTTGTATTAATAAACTATATATTATCCAGACTAAAACTGCTGCACTGATACACATTAATCCAATGAATGGATATAGACCCATGCTTGCCAAAATAAGTATAACCAATGTTGCATTTTTTTTAATCCATTCACCATTGAGGAATAATTTTATAATGCTCAGTTTGCTTATCATCAAAACAGAAAAAATAAGAACTAAGGGTAAAATAAAAATTTTTAAATATGGAGAAAAATTGATATCATTAAAGTTATAAGCTAAGCCAGTAAAAAAAATTCCCATCATAGGCACTGGCACACCTTCAAAATAAGGCGAAGGAATGTCTTTTGCATTGATATTATATCTCGCCAATCTAAAAGCTGCCATTACTGCCAATAAAAATGCAATCAGTGATATCCCAAAATGTAAATTAAAATGAAGCATCATTTTGTGAGCAATACAGGCGGGAAGTACACCAAAAGAAACAATGTCTGCAAGAGAATCTAGTTCTTTACCCAGTTCACTTTGCTGATTCAATAGTCTGGCTACAAATCCATCCAATAAATCTGCAAAAGCTGCAAGAAATGAAAAGATAATGGTCATCTGATAATCAGTTTGGAATAGATACACGATTCCAAGGCAACCAAAAATTAAATTACTCGCTGTTAGACAGTTGGCTATTGAAAACATAACTGTACAAAGGTAGGGCAAAAGCCAGTATTTCTGGCAATTTATATAAAATGATGACCAGATAGCTAGATTTTAATTTTAAATAATAAATCTGGATCTGATATAAGTGGCTGCTGAGCTGAATTTTTTGCCTTAAAAATTAATTTTATATAGAAAACCATAGTTTTAACGTAATTTTATGCATTATTTTAGACATAAACAACACAAATATCATGGTTTGTGCGTCATTATGTAAGAAAGCTAACGTTATGCATTATTTTGTACGTACCATAATTTTTTGTTTAGGATTGCTAAGCTATGCTAATGCTCAACCTATTAATGATGATTGTGTAAAAGCAATCAGTTTGCCAGATATAACAAAATTTTGTAGCGGAATTGGAGAATTTACCACAGTCGGGGCAACACCCTCTGGATATGGCGCAGCTACTTGTTGGATAGGGACTAATAAAGAAGTTTGGTTTAAGTTCCGTGCATTTTTTACGGAAGTGTCCATTGCAATAGTTGGATCCAATCATGGTGGACAAGGATTGCCATCTGGTGGAACGCTCAGAGCGCCTCAAGTTGCTTTATATGCTGGATATTGTGGAGGCTCGATTTCAGAATTAGAGTGTAAATCTGATAATGGCACTGCTGGAGCGGTAACCATTGTTCAAGGTGGCTTGATCATTGGAGAAGATTATCTGATCAGGGTAGATGGATCCAATGGTGCCTCTGGTACTTTTCAGATATGTGCCAATAATTATAATCCTCCTGTTCAGCCAGGTCAGGATTGCAGAACTGGTTCTGTACTATGTGATAAGGCGCCATTTGTAACACAGAGATTATCTGGTCCTGATGCGATGCCTGATGAAGCAAATATTGGATGCTTGGGCGAAGGGCAAGGTAATTCAGAAGATCAATCAGCATGGTATACTTGGGTCGCTGAAAATAATGGATCATTAACTTTTACAATCAAGCCTGTAACGCCAGGGGAAGATATAGATTGGGCTTTGTATGAATTGCCCAGTGGGATAAAAAATTGTAATGACAAAGTGCTTTTGCGCTGCAATGCCACACATCCAACGAGTCAACAACACAATTGGGTTTGTGGTGATGTCACAGGACTAAATTTTACTTCTACTGATATTGAAGAAAATCTTAACTGTGATAGAGGGGAAGATGGTTTTTGTAAATACATTGATATGGTACAAGGAAAGGCCTATACCATGATAATTAATAACTTTACAAACTCGGGTTCAGGCTTTTCTATTGAATGGGGAGGTACTGGAGAATTCTTAGGCCCTGACGCAAATTTTTCTATAAATCCTCCTTCAGGATTGCGATGTGAGACAGATTTTATCGTTACAGACTCTTCATTTTTTCAGACAGGTGGTATCACGAAATATTCTTGGAATTTTGGAAAAGGTGCAATCCCACAAACATCCAATTCTAAAGGACCACACAGTGTGCGCTATAGTTCATTTGGAGAGAAATTTGTTACCCTGACTATAGAGACCAATCTTGGCTGTCAGGTTACTGAAATAAGAAGGATCTTTGCAGAACCTTGTTGTGAAGACTTGCCAAATCTTCAATTGCAAGTTGATAGCTTGGTAGATGTGAGTTGTTTTGGTTATAAAGATGGTAGAATCGTAGTCAGCGGACTTGCCGGGAATCCATATCAAGATGGTGCAAATGGAAGCTCATATTATACCTTTAGTCTAGATGGAATTAGTTATACGCCAAATAATGTATTTACAAACTTACCTCCTGGTGATTATACCATTTATATTCAAGACAGAAAGGGTTGCCTCAACCAAATTTCTGTAACAATAGAGGAGCCACTAGAGATCGTTCCTGATGTAGGCTTGGATATTGAAGTTGATTTAGGTACATCTGTTGACTTGAGTACACAGGTATTGCCTCCAGATAATTATGCTTTTAATTGGCTTCTAGGAGATAGTATTTTTTGTAAAACCTGTGCAGATACAAAAGTACTTCCATATAATGATGGCTACTTTAAGATTAGGGCAACTAACTCAAATGGTTGCTTTGGTGAAGATTCACTTTTTATCCGAGTGAGAAAAAATTATGAAGTCTATGCACCAAATGTAATATCTGCTAATGGTGATAAATTAAATGACATATTTAAGCTTTTTGGAAAAGCTAGTTTAAAAAGTATTGAATCACTAAAAATATTTGATCGATGGGGTGAGTTAATATATCAAGGAAGTAATTTGGATATATACGATTCCACTCAAGGTTGGGATGGTACATTTAGAGGACAAGCAGCTATGACTGGCGTCTATGTATATTTGGCAAGGGTGAAATTTATTGATGGAAAAACACTGGATAAAGCAGGTGAATTTACCTTAATCAAATGAGAGTTATTATTTTAATTGTGCTCACCATTTTTTTACAAAGCTCTTGTACTGAAAAGCAAAACCAGTTGTCAGACCAAGAAGCTTCTGAATTAAACAATAAAGAATTAATCAAAGATGTACACATCATTTATTCAGATTCTGGTAAAATTCAAATTAAAATCAAGGCTCCAATACTTATTAGACATCTAAACACAGCTGATCAAAAAGAGGAATTTAAAAAAGGATTTTTCGCTGAATTTTATGATAATGACAATAAACTCATCAATACCCTTACTTCAAAATATGCTATTCGTTTAACGAACGAAAGAAAAACAATCATGCAAGATAGTGTCGTCTTTCAAAGTATAAATAATGAAACAATGAAGACCTCAGAATTAATTTGGGATGAGAATAGTGGTAAACTACATACAGAGAAATATGTCAGCATCATTAGGAAAAATGAGATCATCAGAGGTTTTGGTTTTGAGACTGATGAAAGGTTTAAAACAGGGAGTATCAAATCCATTGATGCTTTGATCCCAAGTGAAAAACTCTTTCAGAAATAAGACATTGACTTTTTATAAAATAAAAAGACCTTGTGAGATAAATCCCATAAGGTCTTAGAAAAACATCACACTAATATTTTTACTTTAGGCGGTTTTTCTGGAGTATTGGAGGATACTTAGAAGAGTTGCTGGATGAGCAGAAAACAATGCTTTTGGCAAGAATGACTTTGCTTCCTTAAAGATTGTTATTTCCTCATGCATTTCCCAATCATCGTCACAGCTTTCTTGAATCAAAGTTGCTTCGGTGGTACTGCATTCTCTGTAAATAAACCTCACTAATTGATTACTTGTAAAGGTATCGACCATAGGCGGAAGATTTGTGGTTTTTATAATTAAACTACCATCTCCCTTCTATTATTGTATAGGCCCACTAATTTATTTTACTTTATGCCAAATTTGGCTTCTTCCTATCAATGAAATCCCGATATATCCACGAAGTTTTAGATTGTCTCCTTCCAGCCAGATGTTCCCTGAATAAATTTTACCATTTTTTGGATCAACTACCTGTCCATAAGACCAATAATCTTTATAGGGTTTAAACTCCCATAGAATATCCATGCCAATAAGGGACTTTCCATTTTTTTCACCGGGACAGTTATTGCAAGTTGTCACAGCTGCTCCAGGAAGTAATTTGATCACTTTACCGTAAATTTTTCCAGATTTTTCATAAATTTCAACATGGGATTTTGCTTTTCCAGTGATATCATCGATGGTTTCCCAGATTCCAATAATGGATTGACTTTTTATTTCTATGAGAACAAAAAAAGTAAAAAATAATAAAGACCCAATTTTATGCATAAAAATTAATTTGAAGTTTGAATTAAACTTCCAAAATATGGGAATTATTATTTATGTCATCTAGTTTTATTTAATAATTTTGACAGATTGTATTCCTTGATCGAAACTAATAGTAAGGATATATATTCCAGGTAAAAACTGCTGAGTAGAGATAGTATGTTGTGATTGATAAGTATTTAATTTTTCAGCATAAAGTAATTTACCATTGAGATCACAAAATGAAAATTTGGTATCTGAAAACAAATGTCCATTGATCTGTATTTCTTCAGCTCTTTGAGATATATTAAGATTGAGTTTAGAAAAATCATCTAGTTGAGTTGGTATCTTACAAGGTCTATCTTTAGGATAGACTATAGAGCTATTAGTAAAACAGCGTAAATAACCTCCTAAAGGAGGATCAGCAACTCCATAAGTTTGGAAAAAATAAAATAAATTTCCGATGCCTTCTAGAATTCCATAGGGATAATTGAAAGCATTTCCTGATAATTTATTAAGAAAATAATGTTTGATAGGACCATGATTCGTTTCCTCAAAACTTATTGAATCAATTTTAAAGTCTGTAAATTTATCAAAATTGAGAAATGGACCAACATGTGCTGAAAAAGTATCTCCCACAGTAAGATCAAAGTCATAGATTAAATAAAAACTTGAATCACTTTGATCATAAAAATAAACTTTATTATTTTGCTTAGATATAATAAATTCTCGAGCTGAGAATGCGTTATTTGGGTATGAGTATTGCCTAATTATTTTTGAAGCAATATTTTTTACAACTGTGTCTCTTTTTACTTCAACTATTGCATAATTATTTGGATCATAAGGCCCATATTCTATTTGTTCATAAACCCAAAATGTGCCGATCGGCCAATCCTTATTTTGAGCAGTTGCACTGATTCTTATCAATGCTACAATTGTCATTATGAGTATTTTTTTCATCAGTAATTATTTTAAAAATTTATTTCATCATCAAGAATTATAATTAATATCTTTTCCCAAAAGGGACAGTAATACTTAACCATGGAGCCATATAAAACTCATCACCTTCAGCTGGAATTATTCCCCCAAAATCTATTGCCAATCTTTTTCCCATGTAGCGTGCCCCACCACTAATTATAGTTGTTACACCATCAAATGAAAACACATAGTTTTCAGTCACCAATGCCCAGTTCTTACTTAATCTGAGCAGACCAGCTACATTGAATACAGGAATATCACTTAATCCATTATCGGTATCATATCCAAATCCTAGTCCTAAACTCAGTTGCTTGTCTCTAGTGCCAAAAGTATTGGTTCCATATACCAATCCAACTCCATTCCCTGATTCACCTGGAACTGTAAAAAAAATGCTACCTAAACCGAAAGCACCTTTCCCATTTTTATATTGGAAATTTAGTTTTGGCGTTAACCATATTGGAATCGTTTCTGTCTCACCAAATAAAAAAGTAGGGATGGTACCTATTCCTAAAGAAAAATAATCTGTAAAGCCATAAGACACTTGAATAAACACAATCCAAGCATTCTGGTAGTAGCCTTCTCCTTTACGTAGACCATAGCCACTAGGACTAAAAAAATACCGACTGGAATGGGGGCTTTCAGGCCAGTATTCTCCATCATGCATTTGAGCAGTTTTAATCTCCTTCATGACTTTAATGTTTTCAGACCTAAGCGTTAAAACTCCAACATTAGTCATAATCTCATATACTTTACCCTTTTCTATTTCCTTTGCTTTGCCTATATAAGTATTGCCATCCTTCATTTCAAAAATATAGGTTTTTCCTTCGTCAAATTGAATCTGCGATAATAAAGGCTTGCTCCAAAAAATTAAAATAGACAAGAGTGCTAAAAAATATTTCATATGAATTTAATTATTTTGTTATCAATTTATATTAGGCTCATTCAGCTATAAAAATAAGATAAAATTTTTGTATAAGCTTATTTTTTTTTAATAAATTTGAACAGTTCATTTTTTAATATAAACATCTGGATAAGTTCTGCCAAAACCATTGTAATCCAATCCATACCCAATAATAAATTCTGGTCCAATCTCCATTCCAAAAAAATCAACTTGAAGTGGTTGAATAATCTCCGTAGGTTTGACAAAAAGACTGGCTAGTCTCACAGATGCCGCTGCTTTTAATTTGAGTTCTTGTGTGAGATGATAGAGTGTATTTCCAGTCTCTACAATATCTTCTAATATGAGAATATGCTTATCTTTTAGGTGGAGAAGTTCGAGTCCTTGAATACTTGCTTTACCTGAACTTTGAAATCCTTCATAGGATTTGATTTTGACAAAATGTAACTTGACATCTCGAGGAAATGCCCTAGTAAAATCCGAGGCAAAGTGATATGCGCCATCTAAAATAATGATGAATTCTAATGGATCTATATTTTTGTAATAGTCATCAATCTCAACTGCCATCCGCTGGACTATGGCGTTGATTTGTTCTTTTGAAATAAATTTTTCAAAAAAATATTCTCCAACTTGAATTGTATCCAAACTCATGGTTTAGCTAATCCATACTTATCAATTAAATATACCAAGCTTGTCATAGCAGCACTGCCCAATGCCAATTCTCTGGGATGTACAGCGTCGATGCGGTCTATTTCAGTATGGTGATAATCAAAATATCGCTGTGAATCTGGACTTAGTCCAAAGAGCATTCCTTTTTGAGATTTCAGTGGACCAATGTCAGCACCTCCACCACCTTTCCATATATTCAAATCATATGGCTCCAATAGTGAATTCCATTCTTTGAAATTGCCAATATATTTTTGAATAATAGAAGTATCTGCATCAAATCCAAATCCCTTTGGTGAAAAACCACCTGCATCAGACTCAATCGCTGCTAGATGAAATTCATTGTTTGAATTGGAAACTCTTGCATATTCTCTTCCTCCTGCTAGTCCATTTTCTTCATTTTGAAATAAAACACAACGAATCGTTCTTTTCGGTTTATAATTTAATTGTTTTAAAAGATAAAACACATCCATAGATTGAACACATCCCGCACCATCGTCATGAGCACCACCTCCTACATCCC
>Ga0116166_1003328_pt1 | contig 12547 bp, 9 predicted proteins | sample AD_JPNMR2_MetaG_FD_89884 | JGI IMG/M metagenome (GOLD analysis project Ga0116166, IMG submission 89884) | Active sludge microbial communities of municipal wastewater-treating anaerobic digesters from Japan - AD_JPNMR2_MetaG | ecosystem: Engineered > Bioreactor > Anaerobic > Digestate | place...
AAGGAAGGTTATGATTCTTCCACCATCCGCATCTACCGCCATTACAATGACGGTTCGAACTGGCGCAACCGCCTCACCCTGATCACAGGGGTCACGGTTACCTCCACCGAACAGCCCGTGGTTTTCACGGTGAGCGGCGACGGGGTGCCCGGTGGCTCTAAAGGATACACGCTGGCAGAGTTGCAAGGATTTGACGAAGTTACCGCGTCCTACAGCTACACCACCGGCGGCCAGCCGGTGACCGACGAGGCCACCGGGGTGCTGCTGGCGGATATTCTCGCGAACCTGGGGATCACCAACCCGGCCTGGGAGCTCAATGTGACCTCCACCGACGGTTTCAATCCGGGTACCTTTACCCTGCAGGAGGCACTGGACCAGGCCTACCTGGTGACCTATCTGGTCAACGGTCAGCCCTTTGAGGATACGGACGAGGAATATGATTCTTCGACTATCCGCATCTACCGCCATTACAACGACGGTTCGAACTGGCGCAACCGCCTCACCCTGGTCAACGGGGTGGAAGTAAGCTCCACTGATCTTGACCTGCCGTGGACCTTCTACCGCAATGATGACGGCAGTAGCCTCCCCTGGGCTAATGTCTACTGTGTTACCCCGGACCATGAGGGCGGTCTCTGGGTCGGCACCAACGGCGCCGGAGCGGCTTACCGGAGCCCTGCCGGGGTGTGGACCATTTATAATAAAAACAACAGTCCCCTTACCCATGACATGATTATCTCCATCGAAGTGGATGACATGGGGGGCGTCTGGTTCGTCGGCGGCAGCCCCGTTGAAGGGCTGGGTATTTTCCACAAACAGGGGGGTACCTGGACCCGCTACAGCAACGAGCAATTCAACCAGCGGGAAGACTTCAATTTCACCATGGATGTTACTCTGGATGAAGAGGGAGGCGCCTGGTTTGCTACGGACGTGGGGCCTGTTTACCGGGACAAGGATGGCAACTGGCGTTTTCTGAAGGATGAGTATGATTTCCCCACAAACTTTACGACCACGGTTACGCTGGACCATAAAGGGGGAACCTGGTTTGGGTTCCGCGCTTCCGGAGGAACTACCAGCGGCTACTCTTATCTTGACGCTAATGGTAATTTGACCACTTACCCGCTGACCGGAACGGGGACCTGGGTGCGCACCATTGCCGTTGATCAAGACGGCGGTGTCTGGGTAGTCCGCCTGGGTAAGGTTGATTACATCAGTCCAAGCGGACAGAGAACAGTATTTGAAACAGGCAAAGATCTGATCCCCTTCCTCAGTGAGAGCGACAGTATTCAGATCATACAGCCTGATGATCAGGGCGGCCTCTGGTTTGGCACAAGCGAAAGCGGCCTTTACTATCAAAACCGGGACGGCAGATTCACTGTATTTAATCGTGAGAACACCTGGCCTAGACCGCAGTTTGACAGTATTTGGGGTCTGCGCACCTGCCCCAGCGGTGCTCTCTATGTTAGCACCAACGGTGGCGTGGCCCTGCTGCCCCCGCCGCCGCCGGCCGGCAGCAACGCGGATCTGCAAAGGCTCTACCCTGCTTTCGGAACCCTGATGCCCGCGTTTGATCCGTCGATTACGGAATATAGGATCGCCCTGGAAGATGAATCGGCCGGGGTACCGGCAGTGGGCGCCGCTGTGGCCGATGTGGGCCGGGCCACCCGCGTGATCCGCAACGCCTCATCGTTTGCGGAAAAAACCAGGGTAACGGTGACGGCGGAAAACGGGACTCAGAAAACATACACTCTCGGTTTTCTGCGGGAAATTCAACTTCCCGCTCCGGGCACGGTAGAGAACCCGGCAAAGGTAACGGTTGAAGTCGGGCAAATACCGGACCTTTACCTGAATATACCTGAAGGCGATGCCAGCAAGTATGCCGTAACGATCATTGCTCCTGACGAGAGTGTAAAGCCCACGTTGATGCTCAACACTACCGTTCAGGGCAACAGGCGGACGGCGCTGCTGCCTGGATTGAGCCTCCAAAGCACACTCACGATCAACGGCAAAGCCCAGGTAGTGCAGGTTGACTTTCCGGCCGGAACCAAGGTCAGCGGCCCGGAAGACTGGGATGGTGTAATCCGGTTGCCCGCCATCAAGGAGAACCCCGGTGTTTCGATAAACGGTAAAGTCAGTATAGCCATTGAACTGGGGCTTCCCCAGGGCGAGCTTCGCTTTGACCGCGCCGTGCGGATCCTGCTGCCCGGCCAGGCCGGCAAGGCCGCCGGTTTTGTCAGGGACGGCAGCTTTACAGTAATAAACCAGGTTCTTGCCGAAGATAACCAGGCTCATGCTGATCAAAAGCTGCTGCCGGATGGACACGGTAAAATTGACGTGGCTTCTGACCTGGCCATCTGGACCAAGCATTTTACCACCTTCGTGGCCTATACACCGGCATCGGCCCGGGGTTCAAAACCGCTTCCCTCAACCAGCGGAGCACCCTGGAGCGCTTGCCTGTTCTATGCCGCTGTGCTCGGGTTAGCCCTGGGCAGACTGGCCTACCATCGTAAAAAAATGACTTGCCAGGATAAGTAGAATCACCTTTGGCCGGCCTGCCCCCGCCATTACGCCTGGCGGGGGCAGGCTACCGGCAACTTGTCGGCTTGCTTAAAGAGGTGTTTAACGGTAGTGAAGGCGATCTGCAAATATACGCTAATCCTGCTGTCGGCCGCTCTGATCGTTCTGGTAACGGCGCCGGGGACAGCCCGGGCGGATGAGCCGCTGGTTATAACCGGCACCGGCCTGAAGCAGGATGTGATCTTCAATGAATCTTATTACCAGTTTTACCATCCCAAGATTGAGGAGCTTTATTACTCTTCCAACAATAACTGGAACTTTAAGAGCATCTGGCGGGTAAAAGGCTTTCGCCTGCGCTCTCTGCTGGATCAATTTGGTGCGGGCAACCTGAAGGAGGGCGTCTGGCCAATCACTTTTAAGGCCAAAGACGGCCTGTCCTTCACCATGACGCTGCAGGAATTGGAAAATCGCTTTTATTATCCAGACCTGACCATAGACAGTGAGGAGCAGGTGGACCCCATGATCGGCATCTACCGGGCGCAGCTTTTTAACGTCATCAACCCGACGCCGCCTATAAAATGGACCAACCGGCCCTTGACGGAGGCAGACCGGGATAAAGAGGCGCCCAGGCTCTATTTTGGCCAGAAAAAGGGTAACATTGACGACAGGAACCAGCCTTTTTTTATCCGTGACCTGGTCCTCATTGTGGTTGGTGAAGAGAGGCCGCCCGGCTCGTCCGAGCCGGCTAATCCACCCGTTTCGCCCAATTCGCCAGGCACGCCGCCCGATCCCGGTGCTGAAACACCCGCTGATGCGCCGCCGGAGCCGGGTTCAGAAAGCGCGGAAACCCCGCAGGGCGGTTTCCCATTGTTTCCTTTTAAACCGGCAGATTCCGAGGCCGGCGCGGGGACCAATGCGCCGCAGGGTTACCAGGGGAGGACCAACGGCTTTTTCTTCTCCCCGGCAAAAAAGGCACAACCGGAGGACAGTGCAGTATCCGTCGAACCGGGAGCCCGTAGGCCATGGGGACTGTGGATTGCGGCCGCCGTGGTTGCCGCGGGGGCGCTGGCGGCAGGATTTTATTATTTTTACTGGAAAGAGGGAGAATAATGCGGTCAAACCGTAAACCCGTCCATTATGCCGTAAAGGTTTTGCTGTTAATAACCTTGCTTGGGGCGGTAAGCTGCGCCGGCGAACCGCCGGCAGTTGTTGAAGAAGAGCAATCGTTTATTACCATTGAAGGCCCCGGAGTGGAGAGCACAGTCCAGCTTTCCCTGGAAGAGCTGCAGTCGATGACCGGTGACCTGGTCGAAGATGATTATTTCTCCATAAACACATACGGTACCGAGGAGTATTTTCATTTCAAGGGGGTATGGGTCTGGGCCATCCTGGATAAAAAAGTTGATCTCAAGGAAGAAGCTACCGCGGTTAGCTTTATTGCCGAAGACGGGTATACGGTGACCTATACCCTGGATGAGGTGCGGCGGGAGGATTATATTGACCAGAATAACCCGGATAAGAAGTATAAAATGATCCTGGCCTGGGAAGAAAACCACCAGGCCTATGATCCGGCCGAAGGGAACCCTTTTCGACTGGTTAACGGCCAGAGGGAGCCCGGTGATGTGAACAAGCCCCTGTGGGTAAGCCAGGTGAAAACCTTAAAAGTTGAGTGCCGGGAGGACTTGCAATAATTGGTATCGCTAATGAAAAAGGAAGCCGGGACCTAGCCCCATGGAAGACAAGATTCAGTCCGGCCGGGTGATCAAGACTTTTTACAGTAAGCGAAATACAGTGCAGTTGCTGCAGTGCCGGAACACCCCGGGAGCAGAGTATATTATTCTAAAAAAACACCGCACCATCCAGGGAGCGGTGGCGGAGTATAATACCTTGATGCGGTTAAGCCGTGCCGGCCTGGCCGTACCAGCTCCCCTGGGCCGGGAAGGGAAAAATTTATATTTACAATACCTGGAAGGAGAACTTCTCGTCGATATCCTGGAACATAATCTAGTGCCCCGGCCAGCCTGGACCAGGGCCCTGGCCCGCTGGTATTATATGCTCCATGGTAAAACAGCTTCCGGTGACGGAACGGTCATGCTCAAGGCGGACAATAACCTGCGTAATTTTTTATTCACAGGCGGGGTTGTCTATGGGCTTGATTTCGAGGAGACCGGTTGCGGGGACCCGGCCAAGGATTTGGGGCAACTTTGCGCCTACATCCTGGCCAACCGCCCTGCCTTTACCGCGGAGAGGCTGGCTGAAGCCTCCGCCGTGATCCATCAATACCGGTTATTTAATTTAGAGGTGCCGCTGAAACGAATTGAAAATGAACTCATCCTCGAGCTGCGTAAAATGGCGCAGCGGCGTATAGAGGTGAGCGAAGCGATAAAACGCTTTATTGAGTCCAGGCAAAACAACCATATTTTTTTATAAAGGTTTTTACCTTCACTCTACCCTTTACGTGATCCACTTTTACAGCATCGCCGGAACGGTGATGCTTTTTTTAAGGTTAAGAATCAACAATAACATCCTTACGATGGTCTGGCGGCGGCTCCCGGGACCGGGGATGGCGCAGTTACCCGCTCGCTGCAGGAGAAACCGCCGTTCCAGAGAAGTAGTTACCGTGAGATATTCTACCAGTCAGGGAGTGAACCTGAAGTGAGAAAAAAAAGCCCAGTTTTAATTATTGTAGTCGTAGTCGTGGTGGTATTTATCCTGGTGGTGGCTTTACTGGCCGGGGCCGTGTTTCTTGCCGCCGTCTTCTCAGAATCGGCACCGGAAGGTGACCGGGTAGCCGTGATTTATCTTAACGGCACCATCGAGGAAGGCCAAAGCAGCTATTTCAGCGAGGGGATTACGCCCAGGTTTGTGCGCAAGCAGCTCGACCGCGCCGCCGCTGATCCCGACATCAAGGGAGTGGTATTAAGGATCAACAGCCCCGGAGGCTCCATCGCCGCTTCCCAGGAAATAGCTTCCATGATCAAGGAGTTTAGGAAACCGCTGGTTGTCTCCATGGGCGATATGGCCGCCTCTGGAGGCTACTATATCTCCGCCCCGGCCCGGGGGATTGTGGCCCAACCGGGCACGATGACCGGTTCAATCGGCGTGATTATCCAGGTCATGAACATGGAAGGGCTATATGAAATGATCGGCATTGAGGTGGAAACCATCAAGAGCGGGCGCCATAAGGATATGCTCGACCGCCAGATGACTTCCGAAGAACGTGAACTGCTGCAAACCATGTGCGACGAAGCCTATGAACAGTTTATCCTGGCGGTGGCGGAAGGAAGAGGCCTGGACCCGGAAACGGTGCGGGAGCTGGCCACGGGCGAAGTCTACCTGGGCAGCCAGGCCCTTGAACTGGGCCTGGTGGACCGGCTTGGCGGGATCGATGAAGCCATAGCTTACCTGGCCGAGATGGAGGGGCTGAGTCGCCCGGTTCGCTATGAATTCCCCCGGCCCACTTTGTTCCAGGAGATGTTCGGCCTGGGGCTTAAAATTGTCGAAAGCCTGCAACGCGTACCCCGGGAAGCTTTTCTCCTGGAGAAGCTGAAGCAGGGATTCCCGCCCGAAGTTCGCTACCAGGTGAAGTAGGGTTGCGTCTTAATTAAACCAGGGAACAATACCTCTTGGAGGCCGGGGCCGGCCCCTGGTGCGGGGAAGATCCGTTGTATCCGGGCTGCCACGACCGGGAGTGGGGGCGCCGGCCGCCTGGCCTGGTCTATTTTTTCACGTTTCGTCCTGTAGCCCGGAAAAGGAGCTGAAGATATGAGCAAAAAGATAATTATCATCGGAGCGGGAATAGCGGGATTATCGGCGGGCTGCCATGCCCGCAGAAACGGATACGAGGTGGAGATATTTGAGAAGGAAAACCGGCCCGGCGGCCTCTGCACCGCCTGGGAAAGAAACGGTTATACCTTTGACGGATGTATTCACTGGCTGGTGGGCACCGGGCCCGGCAGCCAGTTTAACCGCCTCTGGCGGGAGGTGGGAGCGCTTCAGGGTAGCGAAATATATGACCATGAAGTATTTTTACGCCTGGAAGGGGAGCAGGGCCGCTGCGTTAACATCTACAGCGACCTGGAGCGCCTGAAAAACCACCTGCTGGAGCTCTCCCCGGAAGATGCCCCGGTTATTGAGGAGATTACCGGGGCAGCCCTGGCTTTTTCCCGGGTGAAATTCCCCCTGGAAAAGGCGCGGGAGCTCTATCGCCCCTGGGACCTGCCGCGGCTCATGGTGCGGATGCTGCCGCTGTTCCAATACATGGGCAAGCTCTCCCGCGTCTCCGTGGCCGCATACCTGAAAAATTTTAAAGATCCTTTCCTGCGGGAGGCCCTGGGGCAACTCATGCCCGGCGGCTACGCCATGACCGGCCTGGTAAGCACGCTCGCCTCCCTGCACAGCCGCGACGCCGGCTTCCCCCGGGGCGGCTCCCTGGAGTTTGCCCGCTCCATTGAGCAATACTACCTGGCGCTGGGCGGCCAAATCCGCTACCGGGCCGGGGTAAAGCGCATCCTGGTGGAAGGAGGGCGCGCCGCGGGAATAATCCTGGAAGACGGGACCAGGGAGTATGGCGATATCATTATTTCGGCGGCGGACCTGCATCATACTCTCTACACCCTGCTCAAGGGAAAATATCTCACTCCGCCGATAAAGCAGGCTTTCCGGCTGGACACTTATACTTCGGTCCAGGTTTCCCTGGGCGTGGCGGCGGATCTGGCCGCAGAGCCGCACCGCCTCGCCCTCCGGCTAAAGGAACCCTGGGTTGTGGGCGGGGAAGCCAACCGCTACCTCCTGATCAACAACTATGCCTTTGATCCTACCCTCAACCCTCCCGGCAAAACGGCGCTGGCCGCCACCCTTTACTCCGGCTACGAAGAATGGTCAAAGCTGGCCCAGGATCAAAGCCGCTATCGCGAGGAAAAAGAGAAAATCGCCGCCCGGGTGGTGGAACTGGTCGAACAACGTTTTCCCGCCGCCCGGGGCCGGGTGGAAACGGTGGATGTGGCCACGCCTTTGACCTACAACCGCTATACCAACGTTTACCAGGGCGCCTATATGGCCTGGATTGTCCCTCCCGCTGCCGGGCAGATGAGCATTGCCAAAACACTGCCCGGGCTGGAGGGCTTCTACCAGATTGGCCAGTGGGTTCAGCCCCCGGCGGGGCTGCCCGGGTCCATGCTCACGGGCCGGCATGTGCTGCAGGTTATCTGCCGCAAGGATAAAAGACGTTTCCGCGAGGGGCCGCTGCCTCCCCCTTAATGGGGGAGAGAAGGGGTGGAGGTGAAACGATGGAGCCAGTGAGAAAAGAGAATTCAATTGGTTAAGCTCCATCAAGAGCTTTGCTCGTGGCCCAGGCGGAGGGCGGGAGAGCGTTCACGTGCATAAGGGCAGCAGGTTGTGGGAGATATTAAGGAGGTAAACGGAACGTTAAAAACGATCCCATAAGCCGAGGTGCTCCCATGATTTTACCCAAGCTGGCCGGTTTAATGATCCTGGCCGCCTTAGCCGTGTTGATGGTGCTGCTGGTACCCCCGGAGAGGATCAGGGCGCTGTTGCCGTTTGGCCTGATTTTCGGGGTAGGGCTGCCCTTTGCCGTGATCGGGGTAATGCAGAACTGGCTCGGCTACTGGACCTATCACCAGGTTGATCTCGTCACCCTGGCCGGGATTCCCGTTTTCCTGTCCGTGGCCTGGTTTCCCGCGGTGATCATCTTCGCCCACCTGCTGGTCCAGTACCGCTCTCCCCTGCTGCGGCTCCTGCTCTGGCTGGCGATAGCGGTAGCCGTTACGCTGCTGCAGCACGCGCTAAGTGTAAACAACATGCTCTCGCTTCAAAACTGGAGCTCCGGCGGCACCTTTATCCTGACGCTGCTGATCCACGCCGGTTTAGCGGCGGCGCTGCACTTCATGGGCCACCTTGACCTGCGGGACCTGTTCAAAACTTATGAACGCCGGTAGCTACATCTTATTGAACAACCTGGGGCTGCTTTTTGTGCCTTTTTAAACAAACAATCCGGTACCGTTTTTTTACATTAAAATAATGAAGATGCTCTTAAAGTGACAGCGGGCTAGGCAGGTTTTTGCCCGGCCGCATCGTAAAGCTGAATCGCTTCCAGAGTGATCCGCAGGGCTGCTTCTATGCAGTCCGGGTTAAGGTTATCCCAGTGATCCAGGCGGGTATGATAGTAACGCGGCGGCGCCGGGTCCATGGCCGCCAGGGCGGCGGCAGGAATGCCCGCCTGGGAAAATGCGGCGGCATCGGAGGAGCCAAGGTAGATCGAGGCGAGGGGCAGCTCGAAGCCGCAGTTCTTTCCGGCCTGCTGCAACAAGGCGCAGACCCCCGGGTCGTGGCGCACGGTGCCGCTCATATCCCGGTTGTATACGCTTAAGTGCTCCAGGTCACGGAAAGTCTCCAGGGCTATAAAAACGGTTTCTATCTCCTTTAGTTCGGCGGCATGTTTTTCGGCGTAAGCTTTGGCGCCGCGCAGCCCCGCTTCTTCCGAGCCGGTGATAAGGCATTGCACTTCAGTATGTTCAAAACGGGTGCCCGTTTGATGGAGGTATTCCATCACCTTCAGGGCTACCAGGGAGCCGGTCAGGTTGTCGTTGGCCCCGGGGCTGATCACCTTGTAATTGGAAAAGAAGATGAGCCCCAGGAAAAAGGGAATCCCGGCAAGCTGAGCCAGCCCCATGATGCGAAAGGCTCCTTCCGCAGGCGGGAGAATAAGGCTGCCCGTAATTATCGCGGTCAAATCAAAGATAATCTTGGCCAGGCCGCAGGCCAGCGCGCCGATGATTAGCGTTTTTAAGAGGGCTTGCCCGCCGGAGATAAAGAAACGCCATTCATAAGCCGCGTCGGCATGCCCGCTGATAATAATGCGCCGCCTTGTTTCTCCGGAAGACCTGCGCACAGCCAGAACATTAGTCGAGGTGCGGCGGGGAAACAGCGGATCGAGAAAACGGCGATACATCAAGAACTGCACGATGGCAACAGTAAGGGCCAGGAGAGAAAGGGGCAGGGCGGCCACAGGCGCAATCCAGTAAAGCGCCGTGGCGGCCAGGAACAGCAGGCCGGTTACCACGGTGAAGCCCATGAAGGCCCTGGGATGCACCGTAAACTCTTCACGGCGCACCTCATCGGAGCAAGCCGCCAGCACCCCGGCAAAATAATCCTGGGCTTTTCTCTCGCCGGTACTGCCCGGATCGCGCGGCCCAAAACTTTCAATAATATGGCGGATCCGGCCAACGGAATCGGCAACGTGCGCTGCGATAATATTGTCTTTAATAGTCATTTTCAATCCCCCTTCTTCAGAAAAGTCAGTATAAACCAGGAAAAGCCTTCATTTGTTATTTATTCTAACACGATATGTACGATCAGGTCTATTACTATTTCTTGTGAGTGCAATATCAATATTCAGGTTTTTTTAATAAATTACTTTTTGTTGATGTAATATAAAAGGTTTCCCTGGCCAAGTGTAGTAATATAGCAAAAAAAACACAATATTATGCTATTCTGGTTGAACCGGGGGGAAGCGCGTGGAAAGGCCGGTCAGGCTGCGCCATTATATTGCTTACGGCCTGGGGGATTTCTTAGGAGGCGGCTCTTTTGCCATTATCGGGACCCTTTTTCTTTTTTTTATGACCGAAGTGGTGGGGATTCTCCCCGTCTATGCCGGTTTGCTATATTTTATCTCCAAGCTATGGGACGCTGTTTCAGATCCCTTGATGGGCTATATATCAGACAGGACCAGAAGCCGCTTTGGCCGAAGACGCATTTATTTTCTAATCTGTATGGTTCCGATCGGTATTTTTTTTGCCCTGCTGTGGATTCCGGTGAACTGGCAGGGGCAGGGCTTTCTTTTTTGGTGGTACCTGTTTGTGTTTATGGGTTTTTCCACCTTTTACACCATCTTGATGGTGCCCTATACAGCCCTCAACGCCGAGATGTCTCTGGATTATAAAGTGCGGGCCAGGCTTAGCGGGTTTAAACAAATTGGTTCCGGCCTGTCCGGGGCGCTCTGCTCGGTTGCCTCCAAACCTCTAATAGATAGCTTTCCTGATCCGCGGACCGGTTTCACGGTCATGGGCCTCATCTTCGGCCTCTTCTTTTCCCTCCCCTGGGTGGCAGTATTCTTCGGGACCTGGGAAATTCCGCGCCGGCACCGGGAGGTAGAGAAGCAAAACCTGGTCCGGATTTTTCAACACTTCTTTTCGGTATTTAAAAACCGTTCTTTCCGCATCCATCTGGGTATGTATGTCTCCGGTTTTGCCGGATTGGATGTGGCCATGTCTCTCTTTATCATCTTTCTAACCCACTATCTATTACGGGAAAATTATTTTCCATACCTCATGGCTGCCCTGGCCCTGGCCCAGGGGTTATTTCTACCCATTCATATCACTACCGGGAACAGGTACGGCCAGGGCAGGGCCTACCTGCTGGGCAGCATCCTCTTTTTGGCCGGCATGCTTTACGCGGCAACACTGGCTCCCGGCCCGACGCTACCCTTAATGCTGGCCGCCGCGGCCATTCTCGGAAGCGGCATGTGCGGCCTCTCGGTAATGCCCTGGGTGATCCTGCCCTCGGTTACCGATGTGGATGAATTGATCACCGCGGAGAAAAGGGCCGGCCTCTATTCCGGGATGATGACGCTGCTGCGCAAAGCGACAAATGCCCTGGTCATCTTTCTCGTGGGAGCGGCGCTGAACCGGGTCGGCTATGTGCCGGGGCAGGTCCAGGGTATCGAAACGGCAAACGGGCTGCGCTATCTTTTCCTCATTGCCCCGGCTGCATGCGTTTTTATCGGCTTGCTTTTTAGCCTTAAATTTAAAATTACCCCGCAAACCCACAAGGTGATTCGCAGTGAAATTGACCGGTTGGAAGGCGGCGGTTCCAAGGAGCAGGCCTGTGCCGATACGCAACGCATCTGTGAAGAGCTGACTGGAATACCGTATGCAATGCTCTATCGCCCGCATTCTTCAAAGGAAATTTATTCGGCCGGGCACGGTACGGACAGCCCCGCTTAGCGCAAAAAAGATGGACAATGTGATAAAATAAACAGTAATTCTTAAACATCACTACAACAACAAAGAGAGGACTGGCATATGAATGGAATCTCGCTGCAAAAAAAGACATTTTTAATCATGGGCGTGGCCAATCAGCGGAGTATCGCCTGGGCCGTGGCCAGGGCATACGCTGCCGCCGGGGCCAGGCTTATCTTTACTTACCAGGATGAGCGCTTTAAAAGCAAGGTGGAGCGGTTAGTCGAGGCAGAAATGCCCGGTTCGCCGCTTCTACCCTGCAATGTCAGCAGCGATGCAGAAATTGAGCGGCTGGTTAAAGAAGTTGAAGCTTACGGCGTTCTGCACGGGCTGGTCCATAGCATTGCCTATGCCCGTAAAGAGGAGCTGGCGGGAATGTATGTCCATACTTCCCGCGAGGGTTTCAGGCTGGCCCACGACATCAGCGCTTACTCCCTTACGGCGGTGACCCGGCACCTCTACCCGCTGATGAAAGAAGGGGGGAGTATCATTACTCTAACCTTTCAGGGATCCCAGCGGGCTATCCCCAACTATAACGTGATGGGTGTGGCCAAGGCTTCCCTGGAAGCGAGCGTACGCTACCTGGCCCGCGATCTGGGTCCTTTTGGCATCCGGGTTAACGCCATCTCCGCGGGGCCGGTGCGGACTATCTCGGCCAAGGGGGTGGCCGGTTTTGACCGGATGCTGCACCACGCCCGGGAAATAACGCCGCTGCAGCGCCCGGTGGAGGCTTCCGAAGTGGCCGGGGCAGCCCTGTTTCTGGCGAGCGACCTGGCCTCGGCTGTCACCGGGACAATCCTCTACGTGGATTGCGGCTACCACATCATGGGTGCTTGAGGAAAGCAGAGACGGTTCTTGACCGGGGACTGTCCTTTAGCCTTGCTGCAGTACAGCGCGGAAGAAGCCGGATCCGGCTTCTTCCGCGGTTATCGTTATGTTTTTTCATTACTGTGGCTGGTACATGCCCATGTTTTTCATGTAATTGAAAATCCCCT
>Ga0116166_1003342_pt1 | contig 12502 bp, 8 predicted proteins | sample AD_JPNMR2_MetaG_FD_89884 | JGI IMG/M metagenome (GOLD analysis project Ga0116166, IMG submission 89884) | Active sludge microbial communities of municipal wastewater-treating anaerobic digesters from Japan - AD_JPNMR2_MetaG | ecosystem: Engineered > Bioreactor > Anaerobic > Digestate | place...
ACAAAGACGTTAAAAATCTTGCGTTACGTGAGTGGGTGTGTCCGCACTGCAATACTCATCATGACAGAGATATTAACGCAAGTATGAATTTGCGTAATGAAGCATTACGCTTAACCGTCGGGATGGCGGGGATAGCCTACTAAATATTCGCTCGGTAGAGCGAAGTTCGTAGGAATCTCCCACTTCTTAGCGAAGCGTAAGTGGGAGAGGTTCAACAAATTAACGTTTAATTCGTTTTTTCATTTCTTCTTTTGATGGTGAAGTATATTTATTTTTTAAACTTACTGCAGCCCATCTATACCATATTTCTTTTGGTGTGTCAGGCGACATCGCAAATTTAACAATATCCCCAAATCCTCTTAAATCAATTTTTGGAATTCTTTTGCTTGGAACTACGACTTCTTTTAGAAATTTAAGAGCGGCTTTTTTGTATTCCATATCAATTTTAACACCCTCTAACTCAAAATTAGGGAGTATTTTTTCTATACGATTTACAATTTGCTCCATTGTTAAACTTACTTCTACAACTGAACTTCGAGATATTAATGAAGAAGGAAAATCTTGTAGATATCTATTTGAAATAAATATTACTCTTGCTCTAAAATTGAATTTATTTGGTAATATTGCATTAGGCGACTCAGGATTCATTGCACGTGCTTTTAATTTACTTAAAAGTCGTTTCATTTGTGGAGATGCCTCAGGCATAAACATCTCAGTGTTTATTTTCATTGCTTCAAGTTTTTGAATTACCTCTGGCGTCAATGGCTCTTTGTCTATCAATACATCATAAAACAATGGATTGATATTATTTTTTGATAAATAATCTATTTCTGTTACTTTTGCAGAATCAAGCGCGCCTTTTAATATATTAGCCGACTGATCGTTATCAAACAATGCATCTAAGTCGTCAAATATCAATATTTTATCTGGATCATTATGTATAAATAGCGTTTTATATAATGCTGCAGGACCAGTGATAGATCCTTTAAATACTTGAGCATTCTCCCCAACTAATTCTTTTGTTACTGTATATGATTTACCTATTCCTGGATCTCCAAGTATTAACAATGCGCGATTTGTCTTATTTTTAATTTTTCTTATTTCAAATTCAAGTAATGAAAATAATTCATCGTCATTTAAAGGATCATCAAATAATGCTGAAAATTCATCACGTATTTTAACTTGCTCATCCGAATTATTTCTTTCAACACGAACTTTTTTACGTCTTTTCTTTTTCAATGAACGTTCATTATCTTCATCTTCATCACTAACACGTTTATTATTATCTTCATTTATTACATCTTCTTCTTCTTCAACTTTTCCATCATTATCTACAATAATAGTTCCAGTTTTTTTCTTCTCAATAACTTCTTCAATAACTCCTACAAGCTGAAGCACATTTAATTCGCGTGTATCAACATGCAATTGAGGATTATTTGAAGGATGAATCCAAAAATCTATGCTAGATACAGCTCCACCCGATTTTTGTTTATAGTTTAATCTAAATGCATGATCGCCATCGTCAAGCATAAACATGACGCCATAAATAGTCTCGCCATCACGTGATATAGGTATTCTAGATTTTTGAATATAAACTTTTGATCCAAATTTTCTATTTATTCTTGATTTTATAATATTATATAATTTTTCAGCATTTGAGTCACTAAGCTCTCCTGGTTGTGATGCTGCTTCAGCATATATATATTCAAATATGTTAAATTTTCTTTGTTTCATTGCAATTATGCTCCTTTATTTCTACTTAAAATATTTAGAATACAGTTCTATATCAATCAATGACAATGCATTATTTGTTGCATTTTTTTTCATAAATATTGTATTTTTTTCTTTGCTATAAAAACCTGTAGCTTGACAAACTTCACATGTTATTTTACCATCTTTTTTTATCCATTTATGTATACATCGTTTTTTTGTTATTTTCATGTTTTTTAATTTTTCAAATGGATAATATCCTCGTTCGTTCATCTAATCCTCTAAAAAAAATATTATATTTTATTTTAATTACATTGTTTTAATATGTGTAAGCCACATTGTTTGTGCTTTTTCATCTTTTACATAAAGTTGATAAAATGGATATTCCACTTCTTTTCCGCTTTGATTATTATAATTAGTTCTCCAATCGCCATATGGATCATGTTGTATAATCGATTTGTTTTTTAAATCATATCCAATACCAACAGTGATATGCCCTAAATATGGATTTTTAAATCCTTTTACAGGATATTTTCCATGTAATACTTGCGGTAATTGAAATTTATCAATAAACTTAACATAATCATCGTAAGTTACAGCTGTTAAAAATTGACACATGTATCCGAATTGGTTCATAAGTTTGTTAAATATCATTTCTTCAACATAAGCAATTGTGTGTGGATTAGACTCTAACATCCATGTTCCAAATTTTGACACATTTCTTTTTATCCATGCTTTGGTTTCATTAGAATAAATTAAATTATACAAATAATCTTCTAATTGCATATTCGTTTCTTTCATTCCAATGCGCTCTAAAGGAATATTGTCTTTCGTCATTATATAATCAATTACAGTCGCCATCGATGTGTTATAGCATGTTGTATTTGGCTTATTTAAATTATTCCTTTGCCAATGATAAGGAACATTTTTAATAATAAATCTTGTTTCCTTTGCCATATTTATTACAATCCTTTAATTGTTTTTATCAAAAAGTGCAAGAAGACCCCCCACCTCTATAGGTGGGGGATGAATTGCACCTATAGCACACATAATCCTTTCCTAAATATATAAGGCTTAACTAAATTAGCTTTACCTTCTTTAAGCAGTCTTCTTATCTTGCCATGCCTATTAGTGGGCATTAAAGGTTTACCTTCTATTGATAATACATATACCATTAAAAACCTCCTTTAAAGGTAATGCAGGAGAAACCCCTGTAGGTCCACATCGCCAATGTTAATGAGTTGCCAATGTCAACTCCATTTTTTCTTAATGCACCAGAGAAATTAAGATCACCATTTACATCAAGAGAAAACATTGGATCGGAATTATTTATACCAACGTTAGCGTTGCCATTTTCAGCAATAATTGATAAATTGCCAGAAATAGTTTTTATAAAGCCAGCCAGTTGATCATGTGATATTGTTACTGCATTTGACTCATCAGTATTTATTACTTTAAATTCATTGCTTGTATAAATTTTTAATGTATCGTAAAATACTCCAAGTTCTTTAGTAACAAACTGCCTAAACGTCAAATCATTAACGCCAACAACATCACTGCCAGGTAACGATGTGCATATAAAACCAGCATTTTTATATTTTGCTCCATGTGTTATAAAAACAAACGTTCCAGCAGCATTACTACCTGCAGAAAGTATATCATTTCTAACCCAGTTTGTTTCTGATACTTGCCATATTCCATTCTCAACTTTATTTGTTTGATTTACTAATAATAGCAAATTACCAGGTTGTAATTGATATCCATCTACTACTGGCAATCCTTCTAGATTTTCTAGATTTGAATCACAAACAGCTGCGACTTTATGTGCTTTTAAACTTTCAATAACATAATTTTTGTTTGCTGCATCATTTGTTAAAACAGGAGCACCAACATTTGTAAGTCGATTTCCACCCATTGATTGATTTCCGCTGAATGGAATTTGACCATCCGCTTTAATCACTATTTCAGCAAGTTTACTAAGTGCTATCGCTGCGCTTTCGTTAATATGAACATTTGAGACGCTCCCTTCTCTTAATTGTCCATTGCTTCGTATATTTGTATTATAGTTCATATAACTTTTTTGCCTACTGTTGTGTTATTTATTTCAAATCAAATATGGCTGATATCAGCCATATTTATTTTAATATATTTTTTAATATTTGACTATGCATTTATTATTTTATAGTCAACAAGAACTGTATCACTAGCTGCAAGTGTATATTCGAAAGTTATTACACGAGTAGTTTCGTTATATGTATAATCTTTCCCACTTCCTTTAGCAACACGAATTCCATTTAAATATACTCTTAAAGATTCTGGATTGATTTTCTTTCCTGTATCAGGAGCAGTAAGAGCACTAACAGATGCACTTCCTGCAGTAACCGCAGGTTCTTCACCTATTACTTCGGCGCCAAGTGCTATAGCTAATTCGTCTAATGCTTTTTTGACTGTATCAGTAGTAGCTTGGAATCCTGAGCCAGCAGCTGGAGCATAAGGCACATTATGTGCACTTATTTGATTTGCATCAGTTCCCCAATCGATATGTTCGGCATTAACTGCATCAGCAGCAATTTTATCAGCAGTAATAGCATCATCGAGAATTTGTGCTGTAGTAATTCCAGAATTTTTTACATAAATCTGACCGCTAGCATTAATTCCAATAGTAGAATCATCAATTTTTACTTTTACACCTTTGCTTCCGGAAGCAGCAGTATCAAGTTCAAGACCTCCATTCGTTGTAAGTCTTATTGAAAGACCATTACTATCAGCTAATATACCATCATAAACTTGTGCAGTTACTGCGCCAGAAACAAGCTGTATTCCAGTTCCAACTTTAACACCAATAGATTTAGAACCTTCTGCCCCATTAAATTGCAAACCGCCATCAGTGGTAAGAACCACTTTAAGTCCATTTGCATCAGTTGTCAAACCATTATGTGTGTTAATATAAAGTTTTCCTGCGCCATCTAAAGATGTAAGAGCAAGTCCTTTATTATCAGCAATATCTAATGTTATACCGTTTGAATCAATTTTAACACCGTCACCGCCAATGGCTTTAAGAGCGCCAGATGTAGAATCAAATTCAAGTCCAGCTATTGAATGTAGATTGATTTCTATTTTATCTCCATAATCTTGCAAGCCTTTTGCTGTATTTACAAAATTAGAAGGTTCTACAAATATAGCTCCATCTACAAATTTTAATCCACCATTAACGCCGAGGTTTACTCGAATGTTATTACTATCTTCAGTAAGACCATATGCGGTATCAATAAAATCTGTTACATCAACAGAAAAAAACGTGCCTGTAAGATCAAGGCCATCGCCAGCATTATAAGTATAAGTGCCTGCGCCTGAAAATTGTTGAAAATCAAGTTCTGTTGTGCCAAGTTCAACTGGACCATCAGTTATAAGACAAAAACCACAATCTTTATTTACAGTTCCTTCTTCAACAAATGTATACATACCAGCAGCAACTTCACCAGTATTTGGTGTATTATCAGCATCACTAGATCTTACCCATGCTTCTTCAGATACAACATATATACCATTTTGTGTTTTATCTGTTTGATTTTTTACTAGAACACGATCACCAGTGACTAACGACACTCCGTCAATTATCTGCAATCCAGAAAGTGTTATATTTCCAGTTGTCGCGGCGCGAACTGAGGCTTTTATATCAAGCCCTGTTGCTACTGAATCAACATACGCTTTGGTAGCTGCATCTTGCGCTTGTAGCGGATCCGCCAATCCTCTAAGAATACCGGTATTATCAGATGTTAATTGCCATACATGGACGCCACCAGTTAACTCAATATCTTCAAGAAAATTCGTTTTAAGTTTTGAAACGTCGACAGTCCCGTTCATTATTTGCGAATTGCCGCGAATTTTAGTTGCCATTAAGCATTCCTCCAAATGTAAATATTTATTTATATATTAACAACAAATCGATTAAAATATTTGAAATAAAAGTTAATTGATTGTTAATTTTTTAATTTTTTTGCATGTAAATAGTCGTAAACAATCTTGCTAAAAATATCAAGATTGTTGTGACACTCCACAGGGCAAGCCCACGAGGTTTTCTTGGCAATTCCCTATAACACAACACTAAGAAAATGTATTTTAACAATAATAGTAATTATTATATTTATTTTATAAAAATTTTGACAGTATCTTGATTTATTTCTAAAACAGTTCCTAATTCTTTATAATTAAATGGATGTTCTAGAATAATTTTATCTTTAAAATTCATTTCTGAATATACATTTCCATCTTTAAACAAAAAGATTCTTTCGCCTACTTTTGGAATATCAACAAAATAACTTAATTTTAAAGGAACCATACCTTTTAATGCAACTTCAACTGGATGTTGATAATTAGCGTTCCAACCTAATACCATTCCAGGATTTTGCGAATGTATACCTATTACATTACCTATAGAATGTTTTAAAGCATTATATTTTGTAATTCTAAATCCATAATCACTATACTCTACGTCAACGACAACTAAATCTCCAGCTTCTGTTGTTCCATCAGATGGCATAAATTCAGCAATATCATTCCAAACAGCATTGTATATTTTATGCGCAATAAATTTTCCATAAAACGTATCTGTTTTAAATTGTGGTTCGCCTGGTAATCCATAAGCAGGATTTGCAAAAGTTATTGAATAACCATTTGACGATGACGCTATAGCATTTGCCGCAGTTGATATTAACGTGCTGCCGTTAGATATTTCTAATACTCCAAATTCTTTAATTTCTCCGTTAAGCGCTTGATATTCAAATGGCAACACGCCTAAAGTATGATCTCTGTATGTTGAATGATCATAAATAACAACATTTTGTTTTAACCTAATATTTTCTATTTGAATAGATAAAGTTTCTGTGTTAGTAGTAAATATATTTTGTGTATGTATATTTCTAGTTTTAATTCCTCCTAATGTTGTTAAATCATCAAAAGAACTTTCATATGTAAACGCACTCAGTGGTTTAATTTCTAATAATTTGTTGTCATTCGAATCTAATATACTTATTCTGTCATTTTTGCTTATAATACGTTGCAAAACTATTTTTTCTGTTTTTACTAGAGTATTAGCAAAAACTTGATCAATTTCAAATTTGCCATAATTAACTATATTTTCATTTGTGTTTGATTCTGCATATAAACCTTGAATGTATGTATATATTTCCATTCCAGTGTTGACATTTATGACATTGTTTGTTTCTCCAACAGTTTTACATTCAATATATAATTCATTCGTATCAAACACGTTTGTAGCAACAAAATCAGTAGCAAAGTTTGAATTATTATTCAATGCATTTTTTGTTTTTTCTGCAACTGTTATTGCATCATCAAGTTCATGAATTATTACAGGCACATTAATGTTATTGTTGTCGACAATATAACCATCATGGCCTTCTAATAATATTACGCTGTTTATATTGTAAATATTAGAGCATGAAATTGGATTTGCCACTGCGCCTTTAAATTTATAATCTATTTTTAACTTATTTGTGAATTTTGACACATTTATTTCAGGGCATACTCCAAATGATGTTAATTTGTTATATAATTTATTTAATAAATCGTCTTTACTGCCATTATAAATATTGCTTTCTGATGGAAAATCATATAACACGTTTATTTCTTCTGCTGCTGCATCAGGGTGAAATGAAGAGTCCAAACCATTTGCTCTAAAAATTATTACATATTTTTTAGTTCCTGAACTTGTTTTTACATTTAAACTAAACCAAGTATTATGAAATGTAGTAGTTTCAGCATTATGTCCTTTTTCGTATGAAAGAAAATCTACATACATCGAATATTCAATACCATATGCTGGATTTTCATTAATAACATCATCTGGTGTTTCTGAGCCGTGCAATACATTAAAATAAATATTATATTTTTTTCCTGTTGTATTAAATATCGAAAAATGTCGTTTATTTAAATCAGAATATAAATTTAGTTTAGCACTTGTTGTTAATATTTTTATTTTTTCTTTGGTGGGTGGTCCATATTTAAGTATTGCAAAAGACGATAATGCTTCATTGGTTCCATCATCATTATTTATAAATTTTATAAATTTGTTTTCTGCTACTTTTATAGTTTGAGGCGATAATACATTAATTGCTATCTCATCGTCTAGTTTTTCTGATGTTACTGCTTTATTTGCAATTTTTGAGCTTATTACTGCGCTGGGCGCAATAGTATTTGAAGTCACAGAATTGTTACGAACTACAATAGCTCTTGTTGAAACATTGCCTTTTATATGAACTATTTCTCCAACTTGACATGCATAATTCAAAAATAATATTTTCTTACCTTCATCAATAAGCTCAAAATCTGAACTAGGAATAACTTTTCCGTTAATGTCTACATTTATACTAGCTTTTGATGCCGGGCAAAAATCTAAATCGAATACATTTTGTTTGTCAAATACAGCTTCAATTATTGTTTCTTTTATTTCACCATAATCATCAGGGCGATTTTGAATGTCTGACCATTCAATTGTTCCATCGAATACATTGTTATATGAACATGTTATCTTTAAATTATCTGGAATTTCATTATCTAATGTATTTAATGCAGAAGAATTGCCAGGATTAAATGATATCAATCCATTTATTATGTCTAAATAACATATAGCAACATCACTATCTTCACTTCTATGTTTCGGTATTCTATAATCTTTAAATTCTTCTGTTAAACATCTTGATTGAATTACATATTTTGCTGGACGTTTTATATTGCCATAAGCATTTCTTCGTGCATTTGAATAGTTTGTTATATCACCATATAAATCGCTTAATGTTATTATTGCTTTTCCTTTGAATGTTCCTGGATATAATCCTGGGGTTGTATTGCATATTACTTTTAAATATGTATTAAATTCTGTTTTGTTTGCATTAGGATTTAATGTCACCACTTCTGGTCTTTTACCATATTGAACAAGTGGTTTTGCATCGTCATATATACTTGGTTGAACAAAATACCATTGACGATAATTCACTGATAATTTAAATGGAAATTTTACTTTTACATATCCTATAAATTTATCTTTACCAGCGTATATTCCATCAGAAAATCCTAATATTGGTAAAGCATTATTATATCCTTGAGTTAGCGGACCGCTTAATATAATTTTATATTTTGATCCAGCATACATATTATCATTTGTTGTTATGCGTATAGTTAAATCGCCAACGTTTTCAATTGCCAAAAATGACAATAGACTTGGATTTTCAGCTAATTGCGTTTCGATAGTTGATATTAAATCTGATACATTTAAAATGTTAGTTGTTAAAAATATTTCTCTTTCACATATTACATTTATGCCATCATATAATGCTATATAAAATGACGCCTTGTTAGCTTGGCGAAAGTCGTAGCCTGTTGCTAAAGTTTTTGTTGATAATACAGCTGGCTTGATATCTTCTGGTATAGTATAAAGCCTATTTTTTTCGATTGGTGGTTGCTCAAAGAAATATTTTAATGATTCTTTTATACATGTAAAAGTAATTACAACATCTTGAAGATGATTTTGCTCTAAATCTAATGGTAAGTCGTGAGCAATAACAATTTCTCTGTCAGTAGATTGATTTTTGTCTATATAATTTGCATAATTTATTCTTTCGTTTTCTGGTAAATTTAAATCATTTACAGAATATATGCTTGAGATATAAAAATTATTTTGACTATCTATTTTTACAGGATATGGCAATTTTATTACATTTTTCGTATTGTCCAATATTGATGGTGTCAATACTATATCCGAAAAAACAAATTCCGGAGTATTATTCCAATGAATGCGTGATATTGCTGTATTTGTTGTTTTATGATATATGTATTCATATTCAGCTTTTTCTTTTTCTGACATATTTTTATAAAAATCTGAGTCAGTGCCATCTGGCTTAGGGCTAATATCTTCACCAGCGAGCGTTATTGTTTGTGTGCAAAATATTATAAATTTAGATGTTTCATCAATTCCAAATGGTAATGTATTGATAACAATTTCTTGATCGTTATTTTTTTTAAGAATTCTAGATATTTGATATTTTCCAGTACCTGATACAATAAATATAAAATCGCCATTGACACCAGCTTGAACTTCTGTAGCAGCTTTCTCAAATGTTTTATTATCAAAAGTTAATTGAGTTAATTCACTTAATTTAATAGATATTGGCAACGCCCAGGCAGCATTTCCATTTATTTGAGTATTTACCACTGGGCCGGTCAAATGTGCAATACCATTATTATTTTCACTAACATAATATTTTGCTGTGCTTACAAACAATTCAAGCCCCTCTTGCGGCCAATCAGCAACATTCTCAAAATTTTGTATTGCAATTTCAATTGACGATAGTTCAACGTTATTTCTTGGAAAATATTGGTTTGGTTCTAATATAAATTGAAATGGAAAATTTAAAATTCCACCATCTGCAATTGATGTTTGTATTCCTATATCTGGAGCTTGCACAATAATATCTTGCAACTCAATATTATGAGAACCTCCGTCAATTTCATAAGAAACGCCCGATTGTCCATATTCAACTGTTAACAACTCTCCATTTTCTTTTGCAAGATGAATATTTTTATTGCGTTTTATTTGATAAAGCCCTTCAATTACATTATCATTTGGATCAACATATTGATGGAACATTTCTCCTTTAAGAGTTATTACACTTTTAAAGCCAGCAGTATTATATAACTTAGAATGATTTATATATGTTGTTTTGCCTTGAATGTTTTTAAACAATACTTGATATAAAGGATAATAACCTATATCTGCATTAAAAACTCTGTCATTTAATGTATATGGAATTTCAGGTATATCTGTTTCTATGCCTGATATATGTTTAATATAAGGCACGCGCTCAGGATTGTTGATGTCATAAAATACAAAAACAATCATGTCACGTCGATACCAATCATATGATAGCGTGCTTATATTGTTTATCTCTAATTTTGTTTCATCATATATAGTAAATATATTATTTATTTCGCCAACTGATGGATGTTTAACATTTATTTTTAAATTTCCTCGTTGTATTGTTATTATATTTCTTGATAACGCATTATCATAATAAATGTCAAACTCAAATAGTTGATCATATACACTAAGAACTCCTTCGTCAATTAAATTATTAACTGCATTTTTTTCATGATCAATTCTTAAATCATTCTCGATTAAGTCTTTTGTTAATGTATATAAATTTTCAGAATTAACATCACTATTATATAAAATAGTGTGCAACAATTCTGGTGCTTCTCTACCAGACTGCACTTTTATTACTTTAGTAATATTTTCTATTGGAGTTAAAACACCATTTTCATTATATACTTTTCTTTTTAATGTTGCCATATTGTTTTCCTAATTTATAATCATAAATTATAATCATAAAGGTGCTACGATAGTCCATGTTACGTAATAACTTATATCTGGATCTTTGTCCATAGATTGATTTAAATATATTGCAGAAAACATTTCATTTCGAGAATTAAATAAAAATGCTTCTTTGTAATGAATTTTATCGCCATTAGTTGCTCCAGCTACTAACGATCCATTTCCTTCTTGTCTTCCCATATTTACAGCAAATGAACAAGAATAGTCATCTATAAATTCTGCATCTGCGTCACGATACTCAACATTGTTCAATATCGAATAATAATCTTGTTGCCCTGTAGTATATCGCAATATTTCTGAAGTTCCACTACCATTATTCGTTCCAGATTTTGGTATAATTGAATTGATTACATTATCTGTTCCTGTTAAGTATTCCACACGTATTTTATTATATTGATAACTTTCCGCTCTGTTAGGATTTATCCATTCTTCAATCATTAACTTCCATGTTTTTGAATTATAATCATAATACAATAATGTCCTTGTATCTGAGCTATCATTTAAATTTCTTATTATAGGTGATCCACTTAATGCATTTGATGGAGCTGGGGTGGACACAAAGCTATTAACATCTTTTGTTTCGATTTTGCTTGGTTTAAATCCATTTCTTGATCTCGTATATATAATTTCTCTTGACTCATTTGTAAAATAAAGCGTTTCTAATATTACTTCGTTTCGCATTAGTCTTACTACGAGAGTATTATTCGAAGGTGGTCTATAATTGGCATCATCTTTTATTGTAAAAATTGCAATATTATCTGAAATTACTGCAGATGTTTTATTTATATTTTTTACAACAGAAGCATTAACATCTGGAGGCACACAAGGAACAACTCCATTTTGTATTTGTTGTTGTTTTCCGCCTGGATATGCATAAGTAGCTCCAGGTGCTACATAAGGTTCTGAAATTCTAGCACTTGGTTCTGTAATATCATAATAACAATGTTTTGTTATTCCATTTATGCCGTATTTTGCATTATTACCAAATCGCATGTATGCAATTTTTAAAATAGATGGATCTGTAAAATTTCCCCATCTGCTTTGTTGTTGCGATATAAGTCTAATAATATTTGTTTTACTTTGATTTACCAATGTGTTTTGTCTTTCAGATTCAGGCAACCACAATCCTGTCTTATGATCAAATCCTTTAAATGAAAAATATCCTCTCAGAGGCCCAACGTCATCTGCTAATTTTTCAGCTGGTGTATTTAAAAAATTTCTTTTCCAAATTTTACTAAATAATTTCATTTCATTATTATCCCCGTGATTGTTTAAATAATTAAAATATCATTAAAAGTATATTTAAACTTTTTATGTGTTAATTGTTTATAATATTATTTTATGAATTATTATGAATTATTTTTAGTTTTTAGTTAAATTTTTACA
>Ga0116166_1003348_pt1 | contig 12487 bp, 11 predicted proteins | sample AD_JPNMR2_MetaG_FD_89884 | JGI IMG/M metagenome (GOLD analysis project Ga0116166, IMG submission 89884) | Active sludge microbial communities of municipal wastewater-treating anaerobic digesters from Japan - AD_JPNMR2_MetaG | ecosystem: Engineered > Bioreactor > Anaerobic > Digestate | place...
AGTAGGTCATGCGCGCGCCGTTCAGGTACAGCGGCACCGACGGCCCGGCCACGTTGCTGATGGTGCACGCCGCCGTCGGCGAGCGCCGCGCGTGGCCGATGCCGAGCAGGCCTTGCATGCGGCTGCTCAGCGCCAGCGTGTGCGCCGCCTGGTGGCTGGCATCGGCCTCTTCGGCGTGCGCCGCGCCGGCGCCGGTTTCGTGCACCGTCTGTTCGCGGATGCGCGCCAGCCGGCGCAGCGCATCGGGCTCGTCGGTGGCCAGTTGCACGCGCAGCCAGCGCAGCGAGCCCGATGCGCCGTGCGCCGCGCCACGCCCGGGCAGCCGCAGCGGCGTGACCGCGCTCAGGCTCTGGCTGGGCAGTTCGCCCAGCGCCTGCAGATGCGCGCGCAGCGCGCCGCCGCACACCGCCAGCACCGCATCGTTGAGGCTGGCGCCCGGCACCAGACGGCGGATGTCCTCGAACTCCTCGACCAGGAAGCGCCGCGTGTCGAACACGCGGTGCGCCGACACCACCGAATTGAAGCGCGTGGCCAGCACCTGCTCGGGGCGCAGCAGCAGGTCGCCGGCGAACATCCAGGCCGCCTCCAGATCGTTGGCGATCCTGCGCGCCAGCGGGTTGCGCAGCTGCAACGGCGACACCATCGAGTGGACCCAGCCGCGCAGCAGCAGCTCGACGGTGCCCGGCGCGCGGCGCGGGAACCACGGCCGCGGCGGCGCCGCTGGCGGCGCGTCGGGTGTCAGGTCGTGCAGCAGCATCGCGATGCGGCTGCCGCCTTCGGCGTCGACCGCGGCGTGGTGGATCTTGGTCAGCAGCGCGAAGCTGCCCACCGGCAGCTCGAGCAGGCTGTCCAGGCCCTCGACCACGTAGATCTCCCACAGCGGCCGGTTCTGGTCCAGCGGCCGCGCGTGAATGCGCGAAGCCTGGATGCAGAACTGGCGCCAGTCGCCCGGCTTGGGCAGCGCGATGTGGCGCACGTGGTACTCGAGGTCGAAGTTCGGATCGTCGACCCAGTAGGGGTGGTCCAGGTCCAGCGGCACGCGCTGCAGCTTGCTGCGAAAGATCGGCAGTTCGCCGAGCCGGCTTTCGATGTGCGCCAGGATGCTCTTGAAGCGCACCTTGCCACCGGGCGCGGTGCTCTGGTCGTAGATCTGGACCAGCGTGATGTTGGCATTGGAATGGCTGGTGTCCGAATACAGGAAACCGGCATCGCGCGCGCTCAGTTGTCTCATGCGGGCCATCGGCGGGTGGGCGTGCCTCGAGCATGGCACACCGGCGCTGTCACCGGCGTGACAGGCTGCACGCGGCTACAGCGCGCGCGACTCGAAGGTGTTGCACTGGGCCATGCTGCCGCTGGCCAGGCCCTTCTTGAACCAGTTCACGCGCTGCGCGCTGGTGCCGTGGGTGAAGGATTCGGGCACGACCACACCCTGCGACTGGCGCTGCAGGGTGTCGTCGCCGATCTTCGACGCGGCGTTCAGCCCTTCCTCCACGTCGCCCGGTTCCAGCCAGGCCTTGGCCTTTTGCGAATGGTGCGCCCACACGCCGGCCAGGCAGTCGGCCTGCAGTTCCAGCCGCACCGACAGCGCGTTCATCTGCTCCTCGGGAACGCGCCCGCGCAGGCCATCGACCTTGTCGGTGATGCCCAGCAAGCGCTGCACGTGGTGGCCGACCTCGTGCGCCACCACGTAGGCCTGCGCGAAGTCGCCGGGCGCGCCCAGGCGCTGGCCCAGCGTGTCGAAGAAGCCCAGGTCGATGTACACCTTCTGGTCGGCCGGGCAGTAGAACGGCCCCATCGCCGCCTGGCCCATGCCGCAGGCGGTGCGCGTGGCGCCGCGGAACAGCACCAGCCCCGGCGCCTGGTAGGCGCCGCCGGCGGCGCGGAACTGCGCGGTCCAGACGTCCTCGGTGCTGGCCAGCACGGTCGAGACGAAGGCGGCCACCTTGTCGTTGGCCGGCGGTGCCGCGGCGTGCTGCTCGGTCGGTGCGACCGCACCGCCACCCCCGCCCAGCACCCCCAGCAGCGTCAACGGGTTGATGCCCAGCACCCAGCCGCCGAGCAGCGCGATGACGATGGTGCCGATGCCGATGCCGCGCCCGCCGATGCGCGGCAGGCCGCCGCCGAAGCCGCCACCGCCGCGGCGGTCCTCGACGTTTTCGCTCTGTCGTTCGCCTTCCCACTTCACTTGCGGTCTCCTCGAAGGCCGTGGCCGCCAAGCACAGCCTGGCTCAGGCTTTTGGCAAGGTCACGCCGCGCTGGCCCTGGTACTTGCCGCCGCGGTCCTTGTAGCTGGTCTCGCAGGGCTCGTCGCCCTCGAAGAACAGCACCTGTGCGCAGCCCTCGCCGGCGTAGATGCGCGCCGGCAGCGGCGTGGTGTTGCTGAACTCCAGCGTCACGTAGCCTTCCCATTCGGGCTCGAAGGGCGTGACGTTGACGATGATGCCGCAGCGCGCGTAGGTGCTTTTTCCCAAGCAGATGGTCAGCACGTTGCGCGGGATGCGGAAGTACTCCATGGTGCGCGCCAGCGCGAAGCTGTTGGGCGGGATGGTGCACACGTCGGCCTCGATGTCGACGAAGCTGCGCTCGTCGAAATGCTTGGGGTCGACCACGGTGCTGTAGATGTTGGTGAACACCTTGAACTCGCGCGCGCAGCGGATGTCGTAGCCGTAGCTGCTGGTGCCGTAGCTGACGATGCGGCTGCCGTCGGCCGCGCAGCGCACCTGGCCGGGCTCGAAGGGTTCGATCATGCCGGTGGCCTCGGCCATGCGGCGGATCCACTTGTCGCTCTTGATGCTCAATCGCCCACCCCCGCCACCTCGGTTTCGCGCGGATTCTGGCACGCAGTGGCCGCACCGCTGGCGGGGTCGGCACGGCAGCGGCTATGCTCGCGCCACGACCCGCCCGCTGCCCGTGTCCGAGGCCCCGATGCTGCCTGACCTGCTTCAGCCTGCCGAAGACCTGATGGTGCAATTCGCGCGCCGCCACCGCGACCGGCGCAACATCGCCACGCACATGGTGGGCGTGCCGCTGGTGATCTTCGGCTGCGGCGTGTTGCTGGCGCACGGCCAGCTGAGCGCCTCGGCCACGGCGCCGAACCTGGCCTGGCTGAGCTGGTGCGCCGCCATGATGTGGGTGGTCAGCCGCGGCCACCTGCTGCTGGGGCTGGCCGTCGGCGCGATCACCGGCGCGCTGTTCGCGCTGGCGCAGCTTGCGGCGCTGGACAGCCTGGTGCGCTCGCTCGGCTGGGGCCTGGGATTCGTCCTGGCCGGCGTTGCGCTCCAGTGGCTCGGCCACCGTTACGAGGGCCGCCGCCCGGCATGGTCCGGCCAGTTGCATTCGCCGCTGGTCGCGCCGATGTTCGTCAGCGCCGAACTGCTGTTCGCGCTGGGCCTGGCGCAGCCGCTGCGCAGCGCGATCGAACGCCGCGCCGGGCCCACCGTGCTGCGCGACCTGGCACACCCGGTGGCGTGAAGCGCGCAGCTTCCCGCAATTCAGCCGGGCGGCTCGGCATCGAAGCGTTCGATGCCGCAGTAACACAGGAAGCGGCGGTTCGCCGCGCGGCCGAACAGCGCCATGCCCAGCCGGCTGGCCATGTCGTAACCCATCGCGGTGACGCCGTTGCGCGACACGACGATCGGCACGCCGATCTGCGCGGCCTTCATCACCATCTCGCTGGTCAGGCGCCCGGTGCTGTACAGCAGCTTGTCGGCGCCGGCCACGCCGTGCATCGCCATCCAGCCGCTGATGGTGTCGATCGCGTTGTGGCGCCCGACGTCCTCGACGAACACGCAAAGCCGTTCACCCTGGAACAGCGCGCAGCCATGCACCGATCCGGCCTGACGGTGCACGCTGTCGCGCTCGCGCACCGTCTGCAGCACACGCTGCAACGTGCGCTGCGCGATGCGCGCCGCCGCCGCATCGGGCAGCCGCAGCGATTCGATGCGCTGCATCAGGTCGCCATACACGGTGCCCTGGCCGCAGCCGGTGGTGACGACGCGGTGCGCGGTGCGCGCCGCCAGGTCGGGCAGGCCACCGTGCGTGCGCACCGCCGCGGCGCCGACCTCCCAGTCGACGCTGACCGATTCGACCTGCGACACCTCGTCCACCAGCCGCTGGTTCAGCAGGTAGCCCAGCACCAGCAGTTCGGGCAGCGAGCCCAGCGTCATCAGCGTGACCAGCTCGCGCTTGTCCACGTACAGCGTCAGCGGCCGCTCGCAGGGGATGCGGATCGGCCGGCGCTCGCCGCGCTCGTCGACGATGCCGATCTCGCGCAGCGCTTCGCAACGCGCCGCGCTCAGGCGCGGCAGGGCCGGCGCGGCGCCGTGGGCCGCTGCTTGCGCGCTCATGCTGCTGTCGTCGTCGCTGCTGCCATGAAACCCGATTGTGGCCGCGCCCGATGAAGCCGCCCGAACGCAGCGCGATCACCGGGCTGGTGCTGGCGGGCGGGCGCGGCAGCCGCATGGGCGGGGTCGACAAGGGCCTGCAGCCCTATCTCGGCCGCACGCTGGTGCAGCATGCGCTGCAGCGCCTTGCGCCGCAGGTCGGCGCGCTGCTGGTCAATGCCAACCGCCATCTCGAGGCCTACGCGGCCTTCGGCGTGCCGGTGTGCGCCGATGCCTTGCCCGACTATCCGGGCCCCTTGGCAGGGCTGGCGGCGGGGCTCGCACAATGCCGCACCCCCTTCCTGGCCAGCGTGCCCTGCGACAGCCCGCAGTTCCCGCTCGATCTGGTAGCGCGGCTGGCCGCGGGCCTGGCTGCAGCGCACGCCGACATCGCGATGGCCCGCACCGCCGAGGACGGCGCGGTGCGCACCCAGCCGGTGTTCTGCCTGCTGCGTTGCAGCCTGCTGCCGGGCCTGCTGCAGTTCCTGCACAGCGGCCAGCGCAAGGTCGAGCGCTGGACCGCCACGCAACGCTGCGTGCAGGTGCACTTCGACGACGCGGCCGCCTTCGCCAACGCCAATACCCTGCACGAACTGCAGCAGTTGCAGCAGTTGCAGCAACGCGCGCCCCGGCCGCGCTGACACCGGCGCGCTGACACCGGCGCGCCGAGGCCGGCGCGCTGCCGCGCTCAGGTGGTCTTCGACACCGTGATGGTCGGGAACTTGGACGAGAAGTCCTTCGCGCGCTGCGCGATCTTCACCGCCACGCGCCGCGCCATCGCCTTGTACAGCGCGGCGATCTCGCCGTCGGGCTGCGCCACCACGGTGGCGTGGCCCGAATCGGCCTGCTCGCGGATACGCAGGTCCAGCGGCAGCGCACCCAGGTACTCCACGCCGTACTGCGCGGCCATCCTGCGCCCGCCGTCGGCGCCGAAGATGTGTTCGACGTGGCCGCAGTTCGAGCACACGTGCACCGCCATGTTCTCGACCACGCCGAGGATCGGCACGCCGACCTTCTCGAACATCTTCAGCCCCTTCTTGGCGTCGAGCAGCGCGATGTCCTGCGGCGTGGTGACGATCACCGCGCCGGTCAGCGGCACGCGCTGGCTCAGGGTCAAGGCGATGTCGCCGGTGCCCGGCGGCATGTCGACGATCAGGTAGTCCAGGTTGCCCCAGTTGGTCTGGCGCAGCAGCTGCTCGAGTGCCTGCGTGACCATCGGGCCGCGCCAGATCATCGGGTTGTCGGCGTCGACCATGAAGCCGATGGACATCACCTCGACGCCGTGCTTGCGCATCGGCTCCATCGTCTTGCCGTCGCTGCTGTCGGGGCGGCCTTCGATGCCCATCATCATCGGCTGGCTCGGGCCGTAGATGTCGGCATCCAGGATGCCCACCGCCGCGCCCTCGGCGGCCAGCGCCAGCGCCAGGTTCACCGTGGTGGTGCTTTTGCCGACGCCGCCCTTGCCCGAGGCGATGGCGACGATGTTCTTCACGTTCGGCAGCAGCTTCACGCCGCGCTGCACCTCGTGCGCGGTGACCTTCCAGCCCAGGTTGGCGCTGACGTTGGCCACGCCCGGCACGCTGCGCGCGGCAGCGATCAGCGCGCTGCGCAGCGGCGGCAGCTGGCTTTGCGCCGGGTAGCCGAGTTCGACGTCGAAACTGACATCGGCGCCGTCGATGCGCAGGTTCTTCAGTTGCCGGGTTGAGACCAGCTCCTTGCCGGTGTTGGGGTCGATGACGGTCTTCAGCGCCTCGAGCAGCGCGGCTTCGGTGACGGGCATAAGCAGGCGCTCCGGGAATGCGGCGAAGGGGCGGGCAGTCTAGCCCAGCCCCTTCGACCCAGACGCCGGTGCGGCCACGGCGCCCGCAGCCGGCGGCTGCGCGAGGCGGAACTCGGCCAGGTCCATCGCCAGGATCACGTCCACCGCCCACAGCAGCTTGCTCAGGCCCAGCGCCGGAAAAGCCATCAGCAGCGCGTCCAGCACCTCGGCCGGCGTGCAGCCGTCGCGCAGCGCGCGCTTCAGGTACTGGCGCAGGCCGCGCTCGGTCTGCGCATGCACCTTGGTGATCACGCTGATCAGCGCGCGCGTCTTGGGGTCGAGCCCGCGGCCGCTGGCCTTCAGGAACGCGAGGTAGTGGCCCATCGCCTCGGGGCGGGCTTGGAGCAGGTAGTTCAGTGCGGCGCTCATGGTGGCGGCGATTCTGCGCGCAATGCGGCGCCACAGGCCCTACCTACAATATTCGCACCATGCGCAAGCTCTTCGTCACCACCGCCCTGCCCTACGCCAACGCGCCCTTCCACATCGGCCACATGATGGAATACATCCAGGCCGACATCTGGGTGCGGCTGCAGCGCATGCGTGGCCACGAGGTGCATTTCGTCTGCGCCGACGACGCGCACGGCGCGCCGATCATGATCGCGGCCGACAAGGCCGGCCTGACGCCGCAGGAATTCGTGGCGCGCATCGCTGCCGGGCGCAAGGCGTATCTCGACGGCTTTCACATCGGCTTCGACAACTGGCACTCGACCGACGGGCCCGAGAACCACGCGCTGGCGAAAGGCATCTACTTGGCGCTGCGCGAGAACGGGCTGATCAGCACGCGCACCATCGAGCAGTTCTTCGACCCGGTCAAAGGCATGTTCCTGGCCGACCGCTACATCAAGGGCGAATGCCCGAAGTGCGGCGCCAAAGACCAGTACGGCGACAACTGCGAGGTCTGCGGCGCCGTCTACGCGCCCACCGACCTGAAGAACCCGTATTCGGCGCTGAGCGGCGCGACGCCCGAGCTGCGCCGCAGCGAACACTTCTTCTTCAAGCTGTCCGACCCGCGCTGCGTGCAGTTCCTGCGCGGCTGGACGCAGGACGGCAAGCTGCAACCGGAAGTCGCCAACAAGGTCAAGGAGTGGTTCACAGGCGACGGTGACACAGGCAGCGGCCTGGACGACTGGGACATCAGCCGCGACGCACCCTACTTCGGCATCGAGATCCCCGACGCGCCGGGCAAGTACTTCTACGTCTGGCTGGACGCGCCGATCGGCTACCTCGCCTCGCTGAAGAACCTGTTCGACCGCAAGGGCCTGGACTTCGACGCCTACCTGGCCGACCCGGCGCTGGAGCAGGTGCACTTCATCGGCAAGGACATCGTCACCTTCCACACGCTGTTCTGGCCGGCGATGTTGAAGTTCAGCGGCCGCAAGGTGCCCGACCACATCTTCGTGCACGGCTTCATCACCGTCAGCGGCGAGAAGATGAGCAAGAGCCGCGGCACCGGCATCAGCCCGCTGCGCTACCTCGAACTCGGCCTGGACGCCGAGTGGCTGCGCTACTACATCGCCGCCAAGCTGAACGCGCGCGTCGAGGACATCGACTTCAACACCGAGGACTTCGTCGCGCGCGTGAATGCCGACCTGGTCGGCAAGTACGTCAACATCGCCAGCCGCGCGGCAGGCTTCATCGCCAGGCGCTTCGGCGGGCGCTTGAGCGCCGACCTCGGCGTCGAAGGCCGCACGCTGCTCGACGGGCTGCGCGCGCAGGCTGAAGCCGTCGCCGAGCTGTACGAGACGCGCGAGTACGGCAAGGCGCTGCGCGAGATCATGGCGCTGGCCGACCGCGTCAACGAATATGTCGATCAGCACAGGCCGTGGGAGCTGGCCAAGCAGGCCGAGAACAGCGCCGTGCTGCACGACGTGTGCAGCGTGTGCATCGAGGCCTTCCGCGTGCTGACCGTGTACCTGAAGCCGGTGCTGCCGGCGCTGGCGGCGAAGGTCGAAGCCTTCCTGAAGATCGAGCCGCTGCAGTGGCACGACGCCGCGCGCTCGATCGGCGGCCACACCATCGGCACTTACCAGCACCTGATGCAGCGCGTGGACACGAAGCTGCTCGACGCGCTGTTCGAGCCGCCGGCTGCCGCGGCAACGCCGGCACCGGGCGGCGAGCCGCTGGCCGCGCAGATCGGCATCGGCGACTTCGCCAAGGTCGACCTGCGCATCGCGAAGATCCTCGCGGCCGAGCGTGTCGAAGGCAGCAGCAAGCTGTTGCGGCTGACGCTCGACGCGGGCGAAGAGCGCAGTCGCACCGTGTTCAGCGGCATCGCCAGCGCCTACGCACCCGAGCAACTGGCCGGCAAGCTGACGGTGTTGGTGGCCAACCTGGCGCCGCGGCAGATGAAGTTCGGCCTGAGCGAAGGCATGGTGCTGGCCGCCAGCCACGCCGACGAGAAGGCGCACCCGGGGCTGTACGTGCTCGAGCCCTGGCCGGGCGCGGTGCCGGGGCTGCGCGTGCGTTGAACTCAGCGCCGCGCGGCAAGGTCCTGCGCCACCAGTTCGGCCACGTCGGCGTCGATCAGCGGCCAGAACGGGTTGCTGCGCAAGCGCGTCAACGAGCCCAGCGACAGCGTGGTCGCGCCGTTCTCGCCGCGCAGCAGCCACGAGCCGATGCTGGGGATGCCGTCGCGCCCGCTGCCGCGGACGAAACCGTACACCGGGTCGTCGGCCGGGAACGGCAGCGCCACGTGGCCCAGCGACACCAGCCCGGCGGGCCAGTCCAGCTCGATCGGGCGCTGCTGCGCGGCCTGCCCTGGCGTCAGCCGGCGCAACTCGATACGCGGCTGGCGCGACGCGGCGTTGCTCACCACATCCAGCGTATAGCCGCGCGCGGCGCCCTCGACGCGCTCGATCAGCGCATGCGCCTCGGGCCGCTCCACCCCTGCCAGTTCGGGCAGGCGGTTCAGGTCGAACAGCACCAGCCGGTGCGCGGGGGCGTCCAGCCGCGCGTAGACCTGGTCGACCACGCCGGCCGAGCCCACGGTGGAATCGACCACCGACTGCCAGGTGACCACCGGCGCCAGCTGCGCCAGGCGGCCGGCACGCTGCGCATCCTGCAGCGAACGCTGCAACGCGCGCGTGGCGCGGTTGATCTGCCTGGAGGCGTTGACGGCAAACGAGTTGTACTTGTACGGGTCGAACTCGGGCGCCACCGCCTGCCAGCGCACCTTGTCCAGCAGCGGGATCGGCAGCACCGAGAACAGGTCGATGATCTCGGCCAGCATCGCCACCGGCGTCAGCTCGATGGCCGGCGACAGCAGCAGCACGCGGTCGGGGCGGCGCAGCTGGGGATCCTGCAGCGCATCGAGCGCGTACTGCAGCACCAGCGTGCCGCCGGACGAATAGCCGCCGACGTAGAACGGCTGGCCCGCGGCCACGCGCGAGCTCACGTCGCGGGCGGCGATGCGCACCGCGGCGGTCCAGTCGGCGGCGTCCATCGAGGTCATCATCGACGGCAGCGTGCCGTGGCCGGGCAGCCGCAGCACGGTGACATCGAAGCCGCGCGCGTGCAGGGTTTCGGCCAGCGCGCGCATCGAATACGGCGAATCGGTCAGGCCGTGCACCAGCAGCGCATGGCCCACGGCGCGCGGCGGCGACAGCCTGAAGGTGCGGTTGTACGGCGCGCCGTTGGCCAGGCGCTGCAGCCAGCCATCCGCGTTGAAGCGGCTGTGGCGAAAGGCCTCGGCGGCTTCGGCGCGGCACGGCGCGCGCTCCTGCCCCAGGCACGAAGGATCGCCGCCGTCGCGCGCCCAGGCCGCCGTGGTCGCGGCCAGCTCGTCGAACAGCCGCTGTTCCAGCCGCAGGTAGCCGGCGAAGTCGAGCTCGGCGTGGCGGCGGGCATCGAACTCGCCGCGCAACCGTTCGGTGTGCCAACGCTGCAGCGGCGGCAATGCGCCGACGGCATACAGCGTGAAGCCCAGCGCCAGCGTCAACGCCAGCGCCAGCGCCAGCAGCACCAGCCGCAGGCCCAGGCGCAGCACGCGGCGCGACGCGGAGCCTGCTGCGCCCATCAGCGCGCGACGAACACCGCGAACCAGCACCGTGCGTCGGTCCAGCAGCGCGCGTGGGCATAGCCGGCGCGGCGCAGCAGCGCATCGAAGCCTTCGACCGTGTACTTGCAGGCGATCTCGGTCAGCACACGCTCACCCGCGCGCCAGCGCACACTGGCTTGCGGCCAGCGCACCTGCAGGTCGGCACGCGCCTCGAGGTGCATCTCCACCCGCGAACGCGCCGCGTCGAACAGAGCCACGTGGCGCCACTGCGCGACGTCGAAGTCGCTGCCCAGCAGCCGGTTCACGTGGCGCAGCAGGTTCAGGTTGAACGCGGCCGTGACGCCCAGCGCGTCGTCGTAGGCGCGTTGCAGCAGCTCGGGCGGTTTGAGCAGATCGACGCCGATCAGCAGCGCGCCTTGCGGTGCGGCCGCGCGCACGCTGCGCAGGAAGCGCTCGGCGGCCTCGGGGGTGAAGTTGCCGATGCTCGATCCCGGATAGAACATCAGCCGCGTACCGCCGCCGGCCTGCGCAGGCAGCCGCAGCGAGGTGCTGAAATCCATGCCCACGCCGAGCATCGGCAATTGCGGGTGCTGCACCTGCAGGGCCTGCAGCGAGTGCCGCAGGAATTCCACCGAGATGTCGACCGCGACATAGCGGCTGGGCCGCAGCACGCCGAACAGCCGGGCCGCCTTGGCGCAGTTGCCCGCCCCCAGGTCGACCAGCGTGTGGCCAAGGCCGCAGGCCTGCGCCAGCGCGTCGCCGTGGCGCTCGAGGATCGACGCCTCGGTGCGCGTCGGGTAGTACTCGTCCAGCGCGGTGATCGCCTCGAACAGCTTGGCACCCAGCGCGTCGTACAGGAACTTCGGCGCGATCGCCGGCTGCGGCTGCAGCAGACCTTGCGCCAGTTCGTCGCGCAGCGGCGCCGGCTGCAAAGCGGGCAGCTGCACGAAATCGGCTGCTGGCGTGGCCGCCGGGGTCGAAGGCATGCGGCGACTGTAGCAAGCGCGCGATGCGGCGTGGGCCGACACAGCGCACAAGCCCACGCGCATCAGCGTGGTTCGACTTCGGCCGCGGCCACTTCGCGCGCCAGATCGTCGCGGCTGCGGTAGTGCGGCACGCGGTCGACGCGGCGCCACAACGCCTGCCAGGCGCTGTTGTGCCCGGCCACCTCGTCGCGCCAGTAGCCGTCGGCCAGCGCGATGCGCCCGGGCGCATCGAGTTCGAACGCGGCCTTGGACGCCGCGTCGGCAAAGAAGAAGACGCGGCCGTCCCGCTGCAGCCACACCGTCGGATCGGCCGCCTCGGGAATGGCGAACACCATGCGCATCGCGTCGAAGCCGTGGTAGGCGGCCTGGTATTGCGCCGGCGCGCGCTGGAAGCGCTCGAGGTTCTCGGCGTTGGCGAAGAGGTAGACCACGCCCTCGGACTCGATCCGATGGCCTGGCAGGCCCGGCAGCGCCTGACCGAGCGTGAAGTAGCCCACCACGTCGTAGCCGCGCAGCATCAGCCGCGCGTCGTCGCCGTGGCGCACCGCGTTCACCGGCTGCATCGGCGTGCCCGGGTTCTGCGCGACCAGCGTATTGCAGCCGCCGAGCATGGCCGCCAGCGCCAGCAGCGCCGCGGCCGCGGGGGTGCGGCTCAACGCTGCGCCACGGGCTTCACGTCGCGCGTCGGCGAACCGGAGTACAGCTGGCGCGGCCGGCCGATCTTGTACTCGGGGTCGCCGATCATCTCGTTGAGCTGCGCGATCCAGCCCACCGTGCGCGCCAGCGCGAAGATTGCGGTGAACAGGCCGACCGGGATGCCGATCGCGCGCTGCACGATGCCGGAATAGAAGTCGACGTTCGGGTACAGCTTGCGCGCCACGAAGTATTCGTCTTCCAACGCGATCTTCTCCAGCGCCATCGCCAGCTTGAACAGCGGGTCGTCGTGCAGGCCCAGCGACTCCAGCACCTCGTGGCAGGTCTCGCGCATCAGCTTGGCGCGCGGGTCGTAGTTCTTGTAGACGCGGTGGCCGAAGCCCATCAGCTTGACGGTGGAGTTCTTGTCCTTCACCTGCTTGATGAATTCGCCGATCTTCTCGACGCCGCCCGTGCGCTGGATGTCCTCGAGCATGTTCAGCGCCGCCTCGTTGGCGCCGCCGTGCGACGGGCCCCACAGGCAGGCCACGCCCGCGGCGATGGCCGCGAAGGGGTTGGTGCCCGAGCTGCCGCACAGCCGCACGGTGGAGGTGGACGCGTTCTGCTCGTGGTCGGCGTGCAGGATGAAGATGCGGTCCATCGCGCGCAC